>Ga0207650_10001077_pt1 | contig 20274 bp, 26 predicted proteins | sample KBSS63metaG_FD_184325 | JGI IMG/M metagenome (GOLD analysis project Ga0207650, IMG submission 184325) | Switchgrass rhizosphere microbial communities from Kellogg Biological Station, Michigan, USA - KBS S6-3 metaG (SPAdes) (version 2) | ecosystem: Host-associated > Plants > Roots > Rhizosphere...
TGCATGGCGGTCTGCCCGGTCGACTGCTTCTACCGCACGCCCGAAGGCGTCGTCCTGCACGACAAGGACATCTGCATCGGCTGCGGCTACTGCTCGTACGCGTGCCCGTTCGGCGCGCCCCAGTTCCCGACCAACGGGACCTTCGGCTTGCGCGGCAAGATGGACAAGTGCACGTTCTGCGCCGGCGGACCCGAGGAGAACAGCAGCCAGGCCGAGTACGAGAAGTACGGCCGCAATCGACTCGCCGAGGGCAAACTCCCGGCGTGCGCCGAGATGTGCTCGACGAAGGCGCTGCTCGGCGGTGACGGAGACGTCGTCGCCGACATCTTCCGTACCCGCGTCCTCAATCGCGGCAAGGGCAGCGAGGTCTGGGGCTGGGGCACCGCGTACGGCAGGCCGACGCAGGGCACGCCCGGCGCCGCCCCCGCACCGGCGAAGAAGTCATGAGCGCGGCGCGCCTGGGAGTGCTGGGAATGGTCGCGATCGTTCTCGCCGGCTGCGGCGAGCGCGTGCAGACGATTCCCCCGGGTGGCGAGCGCAAGTCCGACACGGCGGCCTGGGAGAACAAGGACAAGCGGTTCCTCGCGCCCGGCTGGACGCCTGGCAACCAGAACAGCTGGAATGCGCAGCTGGTCGATCGCGCGCAGGGTCAGAACGACTACGCGCCGCGCAAGTGAGCCGATGGGCGCCATGCGACTGACTTTCCCGAAGGCGGCGCTGGCCGCTCTCCTCGTGGCCGCGGCCGGCGTCGCGAGCGCGCAGCAAGGCACGGCCGGCGCGCCGAGCGCCGGCGCGGCGTCCGAGTCGTCGCAGGCGGCCCCCGCGACGCCGCCGGCGGTCCAGATCGTCCCGAACGACGGCGCCGGCCCTCCGATCGTGCTGCCACCGGGATCCAAGGCGACGATCACGACGAACGTCCTGCCCGAGCCGCAGCCGACCGACAGCAACGCGCAGCGCGCGCGCAGCCAGCCGCTCAACAACGCGCCGTTCTGGCGTGGCGTCCACGACTCGGGCAACACGCCCGGCACCGTCAACAACCTGCAGCTCGGCGAGCGCGGCGTGCTGATCCAGCCGATCATCGCCTACCCCGGGACGCGGGCGACGACGGCTGGCGAGGCGTGGCGGCAGCTGCGCAACTGGTGGATCATCCCCTTGGGCGGTCTCGTGATCCTGTTCGTCGTGCTCGCGGTCGCGCTCTACTACTGGCTCAAGGGGCCGATCGGCGGGCACGGGCGCCACACCGGCCGCCTCGTCGAGCGCTTCACCCACTTCGAGCGCGTCATCCACTGGTCGACCGCGATCACATTTGTCATCCTCGCGGTGTCGGGGGCCGTGATGTCGTTCGGGAAGTTCCTCCTGCTGCCGATCGTGGGCGGCACGCTGTTCGGTTGGCTGACGTATGGGCTGAAGACGCTGCACAACGTCGTCGGGCCGCTGTTCGCGATCTCGGCGGTGATCATGTTCATCTGCTATCTGCCGAGCAACCTGCCGGCGCGTGGCGACCTCAAGTGGCTGGTTCGCGCGGGCGGCATGCTCGGTGGCGAGCATCCGCCGTCGGGCCGTTTCAACGCCGGCGAGAAGATCGTCTTCTGGGGTGGCCTCTTCGTGCTTGCGACATTCGTCATCGTCTCGGGATTCGTGCTCGACAAGATCGTTCCTGGCCTCGATCTGACGCGGCCGGAGATGCAGGTCGCGCACATCGTCCACGCCATCGCGTCGATGTTCATCATCGCGATGTTCATCGGCCACGCCTACATGGGAACGATCGGCGTCACCGGGTCGTGGCGGGCGATGAAGACCGGCTATGTCGACGAGGGCTGGGCCGAGGAGCACCACAAGCTCTGGGCCGATGACATCGCCGCCGGCAAGGTCCCGGCCCAGCGCACCGTTGTCGCTCCCGGCCGCGAACGGCCCGCTGCCTGAGTTCGAGGGGAATCCAGATGCGTCTTTCCGTCGTTGTCATCGCCGCCGCCACTTCGCTCACCGTCGGCATGGCGCTCGCCAAGCTGCCGCCGCCGAGCGACGAGGCGAAGGCCAAGGCCGCCGAAACAACCAGCAAGGGGGCGTGGACCGAGAAAGTCGCCGGGTACCAGCTTTGCCGGTCGATGGACCGCGTTGCCACGACGTATCGCGCGCGCGCGGTCGGCGCAGGCAAGGCGGCGTCGGCACCCGAGCAGACGGCCGCGTGCGCCGACCCCGGCCCGTACGTGCCGCCGCAGACCACGCCGACGGCGTCCAAGCCGCTTGAAGCGGCGGGGGCGCACTCGCCACCCGGGACAGCGACGAGCCCGCCGAGCAACAAGGCGACGTCGGCCGAGATGACGGGCACCAAGAAATAATTCCTCCCGCCATCCGCCTGACCGCGGCGCGCGCGCCGCTCACGCGCGAGATCGAAGTCCGCGACGAGTTCGGCGCGACGCGCTCGATCTCGATCCCGGCCGAACGGTCGCTCACCGTCTTCGTCGACAAGCGCGAACTCGTCACGCTGATGACGCTCGGCGCCTTCCCCGAGCTGCTCGTCCTCGGCTACCTGCGCAACCAACGCCTCGTCGATCGCTGCGACGACATCGATTCGATCACCGTCGACTGGGACGTCCATGCCGCCGCCGTGAAGACGCGTGCCGGCATCGAGCGCTTCGACGAGAAGACGGCCAAGCGCGTCGTCACCACCGGCTGCGGCCAGGGCACGGTGTTCGGCGACTTGATGGGCGAGCTGGATTCGATCCAGCTGCCACTGGCGGCCGAGCCGTCGGCGCGCTTGTCGCAGGCGACGCTCTATCGCCTGCTTGACGCCGTGCGCAAGCAGGAGAGCACGTACAAGTCGGCCGGCTCGGTGCACGGCTGTGCGCTGTTCCACCAGGGCGAGATGCTGATGTTCGTCGAGGACGTCGGCCGCCACAACGCGATCGACACGATCGCCGGCTGGATGTGGCTGAACGACATGACCGGCGCCGACAAGATCTTCTACACGACCGGCCGGTTGACGAGCGAAATGGTCATCAAGTCGGCGCAGATGGGTGTGCCGATCGTCGTCTCGCGCAGCGGCATCACGCAGATGGGACTCGACCTTGCCGATCGGCTCGGCCTGGCGCTGTTCGGTCGGGCGACCAGTCGGCACTTCATCTGCTACTGCGGCTTCGATCGCTTCGACGCTCAGCCGGAGCCGCCACGCCCGGTGTGACCGCGCTCGCGCCAGCACGCGAGCCTGGCGAGCGCTACGCCGCGCCAACGATCGCTACATCAGCGCATCGAACGGCAGCACATCGACCTCTTCGCCTGCCGCGACGTCGCCCTGCGCGTGGCCGAGAACGACCAGGCCGTTCGCCTCGCTCATGCTGCGCAGGATGCCCGACCCTTGCGAGCCGGTCGTGCGAACCTGCCAGCGGCCGTCGGCGGCGCGCGTGACGATGCCGCGCTGATATTCGGTGCGGCCGGCGCGCTTGCGGATCGGCGCGACACTTGCCGCGCGAACGACCAGGAGAGGCGATGCGCTGGCGCCGCTCATCGCCAGCAGCGCGTCGCGGACGAACGCGTAGAACGTCACCATCACGGCGACCGGGTTGCCTGGCAGGCCGAACAGGATGGCGGCGCGGCCGCCGCTTTCGATCCGCCCGATCGCCATCGGCCGGCCCGGCCGCATCGCGATGCGCCAGAACAGCACGTCGCCGAGCTCGGCCATCACCGCCTTCGTGTGGTCGGCTTCACCGACGCTGACGCCGCCCGACGTGATCACCGCATCGGCCGCATCGGCAGCGGCGCGAAAGGCGGTGGCGAGCGCGGCCGGCTCGTCGCGGACGACGCCGAGGTCGATCACGTCGACGCCGAGCCGCTGCAGCATCGCCCAGATCGTGTAGCGGTTGCTGTCGTAAACGCAACCGGCGTCGAGCGTCTCCCCCAGCGATCGCAGCTCGTTGCCGGTGGAAAAAAACGCGACGCGAAGGCGGCGGAAGACGGCCACCTCGGCGCTGCCGAGCGAAGCGAGCAGGCCGAGATCGGGTGGACGAAGGAGACGGCCGGCGGTGAGCGCGACTTCGCCGAGGGCGAGGTCCTCGCCGGCGAGGCGCCGGTTGTCGCCGCGCCGGACCACGCCCGCCGGCATGTGCACGACGTCGCCGTCGATGCGAACGAACTCCTGCGGCACGACGGTGTCGAGCTCGGCCGGCATGACTGCGCCGGTCATGATGCGAACGCACTCGCGCTCGCCGACCGCGCCTTCGAACCGGCCGCCCGCGAAGCCCGCGCCGGCGATCCTGAACGCGCCTTCGGCTCCCTCCGCGAGCTCACTGCCGCGCAGCGCATAGCCGTCCATCGCCGAGTTGTCGTGCGACGGCACGGCGATCGCCGAGACGACGTCGGCGGCGAGGACGCGGCCGAGGGCAGAGCGCAGCGCCACCTTCTCGACCGCCTGCACGCGTGGCACGAGCCGGGCGATGAACTCCTGCGCCTGGGCGACCGGCAGCGCCTTCGGGTCGTAGCCCGACACGCACGATGCGATTTCCTGCAGCGAAGGCCGCGCCGTCATCGCTGAAGCCCGCGCAACTCGGCGACGGTGTTGGCGTTGATGAAGGCGCGCGCATCGTCGAACTCGACGGCGACGTGGCGCAAGGTCGCGGTCCAGGCGTCGATCTTGCGCTGCCCGGTGCCCGTGAAGCGGATCAGGCTCTCGACGACCGTCGCGTTCATCAGGCAGAACACCGGCTGCAGGCGCAGCTCGCCGTCCTCGCGCGTCGCCGCGATGGCGATCTCGGCGCCGTCGGCGTCGAGCCGCTCGGCCAGTCGGGCGACCAGGTCTTCGGGAAACTGCGGCGAGTCGCACGGCACCGTCACCAGGTAGGGCGTCGCGCAGTGCTCGAGGCCGGCGAGGAAGCCGGCAAGCGGTCCGGGGTAGTCGGGCAGGGCGTCGGGCCAGACCGGCGCGCCCATCGACTCGTAGGCGGCGAGGTTGCGGTTGGCGTTGATCATGATGTCGCCGACTTGCGGCGAGAGGCGAAGCACCGCGTGCATCGCGAGCGGCATGCCGAGGTGGGCCTGCAGGCCCTTGTCGACGCCGCCCATGCGACTGCCGCGGCCGCCGGCGAGGATCAGGCCGGTTATGTCGTCCCTGGCGATCATGCAGATGAGTCCATCGTGCAGCCGAGGATAGCCGACCGCTTCGCCTTCCTAGCGCGTCGACGCCTTCGGCTCGCGGTAGTGCCACCAGGGCAGCATGTCCTTGAGCGAGAGAACCTCGCCGCTGCGAAACGGCACGTAGCCGGGAAGCTCGCGCAGCGCCGACTGCCATCCTGGCGAGGCCAGTATCTCGCGCAGGGTGGTGATGAGCGGTTCGTCCAGATGCGCTTGCAGTGTCGCGAGGAAGTAGCGCTCCCGGGCAAGCTCGATGAAGTCGAGCCCCTTGGCGCGCGCCGCCGCTTCGATCCCGAACCCGGCATCGGCGCTGCCGCTGGAGACGCTTTGCGCGACAGCGCGGTGCGACGGCTCGATGCGGTCGTAGCCGGCGATGTCGCGCCCGAGCGTGCCGGACGCGGCAAGCAGCTCGTCGAAGACGACCCGCGTGCCGGTGCCGCGCGCACGGTTGACGAAGCGCACCGGCGGGCGCGCCAGGTCGGCGAGGGAGTGAATTCCGAGAGGGTTGCCGGCGGCGACCATGAGCCCCTGGCTTCGCGAAGCGAAGCCGATGAGCTTGTGCCGGCCGGGCTCGAGCAAGGGGCGGTAGACGAACGCGGTCGCCGAGCCCATCGGGGCCTCGGTCAGCGCGTGAAAACCGGCGAGCAGGCAGCGCCCGTCGTTCAGCGCGGTCAGGGCGTCGACGCTGCCGGTGAATTGGACGTCGAGATGGAGCTTGCGATGTCTTGCCGACCAATCGCCGAGCAGAGGCAGGGCTTCGTCATGGCTGGCCGAGACAGCAATCACTTCGGCTTCGTCGTCGAAGGCCATCGCGAACGCGCGTTCGAGCTCGTTGCGCAACGACGCAAGCTGCGGCGCGAGCCGGGCCTGCGCCTGCCGCTCCGCCCAGAGGAGCTTGGATCCGAACGTCGACAGCCGTGCGCGCTGCCCCCTCGTCCAGACCAGAAGGGGTCGGTCGAGCTCGCTCTCCCAGCGCTTGAGCTCGCCCCACACATGCCGGTAGGACAGCGACATCTCCCGTGCCGCGGCCGAGATGGAGCCGGTTCGGTCCACGGCTTCGAGGAGCTCGAGCAGCGGGTGGTGCAGGTTGGCACGACGACGTTCGCCGGGCGCCAGCGTGTACGCGAGATCGATCCTATGCATGAGAGTTCATATCGACCCGCATCACGCGGGCACCCAAAATCCCTCGAGATGAGAGATTCCTGATGAGCGCGGTGACGGAGAGTTTCTCAACCGCATTTCGCCTCATTGTCCATGCCGATCCGGCGCTCGTCCGCACCGTGGCGCTATCGCTCGCAGTCAGCGGCAGCGCCTGCCTTTGCGCGGCAGGGTTCGGGCTCGCGTCGGGCGCATGGCTCGCCGTCGCCCGCTTTCCGGGCCGGCGAATCGTCTTGCTGGTGCTCGACACGCTGCTCGCCTTGCCCTCGGTCGTGGTCGGATTGGCCGTCTACCTGATGCTGTCGCGCAGCGGCCCGCTCGGATCGTGGGGCATTCTCTTCACGCCTGCAGCGATGGTCGTCGCCCAGACAATTCTCGTCCTGCCGATCATCACTGCACTCGCCCGCCAGGTCGTCGCCGACGCCCTGCGCGACGGCGGCGATCAGCTTCGCTCGATGGGCGCGGGCGTGCTCGCCAGTGCCTTGCTGATGCTGCTGCACGAGCGCTGGGCGGTGGCGACGGTGATGCTGATCGCCTTCGGCCGAGCTGTCGCCGAGGTCGGCGCGGTGATGATCGTCGGCGGCAACATCGACGGCGTGACCCGGGTGATGACGACGACGATCGCCCTCGAGACGAGCAAGGGCGACCTGCCGCTCGCGCTCGCGCTCGGCCTTGTGCTGCTCGTCGTAGTCGCGCTCCTGAACGTCGTGATCGCTCTCTTCCGGCGCACCAGCGGCCCGCTGGCGGCCGAGCTGCGATGACCGTGCTTGCGCCGTCGACCCTGATCGTGTTGCGCGAGGCCTCGGTCGCCTACGGCGCGGTGCAGGCGGTGCGCGCCGCGACGATGCGTGTCTCCCAGGGCGATTTCATCGCCGTCGTCGGCGCCAACGGCTCCGGCAAGACCAGCCTGCTGCGCCTGCTTCACGGGGTCGTTGCATACACCGGGTCGCGCGAGATGTTGCGGCCGTCCGGTGTTCAGGCGATGGTGTTCCAACGGCCTTTTCTGCTTCGGCTCTCGGTCTGGAACAACCTTCGCATCGCGCTCTGGCTGGCCCACCCGGACACCGCAACGGCGCTGCGCGACGAACGCGCGGAACAGGCGTTGCGCCGCGTCGGCCTCGGTGCCTTGCGCGACCGGCCGGCGCGTTCGCTCTCCGGAGGCGAGCAGCAGCGGCTCGCCCTCGCGCGCGGCTGGGCGGTGCGGCCGGACATCCTGTTCCTCGACGAGCCGACGGCGAGCCTCGACCCGTCGGCGAAGAAGGACGTCGAGGCGCTGCTCGCCGACTTCGCCGCCGACGGCATGACGCTGGTGATGAGCACCCACAACCTCGGCCAGGCCAAGCGCCTGGCGACGCGGGTCATCTACATGGACGACGGTCGGATCGACATCGATCTTCCGACGTCGGATTTCTTCGCTTCCGGCACGCCCGGTCGCGCCGGTCTTTTCCTCAAAGGAGAGCTTTCATGGTCGCTCGATGGCTGAATCAGGAGCGGCGCCGCGCCGTGCTCGTAATCGTCTGGGTCGCGTCACTGGCTTGGGCGCCGACGTTCGTCTTGGCACAGGAACGCAGCATCACGATGGCGTCGACGACGAGCACCGAGCAGTCGGGCCTGTTCGCGCATCTGCTGCCGGCGTTCAAGCAGGCGACCGGGATCGACGTACGCGTCGTGGCCGTCGGCACCGGTCAGGCGCTCGACATGGGTCGGCGCGGCGACGCCGACATCCTGTTCGTGCATGACACGCAGGCCGAGGAGAAGCTCATCGCCGAAGGCTTCGGCATCAAGCGAACCGACGTCATGTACAACGACTTCATCATCGTCGGGCCGCAAGGCGATCCCGCCGGAGCGAAAGGAAAGGACGTTGTTGCGGCGCTCGCGAAGATCGCCGAGAAATCGAGCCCCTTCATCTCGCGCGGGGACAAGAGCGGCACCCATGCCGCCGAGCTTCGCTACTGGAAGACGGCCGGCGTCGATGCTCCGGCGACGAAGTTCACCGGCTACAAGGAGTGCGGCTGCGGCATGGGCCAGGCGCTCAACGTCGGGTCGCAGTCCGACGCCTATGTGTTGACCGACCGCGGCACCTGGCTCAGCTTCAAGAATCGCGGCAACCTCGTGATCCTGGTCGAGGGCGACAAGCGCCTCTTTAACCAGTACGGCGTCATCGTCGTCAATCCGGCGAAGCATCCGCATGTCAAGGTGCAGCTCGCGCAGACGTTCGCCAACTGGGTGCTCTCGCCCGCGGGGCAGCAGACGATCGCCTCCTACAAGGTCGGCGGCGAGCAGCTGTTCTTCCCGAACGCCCCGCGTTGAGGTGGCTGCCTGGCCCACGATCGGCGCGGCGGCGATGGTGACGCTCGCGTTCGCTGCCGACGCGACGGCGCAGACGGCCGACGTTGCATCGGTGTTCGCTGCCGGCAGCCTTCGCGCAGCCCTCGTCGAGGCGAGGCGCGAGTTCGAGGTCGCGCGCCCCGGAACGTCGGTCCGCTTCACCTTCGGCGCCTCCGGGCTCCTGAAGGACCGACTGCTCGCGGGAGAGACGGCGGATGTGTTCGCGTCGGCGAACATGGAGCATCCCGAGGCGTTGAGCAGCGCCGGCAAGGCCGGCCCGACGCGGCGGTTCGCGCGCAACGCGATGTGCGCCCTGGTCCGCCCGGGGCTCGAAGTGACGAGCGGAGATCTCGTGCGGCGCATGCTCGACCCGCCATCAAGCTCGGCACGTCGACGCCGGTCGCCGATCCTTCCGGCGACTACGCCTGGGAAGTGTTCCGGCGGATCGAGCAGGACGGTGTCGCCGATGCGTTCAACCGGCTCAGCACGAAGGCGCTACAGCTGACCGGCGGGCCGGCCTCTCCGCCGCCGCCACCCGGGCCGGGAAGCGTCTACGGCAACTGGGTCGCACAAGGCGGCGCGGATATCTTCATCACCTACTGCACGAACGCGACGATCGCGCAGCGTGAGAAGCCGCAGCTCCGGGTCGTCGCGGTGCCCGAGGCGATCAACGTCGCCGCCAGCTACGGCATCGCAGCGCTGGGCGGCGCATCGAAGGCAGGCCAGGAGTTCGTCGCGTTGGTGCTGGAACCCCGGGGCCAGGCGATCCTCGCCGGTCACGGCTTCGCGCCGCCGTGACGGTCGGTGAATCGATCCGGCTGTCGTCGATGGCACCTTATGCCGATGTGGCGAGCGGCAGGTTGATAAGCAGGTTCTGCGGCTTCAGCTTCAGCGTCTGTTCGGCGTTCATCGCCAGGCCGAGGTAGACCGGCTTGCCGGCGACGTCGGCACGCATCTCGCGCGGATCGGCGAAGTCGAGGCGGAACAGGCCGATCAGACGCTGCAGGCGATCGGCATCGGGCGCGTCGCCGCGATAGAGGTCGTTGAGAAGTGCAGTCGCCTCGACGTCCAGGCCGACATGCCAGCGCCACGCCGGATCGTCGATCCGCTGCAGCGGCCGGATCGTCGTCACGACGTCGAGGAAGTGGCCGATCCAGCGCTCGAGGACGTGCGCCAGCGCTGTCATGCCGGAGTCGCTGCGCGCCATCGTGAAACTGAGCCCATGACCGAGGTCGTTGGCGATCTCGTGGCTGAGGTCGAGGACGAACGCGAAGGGATCGGCAGCCGCGTCGAACTCGCGCGCATTGGAGGCGCCGAGGACGGGCAGGGCGGAGTGGTCACCGCCCGCGCTGGCGATCAGCTGGCGTACGAGGTCGATCCCGGACGAAGCTTCGCTAGCACGGTCGGCGGCGTCGCGGTCTGCGCAGAGGACGCGGCCCTCGCGGACCGCGACCCGCTGCGTCCGATACAGCAGCTGCGCGGCGCGCCGCTCGATCGCGCTCGCGCGGACGTCAACGAGGCGCGCGACGATGGCCGCGACCAGCGCGTCGATGAATGCCGGCGGCACCGCGATCGGTCCGCCGCGGACGAGGCGCAGGTAGTACGCCTCGAGGCTGCCTGCGGCGACGACGGCGTCGCGAAAGGCAAGGAAGACGACGTAGTTCTCGCGCGCGTCCGCATCGGCGATCGCGGCGAGGGCGCTTGGGTCCACAGCCCTCATCGGCGCCGTGGCGAGCCGCTCGTGCAGTCGTCGCTCGTCGGCGCAGGACTCGTCGACGGGGGCGAGCTCGGCGAGCGCGAGCATCGGCCGGAAGAATTCGTGGGACGGCGCCAGCCATCTTCCGCTCTGCGGCGGCAACTCGTTTGCGGCAGGCGCGCTGTCGGCTTCGGTCATGGCGCGATTATTGGCGTCGCCCCGCCGCATAAACTCGACCGATGCATGTCATCGGTTTTTGCGGTTATTCGGGCTCCGGCAAGACGACGCTCGTCGAGCAGCTCATCGTTCGACTGCGCCTGGCCGGCCAGCGCGTCTCGGTCGTCAAGCACGCGCATCACGACTTCGACATCGACCACGAAGGCAAGGACTCGTGGCGCCATCGCCAGGCCGGTGCGTTCGAGGTCGTGATCGCGTCGAATCGTCGCCTCGCCAAGATCCGCGAATTTCCGGCGCTCGAGGAGCCGACCTTCGACCAGTTGGTCGCCGAGCTCGTCGAATGCGACTGGGTCCTGGTCGAAGGGTTCAAGCACGCGCCGCTGCCGAAGATCGAGGTCTGGCGCGCCGCGACCGGGAAGCCCGCGCAATATCCGGTCGACCCCTTCGTGATCGCGCTCGCCACCGACAGCGAAGCGGTTCTTCCGGCACCCACCGGGCTGCCGCTGTTCCACCTCGACGATGTCGACGGCGTTGCCGCGTTCATCCTCGCCCAGGAGGAGCGCTGCCGCTACCTGCCGGGCGAATGAGCGCTGCGCGGCTCAGGCGATGCGTGCCATGTCGCGCATCGTCGTCGGGCCGGCGCGGCGCTCGATCTCCGACAGCAGCGGCTTGTTCCAGCCGAGCATGAACATCGCCTCGGCGACGATGAACATCGGCGCGACGACGAGGCCGATGACGTCGTCGACGAACGCCGGCTTCCTGCCTTCGTACCAGTGGCCGATGAACTGGATCAGCCAGCCGACGGCGAAGAATCCGAGGCCCCAGCCGAGCCAGACCGAAACACTGCCGCCGGACACCTGCTGGCCCAGCCACAGCAGGGCGGCGACGGCGACGCTGGCGACGATGCCGAGAAGGGCGTTGCCGCGCGTCACGTACCAGGCGGCGGCGAGCGCGAAGAGGATCCACGCCGGCGTCACGACGACGGCGCCTGCGGACAGCGCCGGCCGGGCCAGCAACACGCCGATCGAGAACACGATCATCGGCACGCCGATGAAGTGGCTGACGATGTTGCGACGATCGCGGTGGTAGGCGGCGTACTGGGCCAGGAGCTCGGTGGCAGTGCGCATGGCAGGCCTCGAAGGAGCGGTGGACCCAATGGTAGGACAAGTCGCCGGGGCGGCCCTCCCCGCACATGCATGTCCCTGTCCGGCGGCGTGAGCGACCGCACGCAGATTTCCCGGGTCGAGCCTGCCTAGCCTGACAGCGACGCAGCCTCTTTGCCGACAGGCAGGCACCGGGCTGCAGGGATAGCATCCAGCGACCAGACGCCGGGAGAACGACATGCGCATGGACGGCCAGGAAGAGAGCAGCAACGTCGAGGACGTCCGCGGCATGGGCGGCGGGGGCGGCGGCGGATTCGGCATCGGCGGCCGCGGCATCGGCCTGGGCAGCATCGCGGTGGCGGTCATTGCCGGCTGGATTTTCGGCATCAACCCGCTGGCGCTGCTCGGCATGATGGGCGGCAGCGACGGTGGCGGCCAGGTCGTCCAGCAGCAGCAAGGGCCTGCGCCGGCCCCGCCGGCAAACGACGAGGGCGCGAAGTTCGTCTCGCAGGTGCTGCGCAGCACCGAGCAGGTCTGGACCGACGTCTTCCGCGCGTCGGGCCGCACTTACCAGCCGCCCAAGCTCGTCCTCTTCCAGGGCAGCTGGCCGACTGCGTGCGGCCAGGGCCAAGCGGCGATGGGGCCGTTCTACTGCCCGAACGACAACAAGGTCTACATCGACCTGCGTTTCTACAAGGTGCTCGAGCAGCGCCTCGGTGCGCCGGGCCAGTTCGCCCAGGCCTACGTGGTCGCCCACGAGGTCGGCCATCACATTCAGAACCAGCTCGGCATCATGGAGAAGGTCGATGCATTGCGCAGGCGCGGCGGCGAGGCGCAGGCGAACGCGCTCAGCGTGCGCGTCGAGCTGCAGGCCGACTGCTTCGCCGGCGTCTGGGCGGCGCGCTCGCAAAAGGAAAGCGGCTGGCGCCTCGACCCGGGCGACATCGAGGCAGGGCTCAATGCCGCCGCGCAGATCGGCGACGACATGCTGCAGCGCAAGTCGCAGGGGATGGTCGTCCCCGAGTCGTTCACACACGGCTCGAGCGCACAGCGCGTCAACTGGTTCAAGCGCGGCATCGAGGGCGGCAGCGTCGAGCGTTGCAACACCTTCGAGGGACGCGACCTCTAGGGCCTGCGGCCAAAGCGCAAATCGCTCACCAGGTCAGCGCCACCGTCCAGTCGCAGCGCAGGATGCCAGCGCGGTGCAGGCGCTGGCGCAGCGCGACGTAGGCGCCGGGCAGGAAGAACAGCGCCACGCACGTCACCGCCGCCCAGCGGGCGTGGAGGAGAAACGCCGACGGGAAGCCGACCCAGCTGGCGATCCAGAACGTCAGCACCATGTCCCAGACGTGCTTCTCGACCGGCTGCTCGCGCCAATGACGCTGGTGCCACGCCTTGAGGTTCTCGAACTGCACCAGCTTCATGGCGTCCCGGCATCGATTCAATACGTACCCGGCAAGAGTACGCGCCGATCCACCGCGTGGATGTCGGTATGGCCGCAAAAGGCCATGGTCAGATCGAGCTCCTTGGCGATGATCTCGAGCGCCCGCGTCACGCCCGCCTCGCCCATCGCGCCGAGACCGTAGAGGAAGGCGCGGCCGATCAGCGTGCCGCGCGCACCGAGGGCCCAGGCCTTGAGGACGTCCTGGCCGGAGCGGATTCCGCCATCCATCCAGACCTCGATCTGGGAGCCAACCGCGTCGGCGATCGCCGGCAGCGCGCTGATCGACGACGGCGCACCGTCGAGTTGGCGGCCGCCGTGGTTGGAGACGACGATCGCGTCGGCGCCGCTGGCCACGGCCAGCCGCGCGTCCTCGACGTCGAGGATGCCTTTGAGCACCAGCTTGCCGCCCCAGCGTTCCTTGACCCAGGCGACGTCAGCCCAGCTGAGCGTCGGGTCGAACTGCTGCGCCGTCCAGGCGAACAGCGACGCCGGATCGCCGACGTTCTCGACGTGGCCGACGATGTTGCCGAAGCTGCGCCGCTTCGTGCCGAGCATGCCGAGGACCCAGCGCGGCTTGGTCATCAGGTCGAGCAGGTTGGCCAGCGTCGGCTTGGGCGGCGCGGTCAGGCCGTTCTTGAGATCCTTGTGGCGCTGGCCGAGGATCTGCAGGTCGAGCGTGAGGACGAGCGCGCTGCACTTGGCCGCGCGCGCTCGCTCGAACAGCCGCTCCATGAAAGCGCGATCGCGCAACATGTACGGCTGGAACCAGAACGGCGCCTTGGTGTGGGCGGCGATGTCCTCGATCGAGCAGATGCTCATCATGCTGAGGGTGAACGGGATGCCGAACTTCTCGGCGGCGCGCGCCGCGAGAATCTCTCCATCAGCATGCTGCATGCCCGTCAGGCCGGTCGGCGCGATCGCGACCGGCATGGCGCTCGGAATACCGACCATCTTGGTAGCGATCGATCGATTGGCCATGTCGACGGCGACGCGCTGGCGCAGCTTGATGCGCTGGAAATCGTTCTCGTTCGCGCGGTACGTGCTTTCAGTCCACGAGCCGGAGTCGGCGTAGTCGTAGAACATGCGCGGAACGCGCTGCTTCGCGAGCACGCGCAGGTCTTCGATGTGAGTGACGACGGCCATGGGTGGCAGAGAGGTGGAGGTAAGCCGATCCTACGACGCGTCGTCGAAAAGCGGCAGGCTGTAATCACCGACCGGCTCGTGCGCTGCCGGCGCCGCTTCCGCCTCGCGCGGTGCGTATGGCGCGACAAGATCGGCGAGGCGGGCGAGCGCGCCGGCGCGAACGCCGATCAGGCGCAGGCGCTTGGTCAGATCGACGCGCTTCAGGCAACTGCCGGCGGCGCGCCGGATGGCGCGCGCATCGAGCGTGTGCGCCGGCAAGGTCAGGTCGCGCGTCGCGATCTTGAAGTCGTCGAAGCGCAGCTTGATGCCGATCGTCTTCGCGGCGTAAGACTTGCGGGCCAGGTCGCCGGCGAGGTGCTCGCACAGCTCGGTGAAGATGGCGCCGAGCTCGGCGCGATCGCGCACCGCGTGCAGGTCGCGATCGAAGGTGGTCTCGCGGCTGATCGACTTCGGCTCGCTCGACGTCACGACCGGACGATCGTCGCGGCCATGCGACGCTTCGTGCAGCCAGGCACCGAAGCTCTTGCCGAAGTGAGCGAGCAGGAAGGCCGGGTCGGCGGCGGCAATGTCGCCGATCGTTTCGATGCCCAGCTCGGTGAGCCGGGCCGCGGCTTTCGGGCCGATGCCGTTCACCTTTCGTGCCGCCAGCGGCCAGATGCGCGCCGGCAGGTCGTCGTGGCCGAGCAGCGTCAGGCCGTCGGGCTTGTCGAGCTCGGAGGCGAGTTTGGAGAGCAGCTTGTTGGGCGTGATGCCGATCGAACAGGTGAGGCCGGTGCGCTCGTGCACCGCGGCCTTGATGGCGCTGCCGATCGCGCGCCCCGCGTCGTCGTGCACGCCGGGCACATCGCTCAGGTCGACGTAGATCTCGTCGATGCCGCGATCCTCGATGACCGGCGCGATCTCGCGCACCGCCGCCTTGAAGAGGCGCGAATACTTGCGGTACTCGTCGAAGTCGACCGGCAGCAGGATCGCGTCGGGTGCGAGCAGCGCCGACTTCATCATGCCCATCGCCGAGAAGACGCCGAGCTTGCGGGCCTCGTAGGTGCTGGTGGTGACGACGCCGCGGCCGGTGTAGTGGCGCAAGGAGCTGAACTCGTGGTCGCCGTCGGCGCGCTTCTTCGGCTGGCTGTCGCGCCCGCCGCCGATGACGACGGCGCGGCCGCGCAACTCGGGATAGCGGAGCAGCTCGACCGACGCATAGAACGCGTCCATGTCGATGTGGGCGATCAGCCGGGCCATCCGACAACTGTACGGGCATACAGCCTCGTTGGGATGCATTTCTTGCCATTTGCGGCGCCGCGGGCGGCGCCTTTTTCGGCGCTGTCGCGCTTGTCGCAGAATGCGCCGATGAGCAGCGCCCCGCCGGCCGCTTCGATCCGCTTCGCGACGCGAGCCGATGCGCTCGGCATCGCCGAGATGTCGCGCGATTTCATCGAGCACGGGCTCGGCTGGAGCTGGACGCGCGAGCGCATCCTAAGGAGCCTGCGCCATCGCGACACCAACGCGATCGTCGCTGTCCGCGAGGCCGACCGTGCCGGCTTCGGGATCATGAAATACGGCGACGAGGAAGCGCACCTGCTGCTGCTCGCCGTCAAGCCGTCGCATCGGCGCTGCGGCGTCGCCAGCGAGATGCTGGCGTGGCTGGAGCGCTCGGCCGTGGTCGCCGGCGTCGGACGCATCACGCTCGAGGCGCGTGCCAGCAACGACGCAGCGCGCGCCTTCTACCACCATCATGGCTACGCGCAGGAGCAGTTGCTGCCGGGCTACTACGGCGGGCGCGAGACCAGCGTGCGGATGATCAAGGACTTCAGCCTGTCACGGACGCGAGCGTTGTGACGCGGCGCTTCGCCTGGGCATCTCTCGCTGCCCTGTGTGTCGCCGGCGCCGCCTCTGCACAGGTCGGGGTGATCGACGCGAGGCCGCTGCCGCTGGCGACTAAGCGCATCATCGCCAGCAGCGACGAGTGCGCGGTGTGGCGGCGCGAGCAGGCGTTCGCCCGCTCGGTCGAAGCCCACGACGCACGCGCCTTCGGGTCGTTCCTTCACGCCGGCACGGTATTCAACGCCGGCACGGCCGACGCCGACCGCGGCAGCGACGAAGTCGCGAAGAGCTGGGCCGAGATCGTCGAGGGCAGACCGATCGCCCTGCGCTGGCGCCCCGGCATCGTCCAGATCGGCGGCGAGCCGGCGATCGCGATCTCGCGCGGGCCTTACATCCTCCAGCGGATGCAGGCGGGCGCGCCGACCTACCGCGTCGGGATGTATCAGAGCATCTGGGTGCGCGACGGCCGTGACGGCGTCTGGCGTGTTCTTTTCGACGGCAGCGCGACGACCGGGCAGCCGATGGACGATCGCGCCGCCGCCGACCGGTGGGTCGAGGAACAGGCGATGTCGGACTGCGCCTCGTAGCGAGGCGGCTTGGGGCTCAGGCGCTGATCACGCCGCCCTTGAGCATTCCGCGCTCGGCGCTGCCGAGAGCGGAATAGAGCGGCACGCTGTCGCCAGGCAGGAGAACATCGATCGCGCGGTCGAGCGCGGCGGTGGCGCGTGCGAGCGACTCGCGCTGCGCCGCGACCTGGCCGCTTGCGCTGGCCAAGCGATGGCGCAACGACGGCGGCAACGGGCCGGTCTTGGCGGCGTCGGAGAACTTGGTGACGGCGCTCGCGAGCGCGCGATGCAGCTCGGCGGCGTGGAGGTCGATGCCGACGGGATCGCGCGCGCGCAGCGCGTTGCCGAGGGCGGCGAGACGCGTCTCGACCTCCGACAGGCGCGCTTCGAGCGCCGGCGAATGGCCGGCGGCAGCCTCGAGCGCGGCCATCACCCCTGCACCTTGGCGAGGAGTTCCTGGGCGTTGGCGATCAGCTTGTCGGCGATCGCTTCGGGGTTGACCTTGAATGATCCGTTGGCGAGCTGCGCGGAGATCCGGGCGACTTTCTCGGAATCGAACTCGCCCGAGGCGCCGCCCGAGAGCAGTGTCGAGGCGGTGCTCGACAGGGCGACCGTCGCGCTGGCGTCCACATTCGCAGCGCCCGTGGCGCGGACGCCGGCGGTCGCCTTGGCGGCGGCCTCGGCCGGCGCGGCGGGCGCGCCGGCAGCCGGGGCGGGCAGCGGCTTGTCAGCGGGATGTCCGATCTTCATGGGGCTCTCCAGGGGGCGCCGGCGGGGCCGGTACCTTCATCATGGACGGACTATCGGCCCGGTCCGCGACGACTTTAGAGATTTCTGCCACGACCCCGTGATCCCCGGGGGGTGCCGCTCACAGGGTCAGCTCCAGGCGGCGGTCGGCGGTGGGGACGCCGGTGACGATGCGGCCGCTCTCGGTCCGCACCTTGGCCGGCCGGCCCTCGATGCCGTTGGTCAGCGCCTGGCCGATGCCTTCGAGGGCGAAGCCCTCGCCGATGGCAACGACCTTGACCGAGTCGCCGGCGGCGAACCATTGGCGCGACTTGATGTGGGCCTGGCGCACCGCCTGGCCGGGGCGAAGCGCCTGGGCGAGGACGCGGCCGACGACGAGCTTGCGGTCGAAGAAGGGCGCCGTGAACTCCTCGGCGAGGTCGACCTCGGCCTCCTCGAGGTCGGCGCCGGCGAGCATGCTGCCGGCCGTCGCGCCGGCGGGGACGACGAGCGCGCGTCCCCAGACCTTGACGACGATCGGCAGGTAGACATTCCACGCTGTCCGGCCTTGCGTGCAGCGCAGGCCGATGCGGCTCTTGCCCCACAAGCGGACGTTCGCCGGCAGGTAGGGCTCGATGCGCTCGCACGGCGCCAGGTGCAGGCGCGGGTCGAGCTGGCCGACGACCACCTCGACCCGGGCCGCCGTCGGCGCCGCCGCCTTGTCGAGGGCGAGCGAGCGGACCTGGTCGAGCAGGCCGGCGGCCAGCGTCGGCGCCGGCTCTTCCGCGTTGGCCGGAAGCGCCGCGACGAGCAGGCCGCAGACGACGAGGAAGCCCCACGCGAGGCGGCGTGGCGCGACGCGCGCGAGCGGGGCGAGCAGGGCGATCGACAGCATGGCGCCACTGTAGAAGCGGGCGCGAGCGGCGAAGGGAGCGAACAGGCCGGGAAAGGCCGCGCTATTCGCGCTTATGTTGGCCGAACCCCGTTCTGACAATGCCACCACGTCGACGACGGGGCTCCACGGAGCCGCGTGCCGACCGCAACCCACGAGGCTCGCGATGCTCAATCGATTGACCGACTCGCTCGACTTCCAAGGCCAGGCGCTGCAGCTGCGATCGGAGCGCCAGCGCCTCATCGCCAGCAACATCGCCAACGCCGACACGCCGAGCTACATCGCCCGCGACATGGACTTCGCCAAGACGCTGAAGGCGGCGACCGGCAGCCTGCGGGCGGCCGGCGCGCTGGCGACCAGACATACGGGCCACCTCGGCACGGGCGGCGCGGCGGGCGTGGGCGGCGCCAAGGTCGCCGGCGAGCTGCTCTACGCGACGCCGTCGCAGACCAACCTCGACCGCAACACCGTCGACATGGATCGCGAGCGCGCCAGCTTCGCCGACAACGCGATCAAGTACGAGGCGACGCTTCGCTTCATCAACAGCAACGTGCGGACGTCGCTGCAGGCGATCACGGGTCAATAAGGAACGTCATGAGCATGCTGTCGATCTTCAACGTCTCGGGCAGCGCCGCAAGCGCGCAGAGCCAGCGACTCAACGTCGTCGCCTCGAACCTGGCCAACGCCGACACCGTCGCCGGGCCGAACGGCCAGGCCTACAAGGCGCGCCAGGTCAACTTCCAGACCGAGCTGATGGGCCAGACCGCGAACGACCCGACATCGGCCGGCGTCCGCGTCAGCACGATCCGCGAAGACCAGACGCCGGGTCGCAAGGTCCACGACCCCAAGCACCCGAGCGCCGACGCCGAGGGCTACGTCACCTACAGCAACGTCAACGCGGTCGAGGAGATGGTCAACATGATCTCGGCTTCGCGCTCGTACCAGAACAACCTGGAGGTGATGAACACCGCCAAGTCGCTGCTCCTGAAAACGATCCAGCTCGGCCAGGGCTGATCCCACACCTAAAGGACCCTCATGGCCGTCAGCGCACCCAACTCGACCGCGAACGACTTCAGCGTCACCTCGACGCCCGCCGCCACGAGCACGAGCGACTCCACCGTCACCGCCGACCGCTTCCTGAAGCTGCTCGTCGCCCAGATGCAGAACCAGGACCCGTTGAGCCCGATGGACAACGCCCAGGTCACGAGCCAGATGGCGCAGATCAACACCGTCACCGGCATCGACAAGCTGAACTCGACCGTGCAGGGCCTGTCGACCCAGTTCATGCAGCTGCAGGCGATGCAGGGCGCATCGCTGGTCGGTCGCGACGTGATCGTCGCCGGCAACAAGCTGAGCGTCGACGCCGAGGCCGGCATCGCCCAGGGCGGCTTCGAGCTCGACGGCGCTGCCGACGCGGTCAAGGTCGAGATCCTCGGCCCGAGCGGCGCCGTCGTGCAGACGATCAACCTCGGCGCCGAGAGCGCCGGCGTGCACAGCTTCAACTGGCCTTCGGGCGCGGCGACCAGCGGCAGCGGCCTGACCTTCCGGGTCAGCGCGACGACCGGCGGTGTCGCGACCAAGGCGACGCCGCTGATGCGCGACCGCGTCGACGCGATCAGCACGACGGGCACCAGCTTCAACCTCGAGCTCGCGAGCTCGGGCAGCGTTCCCTACAGCGCCGTCAAGGCCTTCAACTAGATCTTTCCCCGCGGCCGCGCGGCCGCGTCCACAGAAAGCGAAAACGCCATGGGTTTCCAGCAAGGTCTTTCCGGTCTGAACGCGTCGAGCAAGAGCCTCGAGGTGATCGGCAACAACATCGCCAACGCCAGCACGATCGGCGCCAAGGTGTCGCGCGCCGAGTTCGCCGATGTCTACGCCAACGCGATCGGCGGCAGCAACGCCGTCGGCATCGGCGTCACGGTGGCCGACGTCGCCCAGCAGTTCACGCAGGGCAACATCTCGGCGACCGACAACCCGCTCGACATCGCCATCAACGGCAACGGCTTCTTCGAGGTCAGCAAGGGCGGCACGGTCAGCTACACGCGCAACGGCCAGTTCAAGGTCGATCGCGAGGGCTTCATCGTCAACAACCAGCA
>Ga0207650_10001081_pt1 | contig 20172 bp, 21 predicted proteins | sample KBSS63metaG_FD_184325 | JGI IMG/M metagenome (GOLD analysis project Ga0207650, IMG submission 184325) | Switchgrass rhizosphere microbial communities from Kellogg Biological Station, Michigan, USA - KBS S6-3 metaG (SPAdes) (version 2) | ecosystem: Host-associated > Plants > Roots > Rhizosphere...
TGGGGGACTCTTGGTTCCAGGGCATGATCAGTTACCTCCTGATCATGCGTATTAACCTGTAAACCATGTCCCCGGTTAGAAATGTAAACGATGTCCCCGGTTTGTACCGGGGCAAGCCCCCTCCCACAGTTTTAACTGTGTTGTGTCAGTAGCCGACGGTGAAGCGTTCGGTGCGAGTGCTTGGGCGATTCAACGCTTCCAGCGACTTGAAAATCCCAATGTGGGAGGGGGCTTGCCCCCTCCCACAGTTTTAACTGTGTTGTGTCAGTAGCCGACGGTGAAGCGTTCGGTGCGAGTGCTTGTGCGATTCAACGTTTCCAGCAACTTGAAAATCCCAATGTGGGAGGGGGCTTGCCCCCGATGGCGGTGGTTCAGTCAACGATATTCCAACTGACCCACCGCCATCGGGAGCAAGCCCCCTCCCACCGTTTTAACTGTGTTGTGTCAGTAGCCGACGGTGAAGCGTTGGCGGGAGTGCTTGTGCGATTCAACGTTTCCAGCGACTTGAAGATCCCAATGTGGGAGGGGGCTTGCTCCCGATGGCGGTGGTTCAGTCAACGATATTTCAACTGACCCACCGCTATCGGGAGCAAGCCCCCTCCCACCGTTTTAACTGTGTTGTGTCAGTAGCCGACGGTGAAGCGTTGGCGGGAGTGCTTGGGCGATTCCACTTCGTCGATCAGGGCAATGGCGTAGTCGGCAAAGCTGATCCAACTGCGGCCTTCACTGCTGACCAGCAGATCATCCTGACCTACACGGAATGTGCCGGTGCGTTCGGTTTCAACGAACTCCGCCGACGGCGACAGGAAGGTCCAATCCAGCTCTTTTTCCTGACGCAGTGCTTCGAGAAATGCTGCGCCGGCACTGGCTTCGGCCTTGTACTCTGCCGGGAAACCCTCGCTGTCGATCACTCGCCCGCCACCCGGCAGCAGCAGTGAACCGGCACCGCCCACTACCAGCAGGCGTTTCACCCCGGCTTTTTTCACCGGTGCGATCACGGCGCTGGCGGGTAGGGTGGCGAAGTGCGCGGCGCTGATCACCACGTCGCTGCCGCTGATGGCCTGTTGCAGCGCATCTGCATCCAGTGCGTCCACTTGCTTGACGGTGACACCCGGGCGCGCCGCCAGTTTGTCGGTGTTACGCGCAATCGCCACAACGCTATGCCCACGACGCAACGCTTCTTCCAGCAGTTGGCTACCGGCACGGCCGGTGGCCCCAATGATTGCAATCTTGCTCATGACGTTCTCCAGTACGTTAGGGTTTAACACCATTCACCACTTCATTTCGCCCTTGGCGACTTTAGCGCTCAACTCCAGCGAGCTTTCGTCGGCGAGGGTGGGGTAACGCTTTTTCATGGCCGCGATCAGGGCGGCGGAGTCCTTGGCCTTGGTGGTCTCGGCGTCAAAGGCCTTGATGTAGTCGGCGGTAAAGGCCACGGATTTCAGAGACGGTGTGCCCAGGTAATGGCCTGGGATCACGGTGCGCGGCTTCAGGTCTTCGATGCGTTGCAGGGTGGTCAGCCAGTCTTTATGGGATTGCGCACTCTGGGTGTCGGCCATCCACACGTGAATGTTTTCGGCGACCACTACGCCACCGACCACGGCCTTGATCGACGGGATCCACACAAAACTGCGGTCCGGCTGCGGGCCGTCCAGGCCGATTACGTCCAGTTGCTGGCCTTCGAGGTTCAGGCTGTGGCCTTCGAGTACCTGCGGCACAAGGGTTCGGGCGGGTTTATCGGCGCCCATTTTCGGGCCCCAGAACGCAAGCTTGCCGTCCACGGTCGCCTTGATGTGGTCGACCACCGGTTGCGGGGCCAGCACCTTGGCGTCGGGGAAGGCGGCGGTGAGGGTATCGAGGCCGAAGTAGTAGTCCGGGTCGCCATGGCTGATGTAGATGGTGGTCAGGTGTTTGCCGCTGGCGCGGATCTTCTGGACCAACTGTTCGGCCTGGCCCTTGCCAAATTGGGCGTCCACCAGGATCGCGTCCTTGGCGCCGCTGACCAGCACCGAGCTCACCGGAAAGATCGCGGCCTCGCCTGGGTTGTACACCTCCAGAGTCAGGTCGGCTGCCGCCGCATGGGCGGCGAAGGCCAGGGCGGCGGTCGCCAGGGTCAAGCGCTTGAGGGTTGAGAACATCGGGCAGCTCCAGCATCGGTGAGGGATGCACAGAGCTTAGTTGCACAAAACCAGACTAAAAATGCGATGCTGGGACATAGTTTGTTTCTGAAATCGGGCAGATCATGGATCGTCTTCAAGCAATGCGCGTGTTTGTCACGGTGGTGGACCTGGGCAGCCAGTCCGCCGCTGCCGATCATCTGGACCTGTCGCGCCCGGTGGTGTCGCGCTACCTGGCCGAGCTGGAAGATTGGGTCGGCGCACGCCTGCTGCACCGCACCACGCGCAAGCTCAGCCTCACGGCGGCCGGCGGTGAAACTCTGCCACGTTGTCGGCAATTGCTGGAATTGTGTTGCGATATGCAGGCCGCCGTCAGCGAGCCGGATGACGCGCCCCGTGGCTTGCTGCGCCTGAGTGTCAGCACCTCATTCGGCCAGGCGCAATTGGCCGAGGCCATCGCCGAGTACGTCAAGCGCTACCCGCTGGTGACCGTCGACCTGCAAATGCTCGATCGCACGGTGAACCTGGTGGATGAACGCATCGACCTGGCCATCCGCACCAGCAACGACCTGGACCCCAACCTCATTGCGCGGCGCCTGACCGTGTGCCGCTCCGTGGTGTGCGCCTCACCGGCCTATCTGCGGGCGCATCCGGCCCCTCGGAAAGTCGAGGAACTGGCCGCGCACAACTGCCTGACCCATTCCTATTTCGGCAAAAGCCTGTGGCATTTCGAAGAGGGTGGCGAGCACGTCTCGGTGCCCATCAACGGCAACATCACCTCCAACGAAGCCAGCACCTTGTTGCGAGTGACGCTGGCCGGGGCCGGGGTGTCGATGCTGCCCACTTACCAGGCCGGTGATTACATCCGCCGTGGCGAACTGGTGCGCCTGCTGCCCGAGGCTGAGCCTCGGCAGATGAACATCTACGCGGTCTACGCCTCGCGCAAGCACATGCCGTCGGCACTGCGCAGCCTGTTGGATTTCCTGGTGCTGAGGTTCCCGGAAGAGCCGGCGTGGGATGTCGGTCTCTAGGCCGACATAAACGTGTTGAATGTCGCCCGATAATGGCAACTTGGCCTGGTTGACCTATGCTTTAGACAGCACCGTGTAGATCCGCTCAGAGGTCTGTGCCATGAGCATTAAAACCAGAAAGTACCTGATGATTTTCAGCCTGTGCGCCATTGCCAGCGCACTGTACGGGACTGCCGCCTACCGCGTGGAGCAGACCCGTATGCAGCCAACCTTTGCGATCAGCTGCCATCAGGATCAATGCGTTCCCCATACTGGCAGTTTCAGCGCGTTGCGCTAAAAACCGCCCTCAGGGGATGCAAAGGTGGCAGCCCGCGCCCACCGTTAGCGCTGCGGTGTTTCGGCCTTGAGTTGTTCGCGAAACGCCTTGGGCGAGAACCCGACGCGTCGGCGGAACAGTCGAGAGAAGTTGGTCGGGTCGGAAAACCCCAATACCTCTGACATTTCATTGATGGTCATGCTGGTGTAAGTCAGCAGGCGCTTGGCTTCCAGCAATTGGCGGTCGTGCATGATCTGCAGTGCCGGCTGCCCACCCAATTCCCGACACGTGCCGTTCAGGTGTGAGACCGAGATGCCCAGTTTGTGGGCCAAGTCTTCGATCTTCGGGTGTTCGCGGTAATGCTGCTCGACCAATTGCGTGAACTTGCGAAAATACTCGCGCCCCCGTGGCGCCCGTGGGTGGCGACGCTGGATGGCTTGGCGGCTGATCCACACCAGCAGCACGCTGACCAGCGCATGCATCATCATGTCCCGCGCCGGTTGTTCGTCGGCGTATTCATCCTGCAAGCGGGCGAACTGGCTGTTCAGGTAATCACTGTCCTTGCCCGCCGGGTAGTTGCCCAGCGCCTGTAAACCGTCGACCGTGGTGCCCAACTGAGTTTGCAAATGGCTGACCAGCGGTGCCGCGAGCGTCACCACATAACCTTCGACATCCTCGGAAAAACGAAACCCGTGCACACACAGCGGCGGCAATACCTGCAATGTCGCTTCGTTCAACGTGGAGCGCTGACCTTCGATCTCCAATTCTGCCTGGCCTTTGTGCACATACAGCAACTGGCACAGATCCGCGTGCCGGTGGGGCTGGATTTCCCACTGGTATTCCCGACTGCGCCGGGAAATGGTTTCACAGTGCAACAAATCGGGCGTCGGCCATTGCTGGTTTTCCCCGTAAAGCTTGAAGACCGGAATCGCGGTTTTGGTCATGGTTTCAATCCGATACCCAGGAGAGTGGTGCGGTAATCGCCCCGATTGGCAAAAAGCGCAGGCTTTGGCTCAGTTTTCACCTTCTTATGCTGGCCACTCAAGTGAAAAATGTCAGCTACAAGACCACTGACAATTCTTTCACCCTATCCGTTCGGGTGAAGCATGCGGGCGATAAAAATAATGAAAACGCTGAAAACTCAAGTCGCCATTATCGGCGCCGGTCCCTCGGGACTGTTGCTCGGCCAGCTGTTGCACAATGCCGGTATCGAGACCCTTATCCTAGAGCGCCAGAGCGCCGATTACGTGCAAGGCCGCATCCGAGCCGGCGTATTGGAGCAAGGCATGGTCGATCTGCTGAGGCAGGCGGGCGTCAGCCAGCGTATGGATAGCGAAGGCCTGGTGCATGATGGCTTCGAGTTGGCGCTCAATGGCCAGCTTACCCATATCGACCTCAAGGCACTGACCGGCGGTCAGTCGGTGATGGTCTACGGCCAGACCGAAGTCACCCGCGACCTGATGGCCGCCCGCGCCGACGCTGGCGCGATCACCCTCTACGAAGCCCGTGACGTGCAGCCCCATGGCCTCAAAAGTGATCGACCCTGGCTGACGTTTGAGCATCAGGGCGAAGCCTTTCGCCTGGAGTGCGACTACATCGCCGGGTGCGATGGTTTCCATGGTGTGGCGCGTCAATCGATCCCGGCGGAGTCACTCAAGGTCTTCGAGCGGGTCTACCCCTTCGGCTGGCTGGGCATCCTTGCCGATACACCGCCGGTGCACGCTGAACTGGTGTACGCCAAGCACCCGCGTGGCTTTGCCTTGTGCAGCATGCGTTCGCCGACCCGCAGCCGCTATTACCTGCAGGTGCCGGTGGACGAACCGATCGATGAATGGCCCGACGCACGCTTCTGGGATGAACTCAAAACCCGCCTGCCCAGCCACCTCGCCGAGGACTTGGTAACCGGCCCGTCGATCGAGAAAAGCATCGCGCCGCTGCGCAGTTTCGTCGTGGAACCGATGCAGTACGGGCGCCTGTTCCTGCTGGGGGACGCCGCGCATATCGTGCCGCCCACCGGCGCCAAGGGCTTGAACCTGGCGGCCAGCGATGTGAGCACGCTGTATCGGATTTTGCTCAAGGTCTACGGCGAAGGGCGGGTGGACTTGCTGGAGCGCTATTCCGCCATCTGCCTGCGGCGGGTGTGGAAAGCCGAGCGGTTTTCCTGGTGGATGACCTCGATGCTGCACCAGTTTCCCGAGGCGGACGGCTTCAGCCAGCGCATCGCCGAGAGTGAGCTTGAATACTTCATCCACTCGGAGGCGGGGCGCAAAACCATCGCAGAAAATTACGTTGGACTTCCTTACGAAGCTATCGAATAGCCTGCTATCGTATCGAGCATTCCCGCGGGCCGCCTTTTCCCGCGGGCCTTGCTCGAAGGTCCTGCCGTGACGCACCTCAATCAGCCCGCTCCGCCGCTGCCCGCCGTACGCAGCATCCTCGCCTCACTGATGATGGCGATCTTCCTGGGGGCCCTGGACCAGACCATTGTCGCCGTGTCCATGCCCGCCATCTCCGCGCAGTTCCACGACGTCAACCTGTTGGCCTGGGTCATCTCCGGCTACATGGTGGCGATGACCGTGGCGGTGCCGATCTACGGCAAGCTCGGTGACCTCTACGGGCGCCGGCCGATGATGCTGATCGGCATGGGCCTGTTCACCCTGGCCTCGCTGTTCTGCGGCATGGCGCAAAGCATGGAGCAACTGGTGCTGGCGCGGATCCTCCAGGGCATCGGCGCCGGCGGCATGATCTCGGTGAGCCAGGCGATCATCGGCGACATCATCCCGCCCCGCGAACGCGGGCGTTACCAGGGCTATTTCAGCAGCATGTACGCGGTGGCCAGCGTCGCCGGGCCGGTGCTCGGCGGCTACATGACCGAGTACCTGTCATGGCGCTGGGTGTTCCTGATCAACCTACCCTTGGGCGCAGGCGCCTGGTACGTGGCCCATCGCACCCTGGTGGGGCTGCCGGTGCCGCAACGCAAGCCGATCATCGATTACCTCGGCACTGTGCTGATGATCATCGGCCTGACCGCCTTGCTGCTGGGCATCACCGAAATCGGCCAGGGCCACCCTTGGCGTGACCACGAAGTGCTGGGGCTGTTGCTGGCTGCCTTGGTGGCATTGACGTTATTCGTGTGGCACGAGCGCCGCGCACGCGAGCCGTTGCTGCCGATGCATCTGTTCGCCAACCGCAGCGCGGTGTTGTGCTGGTGCACGATCTTTTTCACCAGTTTCCAGGCGATTTCCCTGACGGTGCTGATGCCGCTGCGCTATCAGACGGTGACCGGCTCCGGGGCCGACAGCGCGGCCCTGCACCTGCTGCCGCTGGCCATGGGCTTGCCGATGGGCGCCTATTTTGCCGGGCGCATGACCTCCGTGACCGGACGCTATAAACCGATGATCCTCAGCGGCGCATTGCTGAGCCCCTTCGCGATCCTCGGCATGGCCCTGAGCGCGCCCCAGGCGGTGGGGCTGACGGCGATGTTCATGCTGCTGTGCGGCATCGCTGCCGGCATGCAATTCCCCACCTCGCTGGTAGGTACGCAAAACTCGGTGGACCAGCGCGACATCGGCGTCGCCACCAGCACCACCAACCTATTCCGCTCCCTGGGCGGGGCCGTGGGGGTAGCGTGCATGTCGGCACTGCTACTGGCGCTGCTGCAAGATTCCAGCTTCGCCCACCTGGCCACCGGCGCAGTGGTGGCCGAAGGCAGTTCCGGCAACGTACTGCTCGACGGCCTCAACGCCGCCCCCGGCCCCGCGCAGGACGCCCTGCGCGGCGAGTTGGCAGTGACATTCCGGCATTTGCTGATGGTCAGTGCAGCGGTGTCACTGCTGGGGCTAGCGGCGGCAATCGCAATGCCGAACCGAGTGCTGCGCGGCCGTGAGGACAAGGCAAAATAAACCGCAGTGACGCCGAGTTATCTACACAAGCGTGTAGCACTCAACCGTAACCACGATGCGAAGCGAGCCGCTCTTGATCGTGACCTTGATCTAGCTTTTGATCTCAGGCGGCCCCCCAAATACCTGTCGGATTACGGGCACACCGAGCGTGAGCGAGGTGCCGAGTGTTGGGGCAAGAGCCTTTTGGTTACTTTTGGGCTCCTTTCAAAAGTGACCCGCTGTAAGAGCGGAACCAACAGTGGCCGTTACCTGAATAACGGATATGTACTCAGTCTGATCCAACATCCAGGTCGGCTGTCAGGCCGCCTTCGCGAGCAAGCCCGCTCCCACATTTGGATCGCGGAGTTACCGTTAGATTGAGCAGCCCCCCACAGTCAAAGCCCCATCAAGGGCTGTAATAACCCACAGCCACCATAAAATGCCCAGCCTTGCGCACATACGCATGCTTATTCTCAACCCTGTCAGTCACCGGGTTCTTCCAACGGTACTTGTATTCCCCCTGATCCTGCTCCGCCATCATCCTGAGAATCGGCTCCCCCACCGGCTTGCCATCCGGATCCTTGATCTTGCTGAAGTCAGTATTCACCAGCCGCAGATTAGTGCCATGAGCCACATAGCGCTGGGTATTCAGGTCGACCACAAACACATAGAGATCATCCTGCAAGAACCCCCCCTGCAATGAGTTAATGGCCTTGAGCGTACCGCTTTCATCCTTGAGCAACGCGTTCACCGCCTTGTTGCGCAAGGCCCTGGCCTGTTCCGGCGTGGCCCGAGGCAAGTAATAACCCACCGCCAGGATGCGTTCGCCCACACGCTGATAAAACACGTGTTTATGCTCGACCTTGCCATCGTTCCAATTCTGCCAGCGGTAATCGGCCTGCTGGATGCCCTGGCCTTCCGGACGCTTGAGCGCGTCCTTGAACGACTCACGCAAATCCGGGCCGAGCACTTCAGACACATCGCGGCCGATCAAGGCAGAGGAGGGCCCACCACTGGCCAGCAACACGCCCTGGGTGTCGACCACGAACACATAGCGGTCGTGGTCGACGAATTCGCCCTGCCGGCTGAAGGCGGCAAACGCCTTGTCGCCGTTGCTCTTGTAGTAAGCCAAGGCTTTTTCCAGCAATGCCTTGGCCGCCTGCGCGTCCTCGTCCTGAGTCGTCGCGGCGTGCACCTGGCTGAAACACAACAGCAGCAGCCAGGTGAGTCGGAGCAATCCCTTCATGGCCCATCCCTCGTTATTGTTGGTGTGACCACAGCGTAGACGCCTGTGGCTCAAGGCGCCGCCAGCCATTGATTAACAATGCCGTCATACACCCCGGTGGCCATGCTCAAGTGCAACCACTGGTCGACATAGCTCTTCCACGCCACATCATCACGCGGCAGCAAAAAGGCTTTTTCGCTGTACTGCATCTGCCGCTCCGGGTTGACCGCGCACAGGCCTGGCTTGAGTTTTTGCTGGTAACGCGCTTCGCTGGCGTCGGTGATCATCACGTCGGCTTTACCCGCCAGCAGCTCGTCGAAGAGGGTCACGTTGTCGTGCAAACGTATTTGCGCCTGGCCCAGATGGGTGCGGGCGAACACTTCGTTGGTGCCACCCGCCGGTTCGATCACGCGCACCTGGGGCTGGTTGATCTGCTCGACGGTCTGATAGCGCTGTACATCGGCGCAGCGCACCAGTGGGATCTTGCCGTCGACGCCCAGGGTTTGGCTGAAGAAGGCTTTCTTCTGGCGTTCCAGGGACACCGAAATTCCGCCCACGGCAATATCGCAGCGCTGGGCCAGGAAGTCCGGCATCAGCGTTTTCCACGTAGTGGGCACCCATTGGATTTTAGCGTTGAGGCTTTTTGCCAGGGACTCGGCCATGGCGATGTCGATGCCTTCATAACTGCCATCGGCGCGCAGGGACGTGTAAGGCTTGTAGTCGCCGGTGGTGCACACCGCCAGCGTGCCGCGCTGGAGTACTTCGTCCAGGCGCGAGGGGGCGGTGTCGGCCAGGGCGCTGGTCGCCAGACCGAGTACACACAGGGCTAAAAGAGCTTTCATGCGGTCGAGTCCTTGGGGCATGTCGAGGGCGCTCATTATTTCCAGCGCGGGGCAGGGTGGCAAGGTGCGTCGAATGTTTAGCCAAGCTGCAACCAAACTCCGTCAACCCTGGATTTAAACACCTATACAGGCGTGTGACGCTCGCGCTTATCTCTCGCACTGTGATTCCCGCATGGACGGCTCCTCCGACACTCACCCCGCGACACTGCCGTCCGATCTCGCGTTCTGGGCCCTGTTCCACTGCCGACACGCACGCCCACCAGACACCTTATTCCTACGTTGATCCATCCCCTGGATGGCGCGCGCCTGTGCGCCTGCCCGACACATACGTATGAGAATGCCCATGAGTGTTTTTGCCAGTCTGCACGAAGCCCAGTCTTTCCTCGAACAGCACCCGGACATCGAAATGTTCGAGCTGTTTATCCTCGACAACAATGGCGTACCGCGCGGCAAGCTGTTGCACCGCGATGAGTTGCTGGCGGTGTATGAGAGTGGTCGGCCGCTGCCCAGCACCATTCTTGGCCTGACCATCAACGGCGACGACGTGGAAAACTCCGGGCTGGTCTGGGACGTGGGCGATATTGACTGCCGCGCCTACCCGATCAGCGGCAGCTTGCAGCGCATGCCGTGGCGGCTGATCCCCACTGCAGCGGTGCAAGTCAGCATGCATCCGACAGAAGGCCTGCCCGCGACCGTGGCCGACCCCCGGCATTTGTTGGCCAAGGTGATCGACGGCCTCAAGGCCGATGGTTATTACCCGGTGATGGCGGCGGAACTGGAGTTCTACCTGCTCGACCAGAAGCTCGACAGCAATGGCCGCCCGCAACCGGCGCGCGATGTGGATGGCGGGCGCCCGCGCTCGACCCAGGTCTACGGCCTGCGCGAACTGGAGCAGATCGAGCCGTTCCTCGCCGACCTCTACAGCGCCTGCAAGCTGCAGGGCATTCCTGCGCGCACGGCGATTTCCGAATACGCGCCGGGCCAAGTGGAAATCACCCTGGAGCATCGCACCGACGCCCTGCAAGCCATGGACGAAGCCGTGCGCTACAAACGCCTGGTCAAGGGCGTGGCACATAAACACGGGATGACCGCCTGCTTCATGGCCAAGCCGTTCGACGACCTTGCCGGCACCGGCATGCACATGCACGTGAGCCTGGCGGATGCCGAGGGCAACAACCTGTTCGCCAGCGAAGCCACCGACGGCACGCCGCTGCTGCGCCAGGCGGTGGGCGGCATGCTCAGCACATTGCTCGATTCGCTATTGATGTTCTGCCCCAACGCCAACTCCTACCGCCGCTTCCAGGCCAACAGCTACGCGCCGCTGGCCGCCACTTGGGGCGTGGACAACCGCACCGTCAGCCTGCGCGTACCGGGCGGGCCGGCCCACTCCCGGCATATCGAACACCGTATCTGCGGCGCCGACGCCAACCCTTACCTGGCCGCGGCGGCGATCCTGGCCGGCATCCACCGCGGCATCCGTGAGCAACGCGACCCCGGCGCCCCGGTAGAAGGCAACGGTTACGCCCAGGCCAAGGAATTGCTGCCCACCGACTGGTTGACCACCCTGCGTGCCCTTGAAGATTCACGCTGGGCGCGAGAGGCATTCGGCAGTGAATTCCTCGGCGTGTACCTGGCGGTAAAACGCGCCGAATACCGCCAGTTCATGGGCGAAGTGGGCGAGCAGGATTGGCGTTGGTACCTGCACCCGGCGTGATCAGGTTTACGGCAGTGAAGGCTTCGACCTTTTTTTGACATTGCAGTGGTTAAGCTACGAATCAAGGTCGTTCACTACCGTTCAACCCACATGAGCCCGCGATGTCGCCACAATCACCTTCCTCCATCGAGATCGAATACGCCGAGCGTTGCGACCGTGAGCACGCCAGGGTCTGCGGCGAAACACATCCGCCCGGGCTGCGACAGCGCCTGGCGTCGTGGCGCGACGAATGGATGGTGCGCCAGGCGCTGAAAGTCGCCGGTGAACCCGGGCTGTTGCTGGACCTGGCCTGCGGCTCGGGGCGCTTCTGGCCGGTGCTGGCCGAACACGTCAACCGGGTGATCCTGGCCTCGGACAATTCCCAGGACATGCTCGACCACGCTCGCACCCATCACCCCGTGTCGTTGCTCAAGCGCGTCAAGACGTTCCAGGGCTCGGCGTTTTCCATCGGGTTGTCGGCGAATGCGGTGGACTGCATTTTCTGCCTGGAATTGTTTCGCCATGTACCCAGCAGCGAAGGGCGACTGGCGTTGCTGCGCGAGTTTCACCGGGTCAGCCGCGACACGGTGATTGTCTCCGTGCCTTCTCGTACCGCCGTAGAGGACGAGTTTCGCCAGTCCGGCTTCAAGGTCCTGCATCATCAGGAATTCATGCCGGGCTCAAGCCTGTGGCGGGTCTATGTGTTACGTAAGAGAGGATAAGTCCCGCCTGTCGGACTATTCTTCACCACCTGTCTGAGTTTTCATGGTCGCCTGTGCACTGCGAATGCTCGCAAGTCCCTTTCGCGATATATACTGCGCGCCATTCTTCAAGGGAGAGCCGTGTGGCCATCGATATTCACTGGATCTGCGACAACGATAGCCTCGGCCAGCACTGCGCCGAATGGCAGCAGTTGCCATTCGTCGCCCTCGACACCGAATTCATGCGGGTCGACACCTTTTATCCCATTGCCGGGTTGATCCAGATCGGCGATGGCGCACGCGCTTACCTGATCGATCCCCTGACCATTGACAACTGGCAACCCTTGGCCGCGCTGCTGGAAAACCCAGCGGTGATCAAGGTGGTGCACGCCTGCAGCGAAGACCTCGAAGTCTTGCTGCGTCTGACCGGCAGCCTGCCGGTGCCGTTGTTCGACACCCAATTGGCGGCGGCTTACCTGAACCTCGGCTTTTCCATGGGCTATTCGCGCCTGGTGCAAGCCGTGCTCGACATCGAACTGCCCAAGGGTGAGACGCGTTCGGACTGGTTGCAGCGGCCATTGTCCGAGACGCAAATCAGCTACGCCGCCGAAGACGCGGTGCATTTGGCCGAGGTCTACATTCGCCTGCGCCCGCAGCTGTCCGACGACAAATACGCCTGGGTGCTGGAGGACGGTGCCGAACTGGTGGCCAACCTGCGCCGCGAAGTCGACCCGTACGAGGTGTACCGCGACGCCAAGCTGGCCTGGAAACTGTCCCGCGCTCAACTTGCCGTGCTGCGAGAGCTGTGCGCCTGGCGCGAGCAGCAAGCCCGCGCCCGCGACCTGCCGCGCAACCGCATCGTTCGCGAGCACTCGTTGTGGCCCCTGGCCAAATCCCAGCCGGACAACCTCGCCGCGCTGGGCAAGATCGAAGACATGCACCCGCGCACCGTGCGCCAGGATGGCCAGTTCCTGCTGGACTTGATCAAACGTGCCGGCAGCCTGCCCATGGACCAATGGCCGCCCGCCGTGGCTGAACCGCTGCCGGTGGATGCCGCCGCGCTGATCAAGCAACTGCGTGCCCTGGGCCAAACGTTCGCCGAGCGCCTGGACATGGCGCCGGAACTGATGCTGCGCAAGAAAACCCTCGAAGCCCTGGTTAAAAGTGGCTACCCCGATGGGCCTTACCAATTGCCAGACTCGCTGCGTGGCTGGCGCCGCGAGTTGATGGGCCAGGCGCTGCTCGACAGCCTGGCCACTGCCGGAGAACAGCCTTGAAACGTATCTGCTCCATCTATCGCAGCTTGAAAAAAGACGGCATGTACCTCTACGTGCTCAAAAGCGATGCCCTCGAGCGCGTGCCCGAGCCCTTGATGGCCGCCTTCGGCAAGCCGCACCACGCGTTCGACATGGTGCTGACGCCCGAGCGCAAGCTGTCGCGCGAAGACATCGCCGTGGTCCTGGAAAACCTCGACACGCAGGGCTACCACCTGCAAATGCCGCCGGCCGAGGACGAGTACATCGAACACTTGCCCGAAGAGCTGCTGCGTCGCAACGACCCGATGTGATCGACCGGTGCTCTGTCCTGGGCACCTGCTTCAATGAAATCGTATTAGTGGGCGGTGGCCGTAAGGATGCGGGCGGCCGTCTGCACTGTTTTTGAAAGGTTTGAACCATGCGCGTTCTGATTGCTGAACAGGATCACCCGCTCTACGCACAATTGCTCAACGACGTGGCGCCGGACCTTGAGGTGCTCACCAGCGGCGACTCGGCCGAACTGTCGCGCCTGGCCGCCGATTGCCCGGTGTGGCTGGGCCAGCCGGACCTGTTGGCAACGCTGTTGCGCCAGGGCCATCGTCCGCAATGGCTGCAATCGACCTGGGCTGGCATTACGCCGCTGCTGGCCGAAGGCTTGCCGCGCGATTATCGCCTGACCCGCGCGGTCGGCATTTTTGGCCAGGTCATGGCCGAATTTGTCCTCACCTACATGCTGGGCCATGAGCGCGAAGTGCTGGCGCGGTTGGTCAGCCAGGTCGAACGCAAGTGGGACAACCGCACGGGCCAGAGCCTGGCGGGGCGCAAGGTGTTGATCGTCGGCACGGGCGATATCGGCCAGAGCGTCGCCGAGTTCCTCGTACCCTTTGGCGTGAAGCTGTACGGCATCGCCAGTACCGCGCGCGAGCAAGCACCCTTTATCGAAGTGGCCGGGCTCGAACAACTGGGCCGGCTGGTAGGGGAGGTGGACTACGTGATCAACCTGCTGCCCAACACGCCTAATACCCACGATGTGTATAACGCCGCGCTGTTCAAGCAGTTCAAGCCGACGGGCTTGCTCATCAACGTGGGCCGTGGTGTGGCGGTGGTCGATGCCGACCTGGTCGAGGCATTGAAAGAAGGGCACCTGGCCGGCGCGGTGATCGACGTGTGCCGCCAGGAACCGCTGCCGCAGCGCCACCCGTTCTGGACCGCCTGGGGCCTGTTGTTGACCGGGCACAGTTCCGCGCCGACGTCGCCGCCGATGATGGTCGAGTTGTTTTTACAGAACCTGCGTGCCTACCGGACCAAGGAAACGCTGCGCGGGGAAGTTGATTTCGCACGGGGTTACTGACACGACGCAATACCAATGTGGGAGGCCTACAGGCTGAAGTCACCTTCGCAAACCAGCTCGCTCAACGGCTTGCGCGGGCTTGGCGCTTCACGATCTTGCAGGTACTCCGGCAAGGTCGACTTGTCTCCCAGCTTGCCAATCGCCACGGCGGCATGCAGTGCATAACCGTCTGGAATCTTCAGCTCCTTGCGCGTCAGGTCCTGATCGAAGCCGGCCATGCCGTGGGTGTGCCAGCCGCTGAGGCTGGCTTGCAGCGCCAGGTGCCCCCAGGCCGAGCCGGTGTCGAAGGTATGCCACAGCGCCGGGGTTTCTTCGGTGGCGCCCGGAGCGATGAAGTCGGTTTTCGAGGCGATGATCACCAGGGCCGACGCATGCTGCGCCCAGCCGCGGTTGAATTCATTGAGCAGGCCCAGGAAACGCGCCCAGTCTGCCGTGTCGCGGCGCGCATAGAGGAAACGCCATGGCTGCGAGTTATAGGCCGACGGCGCCCAGCGTGCGGCTTCGAAGAAACTCAGCAGGGTGTCTTTCGGGATGCTCTCGCCGGTGAACGCGCGCGGCGACCAGCGGTCGGTGAATTGAGTGTGGATCGAGTGGTCGGCAACACGTGGATTGGCGCTCATGGGCGGCTCCTGAAGGACGATTCGGCGTTCCAAGCTACTGCGCGCCCACTGGGCTGACAAGTCTTGTAACGCCGCCAGTCGTAAGCACTTGGTTCCGAAGGCCTTGGGTACTAGACTGGCGACCTTTTCACCTACCGATACTGATGTAGAACCATGGCCGCCAAAGTCGAACCTTTCTGGATACGCAAAACCCTCGAACACCTCGATCAGGAGGAGTGGGAGTCGTTGTGCGACGGCTGTGGCCTGTGCTGCCTGCAGAAACTTGAGGATGAAGAGGACAACAGCGTCTATTACACGCGAATCGCCTGCAAACTCCTTGACCTGAAAACCTGCCAGTGCACCGACTACCCCAACCGGCGCGCCTCGGTCCCCGACTGTATCCAGCTCACCCCAGGCCAGGCCGACCAGTTCAAATGGCTGCCGCCCACCTGCGGCTACCGTCTGGTCAGCGAGCGCAAGGACCTGCCGCTGTGGCACCACCTGGTCTGCGGTGACCGCGACGCCGTGCACCACGAACGCATTTCCCAGTCCGGGCGCATGCTCAGTGAAGGCAGCGTGCCCGAAGACGACTGGGAGGATTACCTGATCTTCCGCGCGGGCTGAACAAGGAGTGTGTATGAAGCTGGGAACCCGGCTGGCGGCAGGCCTGGTGCTGCTGGTGCTGAGCGCTCCGGCCTGGTGCGCCAACAAAGTCGACCTGGACTATCACGTCAAGCTGCTGCCCCAGAGCGATCAGGCGCAGGTGCGTGTGAGCCTGGCCCAGGGCTCGGCGGTGCGCAGCCTGGACTTCGACCTTGGCCGCGACGGTCGCTACAGCGATTTCAAGGCCGACGGCCGGTGGCAGGTCACGGGCAGCCGCGGCGTGTGGCAGCCCAGCGCCGACAAGGCCAGCCTCAGCTACCGCGTACGCCTGACCCAGGCGCTCAAGCCGGGCAGCTATGAAGCGCGTATCACCCCGGGCTGGGCGCTGTTTCGCGGCGAAGACCTGGTGCCTGGCGCGCGGCTGGACCAGCAGGACGGCGTCGAGTTGGTCGCGCGGCTGGTGTTCGAACTGCCGGCCGGCTGGAAAAGCATCGAAACCGCCTGGCCGCGCATCGGCAAAAACAAGTTCCGTATCGACAACGTGTCCCGCCTGTTCGACCGCCCCACCGGCTGGATGCTCGCCGGCACGCTCGGCAGCCGCCGCGTGCGCCTGGGCGAAACCGAAGTCACCGTGGCGTCGCCCAAGGGCCAGGCCATGCATCGCATGGATGTGCTGACGTTGCTGACGTTCGTCTGGCCGCAGGTGGAAGCCGTGTTCCCGCGCCATCCGGGCAAACTATTGGTGGTGGGGGCGAGTGACCCGATGCGCCGTGGCGCATTTGCGGCGCATGACTCGATTTACCTCAACAGCCGCACGCCGTTGGTCAGCGAAAACGGCAGCAGCCCGTTGATGCGTGAAGTGGTGCAAGCCATTGGCCGTTTCAACGACCACGACACCAGTGACTGGATCAGCGAAGGGTTGGCGCAGTACTACGCCATCGATCTGCTGCGGCGTGCCGGCGGCATCACCGATGAGCGCTATAAAGCGATACAGGTGCGCTTGGCCAGGGAAGGCCAGGACGTGACCACCCTGCGCGGCGAACACGTCAGCGGCGCGACGGTGTCACGGGCGGTGTTGGTGATGCAGGAGCTGGACCGCGAGATTCGCGTGAAAACCCATAACAAGCGCTCGCTGGACGATTTGGCGCAGGCGGTGATGCGGGCCGATAGCGTCAATACCCAAGGCTTCGTTCAATTGGCCGAGAGCATCCTGGGCGAATCGTCGGTGGTGCTCGATTCCAAACTCCTGCGCTGATTCGTAGCCCTGCACAAAACGAAATGTGGGAGGGGGCTTGCTCCCGATAGCGGTGGTTCAGTCACTGATGTATTGACTGACACACTGCTATCGGGAGCAAGCCCCCTCCCACATTGGAATCTCCAATAGTCTGGAGGCCGAGGTCAGCCGGTGGTCTTCACCGCTTTTTCAGCCGCCACTTCCGCCTTGGTCTTCAAGTTTTTCAACTCTTCACCCGCGCGCTCAATCTTGGTACGCACGCTGTTCATTTCCTGGCGACCCTGCTCCAGCTTATCCTTGAGCGAGCTGTGCCCGGTAAAACCACGGGCCAGCGCCACGCCGCCGATCGCCACTTGGATCAAACCGAAAATCCCGCCACGCCGCAGGCCTTTGCCCACCATCATCACGCCACCGGCCACCGAGCCGATGCGCTCCCAGCCATGCACGTTTTGCGTGGGTGGGGACTGAAGTGGCGCGGGTTCGATGATAGGTCGCACGGTTTTGCTGTCGCTCATAATCTGTCTCCAACAAGGGCAAGTGTAAGTAGCTGACTGTCGGCGAGAGCCGGATGTTCCCGAAAACTCAGTACTTGGGGCCCGAGCGGGTGTTATTGCCCTTGGCCATGCGGTCGTAGAGCACCACATTGACGGTGGCGGCGAGGTTCATGCAGCCGGTAGTGGGGATGTACACCACGTCTTCGCACCAGTCGCGAATCTCTTTATCCAGCGAGCCGTCTTCCGGGCCGAAGATATACAGCGCACGGTCGGGGTGGGTGTACTCGGGCAGCGGGCGGGCGCCTTCAACCAGCTCGACCGCAACCGGGATGCAGCCCAGGGGCAGGATTTTTTTCAGGTCATCGATACCGATCAGCGGAATGTCGTGGTGGACCTTCTTGGTGTCGGTGATGAAGTCTCGGGCGCGCTCGTAGCGCACGCCGGTGTAGAACACCGAGGCCACGCCGTAGCAGCCGGCGGCACGCATGACCGAACCGACGTTTTCAGGAGATTTGGGGTTATACAGGCCGATGCAGCTGTAGCGTTTATTGCCCACGGGGGAAGGTGCCTTGGAGAAAAGCGGCGATTATACGGCCTGAAGGTGATGTATTGCTTGGGCCACCGCTCTCGAGAGCCAGCCCCTTCCCACCGTTTGAACGTATTCACCCATCAACGTGTGGAGGGGGCTGGCTCCCGATGAGGTCGCAAGGGCCTCTTCAGTCGTCTTTCTTCATCAACCCGGCCAACGCCGCAAACGGGTTGTGCGTGGCCTTGGCAATGGTCGGGCTGCTGGTGGAGCCTTCGCCGAAGTACTGTTGGTCGGTGTAGCGCGAATGTTCGTTGTCGTGACAATACAGGCACAGCAATTCCCAGTTGGAGCCGTCCTGGGGGTTGTCATCATGGTTGTGGTTACGGTGGTGAACGGTGAGTTCGCTCAGGCGTTTGCCGGCGAATTCACGGGCGCAACGGCCACATACGTGGGGGTACATCTTCAGGGCTTTGTCGCGATAGCCCATTTCCCGGTCGCGCTGGGCATCGGCGAGAATGCGGTCCAGCTTGGCGGTGTGGGAGGGCGGGTTGGTCGAGCTCATCATGGCTCCTGGCTGTCTGGTGGGTCACGGATAAGCTTGATTCTAGCCGCCGGCGCGCGTTTGTAGTATCAGTTCATTCAATTCATCAGGAGCTGAACCCTATGCGCCGGTACACCTGGATACTTGCACTGCTACTCGGCGCCCTGGCGGCTCAGGCCCAGGCGTTGTCGACGCCCAGGCCCGGGCAGGTGATCGAGGTCGCCCTTGAGCAACTGCACCCGACCCAGGCCGTGGTCGGGTTCGACCAGATCTATTACAGCCTCGGGTTGTTTGCCGACAAACCTACCAAAGCCTTCGATGAATACTGCGAGACCAACGGTCAGGGCGAGGCCGACAAGGTGCCCAAGAACGCCAAGCTGCTCCAGCCCACCAGCTTCACCTGCAAAGACCCGGTAGGCGCGCACCCCGAGGACATGAAAACCGTGGTTGTCGGCCCCGGCGGCCAGTTGTACCTGACCGACGGTCATCACAGTTTCACCACATTATGGGAAGCCCCCGGTGGTGGCCCGCAGCTGAAAATGTGGGTCAAGGTCACCGACGATTTCAGCAACAGCCCGGACCTCGCCACCTTCTGGCAACGCATGGAAGCGGCCCGCAAGGTTTGGCTCAAGAACAATCAGGGGCAACCCCTGCAGCCCGGGCAACTGCCGGCGCACCTGGGGTTCAAGAACTTGCAGGACGACACCTTTCGCAGCCTGGTGTATTTCACCCGCAAGGCTGCCTACGGCAAGCCGGACGCGGGGGCGGTCGCACCGGAATTTCTGGAGTTCTATTGGGGCAACTGGCTGCGCACGCAAATGGATCTGGGCCAGTACGACCTGAACAAAAAAAGCGGCTACAGGGACGCTATCGAAGCGGTGGCCAAACGCATGGTCCGCCTGGCACCGGGCGCACAGGTCGGGAACAGCGGCTTCACCGCCCAGCAACTGGGCGGCATGACCCAGCTGGACCGCGATGAACTGGAAAAGACCTTCGATAAGAAAATCCCGTACGTGATCGACTACCGCAATTCCCATAACTGACCAGGGATCAACAATGTGGAAGGGGGCTGGCTCCCACATTGATCTTCAGTGTTGTGCTCAGCCCTTGAGCTTTTCCGCAATCCAGATGGTGTGCCGGGTGCCTTTGTTGCCATGGGCGAACACCTGCACTTCCTCGGCCTTGAAGCCGGCCTTGCGCAGTTTTTCGCTGAACAGCCTGTCGGCGCTGGCCGACCACACCGCCAGTACGCCCTTGGGGCGCAGGGCCTTGGCGCAGGCGGCCAGGCCACCGGCGGAGTAGAGCCAGCTGTTGGCTTTTTGCGTGAGGCCTTCGGGGCCGTTGTCGACGTCGAGCATGATCGCATCAAAGCCCTGAGGCTCGGCTTGCAGCACCTTGGCCACGTCTTCCAGGCGGATCACCGTGCGCGGGTCGAGCAACGGGCGCCCGGATTTTTCCCCCAGTGGGCCACGGTTCCACTCCACGACGCCGGGCACCAGTTCGGCCACCACCACTTCGGCGGTCTTGCCCAAATGCTTGAGCGCCGACGCCAGGGTAAAGCCCATGCCCAAGCCACCGATCAGCACCCGTGAAGCCGGGCGGCCAGCGACCTTGCGGCAGGGGATTTCGGCCAGCGCGTCTTCGGAACCGTGCATGCGCGTGTTCATCAGTTGGCCGCCATCACCGCCCTGGATCTTGATGACAAAATCCTCACCGTATTCGAACAGGCACAAGGCACCGCCGTTGTCGGGGATCGGGGTGGTGTCCAGCAGAACGAAACGTTTCATGGAAATCTCATTGGGAAGGGCATTCTTGCGCG
>Ga0207650_10001082_pt1 | contig 20166 bp, 20 predicted proteins | sample KBSS63metaG_FD_184325 | JGI IMG/M metagenome (GOLD analysis project Ga0207650, IMG submission 184325) | Switchgrass rhizosphere microbial communities from Kellogg Biological Station, Michigan, USA - KBS S6-3 metaG (SPAdes) (version 2) | ecosystem: Host-associated > Plants > Roots > Rhizosphere...
CATGAGATGCGCTACGAGCTGAACTACCCGGCCCCGGGCGGTTAATCCCATTCGCGGGGATGAGCGGGGTGAAGCGTTATTGGCGCGGTTCCAGCGCCGCCTCGCTGGCGGTCAGCGCTTCAGCGCCATGTTCGACCACAGCGGCGAGCGCATCGACCTCCGGCAGCAGACGTTCGGCATGGAAGCGCAGCGAGGCGCGAAGCGTCTGGCCCAGCGGCGCCGCACTGTTGGCCTTCGCCACGGCCTCAGCCATCAGCCCCGCGCCGCCGACCAAGCCGAAGGCGCGCAAGTAGGCGCTCGCGCCCGCCAGTGCGTCGGCCGGTGCGAGCGCCAGCAAGGCTCCGGTCGCGCGTTCCAGTACGTCCAGCGCCTGCTTTAGATTCGCTGAGGTCCGATCGAGGTCTGCGCTGTCGAGCGCCTCGGCCGCGTCGCGCCAGCGCGCGAACATCCGCCGCGCGGTCTCGCCCTGGTCGGCGGCCAGCTTGCGGCTGACCAGGTCGATCGCCTGCACGCCGTTCGTGCCTTCGTAGATCGTCGTGATGCGGACGTCGCGGTAGTGCCGGCTGACCCCGCTCTCGTCGACGTAGCCCATGCCGCCGTGGACCTGGATCGCCAGCGACGCGACCTCGCATCCGGTCTCGGTCCCGAACGCCTTGGCCACCGGGGTCAGCAGGTCGGCCTCGGCCTTGGCCGCCTGGCGCATAGCGGGATCGGCCTCGTGGCGCGAACGGTCGATGGCGTCGCCGGTCGCCAGCGTCAGGAACCGCGCCGAGGTGGTCAACGCGCGCATGGTCAGCAGCATGCTCGCCACGTCGGGATGACGGGCGATCGGCAGCACCGCATTAGGCGTCGAGCCGGCCGGGCGACCCTGGCGGCGCTCGGCGGCGTAGAGCGCCGCCTTCTGCCAGGCGGCGTCGCCGGCCCCCACGCCCTGGCAGCCCACGGCCAGCCGCGCGTTGTTCATCATGGTGAACATGGCGGCGAGGCCCTTGTTCGGCTCGCCGAGCATCCAGCCGATCGCGCCCTCGCCGTCGCCGAACGACATGGTGCAGGTCGGCGAGCCGTTCATCCCCATCTTGTGCTCGATCATGGTGCAACGGACGTCGTTACACTCGCCGTCGGGCAGCACCTTGGGCACCAGGAACAGCGAGATGCCGCGCGTGCCGGGCGGCGCGTCCGGCAAGCGGGCCAGCACCAGGTGGACGATGTTCGGGACGAGGTCGTGCTCGCCGTAAGAGATAAAGATCTTGGAGCCGCGGATCCGATAACGGCCCTCGCCCATGGGCTCGGCGCGGGTGCGGATATCGGCCAGGTCCGAGCCCGCCGAGGGCTCGGTCAGCGCCATCGTCGCCATCCACTCGCCGGCCGCGAGCTTTGGCAGATAGATCGCCTTCAGCTCCGGCGGCGCAAAGGCCTCGATGGTCTCGGCGGCCCCGGTGCATAGAAGGTTGCCCATGGCGAAGCCCATGGACGCCGCGTGCCAATACTCCAGGCAGGCGACGTTGAGCGTCACCGGCAGCGCCTGCCCGCCCCACTCCTCAGCCAGCGTCAGCCCCGCCCAGCCGCCTTCGGCGTAGCCGCGGTAGGCGTCGCGATGACCGGGCGACATCGTCACCACCCCATCGGCGAACTGAGCCCCGACGCGGTCCAGCGCGTCGTCGATCGGCGCCAGCACCTCGGCGGCGAACTGACCGGCCGCCGTCAGGATCGCGGCCGCGTCGCCATCGCCGAGCGGGAAGGCCCCCGCCGCGCAGAGGCGCGGGATCGAGGTGCAGTTCTCGATGAAGAACAGCGACTCTTCGACGGGGGCGACGTAGGCCATGGGGCGAAGCGCCTCTAGTTGGCGAGCGGGCGGTTGGTGTCGCGCATCGCCTCCAACCGGGCGAGCGAGGTGGGCCGGCGGGCCAGCTCCAGCACCCCTTCCCGCTCCAGCGTCAGGAACGCCTCTTCGCCCAACGCCGAGCCGGCCTTGGCCGATCCGCCGGTGAGCACGTTCGCCAGCACCTCGAGGATACCGAGGTCGGTCGCGGTCAGCTTGCCGACCGGGAAGCTGTCGACCAGGTGCTGCTTCACCGCCCGATGGCCGTCAGCGCCCGAGACGACGACGCTGGCGGGCGCCGGCGGCGTGTAGCCGGCGGCCAGGCGAAGCGCCTCGGCCTTGGCTTCGGCGAAGATCCGGTCGCGGTTCATGACGATGCGGTCGGCGTCGCGCAGGAAGCCCATGTCGCTCGCGACCAGCGCCGAAGACGACGGGCTCGCCGCGGCGATGGTGGCGAACGCCCGCCGCGTCGCCTCGGCCGGCGAGGCGCCGCGCGCCTGCGCTCGCAGCAGGAGCTGCACGGTGCCGCCCCAGCCGGGGATGATGCCCACCAGTCGCTCGGGCAGGCCGGCGGCGAGCTCGGAATGGGCGACGATCTTGTCGGCGTGCAGCATGAGCTCGGCGCCGCCGCCCAGCGCCACGCCGCGCGCGCCCGCGACCACCGGGAAGGCGGCGCGCTTCAGCCCCAGCCACGCAGCCTGGCCGCGCGCCACGAAAGCGTCGAGCCCGGCCCAGTCTTCGCGGCGGACGTGTTCGATGAAGGTGTTGAGGTCTGCGCCGGCGGAGAAGGCGCGCGGATTGTCGTTGGCGATCACCAGGGCGCTGAAGTTGGCCTTCACCACCCCGAAGGCGCTTTCCACCACCTCGACCACGCGGGCGTTGCACGCGTTCATCTTGGTGTGGATCTCCAGCACGGCGACGCCGTCGCCCACGTCGCGGATCGAGGCCGCTTCGTTGCCAGTGACGCGTTGGCCCTTGCTGGCCGAGGCCACCGCGGCCGCAGCGGGAACCGGCCGCGCCACGAGCGCGCCAGCTGGTGACAGCTCCTGGTCTGCAGAGGGATAGAAGCCGCCGGCCTCGGCGGCGCGCTGCAGCAGCGCGGGAACCTCGCGGCCCTCGCCTTTCAGCTTGGCGACGATCCAGCCGGCGCCGACCTGGTCGGCGATCTTGAACGGCCCGCGCTCCCAGCTGTAGCCGAGGCGGATGCAGCTATCGATGTCGTCGATGCTGTCGGCGATGTCCTCGACCCAGGTCGCCGAGTAGACGATCAGGTTGGACAGCACCGACCAGGCGTAGCGCCCGGCCTTGGTGTCGCTGTCGCAGAGCGCCTTCAGATCGGTGGTGAAGCCCGGCAACTCGGGCTGGCGACGCTCGCGGTATTCGCCGGTCTGCAGGTCCAAGACTTCGTCGACCTTGGCGCCGTCAGGCCGCTTGCGGCGGTAGAAGCCGCCTGGGCCTGCGCGTCCGGTCAGCCCGCGCTCCAGCATCGACTTGAACAGTGGCTCGACCGTCAGGTCGTGGTTGCGGTGCGTGTCGCCTGCCGGCAGCGTCTTCATGAAGCTGCCCCAGACCAGGGGCACCAGATTGATGCCGACGAAATCCATCAGGCCGAAGATGCCGGTGCGCGGAATGCCGAACGGCGCGCTCATCACCGTGTCGGTCTCTTCGACAGTCAGCCCCTGCCAGATGGCCTCCAGATTGGCCACCGACATCCAGTAGTTGCCGACGCGGTTGGCGATGAAGCCGGGGGTGTCGCGGGCGACGACTACCGTCTTGCCGAGTGTGACGTCACCGATGGCGCGCGCGCGCTCCAGAGTCTCCGGCCGGGTTTGCGGCCCGCCGACCAACTCGAGAAGTTGCATCGCGCGCGGCGGATTAAAGAAATGGGTGATGACGAAGTCGCCGCCGAAGCGCTCGCCCATGCCCTCGATCAGGTGCGCCAGCGGGATGGTGGAGGTGTTGGACGACACGATTGAGCCGTCCTTCCGCACCGTCTCCAGTCGCCGGTAGAGATCTTGCTTGACGCCCAGGTCCTCGAACACCGCCTCGACGATCCAGTCGACGTCGGCGAGACGATCGAGGTGGTCCTCGACGTTGCCGACCTCCACCAGCTTCACGCAGTCCGGGTGCATGAAGCCGCCCGCCGCCTTCTGGCGCTCGACGCCCGCCAGCGCCAGGCGATTGCGGTCGCCTTCGCCCGGCGGGACGATGTCCAGCAGCAGCACGGGAACGCCGGCGTTTGCGATGTGGGCGGCGATGGCCGAGCCCATCGAGCCGGCGCCGACGACGGCGGCGCGGGACAGGCGGGGGTTGGCGGAGGTCTGCGTCATCGGTGTCGTACTGCTTCTTCGTTCGTGGAATTAGTTCACGCGCTCGACGACGAGGGCGATGCCCTGGCCGCCGCCGATGCACATGGTGATCAAGCCGTAGCGGCCGCCGGTGCGGCGCAGCTCGTAGAGCGCCTTGACGGTCAGGATCGAGCCGGTCGCCGCCAGGGGGTGGCCGAGCGCCACGGCGCCGCCGTTCGGGTTCAGCTTGGCGGGGTCGAAGCCCAGGCCGTCGGCGACCGCGATCGCCTGGGCGGCGAAGGCTTCGTTGGACTCGATGACGTCGATGTCGGCGAGCGTCAGGCCCGCGCGCTCCAGCGCTAGCGGCACGGCCTTCACCGGGCCGATGCCCATGATCTCCGGCGGCACGCCCGCCAGGCCCCAGCCCATGATCCGGCCCATCGGCTTCAGGTCGCGCTTGGTGACGACCGACTCCGGCGCCAGCACCACCGCGGCCGCACCGTCGTTGATGCCCGACGCGTTGCCCGCGGTGACCGTGCCGCCCTCGCGGAACGCCGCCTTCAGCTTGGCCAGGCTTTCCATGTTGGTTTCGGGGCGCGGATATTCGTCGCGCGCGAAGACCTCCACGCCCTTGCGGGTCTTGATCTCGATCGGCGCAATCTGCTCGTCGAAGCGGCCTTCCCGCAGGGCCACGCCGGCCCGACGCTGGGTCTCGACCGAGTAGGCGTCCTGGCGCTCGCGGCTGATCTGGTACTTCTCGGCGACGTTTTCAGCGGTGCAGCCCATGTGGCCGTGGCCGAACGGGTCGGAGAAGGTGTTGGTCAGCCAATCGTAGAGCACACCGTCGCCCATCCGCCTGCCGAACCGCATGCCTTCGACCGCGTAGGGCGCGCGGCTCATCGACTCGGCGCCGCCGGCCAGCGCGATGGTGGCGTCGCCGGTCTGGATCATCGAGGCGGCGGTGACGATCGCCTGGGCGCCGGACCCGCACAGCCTGTTGACGGTCAGGCCCATCGACTCTTCCGGCAGGCCGGCGCCGATGGCCACCGTTCGGCCGAGGAACAGGTCGGCCGACTCGGTCGGGATCACGCTGCCGAACACCGCGTTGTCGAACTCGCCGGCTTCCAGGCCCGAGCGCTCGATGGCCGCCTTCGCGGCCACCACGCCGAGCTTGGTGGGCGAGTGATCCTTCAGCGTGCCGCCCAGGGTTCCGATGGCGGTTCGGGCGCCGGCGACGATGTAGATGTCGGTCATTCGTCTCTCATCCTGTGATGGGGTCGGCGCGAAGGCCTGAGGCCTTCCCTTATTCGGGCGCATTAGATACTCTTCATACCTATTACCAGCAATATCTATTGCCGCGACGGATAGGAGCGGAAAGCCGATGGCGGACTCAGCGGAACAGCGCCGCACCGACACCAGCTACCTCGATGGGGCGCTGGGCTACGTCCTGCGCTGCGCCCAACTCGCCGTGTTTCGCGACGTCTCGGCCGTATTCGCCGACGTGCCAATCACCATCGGCCAGTTCTCGGCGCTGGCGGTGATCCAGGACAACCCCGGCATCAGCCAGGCGGCGCTGGCGGCGGCGCTGCAGGTCGATCGGCCGCGGATCGTGCCGGTGCTCGACGCCATGGAGCGCCAGGGCTGGACGGTGCGCAAGACCGGCGAAAGCGACCGGCGCGTGCGCCGGCTGCATCTCACCGCCGAGGGCGAAGCAGTCCTGGCCGATCTCCAGCACCGCTTCGCCGCGCATCAGTACCGCATGCTGCAACGGCTGGACGGCGTCGACGCCGAGGTCCTGATGAAGGCGCTGCGTCAGCTCGCCGGGGTTTGAGCGCAGCGGCCGCCGCCCCATCTGAAGGGCGTGAGCTTCGCCCAACCGAGCCTCTTCGATGACACCCCCGGCCTGCCGGAAGGGCTGGCCTATCGACCGGACTTCCTCGCGCCGGGCGAGGAGGCGGAGCTTGTCGCACACGTCGCGCCCCTGCCCTTCCAACCCTTCCAGTTCCACGGCTTCGAGGGCAATCGCCGCACCGTCTCCTTCGGCTGGCGCTACGACTTCAACGAGGGCGGGCTGAAGCGGGCCGATCCGTTCCCTGCCTGGCTGCGCCCGCTGGCCGACCGCGCCGCTATGTTCGCCGGAGTACCCGCCGAAAGTATCGCCCACGCACTGCTCATCGAGTATGCGCCGGGCGCCGGGATCGGCTGGCATCGCGACCGCCCGCAGTTCGAGGACGTGATGGGAATCTCGCTGCTCTCGCCGGCCCGCCTGCGGTTCCGCCGCCGCGACGGCGATGGCTGGCTGCGCGCGGCCCTGCTCGCCGAGCCGCGCTCAGCCTACCTGCTGCGTGGCCCGTCCCGCCGCGAATGGGAGCACTCGATTTCGCCGCTGTCGGTGCTGCGCTACTCGATCACCTTCAGGACCTTCCGCGCAGATGCGCGGCCACGGGCGGCTCAGGACCACGCACTTTAACACCGCTCATCCCCGCGAAAGCGGGGACCCAGGTGTTTTTCACGCGACGGATCTCCGAGCCGCACGCGCCTGCAAGTCGGCGGGATAGACCAAAGAGCCTGAGTCCCCGCTTTCGTCGGGATGAGCGGAGGTGATGAGTGTCATCGCGTGGTTCACCGGCTCGCCAGGCCGAAGCCGCCCTGCCGCTGGATCTCGGCCAGCAGCGGAGCGTCGTGGTGGTAGACGTCGTTGCGCACGTCGAGACGGCCGGCCTCGGTCGGCGCGGCGGTGAAGTAGGTGATGTAGACGGGCGTGGGCGCGGGGAGGTCGACGCGGGTCTCCGGCGGGCCGGGTGCCTGGCCCCGGCGGACGGTCTGGTCGGCTAGCAGCCAGCGCGCGAGCCGCGCCGCGTCCTCCAGGCGCACGCAGCCGGCGCTGCCTAACCGATCGTCGCCGCTGAACCAGGCGCGCAGCGGCGTATCGTGCAGGTAGACCCCCAGCTCGTTGGGGAACATGAACTTCACCTGCCCCATCATGTTGTCCGGCCCTGGCAATTGGCGCACCCGCAGCGTGGCGCGTCCGGCCGCCACCGCCGGCCAGTCGATCTTCGCCGGATCCAGGGTCCGCGGGTGCTCGCTCCAGTCCGACAGCGCCTCCAGGCGCTCACTCCGGAAATAGCCCAGCCCCTGCTGCAACACCTTGGGCGCGGTGCTCTTGGCGACGAGGTCTGGCGGCACGTTCCAGTAGGGGCGGAAGACGGCATAGCGCACCAGCGCCGCCATGCCTGGCGTCGGTTCGCTCGCCTTGCCGACCACCACCTTCATGCCGTCCACCGGCTGGCCGTCCTGGTACATCCAGAGATGTTGGGCGGGCACGTTGACGAGGATGAAGCGGCGGCCGAGCGTGGTCGGCAGCGCCCGCGCCCGCTCCAGGTTTACGCGGATCAGCGCGGCGGTAGGACCGTTCCGCACGGCCTCCTGCGCCAGCGCCGCGCGAAGCCGCCGATAGATCGGGTTCATGCGCCCAACTTCGGCGAGGCCGGACGCAAGATCGACGCCCGCGGCGGCGCTCTCCAGCACCGCGCGGCGGCTCAGCTCCGGTGGCCGCAGCTCGGGATCGCTGTAAAGCAGCGCCGCGTTGCGCCGGGGCCGGTGCAGATCCGCTCCCCAATCGGCCAGCGCGCGCGTGAGTGAAAGCTCCGCCGTCGCCAGATCCGGCACACGGCCGCTGGCCGCGCCACGAACCGCGGCGTCCACGTCTTCGGGCCTGTAGCGATCGGGGTCGAGGTTGTCGGCGTCGGCGTCGCGCAGGCGTGCGATCAGCGTCTGCGCTTCGGGGACGATGCGGCCGTCCCTCACCCAGAGCGCGCGATGCCTCCGGGCGTTGTAGAAGGCCGCAAGCTCGGCGTCGGCTCCCGGGCGGGTCAGGTCGTCCGACAGCCGCGCGCCGAGAGGGCTGGCGAACTCGACCGCCGGGCGCGCCTGGGCGAGCGGCCCCGCGACCGGCATCGCCACGGGCGCGGCCAAGCCGCCGGCCAGGGCGACGAGCCCCACCAGCCAGCCGGATCGCACGGAAGACTTGTCTGGTGGCCTCACCGCCTCACCTCGCCCAACCACGAGCCTAACCGCGTCAGGCGCAGCCTGTTCCGCGTCAGCCCATCAACACCCCCGGTTCGGGCGGGAATGCGGCGCCGCGCGCGCACTCCGCGACGAGGCTGGCGCGACGTTGGGCGCCGATGTGGGCCGGATGCGGGCGCCGAAGGCCTTAGGCGCCGGCTTGCCAGGCCAGGAACTCCGGGGTTTCCAGAAGTCGCTCGGCGTACTCCCCCCCGCGGCCGGTGTCGCCGAAGTCGGATAGGCGCACGCCATAGGTCCGCATGCGACTGGCGACGGGGGTGTAGAAGGCGTCGGCGATCCCCCACTCCGCTCCGCCCAGCCACGGCCCGCCCTGCTGCTGCAGCAGGTCGCTCCAGAGCCGGGCGATCCGGCGCAGGTCCTTGTGCGTCGCCTCCGACAACTCCGCGACCTTGGGCGGCGCGGTCAGGTTCATCGGGCATTCGCCGCGTAGGGAGGAAAAACCGGAATGCATCTCCGCCGCCGCCGCCCGGGCGTGAGCGCGCGCCGCAGGGTCCTTCGGCCAGAGCTGCGCCTGGGGGAACTTCTCGGCCAGGTATTCGCAGATGGCGAGCGAGTCCCAGATCGTCAGCTCGCCGTCCTTCAGCGCCGGCACGTGGCCGCTCGGGCTATGCAGCGCGATCGCGGCCTCGGTCTCTGCGCCCCGGCGCAGCTCGACAGGCCGCTCGGTGAACTCCGCGCCCGCCTTCTTGAGCACCAGCCAAGGTCGCATCGACCAGCTCGACCAGGCCTTGTTGCCGATGACCAGTTCCATGCGGGTGCTCCTTCGCAGGGGTTAGCTGACGCTCTCGGCGCTGTAACGCGCGATGAGGCCGGTACGGATCGCCCGACGCCACACCGTTGCGAACGCCAGGCAGGCCAACGCCAGATAGACCGCCGCCAGGCCGCTCGCCATCGCCAGCTTGTCCCACGGCGCGGGCCCGCCCGCCACGATGGCCCGCATGCCTTCGAACACATACGACGGCGGCAAGGCTTCCCCGATCGCCTGCATCCACCGCGGCAGGGTCGACAGCGGGTAGAAGACGCCGGCGAACGGCGAAAGGAGCGAGGGGATCGGCCAGATCAGCCACTCCGACGCCGGCCCGAAGCGGAGCACGATCGAGGTCCCGAAGATGCCGAGCGCGATCCCGGTGACGAACAGCACCAGCAGGAAGGGAACGAGCGCTGCGCCATAGGCCAGGAAGTCCAGGCCGAAGACCCCGGTGGCCAGCAGCAGCATGGAGGCGAGGCCGAGAAGGCTCGTCCCTACACCTGTGGTCACCAGCCCCGCGAGATATTCCGATACGCGAAGAGGTGTCGCGAAGATGTTGAGAAAATTACGCGACCAGACGTCTTCGAAGAAGGCGGTGGTGACGCCCTGCATCACCCGGCCGAGGAAGTCCCACAAAAGCACGGCGCCCAGCAGGGTGGCGGTGAAGTTGGCGCGCGGCCCGGTCAACTGGTCGAGATAGCGCGCGAGAAATCCCCACAGCACCATGTCGATCGCCACCCAAGCGACCATCGGCAGCAGCCGCACCGGGCTTCCGCGCAGCAGATAGATCTGCCGCAGGACCACCGCACCGACGCGAGAGGCGCGCATCAGGCCACCGCCTCGCCCGTAGCCGGATGCTCGTGGGCGACCTCGACGAAGAGGTCCTCCAGATTGGCCGCGCCGCTGTGCGCGATCAACGCCTCGGGCGAGCCTTCGAGCAGCACCTTGCCGCGCGAGAGAAACAGCACCCGGCCGCAGGTCTCCGCCACCTCGTACATGTTGTGGCTGGTCCACAGCACGCCGGCGCGGGTCTCACGAGCGAAGCTGGTGATGCGCGCGCGGATGTCGCGCGCCGTGGCCGGATCGATCGAGGCGGTGGGCTCGTCCAACAGCAGCAGCCTGGGGCTGTTGAGCATCGCCTTGGCCAACGCCACCCGGGTCTGCTCGCCGGACGAGAGCACGCCGGCCTTCGCCTTGCGCTGAGCCTGCAGGTCGTACGCCTCGATCACGGTCTCGATACGATCCGAAAGTCGTTTGACGCCATATATTTGTCCAAACACCCTGAGGTTCTGCTCGACCGAGAGATTGCCCGGCAGCGGAGCATAAACCGCGGCGAAATTGGTCACCGCCAGCGCCTGGCTGCGGGCGCGCGCCAAGTCGAAGCCCCAGATCTTGATGCTTCCGGCGGTCGGCTGCAGGACGCCTAGGATCATGTTGATGATCGTGGTCTTCCCCGCGCCGTTAGGACCGACGAGCCCCACGACCTCGCCCGGCCGCACCTCCAGCGAGACCTGGTCCACCGCGGCGCGCCGGCCGTAGGTCTTGCAGAGCCCGGCGGCGGCGAGCACCGCGTCCGAGCTGGGGGTGGCGTGATCTGGCATCGCGGCGTCAGGTTGCAGAGGCGAGGCCGCTCTGCAAGCGTCAGCCGCCGTCGGCGACCGCCGTGGCGCCGGCCCGCTCCCGTTCCCAGGCCGCGATGACGCCACGCTCCGCCAGCCCTGCGAACAGCCGCTGAACCGCGATGGCGTTGTCGCGCAACAGGCCGCTCCAAGGGGCCGACGCCAGTTGAGTATCGGCGACGCGGTAACCGCCCGCCGTGGCCTGGCAGGTTCCCTCCTGCTCCAGGGCGGCCAGCTTCCGCCGCACGGTCTCGTTCGGCACGCCGATACGCCGGGCAAGCGCGGAGGCGCCGAGGGCTGCGGGCGGATCGGTCTCGGCGGCGGCGGCCACCACCAGCGGCAGCATCACGATGCCCGCGGTCAAGTCTCCCATGCGCGACACCAACGCCTCCGCAGCCCGCAGGATGTAGTCGGACATCAACCGAACCGCGCCCCGGATCGGCGGCTCGGCCTCGTCGTAATTGGCGGCCGGCAAGGGCTCCAGCAAGCCTCGCGCGTCCAGCATCAGATAGAGCGTCCGAAGGCGAATGTGACCGACCCGGGCGGTCTCGAGGTAGGCCGGCGACTGCAGGAAGCCCGCTGGCACGACGATGCCCGCCTCGCTCGTCATACAGGCTCCGCGCGCCTCGAGGCTGCGAATGTTGCGGCGCGCCGTCTCGTACGGCAGCCGCATCGAGGCGGCCACGGCGCGGACGCTCACCGGCCGCCGTTCCGCGTCGGGGGCCGGCGCTTCCAGGGCGCCGTAGCGCTTGCGCGCGGCGGGATCGCGGGTGAGCGGCGCGATATTGGCCTGATTGATCGCCATGACCAGCAGCATCTCGAGCGGTTTCAGGCCCGCGACGCAATCTGCGGTCATGTCGACGACGAAGTTGAAGGCCAGGTGAGCGATCTGCCGATCGCGCATCACGCCGGTCGCCGCGGCGTCGTCATGCGTCGATGTAAAGGTCACGACCTAAGTATATGTCTTTTGACACCCGAGGTCTGCCGAATAGCGCGGCAATGCGGCTTCGCTGCGGCGCCGCTTGCGGGCCTTGACTCCCCTGCCCCCCGCGCACACACCCCGCGCCATGATCCCCCGCTACACCCGTAAGGAAGCCGCCGAGATCTGGGCGCCACAGACGCGCTTCAAGATCATGTTCGAAATCGAGGCGCACGCTGCCGACGCCATGGCCGAGTTGGGCGTGATCCCCAAGGAAGCCGCGCGCGTCATCTGGCAGAACGGCCGCGACGCCGTCTGGGACGCCGACCGCATCGACGAGATCGAACGTGAGGTAAAGCACGACGTCATCGCCTTCCTGACCCACGTCACCGAGATCGTTGGGCCGGAGGCGCGCTTCCTGCACCAGGGCATGACCTCGTCTGACGTCAACGACACCACGCTGGCGGTGCAGTTGTCGCGCGCCACCGACCTCCTGATCGAGGACGTCGACCTCGTGCTGGCCGCGCTGAAGCGCCGCGCGCTGGAGCACAAGCTCACCCCCACCGTCGGGCGCAGCCACGGCATCCATGCCGAGCCCACCACCTTCGGGATCAAGCTCGCCGGCCACTACGCCGAATTCCAGCGCGCCAAGGAGCGGCTGGCGATGGCGAAGTTCGAGATCGCCACCTGCGCCATTTCCGGCGCGGTCGGCACCTTCGCCAACGTCGCCCCGCAGGTCGAAGCCTATGTCGCCGACAAGATGGGCCTGGCGGTGGAGCCGGTTTCCACCCAGGTGATCCCGCGCGACCGGCACGCGGCCTATTTCGCGGCCCTGGCGGTCGTCGCCTCCTCGATCGAGCGGCTGGCGGTGGAAATTCGGCACCTGCAGCGCACCGAGGTGCTGGAAGCCGAAGAGTTCTTCGAGCAGGGCCAGAAGGGCTCCTCGGCCATGCCGCACAAGCGCAACCCGATCCTCACCGAGAACCTCACGGGCCTGGCCCGCCTGGTGCGCTCGGCAGTCGCGCCGGCGATGGAGAACGTGGCGCTCTGGCACGAGCGCGACATCAGCCACTCCTCGGTCGAGCGCGGCATCGCCCCCGATTCGACCGTCCATCTCGACTTCGCGCTGCGCCGCATGGCCAACGTCGTGGAGCGGCTGGTGGTCTATCCGGAGAACATGGCCCGCAACCTCGACCACCTCGGCGGCCTGGTGCACTCCCAGCGCGTGCTGCTGGCGCTGACCCAGAAGGGCCTGTCGCGGGAAGCGAGCTATGCCGCCGTGCAGCGGAACGCCATGAAAGTTTGGCGCGGCGAGGGCAATTTCCTCGACTTCCTGAAGGCCGACCCGGACGTGACGCTCTCCGACCAGGAGCTCTCCGAGCTCTTCGACCTCGGCTACCACTTCAAGAACGTCGACGTGATCTTCGGCCGGGTGTTCGGGGAAGGCTAGCGATCCTCCCCTTTAGGGGGAGGTGGCGCGAAGCGCTGGAGGTGACTTTCGCTCAGAAGTCTCAGCTAGCTCCCCGAAAAGGGGGAGCATTCTAGCCTACCCGCCGGCTTTCACGCTTTCGCGGGCCTGGGCCATCAGTTCGTCCATGCGGCGGCGGACTTCGCTCTCGGTGATCTGCACGCCCGCGCCCTTAAGGTCCTCGAAGACCTTGCGCAGGACGTCCTCGTCGCCGGGCGCCTCGAAATCGGACTTCACCACCGCGCGGACGTATTCGTCGACGTGCGCGCCGGCCAGGCCCATCAGTTCGGCAGCCCATTGCGCCAGTGCACGGTTCCGGCGCACGGCCGCCTTGAACTCCTGTTCTTGATCAAGCGCGAACTTCTTCTCGAACCCGCGTTCCCGATCGTCGAAGGTGCTCATGTGGTCCCCGTGCAGCGCGAAACCGCGGTCACATATCGCGCCCCGCGGCGGGCCGCAATCGAAAGGCAGGTTCTGCGCCGAAGTTTGCGCCGCAGCGCGCCATCCGCTAATTTCCGCCAGCCTGTGATACGAGCGAGAGGCCGAGTCGGATTCGCGCGCGAGGGAGACATCCGCGCGCGTTTTTTCGTTTCGCCGACCGGCAAACCCCGCTTCTCGGAGAAGGCGCGCATATGACCCGTCGTAAGAAGATCTATGAGGGGAAGGCCAAGATCCTCTACGAAGGTCCCGAGCCCGGCACCCTGATCCAGTACTTCAAGGACGACACCACCGCCTTCGACGCGACGAAGAAGGCTGTGCTGGAAGGCAAGGGCGTCATCAACAACCGCATCAGCGAACACATCATGACGCGGTTGAACACGATCGGCGTGCAGAACCATTTCATCAAGCGGCTGAACCTGCGCGAGCAGCTGATCCGCGAGGTCGAGATCATTCCGCTGGAAGTGGTGTGCCGCAACGTGGCAGCGGGCTCGCTGTCGACCCGCTTCGGCCTACCCGAGGGCCAGGCCCTGCCGCGCTCGATCATCGAGTTCTACCTGAAGGACGACAAGCTTCACGACCCGATGGTCGCCGAGGAGCACATCACCGCCTTCAACTGGGCCTCGACCCAGGAGATCGACGACATGATGGCGCTCACCCTGCGAGTGAACGACTTCCTGACCGGCATGTTCGGCGCGGTCGGCATCACGCTGGTCGACTTCAAGATCGAGTTCGGCCGCATCTGGGAGAACGAGTTCTCGCGGATCATCCTGGCCGACGAGATCAGCCCCGACAGCTGCCGGCTGTGGGACACCCAGACCAACGAGAAGCTGGACAAGGACCGCTTCCGCCGCGACCTGGGCAACGTCATCGAGAGCTACACCGAGGTGGCGCGCCGCCTCGGCATCATGAAAGAGATGCCGACCGTGATTCAGGGGGGCCTGCACTAGTGAAGGCGAAGGTTCATGTGTTCCTGAAGCCCGGCGTCCTCGACGTGCAGGGCAAGGCGGTCGAGCACGCGCTGCACGGCCTGGGCTGGGGCGGTGTCGAGCACGTCCGCGTCGGCAAGACTATCGAGTTCGACCTGGCGTCGAGCGACAAGGTCGCCGCCGAAGCCGAGGTCAAGGCGATGTGCGAGAAGCTGCTCGCCAACACGGTGATCGAGAGCTACCGCGTGGAGCTGGCGTGAAACAGATCCTCCCCCTCAGGGGGAGGTGGCCCGCAGGGCCGGAGGGGGCTTCCACTCAGAAGCCCGCAGCCGGCTTCTGGTCGAGATTTCTGAGCGGAAGCCCCGTCACCCGCTTTGCGGGAGTTCCCCCTAAAGGGGAGCATCTGGTGCTCGCCTTCCTGCCCCTCCTCGTCCTTGGCGCCTGCGCGCCCAAGGCCGAGCCGACCGCCGCGCTGACGCTCGACTGCACCCAGCCGTTCGACGCCCAGGTGGCGAAGATCACCGGCCAGCCGGGGCTCAACCCGGCGCCGGAGGAGTCCGGCGAGCCCTACCGAGCCTATTCTACCGCCGACGGCGCGGCCTCCTACTTTGTCACCAAATCTGGCGCGCCGGCGCATCCGGCGATCCTGATGCAACAGGCGTCCGGCGGTCAGATGATCAATTCGGGCTGTGCCTACGGCGACAAGACCGCCTACGCCGAGCTCCTGGCCTATCTGGCGGGCCTCAAGGCCGGGCGGAAATGACGGCCGCGCTTGACCCTTCGCCTGCCTTCGACCACCTGAAGCCCTCCTCGCCGATCGGATCTCGCCCATGAAAGCCGCCGTCATCGTCTTCCCCGGCTCCAACTGCGACCGTGACTGCAAGGTGGCGGTGGAGCGCTCGACGGGCGCCAAGGTCGAGATGGTCTGGCACGCCGAGACCCAGCTGCCGCAGGGCCTGGACCTGATCGTGCTGCCGGGCGGATTCTCCTACGGCGACTACCTGCGCTGCGGTGCGATGGCCGGGCTTTCGCCGGTGATGTGCGAAGTCAAGGCAGCCGCCGAGCGCGGCGTAGCCACCGTCGGCATCTGCAACGGCTTCCAGATCCTCTGCGAGACCGAGCTGCTGCCGGGCGCGCTACTGCGCAACGAGAAGCTCAAATACGTCTGCAAGGCGGTCGAGCTGGACGTCGCCAACGCTCAGACCCGCTTCACCGCGGGCTACGCCGGGCGGCGCAAAGTGACGATGACCGTAGGCAACGGCGAGGGCAACTTCTTTGCCGACGCGGCCACGCTCGACCGAATCGAGGGCGACGGCCAGGTGGTATTCCGCTACCGCGACAATCCCAACGGCTCGGCCCGCGACATCGCCGGCATCGTCAACGCCAAGGGCAACGTGCTGGGGCTAATGCCGCATCCCGACCGCGCCTTCGAGACCGAGCTCGGCTCCGCCGACGGCGCCATCCTGTTTCAGAGCGCTCTCGCCAGCGCATAGTCCCTAAGCGAAAGGGCCGGAGCGCGCCGCGCATCCGACCCTTTCCTTCGCCCCTAGTCCGCCACGTCGAGCGGGCCGGGCCGGAATCGGCGTGGCTAGTGCTGGTCACGCCGTTGCGGGTTGGCTGGCTTGCCGGACTGGCCTGGACCCTTCTGCTGCTTCTGATCCATCTGGCGTTCGCCGGCCTGCTGCTGTTGCTGCGTCTGAAGGTTCGCGTTCTGCGGCTGTTGGTTGGCCATTACGCTTACCTCGGGGTTGCTTCGCGTCCTTGTTGACGTCTTGAGCGGCCGACCAACCGCTCGCCCAGCTCACTTGTTCCAGGCCTCGCGCCTGTGCGCGAGACCGGCTAGAAGGCCGCCCATGAGCGCCCAGCCTTCCAAGACCATGGCCGAGTCGGCCGCCGAGTTCGGCCTGAAGCCCGACGAGTACCAGCTGATCCTGCGGCGGCTGAACCGCGAGCCCAACCTCGTCGAGCTCGGCATCTTCTCGGTGATGTGGAGCGAGCACTGCTCCTATAAGTCGAGCAAGAAGCAGCTCGTGAAGTTCCCGACCACCGGCCCCGCGGTTATCTGCGGCCCCGGCGAGAACGCCGGAGTGATCGATATCGGCGACGGCCAGGCCTGCATCTTCAAGATGGAGAGCCACAACCACCCCTCCTACATCGAACCCTATCAGGGCGCGGCGACCGGCGTGGGCGGCATCATGCGCGACGTCTTCACCATGGGCGCGCGGCCGGTGGCGCTGCTCAACGCGCTGCGCTTTGGCGACCCGTCGCACCCCAAGACCAAGCGCCTGGTGGGCGGCGTGGTCGCCGGCATCGCCGGCTACGGCAACTGCGTCGGCGTGCCGACCGTCGCCGGGGAGACCAATTTCCACCGCGGCTATGACGGCAACATCCTGGTCAACGCCATGTGCGTGGGCTTGGCCGACGCCGACAAGATCTTCTACTCGGCCGCGCCTGCGGCCGGCCTGCCGGTGGTCTATTTCGGCTCGAAGACCGGCCGCGACGGCATCCACGGCGCGACCATGGCGTCCGCCGAGTTCGACGACGCCTCCGACGAGAAGCGCCCGACCGTGCAGGTCGGCGACCCGTTCGCCGAAAAGCTGCTGATCGAGGCCACGCTGGAGCTGATGGCGTCGGGCGCAGTGGCCGCCATTCAGGACATGGGCGCGGCCGGCCTCACCTCTTCCTCGGTGGAAATGGCCGGCAAGGGCGGCGTCGGCATCGATCTCGACCTGGACTGCGTGCCACAGCGCGAAGACGGCATGAGCGCCTACGAGATGATGCTGTCGGAGAGCCAGGAGCGCATGCTGGCGATCCTCAAGCCCGGCCGCGAGGCTGACGGCTACCGCATCTTCGAGAAGTGGGGCCTGGACGCCGCCGTCATCGGCAAGACTACCGACACCGGCCACATGGTGCTGCGCCACCTGGGCGAGGTGGTGGCCGACGTGCCGCTCGCGCCGCTGTTCGACGACGCCCCGCTTTATGACCGGCCCTGGACCCAGCCCGTGCTGCAGCCGCGCCTGACCGCCGCCGACGTCGCCCCGCCGGCGGATTACGCCGAGGCCGTGCTGAAGATGCTGAGCGCGCCCGACATGGCGTCGAAACGGTGGGTCTGGGAGCAATACGACCGCCACGTCATGGCCGACACGCTCGAAGACTCCGCCACTGGCGCGGACGCCGGCGTGGTGCGGGTGCACGGTTCGAAGAAGGCGTTGGCGGTGACCTCCGACGTCACGCCGCGCTATGTGCTGAACGACCCCTACGAGGGTGGCAAGCAGGCCGTAGCCGAGGCCTGGCGCAACCTGACCGCCGTGGGCGCGAGCCCCATCGCCATCACCGACAACCTGAACTTCGGCAACCCCGAGCGGCCCGAGATCATGGGCCAGATCGTGCGCGCCACCGACGGCATGGCCGAAGCCTGTGCTGCCCTCGACTTCCCCGTCGTGAGCGGCAACGTCAGCCTCTACAACGAGACCAACGGCGCGGCCATTCCGCCTACCCCTACGGTAGGCGGCGTCGGCCTGATCGCCGACTACGCCCATCGCGCGGACTTCTCGCGGCTGAAGGCCGGCGACACGCTGGTGCTGATCGGCGAGACCCGCGGCGAACTCGGCGCGACCATCTACCTTCGCGAAGTGCTGGGCCGCGAGGACGGCGCCCCGCCGAGCGTCGACCTGGCCGTCGAGCGCAAGAACGGCGACGTGGTGCGCCAGCTGATCCAGGACGGCGCCGCGCCCGTCGTCCATGACCTCTCCGATGGCGGCCTCATCGCAGCGGCGGCCGAGATCGCCCTGGCCTCCAAGGTCGGCGTTCGGCTGACGCTCTCGGGCCACGCGCCGCACGCCCGGCTGTTCGGCGAGGACCAGGCCCGCTACCTGGTGGGCGCAGTGGACCCGGCGCCCATCCTGACGGCCACGAAGGCCGCCGGCGTCCCCGCCGCGGTAATCGGCAAGGCCGAAGGCGAAGCGCTTTCCGTCGACGGCCTCTTCAGCCTGCCCCTCGCCCGCCTGCGCCAAGCCCACGAAGGCTGGATGCCGGCCTACATGGGCGACTGAGGCGGCCCTTCCCTCCCCTGCGCTCTCCCCGCATGATCGGGGAAACAGCCGGCGTTGGGAGGCGTGATGGACGCAGAATCGCAATGGACGGGGCTCGACCCCGCCCGCCTCGCGCGCATCGGCGACCATCTGGAGCGCGAATACCTCGACAAGGGCCGCGCATGCGGCTTCCACGTCGCCGTCGTGCGCCGCGGCCACATCGCCTACGTCGCCTTGCTGGGCCAGTCGGACCTTGAGCGCGGCAGGCCGGTGCGCGAGGACACGCTGTGGCGCATCTATTCGATGACCAAGCCGATCACCTCGGTCGCGTTGATGATGCTCTACGAGCGCGGCCGTTTTCAGCTGGACGAGCCGGTCGCCCGCTATGCGCCGAGTTGGAGCGCGCCGCAGGTCTGGGTTTCCGGCGAGGGCGCAGCGATGAGAACCGAGGCGGCCAGGCGACCGGTGACCTTCCGCGACCTGCTCAGCCACGCCGCCGGACTGACCTATGGCGGCCTCAATCCCAACGCTCAGCGCCCGGTCGATGAGGTCTACCGCACCCTGCAGCTGCGCGATGGCAAGACGGCGCACAGCATGGAGGACTTTCTCGACAAGCTCGGCCAAGTCCCCCTCGCCTACCAACCCGGGGCGGCCTGGGCCTATTCGCTGGCCACCGACGCCTGCGGCGCGCTGGTGGAGGTGATCTCGGGGCGCCCGTTCGCCAGCTTCCTGCAGGACGAGATCTTCGCGCCGCTCGCCATGCGCGACACCGGCTTTGTCGTGCCCGCCGACAAGCTCGGCCGACTGGCGGCGAACTATCGCCAGGCCAACGGCAAGCTCCAGCTGTTCGACGATCCAGCGACGACAGCGCTGGCCCAGCCGCCCGTGTTCGTCTCCGGCGGCGGCGGCCTGGTCAGCACCACCGCCGACTATCTGCGCTTCTGCGAGATGCTACGCCGCGGGGGCGAGCTGGACGGCCAGCGGATCCTTGGGCCGCGCACGGTCGAGCTGATGCACCAGAACCACCTGCCCGGCGGCCAGGACCTCGCCCAGGCCGGCGTCTTCGAGCGTGATCGGGAGGTTGGCCGGGGCGTCGGCTTCGGCCTGGGCTTCGCCATGAGCCTCGGCCAGGTGGCGAGCGGCGGGTTGGGCGCGAGCGACTACTACTGGAGCGGCGCCGCCGGCACGCTCTTCTGGGTCGACCCGCAGGAGGAATTGTCGGTCGTCTTCATGACCCAGGTGCTCTCCGCCGGCGAGTTCAACCTGCGGGGCGAGCTCAAATCGTTGATCTACTCGGCGATCGTCGACTGACGTTCGAGCCATGTCCGTGCTGATCAACATCGACGTTCCGGACGTGGCCCGCGCCGAGCGCTTCTACGGCGAGGCGTTCGGCCTCACCCCCAGCCGCCGGTTCGGCGCCGACGGAGTGGAGCTGACCGGATGGGCCTCCCCCGTCTATCTGCTGGCCAAGGCCGAGGGTACGACGGGCGCGGCCGACCAGCCGCGCCGGTACGGTCGCCATTGGTCGCCGGTCCATCTGGACGTGGTGGTCGACGACCTGGAGGCGGCGCTGGCCCGCGCCGTCGCCGCCGGTGCCACGCCCGAAGGCGAGATCCGCACCGGCGCTTGGGGCCGGATCGTCACCCTCGCCGACCCGTTCGGGCACGGATTCTGTCTGATCCAGTTCCTCGCCCGCGGCTATGACGAGGTGGCGACGCCGGCGTGACGGCGCTTGCGTCGGCGGCTGTCCTCAGCCAATCCAGCCGGCCAGACTGGAGATGCACGCCATGCCCATGCGCATCGAAGACCTCGAAGCCGCCC
>Ga0207650_10001090_pt1 | contig 20075 bp, 15 predicted proteins | sample KBSS63metaG_FD_184325 | JGI IMG/M metagenome (GOLD analysis project Ga0207650, IMG submission 184325) | Switchgrass rhizosphere microbial communities from Kellogg Biological Station, Michigan, USA - KBS S6-3 metaG (SPAdes) (version 2) | ecosystem: Host-associated > Plants > Roots > Rhizosphere...
CGCTTCGCACCCCAACGGGAGCAAGCTCCCTCGCCACAGGGTGTGGTGTATTCAGTGACTGACCGACACTGGGTTGCCAAGGTGTCAGCCAGCTGGAAAGCGGTGTTTGGCACCTGTTGATTGGTGACAAGGCATCCGGGTTGAGTGAGGCGCTGGAGCGGTTGGTTACCCACCCAATCAACGCCTGATCCCCCTGTGGCGAGGGAGCTTGCTCCCGCTGGGCTGCGTAGCAGCCCCTTGTTCAGAACACCCCTTTTTTCAGACAGAACGCTGTGGCAGGTTTTGGGGGCGCTTCGCACCCCAACGGGAGCAAGCTCCCTCGCCACAGGGTGTGGTGTATTCAGTTGCTGATCGGCACTTCCTGTAGGTCCAACACCCGATCGACCATCAACTGGATACCTTCCACCATTCGATGAATCCCCAGCACCGCATCACGCTGGGGGCCGTCGACGTCAAACGCCAGATTGCCCGCCAGTGCCTGGACTGATGCCAGGTCTTGGGAAGCATTGGCGAGCAGGGTTTCGCTGTTCAAGTTGGGTAGTACAGTGAAGAGTTGGTCGGCGGGCTGAGAATCAGATGGAGGATTTGGACTGTTTTTGATCATGGTAAAACTCCTAACAAAAAGTGGGAGCTACCGACATCACTTGCAGATGATGGGTGGCAGCTGTGTACGGGTCTGCAAGACCGAGTTGTTAGGAACCTCGGCAGACCCGAGGGTCTCCCGCACACAGCCACCATGAATCAATAACCGCTTTATGAAAGCGGCATGATTATAGGTGCGCTGTTCAGCACTAACAAATTATCGGCGGGCTTGCAGTCCCGGTCACTGAATTGGCAGCGACGGGAAAAGGTTAGTGAGGTGAGTTCCGAGGGACAACCTGAAAGGCTTGTAGGAAATCTCTGAGGCGCCTGTACCGACGCCATCGCAGGCAACGAAAACCCGGCCAAAGCCGGGCGCTTTAATCTCGGTTACTCAATCCGAGCAAACCGCTCAATAACAGGCTGTTCTCTATGCTCTGCCTGCCACAGGTCATAACTGCTCTGCATTGAGAGCCACATCTGGGCCTTGCTGATGCCCGCGCGCTCAAGCCGCACAGCTAGATCAGGGCTAACAGGCGCATGCCCATGAAGAATTCTTGAAAAGGTTTCCCTAGCGAAACCCAGGCGGCGAGCAACTTCAGTGATCGTCATTCCCAGCCCGGGAATGACATCCTCAAGCAGTATTTCCCCTGGGTGAGGAGGATTGTGCATACCCATAAACAGACCCCTTCTCAGTGGTAATCCAGATAGTCGACCAGCTCGACTTGATCGTCATACATGCGAAAAATGATGCGCCAGTTACCACTGATGCTCACTGACCAGTAGTCGACAAGATCCCCCTTCAAGCGATGGAAGCGCCAACCTGGCAGTTCCAGATCGCTCCAATGAATCGCGCTGTCTAAAATCAGCAAGACACGGCGCAAGCGATTCACGTGGTTGGCATTGATCCCTTTCGTTGAGCCCGTTTCATAAAAGATGCGAAGGCCTTTATGTTTCCAACTAACGATCATGGCGCGATTGTGATGTGATACATCACGCCATGCAATAGCCGCATATCAGTTCTGGTCGTCAGACTCATAACATTCCACCACTGAGAAAATGCAAAGCAGGGAGGCTAGGGAGATGGGTTCCGAGGGACAACCTGAAAGGCCTGTGGGAAAGATCTGACGCGCCTGTCCCAACGCCTTCGCGAGCAAGCCCGCTCCCACATTCGACTGCATTCCTTCAGGATAAACGCGGTCGAATGTGGGAGCTGGCTTGCCTGCGATTGGCCCTTACAGCCAACAAAAAACCCGCTGACCAAACTGGCCCAGCGGGTTTCTTGTTTCTACAGCCAACAGATCAAAAATCCGCCAGCTGCCACACCTCATACGCCGGTGTCTCATACGGATGGCTAAGCTTGAGTGCAGCCACGACAGCCACAATCAACTCATCCGCCACCACCAGCTCAACCTTCCATTCCTCAACCACTTCAACCTGGCCCACCTGCCCAATAAACGGCTGGCTGCCGTCCAACGCGCGGAATTGGCCCTGGCCCAGCACTTGCCAGGCGCAGCTGTCGTAGTTGCCGATGCGCCCGCCGCCAGCTGCGAAGACGGCGGTTTTCACCGTCTCCACGTGGCTGTCGGGCACGAAGAAGCTGAGCTTGTACACGGCCTTAGTTCACCCACACGCGGGCGTTGCGGAACATGCGCATCCAGGCGCCGTCCTCGTCCCACTCTTCCGGGCGCCACGAGTTCTGCACGGCGCGGAATACACGCTCCGGGTGCGGCATCATGATGGTCACGCGGCCGTCGCGGCTGGTGAGGCCGGTGATCCCGCGCGGCGAGCCGTTCGGGTTGGCCGGGTAGGTCTCGGTGACCTTGCCATGGTTGTCGACGAAACGCAGGGCAACGGTGCCGGACAGGTCAGCCTCAAGCAGGGCCTCTTCGCTGGCGAACTCGGCATGGCCTTCACCGTGGGCGATGGCGATTGGCATGCGCGAACCGGCCATGCCTTGCAGGAAGATCGAGTTGGACTCCTGCACCTGCACCATGGCAACACGGGCTTCGAACTGCTCGGAACGGTTGCGCACAAAGTGCGGCCAGAACTCGCTGCCTGGGATCAGTTCGCTGAGGTTGGACATCATCTGGCAACCGTTGCACACACCCAGGGTGAAGCTGTCGTTGCGTTCGAAGAAACCCTGGAACGCATCACGGGCACGGCTGTTGAACAGGGCCGATTTGGCCCAGCCTTCACCGGCACCCAGCACGTCGCCGTAGGAGAAACCACCGCAGGCGACGAGGCCTTTGAACTCATTGAGGTCAACGCGACCGGCGAGGATGTCGCTCATGTGCACGTCGATCGCATTGAAGCCGGCGCGGTCGAACGCGGCCGCCATTTCCACTTGGCCGTTGACGCCCTGCTCACGCAGTACGGCAACCTGTGGGCGAATGCCTTTCTTGATGTAAGGCGCGGCGATGTCCTGGTTGACGTCGAAGCTGAGCTTGGTGCTCAGGCCCGGGTTGTCTTCTTCCAGGATCACGTCGAATTCCTGCTCGGCGCAGTCGGCGTTGTCGCGCAGGCGTTGGATCTGGTAGCTGGTCTCGGCCCACTGGCGTTGCAGCAAGCGGCGCTGGCCGGCAAACACGGTGTCGCCGTTGAACGAGATGTTGATCTCGCCGTTGTTGATCGGCTGGCCGATCACCGCGACGCAGTCGTCCAGGCCAGCGGCGCTGAATTGTGCAAGCACGTCCGGGGTAGCGTCCTGGCGAACCTGGATCACTGCGCCCAACTCTTCGTTGAACAGGATGCCGTTGATTTCGGAGGCATCCTCGGCAACGCTGTCGAGCACGATGTTCAGGCCGCAGTGACCGGCGAAGGCCATCTCGACGACGCTGGTCAGCAAGCCGCCATCGGAACGGTCGTGGTAGGCCAGCAAGTGACCGTCGGCGTTGAGGCCCTGGATCACGGCGAAGAAGGCTTTGAGGTCTTCGGCGTCATCGACGTCCGGCGCGTGTTTGCCGAGCTTGCCATGGGTCTGTGCCAGGATCGAGGCGCCCATGCGGTTCTGGCCACGGCCCAGGTCGATCAGGATCAGGTCGGTGGTGCCCTTGTCCATGCGCAATTGCGGGGTCAGGGTCTGGCGGATGTCGGTGACCGGTGCGAAACCGGTGACGATCAGCGACAGCGGCGAAGTGACGCTCTTGTCGGTGCCGTCTTCGTTCCAACGGGTGGCCATGGACATGGAGTCCTTGCCCACCGGAATGGTGATACCCAGCTCAGGGCACAATTCCATGCCGACCGCTTTGACGGTGTCATACAGGCGTGCATCTTCGCCTGGGTGACCGGCTGCCGACATCCAGTTGGCCGACAGTTTGATGTCGGACAATTTACCAATGCGCGACGCGGCGATGTTGGTGAGGGTTTCACCAATGGCCATCCGGCCCGACGCCGGAGCGTCCAGCAGGGCCAGCGGCGTGCGCTCGCCCATGGCCATGGCTTCACCGGTGTAGACGTCGAAGCTGGTGGCGGTGACGGCAACGTCAGCCACGGGAACCTGCCACGGGCCGACCATTTGGTCACGGGCCACCAGGCCGGTGATGGTGCGGTCGCCGATGGTGATCAGGAAGCTTTTGCTCGCCACGGCCGGGTGGTGCAGCACACGTTCGATGCTGTCGGCCAATTCCAGCGTGCTTGGGTCGAAGTCATCGCCCAGTTCGGCTTCACGTACCGCCGAACGGTGCATGCGTGGGGCTTTGCCCAGCAGCACTTCGAGCGGCATGTCCACCGGGCTGTTGCCGAAGTGGCTGTCGGTAACGGTCAACTGCGGCTCGGCAGTGGCTTCGCCGACCACGGCAAACGGGCAGCGCTCGCGTTCGCAGATGGCCTGGAAGCGCGCGAAGTCTTCAGGGCCGACGGCCAGTACGTAGCGTTCCTGGGATTCGTTGCTCCAGATTTCGTGCGGGGCCATGCCCGGCTCGTCGTTTGGAATGTTGCGCAGTTCGAAACGGCCACCACGGTCGCCATCGTTGACCAGTTCCGGGAAGGCGTTGGACAAACCACCGGCGCCGACGTCGTGGATGAAGCTGATCGGGTTCTTGTCACCCAACTGCCAGCAGCGGTCGATGACTTCCTGGCAGCGACGCTCCATCTCAGGGTTTTCGCGCTGTACGGACGCGAAGTCCAGGTCTGCCGAGCTGGTGCCGGTGGCCATGGAGGAAGCTGCGCCGCCGCCCAGGCCGATCAACATCGCCGGGCCGCCGAGTACGATCAGCTTGGAGCCGACCAGGATCTCGCCTTTCTTGACGTGTTCTTCGCGGATGTTGCCCATGCCGCCGGCCAACATGATTGGCTTGTGGTAACCGCGCACTTCATCGCCACGCGGGGTGGTGATGGACTGTTCGAAGGTACGGAAGTAACCGGTCAGCGCCGGACGCCCGAACTCGTTGTTGAAGGCGGCGCCGCCCAGTGGGCCTTCGATCATGATGTCCAGCGCGGTCACAATGCGCTCAGGCTTGCCGTACGGCACTTCCCACGGCTGTTCGAAGCCTGGGATCTGCAGGTTGGACACGGTGAAACCGGTGAGGCCCGCCTTGGGCTTCGCGCCACGGCCGGTTGCACCTTCGTCACGGATTTCGCCGCCGGAACCGGTGGCTGCGCCTGGGAATGGGGCAATCGCGGTCGGGTGGTTGTGGGTTTCAACCTTCATCAGGATGTGCACCGGCTCCTGCACCGCGCCGTACTGGCGGGTTTCAGGGTCCGGGAAGAAACGGCCGGCGACGGAGCCGACGATCACCGAAGCGTTGTCCTTATAAGCAGACAGAACGCCTTCGCTGTGCATCACGTAGGTGTTCTTGATCATGCCGAACAGGCTTTTTTCCTGGCTTTCGCCGTCGATGTCCCAACTGGCGTTGAAGATCTTGTGACGGCAGTGCTCGGAGTTGGCCTGGGCAAACATCATCAGTTCGATGTCGTGCGGGTTGCGCTTCAAGCCGCTAAAGGCGTTGACCAGGTAGTCGATCTCGTCTTCGGCCAAGGCCAGGCCCAGCTCGGTGTTGGCCTTCTCGAGGGCGGCGCGGCCACCGCCGAGCACGTCAATCGCGGTCAGCGGCTTGGGCTCGGCGTGGCTGAACAGGCCGGCAGCCTGTTCCAACTGGCTGACGATGATCTGGGTCATGCGGTCGTGCAGGCTGCTGGCGATCAGCTCGGCTTCGGCATCGCTGAACTGGCCGGCGACGTAGAAAGCGATACCACGCTCCAGGCGCTGGATTTTGTTCAGGCCGCAGTTGCGGGCGATATCGCTGGCCTTGCTCGACCAGGGCGAGATGGTGCCGAACCGCGGCAATACCAGGAACAAGCGGCCGTTAGGCTCTTGAACCGGAACGCTTGGGCCGTACTTCAGAAGGCGCGCCAGCACTTGCTGTTCGTCGGCGGTCAACACGCCGGTAACGTCGGCGAAGTGAGCAAATTCAGCATACAGGCCTGTAACCGCTGGAACCTTCTGGCTCAGTTGCTCAAGGAGTTTGCTGTGGCGAAAGGCAGAAAGGGCAGGAGCGCCGCGCAGGATCAACATCTTCGGGACAGCCTCGGGAAGGGGGTGTGCTTTGAGGCCGTGCATTCTAGCGTAAACCGTCGCCAACGGCACCCGAAACGCTACCGGTGGCTGGCGCCGAACGTCAGTTGGCCGGATTACAGCCCTTTCGAGGGGTCATAGTGGGCATTCGGCGCAGTTATTTTAACCGTCACAATCCCCTGCCAAGCCACGTTTCTGCGGGCTACAGCACAGTTTTTCGGGCGCTAGCAGACAAGTCCCGCGCTGTCGAGATATGGCGCCGTGGGCCGTTTGCGTATACTGCGCAGATGTTCTCCCCAACTGCTTTGCGCCCGCGATGCGCCAAATGGCTCATCGCAACCGGACTCTTCCTGATGCTCAGCGCCTGTGTTGATAAGCCCAGCACGCTCGAGCGAATCAAGGAGGATGGCGTATTGCGGGTGGTTACCCGGAACAGCCCGGCGACTTATTTCCAGGACCGCAACGGTGAAACCGGTTTCGAATACGAACTGGTCAAGCGCTTTGCCGACGACCTGGGCGTGAAGCTGGAGATCGAGACCGCCGACAACCTCGACGATCTGTTCGGCCAGTTGGGCAAGCCCAACGGCCCGGTCCTCGCGGCGGCCGGCCTGGTCAGCAGTGAACAGCGCCAGGCGCAGGTACGTTTCTCCCACCCTTACCTTGAAGTCACCCCGCAGATCATCTATCGCAATGGCCAGTCCCGCCCGACCAATGCGGCGGACCTGGTGGGCAAGAAGATCATGGTGCTCAAGGGCAGCACCCACGCCGAGCAACTGGCAGCGCTTAAAAAGCAGAACCCTGCCATTGAATACGAAGAATCAGACGCCGTTGAAGTCGTCGACCTGCTGCGCATGGTGGACGAGGGTCAAATCGACCTGACCCTGGTCGACTCCAACGAAGTGGCGATGAACCAGGTGTACTTCCCCAACGTGCGCGTGGCATTCGACCTCGGCAATGCCAGCAACCAGAGCTGGGCCGTCGCCGCCGGTGACGACAACAGCCTGCTCAACGAGATCAACAGTTACTTGGATAAAGTCGAGAAAAACGGCACGTTGCAGCGTCTGAAAGACCGCTACTACGGGCATGTCGATGTACTCGGCTATGTGGGCGCCTACACCTTCGCCCAACATCTGCAGCAGCGTTTGCCCAAGTACGAAAAACACTTCCGCGCCTATGCCAAGGAAGAAAAGGTCGATTGGCGCCTGTTGGCAGCCATTGGCTATCAGGAATCGCTGTGGCAGCCGGCCGTCACGTCCAAGACCGGCGTGCGCGGCCTGATGATGCTGACCCAGAACACCGCCCAGGCGATGGGCGTGTCCAACCGCCTGGACCCCAAGCAAAGCATCATGGGCGGTGCCAAGTACCTCGCCAAGATCAAGGATGAACTGGACGACAGCATCGCTGAGCCGGATCGCACCTGGTTCGCCCTCGCCGCCTACAACGTCGGCACCGGCCACTTGGAAGATGCCCGCACCTTGGCCAAGCGCGAAGGCCTGAACCCGAACAAGTGGCTGGACGTGAAGAAGATGCTGCCGCGCCTGTCGCAGAAGCAGTGGTACAGCAAGACCCGCTATGGGTATGCGCGCGGTGGGGAGCCGGTGCATTTTGTGGCGAACATCCGGCGTTACTACGACATCCTCACCTGGGTGACCCAGCCGCAGTTGGAAGGCAACCAGGTGGTCGAAGGCAACTTGCATGTGCCGGGCGTGGACAAGACCAAGCCGCCGGAAGATAACCCGCAGTTGTAAGAACACAGCAAACCTCATGTGGGAGGGGGTTTGCCCCCTCCCACATTTGGATCTCCACCTGGCTTAGAGGCCGGTGAGCAGATGTACTACGCCGCCCGCCAACACCATCACCCCAGACACACCTGCCGCCCTTAACGCCGCCTCGTCCACCCGCCCCGCGTCCTGTAACTGCACCCGCACCCGCGTCAGCGCCACACGCTGCTGCGACTTGAGATTATCCGCGCCACCCAATGCGCTCAGCATGTCGGCCGACAACAGACTTTGCTTCGGCGCAGTGACGGTCTCTGCAATCAAATCTGGCGTCAGCGCCTTCCAGAACGCCCGCTGTAATTTCTCGAACATGCTCAGTGCTCCACGACAGGTGAGGTTTCAACGGTAGCCGCGTGATATTGGCGCAGGGCCTCACGCACTTGGGAGGCTTCTTCCAGGCCCAACACCTGGCGGGCGATGATCTGGCAGTCAGCCAGGTCCAGCTCGCGCACGGTGGCCTTGATGGTGGGGATCAACGGCACGCTGACCGACAACTCGTCCACGCCCAGCCCGATCAGCACCGGCACGGCCAGCGCTTCGGACGCCAACGCGCCACACACACCGACCCACTTGCCATGGGCATGCGCGGCCTTGACCGTGGTGGCGATCAAGCGCAGCACCGCCGGGTGGAAGCTGTCGGCCTGGCTGGCCAATCGCGGGTGGTCGCGGTCCATGGCCAGCGTGTACTGGGTCAGGTCATTGGTGCCAATCGAGAAGAAGTCCACATGGGGGGCGAACACGTCCGCCATCAGCGCCGCCGACGGCACTTCAATCATGATGCCCAGCTTCGGCAACTCGGTGAGCTTCAGCGCCAGCGCTTCCTCTTCAAGGATCTTGCGCGCCTGGTGCAGCTCCGACAGCAGGCTGACCATCGGCAACATGATGTGCAGCCGCGCAAACCCGGCACTGGCGAGGATCGCGCGGAACTGTTCGCGCAGCAGCTCAGGACGTTCCAGGCACAGGCGAATGCCGCGCAGGCCAAGAAAGGGATTGGTCTCAGCCTCCATGGGCACATAGGCCAACGGTTTGTCGCCGCCAACATCCAGGGTGCGCACTACCAGGTTGCGCTCGGAGCCCAGGGCGCGGGCGATCGCGGTGTAGGTGCCGGCTTGCTCCTCGGGGCTCGGCGCGCGGTGGCGGTCCAGGTAGAGGAACTCCGAACGCAACAGGCCGACACCTTCGCCGCCGAGGGTCAGGGCGTGCTCCACTTCTTGCAAGGAGGCCACGTTGGCGGTGACTTCGACGTGATGGCCGTCGCGGGTGGTGGCCGGTAACGACGCCTGCGCCACGTCGCGCTGATGGCGCAGCACCTGCTGTTTGCGCGCGGCCTCCAGGTGTGCGATCTCGGCCAGGTTCGGCTCCAGGTGCAGCTCGCCTTTGTCGGCGTCGAGCAGCACTTGTTTGCCATTGGCCAACCCCAGCACGTCGGCCGAAACACCGCAAATGGCCGGCAGGCCAAGGGCACGGGCGAGGATCGCGACATGGCTGGTCGCGCCGCCGCCGACGGTGACGAACCCCAGCACTTTGCGGGTATCCAGGCTGGCAGTCTGCGAAGGCGTCAGTTGCTCGGCGATCAGGATTGCACGTTCCGGCAAGTCCCAGGCGCTGTCCTGAATCCCCAGGATCAGCTTCAGTACACGCTGGCCGACGTCCGCCAAGTCTGCCGCACGTTCGGCCAACAGGGCATTGCCTGAACCCTGGAACAGCTTGGCTGTGGCGAGCGTGGCACGGTTCCAGGCAAAGGCGGCGCTCTTGCCGTCAGCCAGCAGACTGTGGGCTTGTTCGAGCAAGGTCGGGTCCTCGAGCAATTCCTGATGAGCGCGGAAAATCTCCGCCTGGGCACTGCCGCAAGCCTTGTCTTGCAACGTTCGCAGGGCCTCGGTGGCAGCCAGCAAGCCACGCGCCAGGGCGGCACGCTCCGTCGCTTCATCCGTACCGTGTTCAGGAATGGCCAGTTCGGGCTCGATCACCTGAACCACCTGGCCAAATGCCGAACCCGGTGAGGCGCACACGCCTTTAAGCAACGTCGCCGACAATACCGTCGCGGCCGGTTCGGCAACGGTCGCCACCGCCTCGCCACAGCCTTGCGCCAACAAGGCCACCAGTGCCTTGATCGCCGCCTCGGCATCCTCGCCCGCCGCACTCACTTGCAGGGTGTCGCCCTTCACCGTTTGCAACGCCATGATCGCCACCAACGACTTGGCGTTGGCGCTCTGGGTTTGCTTGTGCAGGTAGATGCTGGCCTTGAAGCCCTTCGCCGCCTGGGCGAATACCGCCGCTGGGCGAGCGTGCAGGCCGTTGGCGTTGGGTAAGGTCAGCGGCTTGGAAAACAGTGCCTCGCCCTCCTCCTCGTCCATCACGTCAATGGCTTCACTTGGGGATAACTGCAACAGTGGCTGGCCGGACGCCACAAGACCGCTTGCCAATACGCTAAACGGCTCGCCGCTGACCACCAGCATCAAGGTCAGCAAACTGCGTGCGTTGAGTGCCACGTAGTCGGCATCGAATTCGATCAGCGCCTGCCCGGCCTCCACCCGCTGGCCTTCCTGCACCCGCCGGGTGAAGCCCTGGCCTGCCAGGTTGACGGTGTCCAGGCCGATATGCAGCAGCACTTGGACGCCGTTGTCGTCGGTGATGCTGACGGCATGCCCGCTGTCCTGGATATTGCTGATCACCCCAGCCAACGGGGCACACAAGGTCTGCGAGGTCGGGTCGATGCACAGGCCGTCGCCGATCACGCGACTGGAGAATACCGGGTCGGGGACCTTGTCCAGTGCCAGCAGCACACCGGATAGGGGCGCCAGCAGTTCCAGGGGTTTAGATGGGGTCATGACTTCACCTGCTGTTTTGTTCTGTAAAAATCATTGGGTGATGCAACCCCAAGATGACGACGATCCAATGTGGGAGCTGGCTTGCCTGCGATAGCATCGCCTCGGTTTTACTGAAAGACCGAGTCGCCCGCATCGCAGGCAAGCCAGCTCCCACACAAAGCGCATTCACATGAGTTCGCGCTATTTCCACCAGTATTCGACTTGCACACCCACGTTCGACCCATGCCGCGCCGTGCCATAGGAACCGGTATCAGATAACGCCGACCCCGCCGCCAATTCATTCGCCGCGCGCTTGGCCGCCTCGTTCCAGGTTGCATAGGTGTAGTACAAGCGCACCTCCGGCCGCGCCCAGAATTCCGGGCCTTTGGGGGACCAGGTCGGGGCGAAGGTGAATTTGCTCAGTTTGCGGGTGCCGCCAGTGGCGTCGACCTGATCATGCCCAAGCTCGGTGACCAGTTTGAACTGCTCGCTGATCGCATACGCCGGGCGCACACCGATGGACATCCAGGTCTGGTCCTGGCTGCCGGGACGAATATGCTTCTGGTACACCGCCTCGACCTGTCCACCAAAACGCGGGGTCACCTGCCAGTCGAAAAACTCCACGGCGCGGTAACTTTTGCTGCTGTTGTCCAGGAAGGTATTGCCGGTGTAGCCCAGGCCGGTGCCGGGCCCTTCGCCGTACTGCAAGGCGAACTTGTTCTTGCCACCCAGGAAAGGTTTTTGCACATGCTGCGCAGTGATCGCCCAGCCGCTGTTGGTGTCACGCCCGCCAGCTTTTTCGATGTAGCTCAGGCCCAGTTCCAGCTCGCCGCCGGGGTTGGTCTTGAAGCCCGCGACGTTGAAGTCGTGACGGGTGGCGTATGCCTTCTGGTACAGGTTGTCCTTGCGCGAAATGGCGTAGCTGTATTTGAGGTCGCCGATCAGCACGTCCTCAATCCCGCCGCCCGTGGCGCTCTGGTTCCAGTAGTAGAAGTCGGAGATATGGATGTCGTTACGTTTGTAGTAACGCCGACCGGCCCACAGCGAGCCACCATTGAGGCTGGGCAGGTTGGACCATTGTGCATACAGCTGCGGCATGCGCGCGGTGCCGTTGTTTTCGCCCTGGAATTTCAGCTCACGATCGTACTTGTTGTAGAGCGAAGCCATTGCATCGACGCTGAGCACCGAGCCGTCATCAAGGGTGAGCAGGTCCTGGCGCAGTTCCAGCTCGGCGTATTGCTCGCATTCGTTACCCAGACGGTACTTGGTTTGTGCCCCCGGCAGTTGGAAACATTGCTGTGGGCCGCTGCCCGTTGAAGTGCCCGCGCCGCTGCGCAAGTAACCGGCGAATTCCAACGCCTCAGCGCCAAACGGCAGGCTCAGACAAGACGCAACGAGGCCCAGCTTTATTGTTGTTTTCATGCAGCACTCCGATATTTTTATTATGTTTTTTTCAACGCGCCCCGTGCTCCCACACGGGGTTACAACGGGCCTCAGTCCTTGAGGTGCAACACAAACGATTCGTACGGGCGCAGCGCTACCGTGCCCGTACGCACCGGGCAGTCCGGGTAGTTGCTGATCAGCAGGCGTTGTTCGCTGGCCGGGTTGATGACGCCGTCCGGCAGTTGGATTTCGCAGGGCGTGCCGTAGAAGTTGTTCAGCACCAGCAGCTGCTCGCCATGGCCTTCGCGCAGGTAGGCCCAGACCTGCAGATGGTCTTGCAGCAACTGGCGATAAACACCGGCCTGGATCAGCGGCTCGTGACGGCGCAAGGCGATCAGCGCACGGTAGTGATGCAGCACTGAATCCGGGTCATCCAGCTGGCGCTCGACGTTGATCTGCGCCGCATTGGCCGGGATGCCGATCCACGGCTCGCCGCTGCTGAAACCGGCGTTCGCCTGGGCATTCCACTGCATCGGCGTGCGGCCGTTGTCGCGGGACTTCTGCATGATCGCGGCCATGCTCGACGCCTCGGACTCGCCCGCATCGCGCTTGAGCCGGAAGATGTTGAGGGTCTCCACATCGCGGTACTGCTCGATCCTGTCGAAGCCCGGATTGGTCATGCCCAGCTCTTCGCCCTGGTACACAAATGGCGTGCCTTGGAGGAAGTGCAGCGCGGTCGCCAGCATCTTGGCCGAGACCACACGGTGCTCACCGTCATGGCCGAACCGCGAGACCACCCGTGGCTGGTCGTGGTTACACCAGAACAGCGCGTTCCAGCCGCCACCGGCCTGCATGCCCAGTTGCCAATCCGAGAGGATCTGCTTGAGCTGCAGGAAGTCGAAGTCGGCCTTCACCCACTTCTGAAGGTTCGGGTAATCGACTTTCAGGTGATGAAAGTTGAAGGTCATCGACAGCTCTTTCGACTCCGGCCGCGAGTAGCGGATGCAGTGTTCAAGGCTGGTGGATGACATCTCGCCGACGTTGATCAGGTCGTGCCCTTCGAAGACTTCGCGGTGCATTTCCTGCAGGTAGTCGTGCACGTTCGGGCCGTCGGTGTAGAAGCGACGGCCGTCGCTGCTGTCTTCGGGGAAATCGGCGGGCTTGGAGATCAGGTTGATCACGTCCAGGCGGAAACCGCCCACGCCTTTGTCGCGCCAGAAGCGCATCAGCTTGAACACCTCGGCGCGCACCTTGGGGTTGTCCCAATTCAGGTCGGCCTGGGTGTGGTCAAACAAGTGCAGGAAGTACTGCCCGGTTTGCGCCTCGTATTCCCAGGCCGAGCCACCGAACTTGGATTCCCAGTTGTTCGGCTGGTCGCGCCAGATGTAGAAGTCGCGGTACGGGTTGTCGAGGCTGCTGCGCGCCTGCTGGAACCACTCGTGTTCGATGGACGTGTGGTTGACCACGATATCGAGCATCAGCTTGATGCCACGCTTGGCCGCTTCGCTGATCAGCAGGTCGCAGTCGGCCATGGTCCCGTAGCTGGGGTCGATGGCGTAGTAGTCGCTGATGTCGTAGCCGTTGTCGCGCTGTGGCGAGCGCAGGAACGGCGTGATCCACAGGCAGTCGACACCCAGCCATTTGAGGTAGTCGAGTTTGTCCACGATGCCCAGCAGGTCACCGGTGGCGTTACCCGCGTGGCTGTGGAAGCTTTTGGGGTAGATCTGGTAGATCACCGAGTGTTGCCAGTTTTGCATGGTGGGTTCCTTCAGTTGATTTTTGTGCAGGCCTTTCGGGCCTCATCGGGGGCAAGCCCCCTCCCACATTTGAAATGCGTTTCAATGTGGGAGGGGGCTTGCCCCCGATTGCGGTAGATCAAGCAACCCTGTACCCAGGCCGAACAATCTTCATGCTCAACGCACAGGTCAAAACAAACGGCACGACCATCGCGATGACCATGCCGATCACAAACACCGCGATGGATTGCGGCACGATCGAAATAAACCCAGGCAAGCCCCCCACGCCGATGGCCGACGCCTGCACCTTGTTCAGCGACAGGAAAATGCTGCCCAGCGCCGAGCCCACCAGGGCCGCATAAAACGGAAATTTGAAGCGCAGGTTCACCCCGAACATCGCCGGTTCAGTGATGCCGAAGTACGCGGAAATCGCCGAGGTCGACGCCATGCTTTTGTCCCGCGCATTGCGGGTGGTGTAGAACACCGCGAGCGCGGCGCTGCCTTGGGCCAGGTTGGACATGACGATCATCGGCCAGATAAAGGTGCCGCCCTGGGTGGAGATAAGCTGCAGGTCCACGGCGAGGAACATGTGGTGCATGCCGGTGATCACCAGCGGCGCATACAGCAGGCCGAAAATCGCCCCGCCGACCATCGGCGCCAGGTCAAACAGGGTGACCACGCCTTCGGTGATCAGGATGCCAAGGTGACGGGTCACCGGGCCGATGATGGCCAGGGCCAGCACACCGGTCACGACAATGGTGGTGATCGGCACGACGAGGAGTTGAATTGCATTGGGCACCCGCGCACGTAGCCATTTCTCGATCACACTCATCACATAAGCCGCCATCAGGATCGGCAGGATCTGCCCTTGGTAGCCCACCTTCTCGATCTGGAACCAACCGAAAATATCGAAGTACGGCAAGCTTTGACCGTCGAGCCCGGCCACTGCCTTGCCATAGTTCCAGGCGTTGAGCAGGTCCGGGTGCACCAGCATCAGGCCGAGCACGATGCCAAGGATTTCACTGCCGCCAAAGCGCTTGGCCGCCGACCAACCGACCAACGCCGGCAGGAACACGAACGAGGTGTTGGCCATCAGGTTGATCAGGCTCCAGAGGCCATCCAGGTTCGGATACGCCTCCAGCAGCGTCTTGCCCTCGATGAACATGCCCTTGGCGCCCATCAGGTTATTCACGCCCATCAACAGGCCGGCGATGATCAGTGCGGGCAGGATCGGCATGAACACATCGGAGAACACCCTTACCAGGCGCTGCATGGCATTGGTCTTGTCGGCGCCCTTCTTCTTCACATCGGCGATGGTGGCGGCGGCGAGGCCGGTCTGTTCGCGCAGGGCGGCGTAGACCTTTTCCACTTCGCCGGGGCCGATCACCACTTGGAACAGGCCACCGGTAAAGAACGAACCCTTGACCAGATCGACCTGGTTCAGCGCGCTGCTGTTGACCAGGCTCGGGTCCTTGAGCGCCAGGCGCAGACGGGTCACACAGTGGGCAGCTTGCTCAAGGTTGTCGCTGCCCCCGAGGTTTTCGAGGATCTCGCGGGCAATGTTCGAATAGTCGTGGCTCATGCTTGTTTTCCACTTTGATTTTTTTATTTGAGGGGCAGTCATTGGCAGCACGCCGAGGGCAAAAGTACTCGTCTGTACGAGTTAAAGCAACAACTCGTCTGTACGAGTTTAATTTTGTTTATTTCCTGTAGGCCGCCGCATCGCTGCAAGCCGCATAAATCCAAGGGTCTAATGGACAAACCCCCTCTCTGCCACTAAGGTTCCTGCCTTGACCGCAACCCCGGCAAAGAGCCATCCCCATGAGCAAATACAACCAGATCTATACGGATCTGCTTGCCAGCATCACCACTGAACGCCTGCAGCGCGGCACGCGCCTTCCCTCCGAAACCGAATTGATGGACAGCTACCAGGCCAGCCGAGGCACCGTGCGTCGGGCCATCGAGCAGCTGCAGGAGCGTGGGTTTGCGCAAAAGATCCACGGCAAGGGCACCTTCGTGTTGTCGCCCAACCCGATCGAGTTCCAACTGGGCGGCATCGTCAGCTTCCACGAAACCCACGCCGACCTGGGCGATGACGTACGCACCGAAGTGGTCGAATTCACCCAGTTCCCACTGGAAGGTTCACTGCTGCAACACATCGAAGCCGAACCGGGCGCCCTGATCACCCGCATCAAACGGGTACGGCGCATCGGCGGCAAACGGGTGATCCTCGACATCAACCACTTCGTGGCCGACGTGATCCCCGGCCTGGACCGCGCGATTGCCGAGCAGTCGATCTACGCGTTTATCGAACAGACGCTGCAGCTGCAAATTGCCTATGCCCAACGCACCATCGAGGCCCTGCCGCGCGGCAAAGACGACCAGACGCACCTCGACCTCGAGGGCCAAAGCCACGTGATCGTGGTGAGCAACCAGACGTTTTTGCAGGACGGGCGGCAGTTCGAGTACACCGAGTCGCGGCATACGTTGGATAAGTTTTACTTTTCGGATATTGCGCGGCGTTGAGCATAAGTTGGGAAGATCATTGCACTGTGATGCTCTTCGCCAGTCCTGCTGCCCAGGCAGCGGTCATCTTTTCCCCAACCGCTTCGAACTCTGGGTAAGTGCTTCGGTATTCTGAAAGCTCCGCCATCGCGCGGGTCATGCCGTCTTGCACTCTGGCAAGCAGTTCGTTGCAGCGAGCTTCAGTCAAGCTGCACGCACTGCGCCCGAACTGGACCAGCATCTTGCCTTCGAACCGCCTAGCAGCAAGCCAATGATGTCGTTGCTGCTGTACACGGTGGTGGTCACCAGATCGTAAGCCGGTGCTAGCCAAACGTCCGCGTCCTCTGCGCAATTCTCATACAACAGGCCGAAGTTTTTCAGGTGTGCGTCACCGTTCTGGATGCCGGCAGAAAGCGCCACCATTAAGAAAAAATCTTCCAGTGTTCTGGTGACACGGCTGGGCGTGACAAATGACCTGATCAGCTTCGCGCATCCCTGGTAGCTTCCGTCGTACTTCTTCGCGGTTCCCCATCCCGATAAAACGCACATGTCCTCGAAACCGAGGTAGGTGCCTTCACTGATGTCGAACCGTTTCACCACAAGGAGCTTACCGTGCTCGCTGAGCTTGAATTCAGGCACCTCAAGGCCGCAATGGAATGCGGCCCGCATGCAGAAAAACTCATTGGCCGCCAACTGAGGAAAATCAGACTCGTTGAACGCCTTCACCAAATGCGTCGCGCCCCGAGGGGTGAGACGTTCAATGCCGGGGACCATGTCGTCAACGTCGCGTACCAACACTTTGGGTTGAACACCCGACACCCCCGAGTAGGCTGCGTAGGTTCTCAGAAGATCATCAAACAGGTCTTTCGCCCCGTCGTAGACCAATAGCGCGGACAGTTTGATCTCAGGCAGTGGCTCACCACCTGCGTCATGGGCAACACTGATACGACCCAACTGGTGTGGGCCCACGATACCCAGCAAAGCGAAGTCGTCAAAGCCGCGCACTGACTTGCTGAAGCGCCGCACAAGCTCATCCTTGAGATGGCCCTCGGGTATGTGCATCTCGAACAGAGGATGGAGCCCATACTCCCAGTTGTAACTCTCCAAGCGCACCGGCATGGTTAAGGAAACTGCATTCACTTCAGCAACAGTATCGCTGTACGCAAAAACCGAATCGCGCCTGCTCTCCTGACCCCACCCAAGTGTGCCAACAGGCACACCGCCTACACCGATAGACAGCCGATCACTTTGACTCGTCATGGAAGTTTCCTGTTTTCAGCTCATCAAGGGTCATGCGCCGACGCTTGGGGATGGCAGTCAACTCATATCCCAACCCCTCAAGAATGGCTGCGACCTTGCGAATCCCCACTTCCGGGATGGTATTGTTTTCAATCCCCGAGATGGTGGCGCGACTCATGCCATGCCGTTGTGCGAGCTGGCGTTGTGAAAGTCCGGCGGCCTTGCGGAGGTTCTTAATCAATCTTGGTCAGGCCTGGGTGAAAGCGTTCTTTGAGCTTTACGGTGTTGAGCCCGATGAGCAGCGTATGAAGTTCTATTGTCTGCTGGATAAGTTTTTCTGATGCTGAACGTACCCTCGATACCTATCTCTACACCCGATTCAAGTCGGTAAGGCCGTCACGCAAGAGATAGGAAGGACGCAAAGCCCCCCTGTGGCGAGGGAGCTTGCTCCCGCTGGGTCGCGAAGCGGCCCCGCTCTTTGAAAGAGCCTAGGACTGCTACGCAGTCCAACGGGAGCAAGCTCCCTCGCCACGGGTACATTGTTCTCGCGTCACCCAACGAAATCAGACCCAGCGACCTAGCGGGTTACTTGGGAAGAATTTAGCCTGCTCAAGATCGATTACATAGGCTCCGGATCGTGAAATCCGTTAGCACTGCATACCAAGCCTAACCCTCCTTTTTACTTCCATGAAACACAAAACCCCGGCACATGGCCGGGGTTTTGTTGTTCAGCATTTACCTGCTAACGCAGGATCACTCCCACTCAATCGTCGCCGGCGGCTTGCTCGACACGTCATACGTCACGCGCGAAATACCTTCGATCTCGTTGATGATACGGCCGCTGACAGTCTCCAGCAGTTCGTACGGCAGGTGTGCCCAACGCGCGGTCATGAAGTCGATGGTTTCTACGGCACGCAGGGCCACAACCCATGCGTAACGACGGCCATCGCCTACTACGCCAACCGACTTAACTGGCTGGAAGACCACGAACGCCTGGCTGACTTTGTGGTACCAGTCGGCCTTGCGCAGTTCCTCGATGAAGATGTGGTCGGCGCGACGCAGCAGGTCGGCGTATTCCTTTTTCACTTCACCGAGGATGCGTACGCCCAGGCCTGGGCCTGGGAATGGGTGGCGGTAGACCATGTCGTACGGCAGGCCGAGTTCCAGGCCCAGACGGCGGACTTCGTCCTTGAACAGTTCGCGCAGCGGTTCTACCAGCTTGAGGTTCATTTCCTCAGGCAGGCCACCCACGTTGTGGTGGGACTTGATCACGTGGGCCTTGCCGCTCTTGGCGCCGGCCGACTCGATCACGTCGGGGTAGATGGTGCCTTGGGCGAGGTACTTGATGTTGTCCAGTTTGTTGGACTGGGCATCGAAGACGTCGATGAAGGTGCGACCGATGATCTTGCGCTTCTTCTCGGGGTCGGACTCGCCGGCCAGGTTGTTGAGGAACTGGTCCTCGGCGTTGGCGCGGATCACTTTGACGCCCATGTTCTCGGCGAACATGGCCATCACTTGCTCGCCTTCGTGCAGGCGCAGCAGGCCGTTGTCGACGAAGACGCAGGTCAGTTGGTCGCCGATGGCTTTGTGCAGCAGCGCGGCGACAACGGAGGAGTCAACGCCGCCGGACAGGCCGAGCAATACGTTGTCGGTGCCGACCTGGGCACGAACCTGGGCGATGGCGTCTTCAGCGATTTTCGACGGGGTCCACAGGGCTTCACACTCGCAGATGTCGAGAATGAAGCGCGACAGGATGCGGCCGCCTTGTTTGGTGTGGGTCACTTCCGGGTGGAACTGCACGCCGTAGTAGCGACGCTCGTCGCTGAACATGCCGGCGATCGGGCAGCTCGGGGTGCTGGCCAGGATGTGGAAGTCTTCCGGCATCTTGGTGACTTTGTCACCGTGGCTCATCCACACGTCGAGGCCGAACAGGCCGTCGGCGTCGATGTGGTCTTCGATACCGTCCAGCAGGCGGCTCTTGCCGACCACGTCCACACGGGCATAACCGAATTCACGCAGCTCGGAACCTTCAACCTTGCCGCCCAGTTGCTCGGCCATGGTCTGCATGCCGTAGCAAATGCCGAAGACCGGTACGCCCAGGTCGAATACGGCTTGCGGGCAGCGCGGGCTGTTGGCTTCGTGCACGGACTCGGGGCCACCGGCGAGGATGACGCCTTTCGGTGCGAATTCGCGGATCGCTTCGTCATCCATGTCGAACGGGTGCAGTTCGCAGTACACGCCGATTTCACGCACGCGGCGGGCAATCAGCTGGGTGTACTGGGAACCGAAGTCGAGGATCAGGATGCGGTGGGCGTGAATGTCGAGGGCCATGAAGTCAGTCTCGTCTAATGAATCAGAAACAACTCGGGGCTGAAGAACAGCCCCGGTTACTTAACATTTTGCTGGAAGCCTCAACCTACGCGGTAGTTTGGCGCTTCCTTGGTGATCTGCACGTCGTGGACATGGGATTCAGCCATGCCGGCGCCGGTGATCCGTACGAACTCTGGCTTGGTGCGCATTTCTTCGATGT
>Ga0207650_10001091_pt1 | contig 20063 bp, 18 predicted proteins | sample KBSS63metaG_FD_184325 | JGI IMG/M metagenome (GOLD analysis project Ga0207650, IMG submission 184325) | Switchgrass rhizosphere microbial communities from Kellogg Biological Station, Michigan, USA - KBS S6-3 metaG (SPAdes) (version 2) | ecosystem: Host-associated > Plants > Roots > Rhizosphere...
CAACGGCGACGCCGGCGTTCACTGCCCGGCGGGCGGCTCCCACAGCTCCACCTTGTTGCCTTCCGGATCGATGACCCAGCCGAACTTCCCGTACTCGGAGTCGTCCACCCGATCGAGCACGTTGCAACCTTCCTCGCGCAGGACCGCGACCAGCGCATGCAGGTCGTCCACCCGGTAATTGATCATGAAGGGCGCCGTGCCGGGCGCGAACTGATCGCTGTGCGCCGAGCCGATCGACCAGACGGTGCTGCCGGCGACCGGCGCGCCGGTGGCGTCGGTCCAGGTGAACGCGGTGCCGCCCCAGTCCTGCACATCGATGCCCAGATGGCGCTTGTACCAGGCCTGCAGCGCCGCGGGATCCTGCGCCTTGAAGAAGATGCCGCCAATACCGGTGACGCGCTTCATGCAACCTCCGCAAAACGGGTGGGTGACGACGACGCCAGGCGGCGTCTTCGCGTGGAACCGCACCGCCGATGCACGGCAACATGCAGCGCTCGGCGCGGGATGGCGTTGCGTCAGTGGCGCGGTGCCGCCGCCGGTACGCGGGTGAAGTAGTTGATGCGCATCGCCGGGCTGCCGTCCGGCGCGAACGCGGCGACGGTCTCGGTCATCGAGCGGCCATCCGCGGCCACGGTATAGATGCGGGTCGAGGCGCCGCTCCTGTCCTTGGCCAGCATCATCACCAGCACGTTGGGCGCCGGGCGCTGCAAGGCCATGGTATCGGCCTCGAAGCTGCTCTTCACCGGCGTGGCGCGGCCATCGAGGGTGGCCGCGCCTTCGGCATGCAGCGTGCCGCCGCTCTGCTCGACGATGTCGGCCCTGACAAGCACCTTGCCATCGTCGGCCTGGCCGAACGTGAGGGTGACGCTCTTCGGCCGCTCCTGCGGCGGCCTGGGGATGCGCGACACGTCGACCGCCCAACTGCCGAGCAGGGGCGAGGACGTCGGCGCGTCGGCGTGCGCGGACGCGCATGGCAACAGGATCGCCACCACCACGGCGGCAAACAGCATCTTCATGTGACCTCCCAAGGACGTTCGGCTTGCAGTGGACGAACAGGTCAGCGGCGATTCGGCGACGGGGCGTTGCACGACCGCGCGACCGCGCCGAGGCGTCCAACGGGAGCGACGCGATCCCTGCGTACGGTCATGGGATCCTTCCGTGGAATGCCGGCGCTGCGACGCTAACATTGCCGCCGCCCCGCAACAAGCGTGGCCGGGCCAGCGCAGGAGCGGTCATTCCCAGAAGCGGTATTGGCGCGCCAGAGCCACTGGCGCGCCGCCGGCGAAATGGCCGGCCAGTTCCTTGAATCCTGCCCGCGCTCCTCCCGCGCGGCCAGCCCGCGCAAGTGGCTGCGGGGCTGGCCTGGCAGCCGAATTGCGTCAGCGTCGCGCGGCGATGATCTGGCTCAAGCTGTCCGGCGTGCCGTCCACGCGCACCAGATGCGGGTACTGCAAGCCGCCGTGGTAGTTCACCTCCACGCTGCGCACGCCGCCCTGGAACTTCAGCGTCAGCACGATCGGCGCGCTGCCGCCCTTGGCCTCGGCGATGGCCTGCTTGAGTCCCTCGCGCGTGTAGTCCCGGCCGTTGACCGCCAGCAGCGTGGCACCGGTGCTGATGCCGGCCTTGAACGCCGGGCCATCCCACACCACGTCGTTGATGCTGGCATCGTCGTTCATCACCAGGCCGATCGACCAGGCGAAGTTGTAGCGGTGGCGCGCCGATTGGTGGCGGCTGTCGTACTGCTTTTCGAAGGCGCTCGGCTGGTCGGTATAGACCAGCTTCCAGCCGCTGGCCTGCAGCCCTTCCAGCAGCGGCGGGTTCACCGCATCCACGCGGGGCGCGAGAAAGCCGGCCCAGTCGAACGCGGCCACGCCATTGAGCGCGGCGACCACGTCGTCGAAGGTATAGGTCCTGACCGTGTGGCTGCCGTCGTCCATGCCGAAGAAGGCCCTGGCGAAATCGTCCAGCGACTTGCGGCCGTGGCTGAGCGCGCGCAGCTTGGCGTCCACCGCCAGCCACAGCATCTGCCCGCCGCTGTAGTAGTCCTCGCTCATCTGCCAGCTGCGGTACGGCAGCGGCGCGCGGTGCGCGGCGGTGGGATCGTTGGTGGTGTCCTCCAGCGAACGCCACTGGAACCCCTCGCGGTTGCGGTCGTAGTTGGCCGCGGTCATCGCCAGCGCATCGCGGAACTGTTCCGGCGTCCACATCCCGGCGCGCGCCGTGAGCACATAGCCCCAGTACTGGGTCTGTCCCTCGTAGACCCACAGCAGCGAATCGCCCATCGGCACGTTGAAGGTGGGCGTCCACAGATCGGCCGGACGCCGGAACTTGCCATTCCACGAGTGCGTGTACTCGTGCGCCAGCAGATCGCGGTCGGGCGCGTTGTCGGCCCAGGCGCTGAAGTAGTCCGCCTCCAGTCCGTTCTCGCTGGACTGGTGGTGTTCCAGGCCGTTGCCGCCCAGCACGTCGGACAGCGAGAACAGGAAATCGTAGTGGTCGTAGTGGTGCGCGCCGAACAGCTTGAGCGCCTGCACGGCCAGATTGCGGTGCGCCTGCAGCTGCGCGGGGGTGATCTCCAGCGACGCCGGCGTATCGGCGACGACGTCCAGATGCACCGGGGCGCCGCCGGGCGGGGTGAGGTCCACGCGCTTGAAGTAACGTCCGGCGTAGATCGGCGAATCGACCAGGGTTTCGAAATCGACCGGCTTGAACGTGGTGGTGGCGCCGGCCTGCGTGGCGGTCTCCAGCGCCGTGCCGAACTGCCAGCCTGCCGGGAGGGTGACACTGGGCACCACGGTGATGCCATGCGTGTAGTGGCCGGCGGGATACAGCGCCAGCTTGTTCCATTCCAGCTGCAGCATCCTGTCGGTCATCTCGAAGCCATCGTCGCGCGGCGACAGGTACTGGAAGCTGGCCTCGATCGCGGACACGCCCTGCGGTACCTCCACATGGAAGCTGTAGACATCGAAGGTGTCGCGGCGCCAGGTCAGCGGCGCGCCGTTGGCGGTGAGCCTGAGCCCGGCCAGCATCGCCACCGGCCCGCTCGGCGAATGGTCGCCGGGGATCCACTGCGGGTACTGCAGCGTCAGCCGTCCGGCCGTGACCGGAATGGTCTCGCGCACCCGGTAGATGCCCTGGCGCACGTCGCCGGCGTCGACCTGCAGCGCGATGCTGCCTGGATACGGCGTGTCCTGCGGCGCGGGCACATCGGGCGTGCGTACGGTGTGCGCGCGAGCCATCCCCGCGACTGCCAGGGAAACGCCCAGGGTCAGCGCCAGGCGAGCGCGGAGGGGAACAGACACGGCGGGGACGGGCATGCGAGCGCTCCGGCGGCTTGGAAGTGAGAGGGGTGAGCGCGGGACGGTAGCACCTGCGGGGCAGGGTCGGTGTGGCCGCCGGCAGGATCGGGCGGCGTTAAATCGCAATGGACGGCCTGGCTCGGATTGACCACTGATGCCGACCGTTGCGCTTCGCGCCGCATGGCATCGCGTCAATCGGGCGCCGCATCACCACCTGGCGATGCGATGATCTTTCGCGTCGACACGAGGAGGGAGCGCACGATGCGCAGCGAGAAGGACAAGATGCTGGCCGGCGAGCCGTATCGCCCGGCGGATGCGCAGTTGCAGGCCGAGCAGGCCACGGCCAAGGCGTGGCTGCAGCGCTACAACGCGGCGCTGGCCGAATCGCCGGCGCGGCGGCACATGGTGCTCGGCGAAGGATTGGGCACGGTCGGGCGCGGCACGGTGGTGTTGCCGCCGTTCCATTGCGACTACGGCTACAACATCCACCTCGGCGCGGAGGTGTTCCTCAATTTCAACTGCGTGATCCTGGACGTGGCGCCGGTGCGGATCGGCGACGGCACCCAGATCGGTCCGGCGGTGCAGCTGTACGCGGCCGATCACCCGCGCGCCGCGGCGCAGCGCGCCGAAGGGCTGGAACTGGGGCGGCCGGTGACGATCGGGCGCAACGTCTGGATCGGCGGCGGGGCGATCGTGCTGCCGGGCGTCACGATCGGCGACGATGCGCTGATCGGCGCCGGCAGCGTGGTCACCCGCGACGTGCCGGCCGGCGCGCGCGTGGCCGGCAACCCGGCGCGCACGCTGCAGCCGCATCGCGGCTGAATTTGATCCGGGTCAAGGCGGGCGCGCCGCGATGGGTGTGCAATGCTGCCCATGCCGCCCCGCGCGGCGCCACCGGAGCAGCCCATGTACCAGCGCATCCTGATCGCCATCGATGGTTCCGAGTTGTCCGCCAAAGGCCTGCAGCAGGGCCTGGCCCTGGCCGCCAAGCTCGGCGCCGAAGTGGACATCGTCACCGTGTCCGAGCCCTGGGCGATGGGCATGTACGACGCGATGGGCTGGAGCGTGGGCTACGAGGCCAGCCCCGAATACCGCCAGGACCGCGAAGCCGGCGCGCAGCAGATCTTGGCACCGGCGCTCGCCGCCGCCGCGGCCACCGGCGTGACCGCGCACGGCTGCCATGTGCTCGATCGCTACGCGGCCGAGGGCATCATCGACATCGCCACCTCGCACCACAGCGACCTGATCGTGATGACCTCGCACGGCCGCCGCGGCATGAGCCGGGTGCTGCTCGGCAGCCAGACCGCCGAGGTGCTCGCCAACAGCCAGATTCCGGTGCTGGTGATCCGCTGAGCCGGTGACCGCCGGCGCCGCGCCGGCGCGCCGTGTTGCCTCGGCGGCGCCCGGCGCGACGCCCGGCGCTACCCCGCCCGTGGTCGCGGCAGTGGCGCCATGGGCCAGGCGCGCACCTGGCCCATGGCCCTCGTCCACTTCCCGGCGCTTTCCCATCGCGTGCCGCCGCGAGCCTGCTGCCTGACCGTGTCAGAAATACGTGACATGCGTCGCGTTCCTGCGCCGGCGCGCTGCGCGCGGCGAGCTTGAGCGGCGGTTCCGTGGGCGCCACCGCCTTGACCGGCGACAACGCGATCGCCGCGCTGGGCGCCTTCGGCGCCAGCCAGTTGGAGGTGCGTACGCTGGGCGACCTGCGGGTGACCGGCCCGGTCGCCGCCACCGGTGCGCTGCGCCTGCAGGCCGGCGGCGGCATGACCCTGGCCGGCACGGTCAGCGGCGGCAGCGCCTGGCTGCAGGCCGGCGCCGATCTGGCAGCGGTCGAGGGCGGGCGCATCGTCGCCGGCAGTCTGAGTGGACGGGTCGGTGGCCGCACCGCGCTGGGCACCGCCGCGGCGCCGATCGACAACCGCATCGACCGCATCGGCGGCGTCGTCTCGCCCGGCGGATTCAGCCTGAGCAACGGCCAGAGCCTGACCCTGGGCGCACTCGATGGCAGCACCTACAGCATCGACGCCGGCACCGCGGCGGTCGCGCTGGATGTGCGCGGCGACCTGCTGCAGGCCGACCGCGCGCGCCTGCGCGACGGCACCGGCACGTTCTCGGCCAGCGCCGGATCGGCACGGCGGCGCTCCCGGTGTACGTGCTGGGCGTCGGCGAGCAGCGGGCGATCGCCGGCATGCCGCCGGCCTACATCGATGCGGTCACGGCGGACGGTCGCCCGCTCGCGGTGACCGGTTCCGGTGGCGGCGCGCCGGTCGTGGTCGCGTTGGCCGGGCGCGTCCAGCACGCCGCCAGCCATCCGGGCGATGCTCCGGCGCCGGGCGATCCGGGCGATCCGGGCGAGGCCGGCACGGCGAACGCCGGCACGTCGGAGCCGACCGTGGTCGGGCCGGGCCTGCGACTGCCGGCCGACCGGGCACGGCCGTGCGAAGCCGGCGAGCGCGACTGCCTGGCGCCTTAGCCTGCGTCATCTCCGGATGCGGCGCCGCGGCGCAGCGCTGGGCGCGGAGGTGGAAGGGGATGCGCTTGTGCTGGATCGGCGCCCGGCGATTGCCGCCAGCCAGGTGATGGTGCTGCCACACGAGGTCGGCATGTCCTGGCAATCGCGCCTGGGCGATGCGGTGGGCGGCGGTTCGCCCGGCGCATGGGGGGCGCGCATCACCTTCGGCATTGCGCCAGACGCAGGCGATGCGCGGATTTTTCCGGGACGCGACCCGGCGCGGTGACCGGCGCGCGATTCCTGCCGGTGCGTGCGCCTGCTTCGCGCCGACGGACCTGACCGACGCGCCGCCGACGATGGCGGGCGCGCCGGTCGCGTCTCACCAGCTATACAGCTTCCAGTACACCGGCGACACGTTGTCCTTGTTGCCGTCCATGTGCCCGTCGCCGTTCTGGTCGTACAGGTAGTAGGCCGGGGCATTGGCCGGGGTCACCTTGACCGCGCGCAATTGGCCGGAGACACGGTATTCGTCCACGGTGTCGCCGTTGTCCATGGTGCGGTGGGTCACGTCCGCGCCGCGCACGTCCACCGGCGGGCCGTCGGGGCCGATCCCGGTCGAGGCGCAGCCCGCCAGCAGCAACAGCGGAACCAGCATCAGAGCTTTCATCGCAGCATTCTCCACAGCCGAAGTCGTCGCCGCCGATTATGCGCCGCGCGGCCGCGGTCGGCGCGCGAAGGTGTGTTGTGAGAAACCCGGCCAGTCCCCGTCCTGATGGCAGGGCGCAGCAGTTCCCGGACTCCGCGGGTCGCTGCGCGCCGGACCCTCACCCCAACCCTGTCCCGATGGGAGAGGGGCTAACGCTGTTCCTTCTCCCTGCGGGACCACGGCCCCCTTTTCGGGGGAAGGTGCCCCGCAGGGGCGGATGAGGGGGCGGGCGTAGCCTCGTGCACCCCAAACTCCGCGCGTCGCTTTCGCGCCGGATCCTCACCCCGACCCCTCTCCCGGCGGGAGAGGGGCTCAGGCTCGCCCTTGTTCGGGCAAGCACCCAGTTCCCGGGTCGCCAACCCACCCGGCGTAGAATCGGCGGATGAGCCGATTAGTCCTGATCGACGGGTCCAGTTACCTGTATCGCGCGTTCCACGCGCTTCCTCCGCTGACCAATCCGGCCGGCGAACCCACCGGCGCGCTGTTCGGCGTGGTCAACATGCTGCGCGCCACGCTGAAGGAGCGCCCCGAGTACGTCGCCTTCGTGGTCGACGCGCCGGGCAAGACCTTCCGCGACGACCTGTACCCGCAGTACAAGGCCAACCGCCCGCCGATGCCCGACGAGCTGCGCGCGCAGGTCGAGCCGATGTGCCAGATCGTGCACGCGCTGGGCATCACCATCCTGCGCGAGAGCGGGGTGGAGGCCGACGACGTGATCGGCACCCTGGCCCTGCAAGGCGCCGCCGATGGCCTCGACGTGACCATCTCCACCGGCGACAAGGACTTCGCCCAACTGGTGCGGCCGGGCGTGCAGCTGGTCAACACCATGAGCGGCAGCCGCATGGATTCGGATGCGGCGGTGATGGAGAAGTTCGGCGTGTGGCCGCACCAGATCGTCGACCTGCTGGCGCTGATGGGCGATGCCATCGACAACGTGCCGGGCGTGGACAAGTGCGGCCCCAAGACCGCGGCCAAGTGGCTGGCCGAGTACGGCTCGCTGGACGGGGTGATCGCCCATGCCGACAGCATCAAGGGCAAGATCGGCGAGAACCTGCGCGCGGCGCTGGGGCGCCTGCCGCTGAACCGCGACCTGGTCACCATCAAGACCGACGTGGCGCTGCCCGGCGGGCCGCGCACGCTGGGCCTGCGCGAGCAGGAGCCGGAGCAACTGCGCGGCCTGTACCAGCGCTACGGCTTCACCCAGGCGCTGCGCGACCTGGAGGGCGGCGTGGCGGCCCCGGCCGGCGCCGCCGAGACCACTCCCAGCCTGCGCGGCACCGCCGCCGGCTACGCCCGTGCCGCCGCGCCGGCCGACGCCACGCTGGACCCGGCGCTGGCGGCGAAGGGCGCCTACGCCGCGATCATGACCCCGGAGCAGTTCGAGGAGCTGCTCGCGCGCCTGCGCGCCGCCGACGGCTTCGCCTTCGACACCGAGACCGACGCGCTGGACGCGATGCGCGCCAACCTGGTCGGACTCAGTTTCGCCACCGAGCCGGGCAGCGCCGACTACCTGCCGCTGGGCCACGACTACCCCGGCGCGCCGGTGCAACTGAACAAGGAACTGGCTCTGGCGGCGCTGAAGCCGCTGCTGGAAGACCCGGCCAAGGCCAAGGTCGGCCAGCACGGCAAGTACGACCTGCACGTGCTGCGCCGCCACGGCGTGGACGTGCGCGGCTACGCCGACGACACCATGCTGGAGAGCTTCGTGCTCAATTCCACCGCCAGCCGCCACGACATGGACTCGCTGGCGCGGCGCTACCTGGGCTACGAGACGGTCAAGTACGAGGACGTGGCCGGCAAGGGCGCCAAGCAGATCGCGTTCTCGCAGGTGGCCATCGACGACGCCACCGGCTACGCCGCCGAGGACGCCGACATCACCCTGCGCCTGCACCGCGCGCTGTCCGCGCAGCTGGACGCCGAACCGGCGCTGGCGCGGGTCTACCGCGAGATCGAGATGCCGCTGGTGCCGGTGCTGGCGCGGATCGAGGCCAACGGCGTCAGCGTGGACATGGCCGAACTGCGCAAGCAGAGCCAGGACCTGAGCCAGCGCATGCTCGCCGCGCAGCAGAAGGCTACCGTGCTGGCCGGGCGCAGCTTCAACCTGGATTCGCCCAAGCAGTTGCAGGCGGTGCTGTTCGACGAACTGAAGCTGCCGGCGCTGCTGAAGACCCCCAAGGGCCAGCCCAGCACCAACGAGGAGGCGCTGGAGGCGATCGCCGAGCAGCACGAGCTGCCGCGGGTGATCCTGGAGTACCGCGGCCTGGCCAAGCTGCGCAGCACCTACACCGACAAGCTGCCGGAGATGATCAATCCCGACACCGGCCGCGTGCACACCAGCTACCACCAGGCCGGCGCCGCCACCGGGCGGCTGTCCTCGGCCGATCCGAACCTGCAGAACATCCCGATCCGCACCGACGATGGCCGCCGCATCCGCCGCGCGTTCGTCGCCCCGCCCGGGCGCAAGCTGATCGCCTGCGACTACTCGCAGATCGAACTGCGGATCATGGCCCACCTGTCCGAGGACGCGGGCCTGCTGCGCGCCTTCGGCGCCGGCGTGGACGTGCACCGCGCCACCGCCGCCGAGGTGTTCGGGCGCGCGCTGGAGGAGGTCACCGCGAACGAACGCCGCGCGGCCAAGGCGATCAATTTCGGCCTGATGTACGGCATGAGCGCGTTCGGCCTGGCCCGCAACCTAGGCATCGGCCGTGGCGAGGCCCAGGACTACGTGGCGCTGTACTTCAGCCGCTACCCCGGGGTGCGCGACTTCATGGAGCGCATGCGCGAGCAGGCGCGCACCCAGGGCTACGTGGAGACCCTGTTCGGCCGCCGCCTGTACCTGAACGACATCAACGCCAAGCAGCAGGGCCTGCGCGCCGGCGCCGAGCGCGCCGCGATCAACGCGCCGATGCAGGGCACCGCCGCGGACATCATCAAGCGCGCCATGGTCAGCGTGGACGCCTGGCTGGAGCAGCACCGCGCGCGCGCGCTGATGATCCTGCAGGTGCACGACGAACTGGTGTTCGAGGCCGATGCCGACTTCGTCGACACGCTGCTGCCGGAAGTGACCCGGCTGATGGCCGGCGCCGCCGAGCTGAAGGTGCCGCTGGTGGTGGACAGCGGCGTCGGCGACAACTGGGACGAGGCGCACTAGGTTCCGGGAATCGGGAGTCGGAAATCGGGAATCGGGTCCGGGTCAGGGATGGCAGGCGAGAGATGGGCTTAGTCCAGCCTCTTCGCCGCGTTGCCGGCGAACCCCCGCGGAGCTTGCCGATCAGGGCGGGGTGCACGCGGGCCATCCGCGATGACCAGCGGCGGCATGGATGCGCTGCGGTGCACAACTGAATGTCTTCATGCGCAGCGACGGAGGGCTTTTTGCGGGAGTCGGCGTTATCGCTGCCGTGGCGCCGCCATTCCGTTTTCGGTTTCCATCGCCGCCGTCCGCACCTTGCTGGCGGCAGGGCTGGAGCATGGGTGCACCAAATGCGCGACAGCGCACGATTCCGTGATCCACGACGCGTCCCGCGTCGATCGCTGCGCGTTTCCTGCGCACGGATTCGCCCTATAAAATGCAGTTGTTTTTGGAACCTTGCGTTGCATTGAATTTCGCGAATGAATCGGTCCTTAATCCGACAAATTTTTAACTAAAATCTTCACGAACGAGCAAGGTGCAAAGTGTTTTTATATCCCTCGACAGGCGCAATACCTGTCGCGGATCTCCTCCCATCCCCTGGAGCAGATCTAGGAACGGCGACTCCTCCCCAAGTCTCCGTTCCCTGGCCCCGCCGACCTCCCCCTGGTCCGCGGGGCTTTTTATTTCCCGCGAAAAAATCCACTGTAGCGCCGCTGCCGCCGGAACCGCCCGTCGCGGCTCCCAATCTCCTTGCGAGGCGCGCGATGCCCGATCTTTTCCATCTGTCGATGCCATGGTGGGAGTTCGTCTTCCGCGCGGTGGTGGTGTATGTGGCGGTGCTGACCATGGTGCGGGTCTCGGGCAAGCGTGCGATGGGGCAACTGACACCGTTCGACATGCTGCTGATCGTGCTGCTCGGCAACGCGGTGCAGAACGCCCTGCTCGGCCAGGACACCTCGCTCGGCGGCGGCCTGTTGCTGGCGGCGACGCTGATCGCGCTGAATTTCGGGGTCGGCCTGATCACCTCGCGCAGCGCGCGTGCCGAGCGGCTGATCGAAGGCGAGCCGGTGGTGCTGGCGCGCGATGGCCACGTGTTCCGCCAGGTCCTGCGCCGCGAACTGGTCAGCAACGCCGATTTCGAGGCGGCGATGCGCCAGCAGGGCTGCCTGCAACTGGACGAGGTCAAGCTGGCGCTGCTGGAGACCAACGGCCACATCACCATCCTCAGCAGCAAGGGCGGCTGAGCGCGCCACGGCGGCCCCTGTAGGAGCGGCTTCAGCCGCGACCGAGGCGTTCCCGGCAAGGCCCGGTCGCGGCTGAAGCCGCTCCTACAGGGAGCGGGGGCGCCCTATCGCGACTCCGTCGGCCGTTCGAGCTGGTACAGCGCGTCGTCCAGCGCGTCCAACTGGGCGGCGAGCAGCGCGCGTGCGTCCTGCAGGCCGCGGTTGTAGAAGTGCGCGCCGATGCGCTCGGCGACGAAATCGAGCAGGAACCCGGCCTCGAAGCCGCCGATGTCGTGCTGCAGTTCCTCGCGCACGTAGGCCTGCAACTGTTCGGCGATGCGGGCCTTGTCGTCGCGGCCGAGCACGCTCGACGGCGGCGGCGTGCGCCGTGGCGCGCTCATGCCAGCCAATCGCGCGGCACCAGGTATTCGGCCAGGCGCGCTTCGGCGCTGCCCGTCTCCGGCTGGAACCCGTACTCCCAGCGCACCCGCGGCGGCAGGCTCATCAGGATGCTCTCGCTGCGGCCGCCGCTCTGCAGGCCGAACAGGGTGCCGCGGTCGTAGACCAGGTTGAACTCGACGTAGCGCCCGCGCCGGTACAGTTGGAACTCGCGCTCGCGCTCGCCCCAGGGCAGCGCGCGACGGCGCTCGACGATCGGCAGGTAGGCGTCCAGGAAGCCATCGCCGACCGCGCGCTGGTAGGCGAAGTCGCGCTCGAAGTCGGCGTGCAGGTCGTCGAAGAACAGCCCGCCCACGCCGCGCGTCTCGTTGCGGTGCTTGAGGAAGAAGTACTCGTCGCACCAGCGCTTGTGCGCGGCATAGCGGTCGGCGCCGAACGGCGCGCACAGCGCCTGCGCGGTGCGGTGCCAGTGGCGCACGTCTTCGTCGAACGGGTAGTAAGGGGTCAGGTCGAAGCCGCCGCCGAACCACCAGGCCACGGTCTGGCCGTCGCGCTCGGCGCGGAAGAAACGCACGTTGGCGTGGGTGGTGGGCAGGTAGGGACTGTGCGGGTGGAACACGAGCGAGACGCCGGTGGCGCGCCACGAGGCGCCGGCCAGTTCCGGGCGGTTGGCGCTGGCCGAGGGCGGCAGGCGGGTGCCGGACACGTCGGAGAAGCCGATCCCGGCCTGCTCGAACACCGCGCCGTCGCGCAGGATGCGGGTGCGCCCGCCGCCGCCTTCCGCCCGCTCCCACAGATCCTCGGCGAAGCGGGCGCGGCCGTCGGCGGCCTCGATGGCGGCGCAGATGCGGTCCTGCAGGCCGGTTAGATAGTCGCGTACGCGGTCGAAGTCGGTCATGGGCGGCAGCATCGCAGTCGGGTAGTTGGGGGAGTCGCCCTCTACGCTGGGCACGAGGCGGCGAGGGCGCCCCACATTATTGCGTGGCGGCGCCATGGCCGGTTAACGCGCGTGGGATCGCCAGGTTGCCGGGCGCGGCGTCCGCTGGCCCGTGGCGCTTCGCCCTTCCCTCGTGCGCCCCTTCGCGATGCCTCCTCCCGAAAAGGACCGCGGTCCCGCGGGGAGAAGGACGCTGCTGTCAGGCGATGTCGCGAGCGCCTTGGCGCCGCGGCCAGCCGATGTGCGCCGCTACCGCTGCGCGGTGTTGCAGCTGTCGCCGAGATTGCCGAAGAACATCACGAAGCGGTGCGCGCGATCCAGGCCGAGCAGCCGGTCCGTGCCGAGCGGACGCAGCTGCCATTGCGGTCCATCCTGCTGGCGCAGCGTGATCTGCCCGTTCTCCAGACGCGCTTGCATGACGTGGCCCTCGTCGTCGTTCACGCTGCCGTCGTCGTGGAAGCGCAGGCTGAGCGATCTGCCGATCGGGGCGACGAAGCAGCCTGAGGGCAGCCGCGTGGCCGGCGGCGACTGCAGCAGCGCCGCGTCCATGTCGTTCAATGCCGTGGTGTGGCCGCAGGCCACCGGATCGGACAGGGAGCAGGCCTGTTCCAGCAGCGCCTTCGCCCGCAGGAACTGGCCCTCGTCCCACTGCCGTTCTGCCGCCGCAGTGCAGATCCGTGGCGATGCGCTGCGTTGGCAAACGGCTTCGGGCTGCAGTGCCGCGCTGGCCTGGGCGGGCGCGGCGGTCGCAGCCGCCGCGGGATCGAGCAGTGCACGGCAGGCGAACGGCAGCTGCCGCCCGCATAGCGCCATGGCCTGCGCACGGTCGCCTTGTGCCAGCCGCTGCGCACAGGCCGGCAGGTCCGCGCGGCACTGCGCGATCGCCGCGGGCGGCGCCGGCGCCGGCGTCGCGCAGGGCTTGCTTTCGCCGACGCGGTAGACGGTGCCGTTCGGCGCGCGGATCTCGGTCGCGTCCGCCGACAGCGTGTAGCGTTCGCCGCTGCCGCTGTCCAGGTCGTACAGAAGCAGGGCGTCGCCTTCGCGCACCAGATGGAAGCGCGAAGGCGTGTTCTGTTCGGGTTCCAGCCACGCGCTGTCGGCGCTTTCCAGGTACAGCGCGTTGTCCGCAGCGTCTGTGTACATGCCGCAGAGGGGAGCGGACGGCGCGGCGTCGGCGCAGGCGGCGATGCCGAGCCAGGCCAGCGCGAACAGGGCGACGGCCGGGAAGCGGCGGCTAGGGCAATGCGAGGTCATCGAACATCCTTTTCGGAGCCGGCGCGATACCGGCGGTGGGCGGATCAGGTGCGGAACTCGGCGCGGACCGCCGGCCGGCACAGCAGGTAGACGATCCAGCCGTGCAACGCGACGAAGACCACGCAGGTCACCGCCGCGATGAGCATGGCGGTGATGCGCCCGGTGCGCAGTTCGGCCTGCAGTTCCGATGCATCGACGCCCTGCGGCAGCCATGCCTGCAAGGCATCGAATAGTTCCCACAGCAGCGGCAGGCTGACGAAGTTGGCCAGCGCGGTGAGCACCAGGAAGGCGACGAACGCCAGCCGCGCCCACTCGCGGCGGCGCAGCAGCGCCCAGGACGCGGCGCAGAAGCCCAGCGCGAGCACGACCTGCAGCCACGACAGGGCCAGCAGATGGTGGCCGAGCCATTGCAGCAATGGCGGCAGCCGCAGTTCGGTCGGCAGGAAGACGCTCGCGTCGGTCGGCAGCGGCATCAGCGGCAGCGCCGTCACCAGCAGCGCCTGCGCCACCGCGTAGAGCACCCATAGCACGCCGAGCAGCAGCGACAGCTGCGCCATCGAATCGAGCATCGGGTTGCGCGCTACGGGCAGGGGCGGGGGCGGCATCGGCGGTCCTTCGGTGGGAGGCGGCAGCGGCGGCGCGCCGCGTGCGGCAAGCATAGACGGCGCTTGCGGTCGGGGCTTCGCGGCCTGGCCGCGACCGCCGCTGGAGCGCCCATCGCCGCGGTCGCCGGTCGCCGCCAGCCGCCGCGGCGGCGGGCGGCGCGGCTTACTTCACCTGTTCCTCGAACAGCTTCAGGATCCGCTTGTACTCGTCCAGCCACGAGTCGGCGCGGGTGAAGCCATGCCGTTCCAGCGGGTACGGGGCGATCTCCCAGTTGTCCTTGTGCAGCTCGATCAGCTTCTGGGTCATGCTGACCGAATCGCGGAAGAACACGTTGTCGTCGACCATGCCGTGGGCGATCAGCAGGTGGTCGCGCAGGCCGGCGGCGTATTCGATCGGCGAGGAGGTGCGGTAGGCCTCCGGGTCCAGCTCCGGGGTGTTGAGGATGTTGGCGGTGTACTCGTGGTTGTACTGGGTCCAGTCGCCGACCGGGCGCAGCGCGGCGCCGGCCTTGAACGTGCCGGGGCTGCGGAACAGCGCCATGTAGGTCATGAAGCCGCCGTAGGAGCCGCCGTAGATGCCGGCGCGGTCGCGGTCGCCCTGCTTGTCGGCGACCAGCCAGTCCAGGCCGTCCAGGTAATCCTCCAGCTCCGGATGGCCCATGTTGCGGTAGATCGCGGTGCGCCAGTCGCGGCCGTAGCCGGCGCTGGCGCGATAGTCCAGGTCCAGCACCACGTAGCCCTTCTGCACCAGCAGGTTGTGGAACATCTGCTCGCGGAAGTACGGGGTGTAGCGCGCCGACACGTTCTGCAGGTAGCCGGCGCCGTGCACGAACATCACGATCGGGTAGCGCTTGCCGGGCTCGGGATGCTGCGGGCCGTAGTACTTGCCCCAGACCGCGCCGGCGCCGTGCTTGGACGGCACCTGCACGTACTGCGGCTGGATCCAGTCGCGCGCCTTGAACGCGGCGCTGCGCGTATCGGTGAGCACGCGCGCGTCGCCGCCGGCGACCGGCACCAGCGCCAGCTGCGGCGGCAGGTAGCTGCCGGAATAGCGCACCAGCAGTTGCCGGCCGTCCGGCGACAGCGCGAAATCCTCCACGCCATCCAGCGCCGTCAGTTCGCTGACGCGGTTATCGCGCAGGTCGAGCTTGCACACCTCGTAGTCGCCCGGCCACTTGCGGTTGCACAGGAACAGGAAACCCTGGCCGTCGGCGGCGACCAGCGGCGCGGAGACCTCCCACTTGCCGGAGGTGCGCTGCCGCGGCGCCTCGTCGCCGCGCTGGGTGTACAGATGCGAATAGCCGGACTGCTCGGACAGCAGCCACAGCGTCTGGTTGTCCGGCAGCCAGCCGAAGTCGTTGAAGCTCCAGCCGATCCAGGCCGCATCGGTGAGGCGGTGGCGGTTGCGCAGCGTGGCCTTGTCCAGGTCGACGCTGGCGATCCAGCGGTCCTTGTTGTCGACCGCGCGCAGCAGCACCGCGGCATTGCGGCCGTCCCCGCTCCAGTGGATGGCCGGACCGGTGCCGTCGCCGTCGGTTTCCACGCGCACCGCGCGCGGGCCCTTCAGCGGCTCCTGCTTGGCGGCCTTGCGCAGCGCCGCCAGCGGATCGACGTCGATCCCCGGCAGGGCGGCGAGGTCGAGCTTGCGCGCGCTGCCGGCGGCCACGTCGACCAGCCACAGGGTCTGCGCCAGCGGCGGGTTGCGGCCGACGCGGGTGCGGGTCTCCTGGAATTCCTCGTAGCCCGATTCGGTCACGTACTTGGGCATCTTGCCGTCGCGGCCTTCGTCGGCGCCCTTGGCGTGGGTCACCACCAGCAGGTGGCGGCCATCCGGCGACAGCGCGCTGTCGTCGATCGCCACGTCCTCGCCCAGGTACACCGGTGCCGGCGCGCGGCTGCCGTCGGCGCGGCGCCAGGCCTGCTCCTGCTGCCGCGCCAGCTCGCGCTGCGCGCGGTCGCGGGCCAGGGTCTCCAGGGTGCGCAACTGTTGCTCGCGCAGCGCATCGGGCTTGGGCGCGGCGTCGGGATCGCGCTCGGCCTTGACCACGGCGGCCTGCTGCGTGCCGCCGCCGGCGCTCCAGCGGTACCAGTCGTTGCCCACGCGCCACAGCGCGCCGCCATCGGTGGTGAACTGCGGGCGCGCGGCGGCGTCGTTGCTGCGGGTCAGCTGGGTCAATGCGCCGCTGCGCAGGTCGCGCAGGAACACGTCGCCGTTGCGCACGAACAGCATGCGCTGGCGGCGGGCGTCGTAGACCGGATTGGCCGCGTCCAGGCTGCTGCGCTGGGTGTCTTCCACGCGCTGCGCGGCGGCGCCGTCGAGGCCCTGGCGGTAGGTGTCGCGCACCGGGCTGCCGGCGCGCTTGAGCTGGTACTGCACCTGCTTGCCGTCCCAGGCCCACCATGCCTCCTCCACCGGCGGCCCGATCCAGTCCGGATCGGCCATCGCCTGTTCGATGGTCAGGGCGGCGGCGGCGTCCTGCGCGGCGGCCAGCGGCGCCAGGCAGGACAGGGACAGCAGGACGAGACACAGGGGAACGCGGCGCATCTGGATTCCGGGCGAACGGGAAGCGGCGAGGGTAGCAGCCGCGAGGGCGCGGCGACTGCGCCGTTGGTCATGGGGCGGCCGGGATTGGGAATTCGGGATTGGGGATTCGCAGCGGATTTTCGCCTTTGCCACTCCCGAATCTCGAATCCCCAATCCCAGCCTGCGACAACCCGTCACACGCAATTGCGCGCCGCAACGCTAACAATATCGCCAGTCACGGTTTCACGAGCGAACGTCGATGGACGCAGTGCTGCTCTCGCGCATCCAGTTCGGATTCGTCATCAGTTTCCACGTGTTGTTTCCGGCCTTCACCATCGGCCTGTCGAGCTGGCTGGCGTTTCTGGAGTGGCGCTGGCTGCGCACCCGCGACACGCTGTGGCGCGACCTGTACTTCTTCTGGCTGAAGATCTTCGCTGTGTCCTTCGGCATGGGCGTGGTCAGCGGCATCGTGATGAGTTTCCAGTTCGGCACCAACTGGTCGGTGCTCAGCGAGCGCGCCGGCAACATCCTCGGGCCGCTGCTCAGCTACGAGGTGTTGACCGCGTTCTTCCTGGAAGCCTCGTTCCTGGGGGTGATGCTGTTCGGCTGGCGCAAGGTGCCGGAGAAACTGCATTTCCTCTCCACCTGCCTGGTCGCGATCGGCACGCTGATCTCCACGTTCTGGATCCTGTCGGCCAACAGCTGGCTGCACACGCCGGCCGGCTACGCGATCGTCGATGGCGTGTTCCAGCCGGCGCGCTGGCGCGAGGTGATCTTCAATCCCTCCTTCCCGTACCGGCTGGCGCACATGGTGCTGGCCGCGTTCATCACCACCTGTTTCGTGATCGGCGGGGTCAGCGGCTGGTATCTGCGCCGCGGCGTGCACGTGGAGCTGGCCGGGCGGATGCTGAAGCTGGCGGTGGCGTTCGCCGCCATCGCCGTGCCGCTGCAGATCGCCGCCGGCGACGCGCATGGCTTGAACACGCTCGAACACCAGCCGATCAAGGTGGCGGCGATGGAGGCGCACTGGCATGACGAAGCCCCCGGCGCCGGCGTGCCGCTGGTGCTGTTCGCGGTGCCCAACGAGCAAGCCGAGCGCAACGACTACGAGGTCAAGATCCCGCGCGTGGGCAGCCTGATCCTGACGCATACCCTGGACGGCGAGATCGCGCCGCTGACCTCGGTGCCCGCCGACGAACGGCCGCCGGTGAAGCCGGTGTTCTACGCGTTCCGGATCATGGTCGGGCTGGGCATGGCGATGCTGCTGCTGGCGGCCGTGTCGCTGTGGTTCTGGTGGCGCGGCACGCTGCTGCGGCGCCGCTGGCTGCACCTGGCCTGGAACGCGATGCTCCCGGCCGGGTTCGTGGCGCTGCTGGCCGGTTGGTTCGTCACCGAGATCGGGCGCCAGCCGTACGTGATCTATGGTCTGCTGCGCACCGACGAAGCGGCCAGCGCGGTCAGCCCGGCGATGGTGTGGGTGTCGCTGAGCGTGTACGTGGTCGCCTACGCGTTCGTGTTCGGCTTCGGCGGCTGGTACATCCTCAAGATGCTGCGCAAGGGACCGCTGCCGCACGAGCCGGAGCCGCAGTTGCACGATGGCGAGAAGACCCCGGCGCGGCCGATCTCGGCGGCCGACGACGACCTCGAGGAGACGCGCTGATGGACATGGCGACCGTACTGCCGGTGATCTGGTTCGGGGTGATCGGATTCGGCGTGCTGATGTACGTGCTGCTGGACGGCTTCGTGCTCGGCCTGGGCATCCTGGCCCCGTTCGCCGAGGACGAGGACCAGCTCGACCTGATGATGAACACCGCCGCGCCGATCTGGGACGGCAACGAGACCTGGCTGGTGCTCGGCGGTGCCGGCCTGCTGGCGGCGTTTCCCAAGGCGTACGCGGTGGTGCTGTCGGCGCTGTACCTGCCGGTGCTGTTGATGCTGATCGCGCTGGTGTTCCGCGGCGTGGCGTTCGAGTTCCGCTTCAAGGCGCACCGTTCCAAGTCTCTGTGGGGCTGGGCGTTCGCGGCCGGCTCGCTGTGCGCGGCGTTCTGGCAGGGCGTGATCCTCGGCGCGCTGGTCGAAGGCATGCCGCTGCAGGACGGCAAGTACCTGGGCGGCGTGCTCGGCTGGTTCAGCCCGTTCTCGATGCTGACCGGCGCGGCGGTGGTGTTCGGCTACGCGCTGCTCGGCGGCAGTTGGCTGATCCTGAAGACCGAGGGCGCGATGCAGCGCATCGCGCGTTCGCTGACCCGGCCGCTGGTGCTGGTGGTGGTGGTGTTCATGGGCCTGGTCAGCGCCTGGCTGCCGTTCCTGGACTCGCGGATCATGGCGCGCTGGTTCCACGACGGGAATTTCTGGTGGCTGTCGCCGGTGCCGCTGCTGGTGCTGCTCAACGCGTTCGCGCTGTGGCGCGCGACGATGGCGCAGGGCCGCGACGCGCGCCCGTTCGTGCTGACCCTGTGCTTCTTCGTGCTCGGCTTCTTCGGCCTGGTGCTGGGCATCTGGCCGAACATCGTGCCGCCCGGGCTGAGCATCTGGGACGCGGCCTCGCCGCCGTCCTCGCAGGGCTTCGTGCTGGCCGGGCTGGCGGTGCTGCTGCCGGTGATCCTGGGCTATACCGCGTGGTCGTACCGGGTGTTCCGCGGCAAGATCACCGCCGACAGCGGCTACCACCACTGACCCCGCGCGGCGCCCGGCCGCGGCGCCGCGCGCGCCGCCGCCGGCGCGCGCGGCTTGCCAGCGGCGGTGGCGGCGGCCAAGCTAGGCGCTCCCGCCGTTCGCCGCGGGCCAGCCGCCCGCCGAGCCGTCGCCACGCATGTCCGCCGTTCCCGATTCCGTTTCCGACCCTGTTTCCGCACCGCGCCTGCATCCGCTCGCGGTCGGCGCGCCGCAGCGCGCGCTGGCCTTCGCCGGCGGCCGGCACATCGATCTGGCCACCTTCCTGGGCCACGTGCGCGGCCTGGCCGCGGCGCTGCCGGCGGGCCGCTATGCGCTGAACCTGTGCGAGGACCGCTACCGCTTCATGGTCGCGTTCTGCGCGGTGGCGCTGCGCGGGCAGACCTCGCTGCTGCCCTCCTCGCGCGCGCCGGCGGTGGTCGCCGAGGTGCAGCGCAGCCATGCCGACAGCTACTGCCTGGGCGACCTGGCGCTGGCCGAGCCGCCGCCGCAGTACTGGCAGCTGCCCGAGCCGCTGCCGAGCCTGGACGGCGACATGCCGCAGCTGGCCGCCGATGCGCTGGTCGCGATCGGCTTCACCTCCGGCAGCACCGGCGCGCCCAAGCCCAATCCCAAGACCTGGGGCAGCTTCCTGACCAGCACCCGCCAGGACCTGCTGGCGCTGGCCGGGCTGTGGCCGGCCGAGGCCGTGCCGCAGGTGGTGGCGACGGTGCCGCCGCAGCACATGTACGGCATGGAGCTGTCGGTGCTGCTGCCGCTGGTCACGCCGCTGGCGGTGCATGCCGGGCGCCCGTTCTTCCCCGAGGACGTGGCGCGCGCGCTGGCACAGGTGCCGGCGCCGCGGCTGCTGGTGACCACGCC
>Ga0207650_10001092_pt1 | contig 20048 bp, 20 predicted proteins | sample KBSS63metaG_FD_184325 | JGI IMG/M metagenome (GOLD analysis project Ga0207650, IMG submission 184325) | Switchgrass rhizosphere microbial communities from Kellogg Biological Station, Michigan, USA - KBS S6-3 metaG (SPAdes) (version 2) | ecosystem: Host-associated > Plants > Roots > Rhizosphere...
GGTCGGCCTGGTGACGCCGCCGGTCGGGCTCAACGTCTTCGTCGTCTCGCGCTACGCCAAGCGGCCGCTGCAGGAGATCTTCGCCGGCGTCTGGCCGCATGTCTTCAGCCACCTGCTGCTGCTCGCGGTGCTGGTCGCGTTCCCCTCGATCATTCTCTGGCTGCCTGCCCAGATGGCGCCCTGACCGTTCACCGCTTCACTCAGAAAGGTTCGACACCATGTTCAAGCAGCTCGCCAAGACCGCGCTGGCGCTCGCCACCGTCGTTTCGATCGCCCCTGCCCACGCGCAGACGACGACCAAGATCAAGATCGCCGATTCGTTTCCGGTCGGCCACTACCTGCCCAGGTACATCACCACGCCGATGATGGAAAAGCTGAAGGCCAACCCCGCGGCCAAGGGCATCGAGTTCGAGTACTACCCGGCCGAGCAGATGGGCAAGGCCAAGGACTTTCTTTCACTCGTGCAATCGGGTGTGATCGACATCGCCTACGTCGCGCCGGGCTTCGTTTCCGACAAGATGCCGCTCTCCGTGGTCTCCGAGCTGCCGCTCGAGTTCAGCGGCTCGTGCCAGGGAACGATGGCGTACTGGAACCTGGCCAAGCCGGGCGGCCTGCTCGACAAGAAGGAGTTCGCGCCGAACGGCATCCGCCTGCTCTTCACCATCGTCCTGCCGCCGTACCAGATCATCACCCGCAAGCCCTTCTCGAACCTGAAGGAGATCGAGGGCATGAAGATCCGCGCCTCGGGATCGGCGAAAGAGCTGGTGCTGAAGAAGCTGAAGGCGATTCCCGTGCTGATGCCGACGCCCGACGTCTACGAGTCGCTCTCGCGCGGCACGATCGACGGCGTCCTGTTCCCGTTCAACAGCCTGGCGCCGTACGAGATCCACAAGCTCTCGAAGACCGGAACGATCGGCGAGAACTTCGGCACCTTCGTCGCCAACTGGGTGATCAGCGAGAAGCGCTTCCAGAGCCTGCCGCCCGCCGTGCAGCAGGACCTGACGGCGATGGGCGAGCAGCTGACGAAGGCCGCGTGCACGCAGGTCGAGAAGGACGAAGCTGGCGACATCGAGAAGGTCAAGGCCGCGGGCGTCAAGCTGACGCCGCTGTCGGCCGCCGACCACGCCACGGTCGCGACGGTCATGCAGGACGTCGCCAAGGACTGGGCCGACACGCTCGACAAGCGCGGCAAGTCGGGCACCGAAGTGCTGAATGCGTTCAAGGCGGGGCTGAAGTAGGCGCGAGGTCGCGCTGACCACCGCGGAGCTCGCGTGATCGAGCCGCTCTCGCTGCAGCCGCTGCCCGAGGCCGCCGAGGCGCTGCGCGCCGACGTGCGGCGCTTTCTCGACGAGGCGCTCGCCGGGATGAGCGCGGACCGGCGCGCTCGCTCGTGGCTCGGCTTCGATGCCGGCTTCAGCCGCGCCCTCGGCGCGCGCGGCTGGATCGGCCTGGCTTTGCCGCGCGAGTACGGCGGCGGCGGCCAAGAGGCGTTCGCGCGCTTCGTCCTGGTCGAGGAGCTGCTCGCGTGTGGCGCGCCGGTGTCGGCCCACTGGATCGCCGAGCGGCAGAGCGCGCCGATGATCCTGCGCTACGGGACCGAGGCGCAGAAGCGTTTCTTCGTTCCGGCCGTCTGCCGCGGCGAGCTATTCTTCGCGATCGGCATGAGCGAGCCGCAGGCCGGCTCCGACCTCGCCAGCGTGCGAACGCGCGCGACGCCGACGGCAACCGGATGGCGCCTGAAGGGCCAGAAGATCTGGACCACCAACGCCGACCACTCGCACTACATGATCGGGCTGGTGCGCACGTCGGGCGCGCCGGAGGATCGTCAGCGCGGTCTTTCACAGCTGCTCATCGACCTGAAGACGCCGGGCATCACGATCCGGCCGATCGAGGACCTGACCGGCGACCGCCACTTCGGCGAGGTCTTCTTCGACGACGTCGAGCTGCCGCGCGACGCGCTCGTCGGCAGCGAGGGCTCGGGCTGGGAGCAGGTGACGGCCGAGCTCGCATTCGAGCGCAGCGGTCCCGAGCGGATCTATTCGAGCATGGTGCTGCTCGACACCTGGCTCGAGTTTCTGCGCGCGAGCAAGAGCGCCGATGCGGCGGCGCTCGCGCTCGCCGGTCGCATCGTCGCTCACAAGGCGACGTTGCGCTCGATGTCGGTCGCGGTCACGGCCAAGGTCGGCGCCGGCGCCAGCCCGATGACCGAAGCGTCGCTGGTCAAGGACCTCGGCACCGAGCTGGAGCAGCTCACGCCGATCGCGATCGCCGATGCGATCGCGACGGCGCAGGCGACCCTGACCGGCAAGGCGAGCGGGAGCGCTGGCGGCGCGGAGAAAGAGGTGCCGGCGGAATTGCTGCGCGCGCTCGCCTACATCACCCAGTTCGCGCCGACGTTCTCGTTGCGCGGCGGCACGCGCGAAGTCCTGCGCGGCCTGATCGCGCGCGGCCTGGGGCTGCGATGAGCGACCACGAGCTCGCCGAGCCGTTCGAGCGCCTGCTTGCCGACGCATGCACGCCGGCGACCATTCGCGCGATCGAGCGCGGCGCCGATCCTGCGCCGCTCTGGTCGCGCCTCGAGGCGTCGGGCTTCGTCGACTCGCTGGTGCCCGAGGCCGCCGGCGGCGCCGGGCTGCGCCTCGCCGATGCGTTTCCTCTCGTCGTCGTCGTCGGTCGCCACGCGCTGCCGCTGCCGCTGGCGCAGACGATGCTCGTGCGCGCGCTGCTGGCGCGCGAAGGCCTCACAGCGCCGTCGGGCTCGATCACCATCGCGGCGCAGACGCGCGTTGCGTCCGACGGCGCCATCGTGTGCGCCGCGACGCCCTGTGGTCTCGTTGCGGACTGGGTCGTTGTCGCGCTCGCCGACGGCTGGAGAGTCCTGCCGGTCGCATACGCCGAGCGGACGCCAAGCGGCGTCCATGCCAGCCTGCGCGCCGACCTCCGTTGGCATGCGCTGCCGGCCGATGCAATCGTCGGCTCGGCGCCGCTCGAATCCGCCGAAGCTGGCGCGGCGATCACCGCTGCGTTGCTCGCCGGTGCGATGGCACGCGTTCTCGAGATCAGCGTCGCCTTCGCCAACGACCGCGTCCAGTTCGGCAAGTCGATCGGCAAGTTCCAGGCGATCCAGCACCAGCTCGCGGTCATGGCCGAGCACGTCGCCGCTGCGCGCATGGCGGCCGAGATCGGCTGTGCCGGCGTCGGACCGTTGCCCATGCCGCTGCGCGCTGCGCTCGCCAAGGCACGGACGAGCGAAGCCGCGGCCCTGGTCGCGCCGATGGCGCACGCGGTCCACGGTGCCATCGGCATCACCGCCGAGCTCGATCTGCAGCTCTACACCCGTCGCCTGCACGAGGGTCGCGCCGACTACGGCGCCGAGACGCACTGGAACCGCGTTGTCGGCCGCGCGCTGATCGACTCCGGCGCCAGCGCGCTCGACTTCATGCGCAGCGACCTGATCCCCTCCAACGACGAGCTCCGACCATGAAGCCTTTCCTCCGCTACGAGCAGTCCGGCGCCATCGTCACGCTGACGATGGATGCCGCCGAGACGCGCAATGCGCTCACCGGCAACAGCGCGCCGCAGGAGTTCGTCGACGCCTGCGCACGCATCTCCGACGACACCTCGGTGCGCTGCGTTGTCCTCACAGGCGCCGGAACGGTCTTCTCGTCGGGCGGCAACCTGAAGCACATGCAGTCGCTCTTCGACGCGCCGCCGAGCGAGATCCGCCACTGGTATCGACAGGGCATCCAGCGCCTCGCGACCGCGCTCTACAACCTCGAGGTTCCGACCATCGCCGCCGTCAACGGTGCGGCGATCGGCGCCGGCTGCGATCTGACCTGCATGTGCGACATCCGCATCGCCTCGGAGACGGCGTCATTCGCCGAGAGCTTCGTCAAGGTGGGCCTCATCCCGGGCGACGGCGGCGCCTGGCTGCTGCCGCGCGTGGTCGGCATGTCGAAGGCAGCGGAGATGTCGTTCACGGGCGACTCGCTCACGGCGGCGGAGGCGCTCGCTTGCGGGCTCGTGTCGCGCGTCGTTCCTGCGGATCGCCTGATGGATGAAGCGCTGGCCCTCGCCGGCCGCATTGCCGCCAATCCGGGTGCGGGCCTGCGTCTGACCAAGCGGCTCTTGCGCGAGGGCCAGCACACCCGGCTCGAGAGTCTGCTCGAGATGTCGGCGGGCTTCCAGGCAGTTGCGCACAAGACCGCCCATCACGTCGAGGCGATCAACGCCTTCGTCGAGAAGCGCAAGCCCGACTTCTCGGACCGCTAGGGCCCGCCAGCGACAGCCTCCGTCACGAAACGGGGGCGGTTGCTTTGCAGTTCTTGGCGATGAACTCCTCGTGCGTCGGCATGTAGTCGAGGCAATTCCTGACTGCGCGACGGATGCCTTCGATGAATTCGCTGATGTCCTCGGGCGCGATGACATCGACGATCGCGTTGTAGCCGCGGGGTCGAAGTCCCTGCCCGTGCATGACCTGGAACCAGCTGCCCTACGCGAACAGTTCGTACTCTTCGCCGAGCAGTCACCCCTGGGTCTGAAACAGCGCCATCTTGTGCTTGAGGCTTTCCGGGATGCTCATCTCGCGGCAGTAACGCCAGAGCGGCGCGTCGTCACGCTGCTGGGCGTGGTAGTGCAAGGTCACGAAGTCGCGAATGTGCTCGAACTCGCGTCGCATCAGCCGGTTGTACTCGGCGATGTCGGGCTCGCTCGGAACCGACGTCGGAAAGAAATGCAAGAGACGCGATATCCCGCTCTGGATGAGCTGAATGCTGGTCGACTCCAGCGGTTCCAGAAAGCCGCTCGACAGGCCGATGGCAACGCAGTTGCGGTGCCATGCCTTTCGCCGCATGCCGGTCACGAACTTCAGGGGGCGTGGCTCGGCCAGCCGCTCGCCGTCCAGGTTGGCGATCAGCGGGGCGGTGGCTTCGTCTTCGCTGATGAATCGACTGCAGAACACATAGCCGTTGCCGATCCGGTACTGAAGCGGAATGCGCCACGGCCAGCCCGCACTGCGCGCCGTGGAACGCGTGTAGGGCAAAAGCCTGGGCGCGGAAGCACAAGGCACGGCGACGGCGCGGTCGCACGGCAGCCAATGCGACCAGTCCTCGTAGCCGGTCTTGAACTCCTCCTCGATGAGCCGCGCGCGGAAACCGGAGCAGTCGACGAAGAACTCGCCCTCGACGCGCTGCCCGCTGGCCAGCACAAGGCCGGCGATGTCGCCGCTGACGCCGTCGCGCAGCACCTCGACGACCCGGCCTTCGATCCGCTTGGCGCCGCGCGCTTCGGCATAGCGGCGCAGATAGCGCGCGTACAGGCTGGCGTCGAAGTGGAAGGCGTAGGCGATGTCCGCCAGGGGTGAGTCGGGCACGTCGAAGCGAGGGCGCATGAACTTGCCCGCATAAGCAGCCGATTTGGTGATCGAGTACTCCTGCAGGTCGGCGGGCCTGGCCGTTCAGATGCATGCGCTGCCAGATCTGCTCGAACGTGGTCAGCTGGATGTCCTGGCGGAAGCGCCCGAAGGCATGCATGTAGCGGTCGCCGAGGAAGGTCCAGTCCTGGAACTCGATGCCCAGCGTCGGGCGGCTCACACGCCGTGTTGCTCGTGCGCTTCGCGCGCCAGCGCTTCGCGCTGTTGCGGCGCGGCGAGGCCGATCATTGCCCGCACGCGCTCCTTGAACGCCAGGCCGCGCAGGCGCACGGCGCCGTTCTCGGTCGCGACGACGTCGACGTCGCTGCGCGCCGTCGTCACCGGGCCGCTCAGCCGGGCGACGATGCGCGACAGCGTGCCTCCCTTGGCCGCGCTGGGCAGGGCGATGATCGATGCGCCGCCTGGCGATCGGCCGGCGGCACGTACGAAGTCGACCTGCCCGCCGACCGCGCCGATGTAGTCGCCGCCGATGCTCTCGGCGTTGACCTGGCCGGTGAGGTCGACCTCGAGCGCGGAGTTGATCGAGACGTAGCGCTGCAGGCGCGAGAGCACGTCGAACGCATGCGTGTAGCTCACCGGGCAGAGCTTGACGGCGGGGTTTCGATGCGCGAACCGGTACAGCTTCTCGTCGGTGCCGAACAGCACGCCGGTGATGCTGACGCCTTCGTCCATGCCCTTCGATGAATTGGTGACGACGCCGCGCTCGACCAGCTCGACGAGCGAATCGCCCACCATCCCCGAGTGCACGCCGAGATCGCGCCGGTTGCCGAGCATGGCGATGATCGCCTCGGGGATCGCGCCGAATCCGACCTGGAGCGTCGCCCGGTCGGGGATGAAGGAATCGACGTGGCCGGCGATGCGCCGCTCGAGCTCGCCGATAGCAGCGCTGGGCAGCTGGATCGGCTGGCGGTCGGTCTCGATCAGCACGTCGATGTCGACGTCGCTCAGCGCCACGTCGCACGTCGTCTGCGGCACCTGCCGGTTCACCTCGGCGATGACGACGCGCGCCTTGTCGACGGCGGCGCGCGTGTGGTCGGCGCCGAGGCCCAAGCTGTAGCGACCGTTCTCGTCGCGTGGCGCGACCTGGACGAGCGCCACGTCGCAGCCGATCGTGCCGTCGGCGATGAACTCGGCGTTCTGCGAGACGTGGCACGGCACGACGTCCATCGCGCCGGCCTTGATCAGGCGCCGGTTGGTGCCGACGCCGCCCATGCCGTGAAGCGAAATGCCGTCGACGGCGCCGGGCTTGAACGTGTCGGAGAACATCGCGCACAGGAAGGCGCGAACGCCGCCGAGCTCGCCGCGCTGGCGCACGAGCGCTTCGGTGAGCGTCAGCGGCTCGGCCGTTCCCTGGCCCATGACGATGGCGTCGCCGGGACGGATCCAGTCGGCGAGGCGAAGCTGTGCGGCGTCGACGCGAATCACGTCGCGGCTCCCGCCTGCGTGCGGCGCAGGTGCTCGCCGAACGCGACCATGCGCTGGGCACGCTTCAGGAGTGGCCCGTCGATCATCTTGCCTTCGAAGTCGATCGTGCCGATGCCGCGCGCGGTCGCTTCGTCGTAGCAGGCGATCAGGCGGCGCGCATGGTCGAGCTCGGCATCGCTCGGGCTGAAGACGCGGTTGGCGACCTCGAGCTGGCGTGGCAGGAGGCAGATCTTGCCGTCGTAGCCGAGGTCGCGGCCGGCGTTGGCGTCGGTCTCGAAGTGCTTGTCGTCGCGGATCTCGACCACGGCCTGGTCGATCGCGACGATGCGTGCCGCCTTGGCGTGCAGCAGCACGTGCGAGCGCGCGTACTGGACTTCGGCCGCGCCGGCGGTGCGGCGTGCGCCGAGCTCGCTCGCCAAGTCCTCGGCGCCGAAGTAGACGGCGGCGATGCTCGGATCGGCGCGGCAAAGCACCGCCGCGTTGGCGACACCGGCGATCGACTCGAGGCCGCCGACGATGAAGCGGGGCTCGCCACGGGGCGTGTCGCGATCGAGGCGGCGCAGCCGGTGCAGGGCGGGGAACAGCTGCTCGACGCTCTCGAGCTTCGGGATGACGATGCCGTCGACGTCACTCACCAGTGCCGCGGCGAGGTCGTCGAGGTAGTGGTCGGACTCGGGCTCGTTGACGCGCACCGTCAGCACGCCGGGCAGGCGCGCCTGCTTGCGCAGGTCGGCGACCAGCTGGGCGATGCCGGCGCGCGCGCCCGCCTTGTGCGCCGGCGGCGTGCCGTCCTCGAGGTCGATGACGTAGCAGTCAGCGGCGAAGCGCGGGAACTTCGCGACCAGATCGGGCCGGTTGGCCGGGGCGAAGAAGAGGCTGCGGATGAGGGGCATGGCGTTCTCCGGGCCGGGCAGCTTCGTGGCAGGCGACGTGCAGGGTCGAGCCCACGAGCCGCCGGGCGGCAGGTGACGAACTAGGCGAGCAAGCGGTCTATTCGCTCCTTCGAGTCGAGCAGCTCGAGCAGCATCTCATGGACGACGTTGCGCACGGAGGTCTCGGCGCGCATGTCGCCGACGATCTGGCCGACCGGATAGGTGAGGAACTCCTTGGCACGGACGCGCTCGACGCGCGTTCGTCCCTGGCCCCACCAGAGGAGCGCCTGCAGCGGTGCCGGCAGCGTCGCCGGCGCACCGGGCTTCTCCCATGCGTCGGTGAACGTGCTGCGCAGCGTCCGGCACGGCTTGCCGGTGACGGTGCGCGTCAGCACCGCGTCTTCCGAGCCGGCCTCGAACATCTTCGCCTTGATCTCGGGGGTGACCTCGCTCTCGATCGTCTTCAGCCAGACCGAGCCGCACCAGACGCCTTCGCAGCCGAGCGCGAGCGCAGCCGCCATCTGCCGGCCGCGGCCGACGCCGCCGGCGCCGAGCACGGGCAGGGGCGCGACGGCGTCGACGATGCGCGGCCAGAGCACCATCGACGTCGTCGAGCCGGTGTGGCCGCCGGCCTCGGTGCCGACGGCGATGACGAAGTCGCAGCCGACGTCCTTGTGGCGCAGCGCGTGCTTGGCCGCGCCCGCCATCGCCGCGACCTTGATGCCCTTCGCGTGCGCCCGCTCGACCAGCGCGCGCGACGGCGAGCCGAGCGCATTGACGATCAGCTTGATCGGATGCTCCAAGGCGATGTCGATCATCCGCGCGCTCTCGGCCGGCGTGAAGGTGAACTCGCCGACCATCGCCTTCATGATCTGCTCGGCCTCGGCTTCCGGCAGTGGTGGGATGCCGGCTTCGTCGAGCAGGCTCTTGACGAAGTCGCGCTGCGCCTGCGGGAACAGATGCTCGGGGTCGAACTTCTTGTCGCCGAAGTCTTCGTAGCTCGCCGGGTTGAGGATGTCGATGCCGTACGGCTTGCCGTCGATGTGGGCGTCGATCCAGGCGAGCTCTTCGTGGACGCGCTCGGCGCTCATGCGCGCCATGCCGAGCACGCCGAGGCCGCCGGCCTTCGAGACCTCGACGACGACGTCGCGGCAATGCGAGAACGCGAAGATCGGGACCTCGATGCCGAACATCTCGCACAGACGGCTGTTCATGCGCTGTTCACATCCATGGACGAATCATCCGCATTGGTGATCAGCGTGTCCAGTGCGAAAACCCTGACCCTGTCCTTGGTGGTAGCTTTCGGCCACTCCAAAGAAGGTGAATCCCATGAACATCGACACGCCCCGGGACGGGCTCCAGCTTCGCTCCATCGTCAAGGACAGCGGCGAGCTCGAGCTGTCGCTCGCTCGCGTCGCGACGCCCGCGCCGGCTGCCGACGAAGTCGTGCTGCGCGTCGAGGCGACGCCGATCAATCCGTCCGACATCGGCTTGCTGTTCGGCGCCGCCGATCTGTCGACGCTCGCGGTGAGCGGCAGCGGCGAGCGCACGGTGGCCACCGCGCGCATCCCCGACGCGGCGATGAAGGCGATGGCCGGCCGCCTCGGCCAGTCGATGCCGGTCGGCAACGAAGGCGCGGGCACCGTGATCGCGGCGGGCAGCGGCGCCGCCGCGCAGGCGCTGCTCGGCAGGCCCGTCGCCGTCCTCGGCGGCGCGATGTACTCGCAGTACCGCACCGTCAAGGTCGATCTCTGCCTGCCGCTGCCGCCCGGCACCAGCGCCGCCGAAGGCGCGTCGTGCTTCGTCAATCCGCTCACCGCCCTCGGCATGACCGAGACGATGCGGCGCGAGGGCCACAAGGCGCTCGTCCACACCGCGGCGGCATCGAATCTCGGCCAGATGCTCAACCGGATCTGCCTCGTCGACGGCATCGGCCTCGTCAACGTCGTCAGGAAGCCCGAGCAGGAGGCGCTGCTGCGCGAGCAGGGCGCGGTCCATGTCGTCAGCACGGCGTCGCCGCGGTTCCTCGAGGAGCTCACCGAGGCACTGGTCGCGACCGGCGCGACGCTCGCCTTCGACGCGATCGGCGGCGGCAAGCTGGCCGGCCAGATCCTCGGCGCGATGGAGGTCGCGCTCAACCGCATGGCCAAGGAGTACAGCCGCTACGGCTCGACGACTCACAAGCAGGTCTACCTCTACGGCGGCCTCGACACCAGCCCGGTCGAGTTCCAGCGCAACTTCGGCATGACCTGGGGCATGGGCGGGTGGCTGCTGTTCCCGTTCCTGCAGCGCATCGGCGCGGACGCCGCGCAAGCACTCAAGGCGCGCGTCGCCGCCGGCCTCAAGACGACGTTCGCGAGCCACTACACGCGCACCGTCTCGCTCGCCGGCGCGTTGCAAGCCGACGCGATTGCCGACTACGGCCGGCGCGCGACGGCGTCGAAGGTGCTGATCGATCCGAGCGCGTGACGCGGGCCGCGGCGACGAGGTCGCCGCGAGGCGCGGCGGCGGCCTAGCGCCCGGCCGTCGCTGTCGCGCCCTGGCGCACTGGCAGCTTCCAGCCCGGGCGCACGAAGTGGCAGGTGTAGCCGTTCGGGATCCGCTCGAGGTAGTCCTGGTGCTCGGGCTCGGCCTGCCAGAACGGTCCGGCAGTCGCCACTTCGGTGACGACCTTGCCCGGCCACAGGCCCGACGCGTCGACGTCGGCGATCGTGTCCTCGGCGATCGCCTTCTGGCCATCGCTCGTGGTGTAGATGGCCGAGCGGTAGCTCATGCCGCGGTCGTTGCCTTGGCGGTTCTTGGTCGACGGATCGTGGATCTGGAAGAAGAACTCGAGCAGCTGACGATAGCTGAGGCGCGCCGGATCGAAGACGATCTCGATCGCCTCGGCGTGCGTGCCGTGGTTGCGGTAGGTCGCGTTCGGGACGTCGCCGCCGCTGTAGCCGACGCGCGTCGAGACGACGCCGTCCATCTTGCGGATCAGGTCCTGCATGCCCCAGAAGCAGCCGCCGGCGAGGACGGCCCGCTCGGTACCTTGGTTGCTCGTGTCGCTCATCGCACTTCCTCCACCTGGTCGAGATACGCGCCGTAGCCTTCTTTCTCCATGTCGTCGCGATGGACGAAGCGCAGCGACGCCGAGTTGATGCAGTAGCGCAGGCCGCCGCGGTCGCGCGGGCCGTCGTCGAAGACGTGGCCCAGGTGGCTGTCGCCGTGCGCCGAGCGCACTTCGGTGCGCACCATGCCGTAGGTGATGTCCTTCAGCTCGCTGACGTTCGCCGGCTCGATCGGCTTGGTGAAGCTCGGCCAGCCACAGCCCGATTCGAACTTGTCGCTCGACGCGAACAGCGGCTCGCCCGAGACGATGTCGACGTAGATCCCGGGCTCATGGTTCTCCAGGTACTCGCCGGTTCCCGGCCGCTCGGTCGCGCTTTCCTGGGTGACGCGATACTGTTCCTTGGTGAGGCGGGCGAGCGCCTCGGGGGTCTTTCGATAGGGGGTGGGCATGTGCTTTCTCCGTGTCGCAGATCCAGTCGCCGGAGCTTAGCGAAACCTTACGTCGCGCGGTGGTCTGCCCCGCGAAGCCCTCATTCGAGCTGCCATGCCGTTTCATCCCGCCTCCTCGCTCGCCCGCCTCATCGAGACACCGGTTCGCCCAGGCGTCGTCGCCTGGATCGGCGCCCGGCCGGCGCGGCGGGAGGCGATGCGCGCCGAGCCGGTCGCGTTCCTGGCCGCGGGCCGCGGCCTGGTCGGCGATCGCTACGCCAACGCCGGCGGTGCGCGCCAGCTGACGCTGATCGAGGCCGAGAGCCTCGCCGCCATCGCCAGCCACCTCGGCCGCGAGGGCGTCGACGGCGCGGAGGTGCGCCGCAACGTCATCGTTCGCGGCATCAACCTGCTGGCGCTGAAGGGCCGGCGCTTTCGCATCGGCGCGGCGCTGCTCGAAGCGTCGGGCGAGTGCCACCCGTGCTCGCGCATGGAGGAGATCCTCGGTACCGGCGGCTACAACGCGATGCGCGGCCTGGGCGGCATCACCGCGCGTGTGATCGAGGGCGCGCCGATCCGGATCGGCGACGCGGTCGTCGCGCTGGTGGAGGGGCAGCCGGCGCGACCTTGATCGTCGCTCGCCCGGCGCGACCGGATCGCGCTCAGCCCGGGGCGACCTGGTGATCCGCCATCAGCTCGAGCGCCTTGACCAGCGCCGAGTGGTCGAGATCGGCCATGCCGTTCGCCGCGCAGGCCTGCATCAGCTGCGCCGCGCTCGCGGTCTGCGGCAGCGACACGCCGAGCTCGCGCGCGCCGTGCAGCGCCAGGCCGAGGTCCTTCTGGTGCAGGCGGATGCGAAAGCCCGGGTTGAACGTGCGCTTGATCATCCGCTCCCCGTGCACCTCGAGGATTCGGCTCGAGGCGAAGCCGCCCATCAGCGCCTGGCGCACCTTGGCCGGATCGGCGCCGGCCTTGCTCGCGAACAGCAGCGCCTCGCCGACGGCGGCGATGTTGAGCGCGACGATGATCTGGTTGGCGACCTTGGTCGTCTGCCCGTCACCGTTGGCACCGACCAGCGTGATGTTCTTGCCCATCTTCTCGAACAGCGGCCGGACGGTCTCGAACACCGCCGGGTCGCCGCCGCACATGATGGTCAGCGACGCCGCCTTGGCGCCGACCTCGCCGCCCGACACCGGCGCGTCGATGTAGTCGGCGCCGGCGGCGTTGATCTTCTGCGCGAACGCCTTCGTCGCCATCGGCGAGATCGAGCTCATGTCGACGACGACCTTGCGCGCGCCGCCCGCGCCGGGTGCCTGCAGCGCCGAGGCGACCCCGCCCGCGCCGAACAGCACCGACTCGACGTCGGGCGTGTCCGGCAGCATCAAGAAGACGACTTCGGCCTGGCGCGTCACCTCGGCCGGATCGGCGCAGGCGATCGCCGACGTCGCTGCGATGGTCTCCGGGATCTTGCGGCCCGACTTGACGAACAGCTGGTGGCCCGCGTTGACGAGGTGGAGCGCCATCGGCGCGCCCATGATGCCGAGGCCGATGAATCCGATCTTCATGGATGTCCTTGGTTGGAGCGAACCGTCGCTGACTTCAGCGAATATTTCAGTACATGTCCGGCGCACCGGGCGCCTTCGCCGCGCGCATCGCCGCCATCACCTGCTGCGCGCCGGTCGCCATCAGGCGCGCATCGGAGCTCACGGTGACGAACTGGAAGCCCTTGGCGATGCGCTTGAGCGCCGACTCGGGCGTGGCGTTGTGGATGCCGGCGACGACGCCGTGCGCCTTGGCGCGGGCGAGGATGTGGTCGACCGCCTGCGCCGCCTTCGGCTCGAGGTCGTCCATCGCGACCTTGCAGCCGAGCGAGAGCGACAGGTCCGAGGGGCCGATGTAGATCGCGTCGAGGCCTTCGACCGAGAGGATCTCGTCGAGATTGTCGACCGCCTTCGCGGTCTCGATCATCGCCAGCGTGACGATCGTCGTGTTGGCGTGCTGCGGGTAGTCGGCGCCGCCGTACAGGGTCGCGCGCACCGGGCCGAAGCTGCGCGTGCCCTGCGGCGCGTAGTGCGTCCAGGCGACCAGGTTCTGGGCGTCGACGCGCGAGTTCACCATCGGGCAGATGACGGCGTAGGCGCCGGCGTCGAGCGCCTTCATCAGGATGCCGGGCTCGAGCCAGGGCACGCGGACGACCGGCACGGTCTCGGTGGTCGAGATCGCCTGCAGCATCGTCACCATCGCCTGGTAGTCGACGACGCCGTGCTGCAGGTCGACCGTCAACGAATCCCAGCCCTGCTGTGCCATGGTCTCGGCCGAGAAGCTGTTCGGGATCGCGAGCCAGCCGTTGACGGCGGCGCCGCCCGATTTCCAGACTCGACGCAGCTTGTTCTCTCTCATGGTGTTCTCGGATGAAGTGTTGAACCGGGTATCGCCTCAGTCGACGGTGATCTTCTTATCCTTGATCACCTGCGCGTAGCGCCTTCGATCGGAATCGATCAACGCCTGGAACTGGGCCGGGGTGGTGCCTGCGGGGACCGCGCCGAGCTCGATCAGCTTCTGCTTCACCTCGTCGGACGCAACCACCTCGCGGAGATCGCTCGACACCTTGTCGACGATCTCCTTGGGCGTTCCCGCCGGCGCGAGCACGCCGATCCATGAAATCGAATTGAACCCCGGCAGCGCCGCTTCGGCCAGCGTCGGCACCTCGGGCAATGCGGCAACGCGCTGCGATCCCGTGACCGCGAGCGCGCGGAGCTTGCCGGCCTTGATGTGGCCACTGGCCTCGAGCACCGTCATGAACGAGAGGTGCACGTGTCCGGCGAGCAAGTCGCCGATGGCAGGGCCGCCGCCGCGATAGGGCACGTGGACGATGAAGGTGCCGGTCGCCTCCTTGAACATCTCCGCGGCCAGGTGCGGCGCACCGCCCGCGCCCGAGCTGCTGTAGCTCAGCTTGCCGGGCTCGCTCTTGGCCAGCGCGATGAACTCGCGCGCCGTCTTCGCCGGCACGGCGGGGTTGACCATCATCGCCAGCGGCAGTTCGGCCACGAGCGCGATCGGCACGAACGCGGTGGCGGCGTCGTACGGCATCTTCTTGTACAGGCTCGGGTTGATCGCCTGCGTGCCGATGTTGCCCATCAGGAGGGTGTAGCCATCGGCCTTCGCCTTGGCCACCATGTCGGCGCCGATCATGCCGGCCGCGCCGCCCTTGTTCTCGACGATCACGGTCTGGCCCCACTTGGCGCCGAGCTTCTGGGCGACGATGCGGGCACCGGTGTCGGTGCCGCCGCCGGGCGGGAAGGGGACGACCAGCGTCACGGGCCGACCGGGATAAGCGGCTTGACCGACGGCGACTTCGGCCAGCCCGAGCAGGACGGCTGCGATCAGGATCGTCTTCATCGAGATCTCGTTCAAGCGCGGTTCAGCGATCGAGCGCGGGCCGCTTCGGATCGAACTTCCAGCCCGGGATGAGGTATTGCATCGCCGTGGCGTCGTCGCGCGCGCCCAGGCCGTGCTCGAGGTAGAGCGCATGTGCTTTCTCGACCTCCGCCATGTCGAGCTCGACGCCGAGGCCGGGCTTCTTCGGCACCTTCACGAGGCCGCCGACGATCCGCAGCGGCTCTTTCGTCAGGCGCTGCCCGTCCTGCCAGATCCAGTGCGTGTCGATCGCCGTGACCCGCCCCGGCGCCGCCGCGCCGACGTGGGTGAACATCGCCAGCGAGACGTCGAAATGATTGTTCGAGTGCGAGCCCCAGGTCAGGCCCCAGTCGCGGCAGGTCTGGGCGACGCGGACCGAGCCGGCCATCGTCCAGAAGTGCGGATCGGCGAGCGGGATGTCGACCGACTGCAACGCCAGCGCATGGCTCAGCTGGCGCCAGTCGGTGGCGATCATGTTGGTGGCCGTCGGCAGGCCGGTGGCACGACGGAACTCGGCCATCACCTCGCGGCCCGAGAAGCCGTCCTCGGCGCCGCACGGGTCCTCGGCGTAGGCGACGACGCCGCGCATGTCGCGCATCAGCCGGATCGCGTCCTTGAGCAGCCAGCCGCCGTTCGGATCGAGGGTGACGCGGGCGCTCGGGAAGCGCTCGTGCAGGGCGACGATCGCCTCGATCTCCTCTTCGGCGCGCAGGGCGCCGCCCTTCAGCTTGAAGTCGTTGAAGCCGTAGCGCGCGTGCGCGGCCTCGGCGAGACGGACCACGGCTTCGGGCGTCAGCGCTTTCTCATGACGCAGCCGAAGCCAGTCGTCGGCGGTGTCCGGGTCGCTGGCGTAAGGCAGGTCGGTCTTCGTCTTGTCTCCGACATAGAAGAGGTAGCCGAGCATCTCGACTTCCTCGCGCTGCTGCCCTTCGCCCAGCAAGGCCGCAACCGGCACGCCGAGGTGCTGGCCCAGGAGGTCGAGCAGCGCCGACTCGATGGCGGTGACGGCATGGATCGTCGTGCGCAGGTCGAAGGTCTGCTGGCCGCGGCCGCCGCTGTCGCGGTCGGCGAATTTCGTCCGCACGTCCTGCAGCAGACGCTGGTGCGCGCCGATCGGCTGGCCGACGACGAGCTCGCGCGCGTCCTCGAGCGTGCGTCGGATCTTCTCGCCGCCCGGCACTTCGCCGACGCCGGTGCGGCCGGCGCTGTCGGTGAGGATCAGGAGATTGCGCGTGAAGAACGGGCCATGCGCGCCGCTCAGGTTGAGCAGCATGCTGTCGCGGCCGGCGACCGGGATGACTCGGAGTCCGGTCAGCGAAGGAGTGGACAAGCTCATTGAAGTCGTCGATGGAGGTCTGGGCTTCGGCGGCATCAGTCGGCGGTGATCTTGCGGACCTCGATCACCTTTTTCCAGCGGGCGAATTCCTGCTGCTGGAAGGCGGTGAACTGCGCCGGCGTGTTGCCGACGATTTCGAGCCCGAGGCCGGTCAGTTGCTGCTTCACTTGCGGATCGTTGAGCGCTGCGACGACTGCACCATGGAACTTGTCGCGCACGTCAGCCGGCAAACCCTTGGGTGCGGCGATGCCCTGCCAGGAGTACACGTCGACGTTCTTGACGCCGGCCTCGGCCATCGTCGGTACGTCGGGCAGAACCGCCGAGCGCTTGTCGCCGGTGACGGCGAGTGCGCGCAGCTTGCCCGAGCGGATGTGCTGAAGCACCGCGTTGACGTTCTGGAACGAAGCGTCGACCTGACTGCCGAGCAGGTCGGTGATCGCCGGGCCGCCGCCCTTGTACGGGACATGGATGCCGGTCGTTCCGCTCTCGAGCCAGAACAGCTCGGCGGTCAGGTGATCGCTGGAGCCGTTGCCCGACGACGCGAAGGTCATCTTGCCGGGTTGCGCCTTCTGGTGCGCGATCACGTCGGCGAGCGACTTGTGCGACGAGCTCGCCGGGACGACCAGCACATTGGGCGCTTGCACCGCCACCGTGATCAGATCGAAATCCTTCAGGGCGTCGTATTGCATGCCCTTGATGAGGTGCGGCGCGATGACCAACGGTCCCAGCGACGTGACCAGGAATGTGTAGCCGTCGGGCGCAGCGCGCTTGACCGCGGCGGCGCCGATGGTGCCGGTTGCCCCCGCCTTGTTGTCGACGATGAACGACTGGCCAAAGGTCTTGTTGAGCGAAGGTCCGATGGCTCGAGCGATGGCGTCCGTCGAACCGCCCGGCGGGAACGGCACGACCAGCGTTACAGGCTTGGCTGGCCAGGCCTGCGCCTGGGCGCCGGAAGCAGCGGCGAAGGCGAGGAGGAGGGTTATCAAGAGCTTTGTCATGGCGGTGTATGCAGAGCTAGCGGTAGGGGCCCGATATGAGCGATGCGCGATCGACGGATCAGGCGGGCGGGGAGGCGGGGTCATGAACGCCAACGACCTCAATGCAATGGTAGCGCTACCTTGGGCCAACTGGGTTAGAGTCCCCCCGGCAAGTCGGGTTTTCTCATCAGGTCGTTTCGCGCTCGAGGATCGAGAAGCCGATGTCGACCACGCGCTGCTCGACTCCGCGGCTCTCGGCGCGGTCGACGATGAATTGCGAAGCCTGCCGGCCGATCGCTCCGCCGTCGATTCGGACGGTTGTCAACGCCGGATGCAGGTCAGCCGCGAACTCGAGATCGCCGAAGCCGACGACGGCGAGTCGCTTCGGGACCGCGACCCCGGAGACCTGTGCCTGTGTCATGACACCCAGCGCGAGAAGATCCGAGCTGCAGAAGACGGCGTCCGGTCCTGCGCCGGTTTGCAGCAGCTCGACGAGGGCCGCGCGGCCGCTGCGAAGAGTCGTCGGCGCCGGCACGACGACGACCTGAACTTCGTCGAGGCAGAGGACGCTGGCCGCCGCCTGGAACGCGACCTGGCGCCGCTTGGCGCGCTCGTCGCTTCCGGAGATCACCGCCAGCCGCCGCCTGCCCTTCGCATGCAAGTAGGCGGCGACGCTTCGGCCGACCTCTTCGTGCGAAAAGCCGACCAGCATGTCGATCGGCGTCGGCGTCAGGTCCCACGTCTCGACCACGGGGATGCCAGACGCCAGGAGGCGCCGGCGGCCGTCGGCCGAGTGCATGACGCCGGTGAGGACGATCCCGTCGGGGCGCCGGCCGATGATCGCGCCGAGGAGGGCATCCTCGCGATCGCTCGAGTAGCCGGACTGTCCGAGCATGAGCTGATAGCCGCGCTCTGCGAGCGCTTGCGTCAGCGACTGGATCGTTTGCAAGAACACGGGTCCCGAGACCGTCGGAACCACGGCTGCCACCAAGCGACTGCGATGCGAAGCCAAGCCTCCGGCAAGAAAGTTCGGGACGTAGCCTGTGCGCGCGATCGCATCGGCGACCTTCGTACGAACGGCTTCGGAGACCAGTTCGGGCGTGTTGACGGCTCGTGACGCCGTGATCGGCGCGACGCCCGCGAGCTTGGCGACGTCGTGCAGGGTGACAGCGCCGCTGCTGCGGCGGCTTCTACGAGGCGGAGGAACCGGGCCAGCCACGTCGCCGATTATGGCGGGATGGGAGCGCTACCGGCGCGGCGCCCGCGTGGGAGGCATCAGTTGCAGGTCATTTGCAGCGACTCGATCCGGCCGCCGTAGCCGAGCTTCTCGGCCAGGCCGCCTTCGCGCGTGTTCGGCGGGAAGCCGACCGAGCGCGCCGAGAGCGTCTGCTTCTCGTAGACGACGAGTGTCGCGCGCGGCCCGGTGACGATGCTCTTGATGTCGCGCTTCAGCTGGCGTGCGCTGCCCTGGTCCAGCGTCTGCAGCTCGACCGGCCCGATCAGGGTCAGCGAGTCGCCGATGAAATTGCGCTCTTCGTAGAACGAGGCCCAGCAGCCGGCGCGCATCTGCTCGGCGGCGCCGGTGGTGGGGAGCAGGACGACGGCGGTATCGGGCTCGGCCATGCCGCTGGAGTAGCCCGACGAGCTGCGCGTGCTGCTCGTCGACGAGCAGGCGCCGAGCGCGGCCACGGCGAGCGTGGCGAGGAGGATGGCGAGTCGACGTGAGGTCATGAGGTCTCGCAAGAGTTGAAGTGCCCGAACCCGGGCGACTGGCGTGCCCGCTCCGTTCTTCCACCCATGGCGGACGGCGCCGGAATTTTTTGGCAGCTCAGGCGGCGTCGCGACCGCCGCTGTCCCCGGCGTCGCCGTGGCGCAGGAGCAGCGTCATCAGCACCGCCGAATCGATGCGCGCGCCGAGCGAATACGGATGGCCCGCCGGCAGGACGACAAGCTGCCCTGGGCCGAGGCGGCGCACCCCGGCCGGCGTCTCGACCTCGACGTCGCCTTCCAGGCAGTGGATCGTGCACTCGTCGCCGACACGATGCTGGGGCAGGTTGCGCCGCGCCGGCAGCACCAGGTGCAGGAGCTGGACGCGATCTGTCTTGATCAGGCTGGTGCTGACGGCGTCGCGCAGCGCCGACCCGAGCGGCCCGATGTCGATGATGTCGAGCAGGTGGGCGTGGGGCAGGGCCATGGTTCTCCTCCGACGCAAGGCGAGGGTCGATTCTTGCCGGCATTCCCGGTGCCCGGTCCGGCGACTCGCCGCGCGACACGCGGATGCGTCGGATTGCGAAATCCCACCGGACCCGAGGTGCACAGCGCGAGTGCGTCGGAGCGCGAATTCGCTGGCACGTCGATTGCGAGAGTGTGGGCTGAAGGTCGCGATGGCCTTCGAGATCGCTCCCTGCCAGTGCCGGCAGGTGCGATCGCCCGGCGCCTCCCGCGCGGTGCTCCCTCGAATGGGGCGGCGCGCTTTTGGGACGCAACCGCCAGGCCCGCCTTCTCCGCGCTGTCCACGTCCTGCCTCGTGCTTCGTGGAGTTGTGCGCCCGCCGCGGCCCTTTCACTCGCATCCCGAGGTTTCCATGAGCACTGATCGCACCGACCCGACTCCGCCGATCGACACCACGCGCCGCACGCTCGTCCAGAGCGCCGCCGCCGTCGCCGCGTCCGGCATGCTGCCGGGCCTGCGCACGGCGGTCTACGCGCAAGGCTCCGACAAGCCCGAGAAGGAAGAGGTCAGGATCGGCTTCATCCCGCTCACCGACTGCGCCTCGGTGGTGATGGCGTCGGTGCTCGGCTTCGACAAGAAGTACGGCGTCAAGATCGTGCCGACCAAGGAAGCGTCGTGGGCCGGCGTGCGCGACAAGCTCGTCAACGGCGAGCTCGACATGGCGCACGTGCTCTACGGCCTGATCTACGGCGTGCACCTCGGCACGGCGGGGCCGAAGAAGGACATGGCCGTCCTCATGAGCCTAAACAACAACGGCCAGGCGATCACGCTCTCCAAAGCGCTTGCCGACAAGGGTGCCATCGACGGCCCGGCGCTCGCCAAGGTGATGGCCAAGGAGAAGCGCGAATACACCTTCGCCGGCACCTTCCCCACCG
>Ga0207650_10001096_pt1 | contig 20008 bp, 23 predicted proteins | sample KBSS63metaG_FD_184325 | JGI IMG/M metagenome (GOLD analysis project Ga0207650, IMG submission 184325) | Switchgrass rhizosphere microbial communities from Kellogg Biological Station, Michigan, USA - KBS S6-3 metaG (SPAdes) (version 2) | ecosystem: Host-associated > Plants > Roots > Rhizosphere...
ATTATCGAGCGGATGTCGAGCGAACGGCATCAGATCGCTTCCAAATTCCGTTCTGAAGGACGCGGCGAAGCGGCCAACATCAATGGACAAAAGGAGAGCGACGTGGCTTCCATCCAATCCGCTGCGACTCGCAACGCCTTGAAGATCGAGGGCGAAGCCGACGCCGAGGCGGCCCGCATTTACGCCGCCGCCTACAGCACGCCCGAAGCGCAGGGTCTCTATGCATTTGTCCGCCGGCTCGATGTCGCACGCTACGGATTCAGCCAGGGCACGAGCGCGGTCATTTCCACGGATAGCGACTTCGGAAACGTGCTCAAGGGAGTGGGCAAAGCCGTTGCCTTACCCGCGCCAACGCCGGCGCGCTAGGTCGTTGTAGCCCGGGGCGTTGACCCCCGCCGGTCTGGCGCGTGGCGATGCCTTCCATCGATCGGGGTCCGCGCGCCCGGCCACAACGACTTGATTATCGCGACGGCTTCACGGAGCTTTTTTTCCCGCATGACCATCGCTGACCCAATCAAAGTCGAACGCGTCACGACCGATTCGAAGATATTCGCGTTTACGCGCTGGGATATTATCCCCACCCTGGCGGCCCTCTTCCATCTCGCCTTTTTCTTTGCGCTCTTCCTCCTCTATCCGCACACGCCGCTCTGGATCATGCTCATCCTCGGCTTCATCTACTCGTTAATGGTGAACGCCAACATCAACGGCGTGGCGCATAACTTTATCCACAATCCGTTCTTCCGTTCGCCGCTCCTCAATCGCCTTTTCGGCATCATCGAATCAGTCGCCTGCTGCTTTTCGCAGACCTACTACGACGTCGTCCACACGCAGCATCACAAGGGCAACAGCGACAAACAGGACGAGAACGGCGAAACGATCGACTGGTTGTCCATCTACCGGCACGGGCACGACGGCGAAGCAGAGAATCCGTGGAGTTATGTCTTCCTCAGTTTCTTCCGCGACAGTCCGGGGACGATCAATCGCGAGCTCAAGAAACGCGGCCAAGCCGAAGTGCGCTGGGGCAACATCGAGCTGGCCGCTTTCGCGACGGTGCTTTTCGTGATGTTCTGCTTCAATTGGCGCTACATTATTTTCTACTTCCTGCCCTTCTTCTATCTCGGGCACTGCTTTAGTTACCTGAACGGCTACTTCCGGCATTACGGCGCCAATCCGGACAAGCCAGTGGCTTGGGGCGTGAGCAGCTACGGCAAGATCTATAACTGGATATTTTTCTACAACGGTTACCACGCCGAGCATCATTTCCGTCCCAAGGTGCATTGGACGCAGATGGAGAATTTCCACCAGCAGATCGCCGGGTTGCAGGAGCAGGAAGGCGTGCGCGTTATCAAGCGCGCGCACATGCTTGGGTTCCTCGATCCCAATCTTCCGCCGCGCAAGGGAAGCGGCGGCGAGCCCGCGACGGTCGCTTCTTAAGGCTCGTTAGGCGGGACGCCGCGCCAACAGACAATGTCCCGTCATCTCGGGCGGCTTGGGCAAACCGAGGAGGAAAAGTAAAGTCGGCGCGATATCGGCCAGGATTCCGCTCTCGAGACGAAAATTCTTCGCGTCCTCCGCCACGTAAACCAGGTGCACGAGGTTGGTCGTATGCGCCGTGTTGGGCGACCCATCGGGATTACGCATCAGCTCGCAATTTCCGTGATCGGCGGTAATCAGGAGCTTTCCGCCTAACGACAACACGGCGGGCACCAATCGGGCAACACAGGCGTCGATTGTTTCCACCGCCTTCACTCCGGCGGCCACGACCCCGGTGTGTCCCACCATGTCGGGGTTGGCGTAATTCAAGATGACGAGATCGTACCGCGCGAGACGACTCAGCACTTCGTCGGTCACCTCAATTGCACTCATCTCCGGCTGCAAATCGTAAGTCGCGACCTTGGGCGACGGAATGATTTTGCGCTCCTCGCCCGGTGACGGTTTCTCAACCCCGCCATTAAAGAAATAAGTGACGTGCGGATATTTTTCCGTCTCCGCAATCCGTAACTGCGTCTTCCCCGCCGCGCTCACCACGTCGTCGAGAATGTTCTTGAGCGACTGCGGGCCGAAAACGATCGGGCATTGGTAGGTCGCGTCATACTCCGTTAAGGTGAAGTAATGGACCTGCGGCCAGACTTCCCGCTCGAAACCATCGAAATCCTGGAAGAGAAAAGCCTGCGAGAGCTGGCGGGCGCGATCGGCGCGGAAGTTGAAGAAGATGATGGTGTCGCCGTCGTGAATTCGTTGCTCGTTAGGCTGAGCGAAGATTAGCGCGGGCATGAACTCATCCGTCTTGCCCTTCGCATAATGACGGCGGAGCGCGGCTGACGGCGTATCCGCACACACTTCGCCGCGCCCGAGGACGATCGCGTCCCAGGCCAGCTTCGTTCGGTCCCAGCGCCGGTCGCGATCCATCGCAAAATAGCGCCCCACGACAGTGACGATGCGCGCGCCGCTTTGCGCCAGCTGCGCCGCGCAAGTCGTCAGGTATTCCGCCCCGCCGGTTGGCGAAGCATCGCGTCCGTCGGTGATGGCGTGAACCAGAATATTCTCCACCCCAGCCTCCTTCGCGGCGGCGGCGAGCGCCACCAGATGCTGGTAGTGGCTATGCACCCCGCCGTCCGAAACGAGTCCGATGAAATGCAAACGCCCACCGCGCGCTTGCGCGAAAGCCTCCTGCAAAACGGCGTTCGTCTTCAGCTCGCCGTCGGCGATGGCTTTGTGTATCCGGGTCAGATCCTGATAAACAATCCGCCCCGCGCCGAGGTTGAGATGACCGACCTCGGAGTTCCCCATCTGCCCGGCGGGCAGACCAACGTCTTCCCCGCTCGCGCTCAAGGTCGCGCAGGGATAATCGTGATAGAGCCGATCGTGAAACGGTGTCGTAGCCAGCAGAGTCGCATCGCCGTTCTTCTCCGCCTCGGCTCTTCCACCGGGATTGATCCCCCATCCATCGCGAATCACCAAAACCACTGGCCTGCCCATGATTGCATTCTCCCGGCGCCCGCCCCCCGGCTCAAGCGGTTTCCCACGGCTGCGGGATTGACAACGCCCGCGCCCTTCGCTCTTTCCACGGGATGAAATGGCGCAATCAAACCCTGGCGCTTTTCTGTCTCGCGATTTTCATCGCTTTCGGGGTGCTTTATTTCCGCCATTGGGTCGTGCAGAAACCGTTCGGGATCGTGCTTTTCGTCGGCGAAGGATTGACTCCTGAGCGCGTCGCCGCGACCCGCCTCTACGCAGGCGGAGCCAACGTCCATCTCGCCCTCGAGTCGCTTCCCGCCGTCGCGCTCCTTGCCAATTATTCCCAGGACTTCGCTGTGCCCGACGAGGCCGCCGCCGCCACCACCCTGGCCACGGGCGTGAAGGTCAATAACCGCAGCATCGGACTGGGGACTGATGGCAAGAAACTCCGCAGCATCATCGATTTCGCCCGCGACAAAAACCGGGCCATCGGTCTGGTCACCAACGCTCGTCTCACCGATCCGACAGCGGCTGCATTCTATGCGGTGAGCAAAAGCGCCGGGGCGGAGGTCGCCCGGCTGATGGCGGAGGAAAAGAAGATCGATATCGCGCTCGGTGGCGGTGGCGCGGATTTTCTCCCGGAGGCGAAAGGAGGACGACGCACTGATGGGCGCGATCTCATCCTCGAGATGCGGCGAAATGGTTACGAAATCGTACGCACCAAAGCCGAGCTCGAAGGGATTCCACAATGGCGCCGGCCGAAGCTGCTCGGAATTTTCAGCGACGGCGAAATGGCCTTCGCCAATGAGATTGCCGCCGGGAGCGAGCAACCCGCTCTCGCCGACATGACGCGCCGCGCGATCGAGTTGCTGCAATGGAACACGAGCGGCTACCTGTTGATCGTCGACGCCGGGTTGATGGGCATAGCGGCGCGCGAAAACCACGGCGAGAGCACGCTGGCTGAGACGGCGGAGCTCGATCAAGCCGTCGCCGTCGCCCAGAGTTACACCGGTGCCAACTCCACCATCCTGGTCGCGGGAAACTTCGGCATCGGCGGACTCTCCCTTAACGGTTTCCCATTCCGACGCGACAGGGGAGTTGCGCTGCTGGGTGTGAACTCCTCCGGCGAACCGGCGCTTACCTGGGCGACCGGGCCGAACGGCGTTCCGACCCGCGCCGCGCCAGAACCCGGGCCCGACGAACCCGTGCCACCCGGCGAAGGACCGGATGCGACCAACATTCAGGAACCCGCCGCCGCCTACGCCCCCTGGGCGCGAAATACTGTCAACGACGTGCTGGCGGCGGGACGCGGCCCGGGAACGGAGAGGCTGCACGGGTTCCTCGACAACACGGTGATTTTCAAAATCCTCCAAGGGCAGTTGTAGAGGCTTCTTTCTGCGAAGCGCCAGAGGGAGTGTCGCTCGGAGTGACGGTCACCAACCACAGCGCCCCCACGGGAGGTCTACAAGGTCGGCAAGCCCGCGGCTTTCCAGGCGCGAAATCCGCCCGTCATCGAGCGCACGTTGCGATAGCCCATTTTCTGCAGGCTTTCCGCGACTAGCGCCGAGCGGCTCCCGCCGCCACAATAGCAGATGATGCGCTGATCGAGGTCCGGCACCGCTTCTTCGATCTCGACTTCGATTTCGCCGCGCTCGAAATGCTTTGCGCCCCGCACATGGCCGGCCTGCCAATCGTCCGCCGCGCGCACATCAATCAGCGTCGCTGCTCCGCAGCCAAGCTCCAGCGCGGCGTCGTTAGGCGAAATTTCCTTGATCTGCTCCTTGGCCGCGGCGACCAGCTTTTGAAAACGGTTCGGTCGTTCCATGTCGTCAATCCTCATTCACGCGGACCGCTCTCGCCACTCCTGTCATCCCGAGCCGGCGCTGCGCGGCGAGGGACCTCGCCTATGAAACCCACGCGCCCAGGCAAAAATCGGAAACCGTCGATTGCCTCGCCGTCTGCGCGCCTCGGGATGACAAATCGGGAGTGCGCGCGCCGGATTATTCGTAGCGCAAGGCTTCAATGGGGTCGAGCCGCGCGGCCTCGCGCGCGGGATAAAAGCCAAAAAAGATCCCGACCGCGGCGCTAACGAAAAACGCCGCTATGATCGAAGGGATAGAGATCAAAGTCGGCCAATGCGCGAAGACCGAAAGCATGCGTGAGGCGCCGAGGCCGAGCAGAATTCCAATCGCGCCGCCGATCACGCTCAAGGTCACGGCTTCGATCAAGAACTGGGTGAGAATATCCCGCCCGTGCGCGCCGACCGCGAGGCGCACACCGATTTCACGGGTCCGCTCGGTCACACTCACGAGCATTATGTTCATGATCCCGATCCCACCCACGACTAACGAGACGCTGGCGATCGCGCCTAACAACAAGGTCATGACGCGTGAAGTCGCGGTCGCGGTCTCAGCGATCTCTTGCTGGTTACGCACGGTGAAGTCATCGTCGCGTCCGGAACGGATGTTGTGCCGCTGACGCAGTAGTTCGGTGATCTGCTGTTGAGCCGGAGCGAGATCGTTAGGCGTAGCGACCTGCACGTTGATCCCGCGCAAAGTGGAGCCCCCAATAACACGTTTCATCGCGCTGGTGTAGGGCATGATGACGATGTCGTCCTGGTCCGTGCCCTGCGGGCTCAACCCTTTGGCGGTAAGCACGCCGGTGACGAGAAAAGGCACACCCTTGATGCGGAGGATTTGGCCGATCGGGCTTTCGGAACCGAAGACCTGACTCGCAGTGGTGCGTCCGATCACACAAACCTTGTTCGCGCTCCGCACGTCCTGAGAGGTGAAGTTGGCGCCATCGCTCAAAGGCCATTTTCGGATGTCGAAATACTCCGGCGACTCGCCGTAAATGCGAGTGAACCAATTCTGGTTCCCGGCTGAAACCTGGCTCGTCGAAATCACTTCCTCGCTCACTGCGATAACGCCGGGCACTTCTCGCCGAATCGCCTCCGCGTCTTCGATTTTCAATGTGCCTGCGTTCCCCCAACCGGTCCGAATCCCGCTCGAAGTCACGCTGCCGGAGAAAATCAGAATCACGTTCTCACCGAGGCTGGCGATCTGTTGTTCCACCTGCGCCTTGGCGCCGTTGCCGATGCTGACCATCGCAATCACGGCACCGACGCCAATGATGATGCCTAGGGCGGTCAGGACCGAGCGCAGCTTGTTCCGGCGCAAAGCGCGAAACGCAATCTTGAAAGTGGAGTCAACTCTCACGGCAGTGCGGCAAGTTTTCTCATTTCGCTTTCCGCCGTTAGTCGCTGCGTCACGGCGCGATCGCTCTGCACCGCGCCGTCGCGCATCACGATATTGCGCTTGGCGTAGGCCGCGATGTCGGGCTCATGGGTCACCATCACAATCGTGATACCGCGGTCGTTGAGCTTTTGAAAAATGTCCATGATCTCGGTGCTGGTGCGGCTGTCGAGATTGCCGGTCGGCTCATCCGCCAGAACAACTTCCGGGTTGTTGATGAGGGCGCGCGCGATCGCGACCCGCTGTTGCTGGCCTCCGGAGAGCTGGCTCGGATGATGATCTTCACGGCCGGACAAGCCTACCGCGGCCAGCACCTGGATGGCGCGGGCGTGCAGTTCCGCATTCGTTAGGCGAGACTCGCCGTAGAGCAAGGGCAACTCGACATTTTCGAGGGCGGAAGTGCGCGCGAGAAGGTTGAAGCTCTGGAAAACGAAACCGAGCTTGCGATTGCGGATGTCGGCCAGTTGATCGCGATCGAGCCCGGAAACGTCGTCGCCGTCGAGCAGGTAGCGACCCTCGGTGGGGCGATCGAGGCAGCCAAGCAGATTCATGAGGGTCGATTTACCCGACCCACTCGAACCCATGAAGGCGACGAATTCCCCGCGCCCGATCTCGAGGGAAACGCCACGCACGGCGTGCACCTCCACTTCTCCCGTATGATAGGTTTTGTGCACATCCTCCAGCCTAACGACAACACCGTTTTCAGCCATGGGAATTGGGCGAGCACATTGGTTGCAGCCGGGATCGGGGATCCCGGCCCGTTGTGACGCCGCGAAGAGTGCCGGGACGGCCTATCCCGGCGACAACATTTTTCCTGGTTTTCATGCCCTAAAATCTGCGCTGGCCGCCGGCCAGAGGGTTGTTCGATGGTTGCGCGGCGCGCGACGGCGGACCGGTCTCAGCCGTGATGACACGATCACCTTCCTTCAATCCATCGAGCACTTCGGTAAAAATTCCGTCGCTGATCCCGGTTTTGATCTGCACTGCGCTCGGACTCGAACCGCGCAGAACATAGACCGTTCGCTCGGCTGAATGCTCGCCGGATTTTCCGCGGCCAGCGCGCCGAACGACAGAAGGCGGAGTCGCGTCCGGCGGACGAAAACGAAGCGCGGCGTTGCTGACTTTGAGGACGTTGTCCCGCTGTGCCCCGACGATCGAAACGTTCGCCGTCATGCCGGGTTTCAATTTCAGATCGGCATTATTAACGCCGATGACGGTGTCGTAGGTGACGACGTTCTGGACAGTGATGGGTGCATTGCGCACCTGCACGACTTCACCCCGAAAGGTGCGCCGCGGAAAAGCGTCCACCGTGAAATCAACTTTCTGCGCGGTCTCCACCGTGCCGATGTCCGCCTCGGCCACATTGGCGTCGATCTGCATTTTCGTCAGGTCGTTGGCGATCGTGAAAATAACCGGGGCGCTCAGGCTGGCAGCCACGGTTTGCCCAACATCGACGCTGCGCGAGATCACGATGCCGTCGATCGGCGACGTGATGGTGCAATGATCGAGATCGACCTGCGCTTTCTGCAAGGCGCCTTCCTTGATTTTCACGTTGGCCTGCGCCTGATGCAGAGTCGCCTTCGCCTGATCGAGTTCGGCTTGCGCGGAGTTCTGTTTCGCGACCAAATCCTCGGTCCGTTTCTCGGTAATCTGCGCGAGCTCGAGTGCCGCCTTCGCGTTTTCGAGATCGCCCTGCGCCTGGAGAACGGCAGCCTGGAAAACAGCCGGGTCAATTTCCGCCACCACCTGACCGGCCTTAACCGGCGAATTGAAATCGACCGAAAGTTTCTGGATGTTACCGGAAATCTGGCTCCCCACCTGCACGTTAACGACTGGATTGAGGGTGCCGGTTGCGGTCACCGCCTGCGTGATCGCGCCGCGCGTAACCGGGGCAGACTGATAATCGGTTGCTCCGTCTCCACTGCACCGGCGGAAAACGAAGAGCGCGCCAAACACCACCAGCGCGCCAACCACAACGACGATGATCCGTTTCATGAAAAAAAGCCGCCGACCCGGCGCCGGCAGCTATTGTTTAGACCGGTCAGCCGAAAATTAGTTACAAGAAAAAGATGCGCCGTTACCTCGAAATCTATTCGATCATGCTGCGCAACTCGCTCATCCGCGAGATGAGTTTCAAGGCCAACTTCATCCTCTGGATGATCGTCGAGGTGCTTTGGTTCTGCGGGCAGATTCTCTTCTTCAGCATCATCTTCGGACAGGTCGACCGAATCGGTGACTGGACGAAATGGGAAGTCGTGCTGCTCGTCGGGACGCACCAGATCATCGCGCAGTTGTTCCAGGCTTTTTTCTTTGTCAACGTGGCAAATGTTCCCGAGCTGGTGCGGACCGGGAAACTCGACTCGCTCCTCGTCCTGCCGGTGGACAGCCAGTTTGCGGTCTCGACCAAACAGTTCGGGCTCGACAGCGTGATCAATGCGCTCATCGGCGCGGCCGTCGTCATCATTTCGCTCCGCCAATTGCACGTCGTGCCAGGGCCTTTGGCGATCCTGTCCTATTTCGTCGCCCTCGGCTTCGGGGTAGCGATTCATTATTCGATCATGCTCACCCTCGCCGCGGTCAGCTTTTGGATCGTGCGCGCCCAAGGTCTCGTTTATGGCTACTTCAACTTCCTCAACATCGCGCGCTACCCGGATGTTATTTTCCCGCAGCTCTTCCGCTGGGTCTTTGGCTGGATCATTCCCGTCGTCATCGTGGCAAACATTCCCGCCCGGCTGTTGATCAAGTCGTTGGGCCAACCGGGCTGGCTCATGCTGCACCTCGTCATCGCCGGCACCATCGCGGCCTTGATCAGCCGGGCTTTCTGGCGCTGGGCGCTGCAGCACTATTCCAGCGCTAGTTCTTGAGCGGCGGCCGGTTGTTGCGGGGAAAAAAACCAGCCCCGAAATTGGTTCAAAACCGCTTGCGCCAAAATCTAAATGCCCTTAATTATGCCTCCCCTTGGTCCGGACAGAGGGAAACGCAGCTCCGACTACGAACTTTTATGGCCCGTTCAACCAACAAATCATCTTCCAAAAAGCCCGCGAAAAAGGTCGCACCGAAGAAGGCCGTCGCGGTTAAAGCTCCTGCCGCCAAAACGAAGCCCAAAGTTGCCGCGAAAAAGGCGGTAAGGACCGCCCCGAAAAAAGCGGTCAACGCCGCCGTCAAGAATAAGCCGATCAAGTCCGTCGCTCGCGCCGTTAAGTTGGCCAACGGGAAGGAAAAAGCTCTTAAGGGCAAAAACAATCAGGCCTTCACGATCAACAACCATCACAGCAAGGCGAAAGAGCGCCGGCTGGATCCCTTTACGCGCGCACAAAAGGAAAAGCTCTTGCAACTCCGCGACGCGATGGTGGACTCGATGGCCGGGGTCGCACAGGACACCTTGCGTGCACGCGCCGAAGGCAGCGAAGCTTCCGCTTTCGGAATGCACCAGGCCGATGCGGGGAGCGACGCTTACGATCGCGATTTCGCGCTCAGCCTTTTGTCCCAGGAACAGGACGCGCTTTACGAGATCGATGAGGCGCTCAAACGCATCGATCTCGGCACGTACGGCAAATGCGAGATGTCGGGCAAACCGATCCTGCGTGCCCGGCTGGAGGCGATCCCGTTCGCTCGCTTCACGGTAGAATGCCAGTCACAGCTCGAGAAGCAAAGTAAGGCTTCGCGGGTGCGTCAGTCGGTCACCTCGCTCTTCGGTCTGACGGATGACGAAGCGCGCGAAGGCGAAGAGGAAGAGAAGACGGAAGAGACCAAAGAATAACGGACATGGCCCAGGAAATCATCACGCTGGAGTGCACCGAGGCAAAAGCGGCCGGCGCACCGGCTTCGCGTTATATGACAACGCGGAACAAGAAGAGCCCGCGCACCCCGAATCGGCTCGAGAAAAAAAAGTATAATCCTTTCCTGAAGCGGCACACGCTCCATCGGGAGACCAAGTAATCATGCAACCGAAAACCGCCAAACGCCGTTCCGCCTTTCGCCGCGCCAATCGCACCATGCCGCGCCGTCGCATCGACATTGCGACCGAGGCGATTGATTACAAGAACCCGGACCTGCTGCGAAAATTCGTAACCGAGAGCGGGAAGATTTTGCCGCGTCGCGTCACCGGGATGCCGGCGCACATGCACCGCAAGATCACGCGTGAAATCAAGCGCAGTCGCTCGGTGCTTTTGATGAAGTAACGGACGCGTGTTGGCGGCGTTCGTTAGGCGTTAGGCGCATCGGTCGTCCACGCGCTTGTTATCCCGATCCGCCGCCGGACGGACAGCGACTTCACCCACGGTCAAACACCGTTGGAGATACGCCAGGCGATTCACCGAGCGAGGCGCCCGCGCTATCCAGAAGAATGCGGTACGCGGACGCCTCTCATCTCAATGCCTCGACGGAACTTCAGGGAAGGATGCGATCGGTCAGCGTGTCGTGATGGGTGGCGACGTGGTTGCGCAAATCGAACCAGCCACCCTGATTCTTCTTCGTTTCGGCGATGCTGTTTTTCTCGTTCTCGGCGAATTTCTCCCATGAGTCGTAGCGAACAACGCTAAGAAAAGTCCACGAGGCGCCTTCGACATGCTGCAGCAAAACAGCACCAGAGGAGGTATCGATGGCGCGGTTCGGCGGCTCGCTCAGCATCTTGTCGAGGTCGTCGCGATGGCCCGGCACCGGCCGATAATCGGAGACCGAATAGACAGCACCCGCTGTCTTCGCGGCGTCATCGAGACCCATTTGTTTGGCAAACTCCGCCCACGATGGGCCGCTGACGAAAGTGTCGTTGTGCGATTCCATCAGACCGCGCTTGGATGGTGGCATGGGAGTGCCAGCGCTCTCCACCGTGGCCTTGGGGCCCATATGCTCGATCGCAACGTAGTCCCATTCATCGCCGTCCTGGTGGCGCAGGATGATTCCTTTCGCGTCGGGCATATTGGGGTCGGGTTCCTTGAGAAAGTCGGCCAGCTCTTTGGCTTTGCCGGGCGCCGCTTTCACGAAGAAAACATGATAGACGTCGGTTCGGTTCGGGTTGGCGGTCGCCGCGGATTTATCGGCCTTGGCCGCCGGGGAAGTGCCTTGCGCTTGCAGAGCCGTCATCGGGGCCACGCCGATGAGAGCGAGAATAATGATACGAGTGAATAATTTCATAGGGCACCGCTTCTGAGGCGCTCGGGCAGGAGTGTCAAGAAACTTTGCCGTCCACTCTTGCCCGCGCAGCAGCCGCCCGGCTCCGACTCAGGCTTTGCGCGTGCGCTCGCCCTGCTCGATCAACTTCCAGAATTCCCTCGTCTTCCCGAGTTGATCGTCCTCCGCCATCGGAAGTTTGCTGCGGAAAAGGAAGTCACGCAGCGTATTCTTGTGCAGCACCCGATGGACCGTCACGCCTTCGGGACTGCGTTCGAAGTAGATCCGGTAATCCTTCGCCCGGTAGCGATGCAGTTTTTTTCCCTCGCGCTCGATCACGCCAAAGCGGCTCTGGTCGAGGTTATCGAGGTCTTCCGGAAGAATCTGGAATTCTGCGAGCAGATCGAGCTGGAGCGTCTTCGGCAACGCCGCCATCTCCGCGGCGCTCAGTTGATTGAAGATAATTTGGAACATGTGACGAGATGCGGGATGTCAGATGCGAGATGCGCGATTCAATGACGAGACGCTTCCGACTTACGCATCCCGTATCTCGCATCGCGCATCCCGAATCACAAGTACACCCGCCGCACCCGGCTGCCAATTCCGCTAAAAATCTCCCACGCGATCGAACCCGCGCGGTGCGCCACTTCCGCGGCGAGAATTTCCTCCGCCCCTTGCCTGCCAATCAAGACCACTTCATGGCCCAACTGCACTCTGGGCACCGCGCTTACATCGGCCATCATCAGGTCCATCGTTACCCGGCCGAGGATTGGACAGCGCTGGCCGCCGACCAGGACCGCACCGTCATGGTTGGAAACCGAGCGCGGAAAACCATCCGCATAGCCAACACTGATCGTAGCGACGCGAGTCGGCCGAGAGGTGATAAAAGTCCTTCCATAGCTGACGCTGCGACCGGCGGGAAGGTCGCGCAGCAGCGCGACGCGTGATTTCAGGGTCATGACAGGACGCAGCAGCTGTTGCGCCTCCGGGAGAGGCGAGCTGCCGTAAAGCATCAGCCCGGCGCGGACGATATCGAAATGATGTTGCGCGAATCCGAGGATACCAGCGCTGAGCAGGACGTGCGCTTGGTACGCGCCCGGGACCCGGCGACGCATTTCCCTAACGAGCAGCGCAAAATCCTCCAAATCTTTTTTTGTGGCCGCCGCGTCTTCCTCCGCAACCGGCAAGTGGGTCGAGACGCTGTGGACGATGACCCCGGAAAGGCGCGCCATTTTTTCCAGCTCCGCGATCGCGTCGTCCTGCCAGCAGCCCATCCGGCCCATCCCGATATCGATCGCAAAATTAATTCCGGCCGGGTTTCCAGCAAACGCTTCCGCCTCCTCCAGGCTCGAAACCGAGGCAATAAATCCTTGCGCGCAAATCGCGGCCCTCTCTTCGGGCAGGGCCGGTCCCAAAATCATGATCGGTTGCGTCGTCCCGCTCGCGCGCAGCGCGAGCGCTTCGGGCAAATCCGCGACGCCAAAGAGGTCCGCTTCTTCGCGCAGGCTCTGGGCTACCTCGACCATGCCATGGCCGTAGCCATTCGCCTTCACCACCGCCAGCAGGGCGGTCGCAGGGCCGACTCGCTCTCGTGCCACGCCGGCGTTGTGGCGCAAGGCAGCGCGATCGATTTCCGCCCAGCAACGATCCTGGCCCAACGAATTCATTTTCTTGGAGTCGTAATATACGGCTCGCGCAAATAAATCGGCGCGAGGGTTTCTTCGTCGCCACCTTCCACCGCGAGCGCCAGCTCCGCGAGGCGGAGCGCAGAAGGATGCTCCACCCTGATATTCTCGAATTGCGGCAGCGGCTCCGGGGCAACCGCGGGCAGGTGTTGCCATTCTCGCAATTTTTCGCGCAGCGCTTCGGCCGTCGCGAGCGTCGGCCCTTCTGCGCAGTGGCCCTGCACAACATGGGCGAAAAAGAAGGAATTTCGGCGCGCGTCGCCCAAGGCCACATATTCCTCGCGCTCAAGCGCGCAGATCGACGGCAGGCCGAGCAGACGCGCGCCCCAGGCCGCTTTCAGGCCAATCGCCGTTGCGATGGCAATGCGCACCCCGGCATAGGAGCCGGGACCGAGACCGACCACGATGACGTCGGGTTTTCCAAATATCTCCGGCATGGCCTGGAGATTTTCGTAAAACAATCCGGAATCCTTCCGGTCCGCTGGAAACACCTTCAAGTCCCGGCCGCCGCCCTCCTCGTAAAAACCGATGCTGCCCACTGCCGAGGATAGTTCCAAGGCGAGCACTTTCATCGACGTTCCTCCGTAATGGCCCGCTCCGAGAGACTCGAGGCATCGATCCGCAGCCAACGCGTGCGGTCGGGGAAAACGTGGGGAAAGCGATCCGCCCATTCCACGACCGCAATCCCGCCGTCCTCGAGATAATCTTCAAAACCGATCTCCGCAATTTCGACCGCCTCATTCAATCGGTAGAAATCGAAGTGAAAAACGGGCAGCCGGCCGCCGCGATATTCGTGAAGCAAAGTAAATGTCGGGCTCGTGACTTCGTCCGCGCTCCCCAATCCCAACAGCAACCCTTTGACGAAATGCGTTTTCCCCGCGCCGAGGTCGCCGACGAGCGCGACAACATCGTTAGGTCGGAGGGCCTCGGAGAATTGACGCGCGCAGGCGATCGTTTCCTCCACCCTATTGGAAGTGAACGAAACCATGGAAACCGTGATTTGTATTGCGGGATGCGGGCTGCGTGAGATGGCCGATGCGGGTCAGTGGAAGGCGTGGGAATTTCTGGCGCCACTTCTTTCCCAGAACGTCCGCGTCGTTAGGCGAAAGCGCGAAGAGCAATTCGTAGTCTTCTCCGTCATTGATGGCGTCGGTAATCGAACAGCCCCGGGTGCGCGGCAACGCTTCCTCTTCGAGGGCAAAGCCGACTCCGCTCGCTTTCGCCAGGCGCGGCAGGTCGGCGCCGAGGCCGTCGCTCAGGTCCATCATCGCGCGAATGCGGAAGTTTTCTGTCAACCAGCGCGCCTCCTCGAGGCGCGGCATAAATTTCAAGTGCCGGCTCCGACCCGAGCCGCCGAGTCTTCCGGTCACGAAAAGAATGTCCTCCGCCCGGCCGCCACTCCGCCGCACGCAGCGCGCTCTCTCAACCAAGCCGACCGCGCTAACCGAGACTATCAGGGGTCCGCTGGTGGAACTTGTCTCGCCACCGACAATCGCCACCGCGAAGCGGTCTGCGGCGCGTTGTAGCCCCCGATAGAGTCGCGTGACCCAGACTGCCTCGCGCTCGGCCGGAGCGATCAGTGTCACGAGCGCGTACTGAGGCAGGCCCGACATGGCGGCGAAGTCGCTCAGGGTCCGCATCATGGCCTTCCAGCCCACCGCTCCCGGCTTTTCGTTAGGCGAAAAATGCACTTTCTCGACCACGCAATCGGTCTTCAAGAGGAGCAATCGTTTCTTTCCCGGGAGAACCACCACCGCGCAGTCGTCACCCGGGCCGGCGATGACATCGGGCCGCGCCCTGGCATGCACCAGCAGCCGCGCGATCAGCCGGTCCTCGCCCAACTCACGCAGTTTCATTGCGGAAGCAGGTTGGGAAAGGCGAGCGCGCTGAGGGAAAGAAAATTGAAGAGCGCGTGCATCGTCATGGAGACGAGAATCGAGCCGCTCCATTCATAGGCCAGGGTAAAACAGGCGCCGAGCACGAAAAGCGGCCCGAGGCTCGGCAGGTGAACGTGCACCGCTCCGAAAAGGAGCGCGTTGAGGAACAGGCCCGGGCCGCGGCCGAGATAACGCTTTAAAACCCCGTAAAGAAAAAACCGGAAAATAAATTCCTCCGCGAAGGGTGCAATCGCAATCGCGAGCAAGATAATCAGGACCCGCTGCTGGAGAGTTTGCGAGCCGGTGAACATTTCCACGATTTGCTGCCGGCCGGAACCTTCGCCGAGGAGCCGGCGCGAAAGGCCATCGGCCGCGAAGAGCAGTGGATACGCCGCGAAAAGCAGGACCGCAGCGGTGCTCACGATCCGTCCAAAACCGAGACGCGAAAACCCGCCTAACGACAAAACACTGAAGCCGCGCAGTTGCAGGAGCGATGTCAGGACGGTGATGACCGCCATGGAAAAACCGCCGGTGAGGAGGAGGTCGCGCGTCTGAAAAATCGCCGGCTGCGTCTTGGAGGCGGCCACGACATTGAGGGCAAACCATCCGATCAGCAATCCGGCCGCGATCGCTTCGGGAAGACCAAGTTGCCTTTCGCCTAACGCCGCCGCACCGTTCCCCCGCACCGTCACCTGGCGAAAAAGGGAGAGGTAAACATACAAGCCGGCGACTACGAGCAGCGAGTTGATCAGGCTGTCGGTCATCTCAGAGCCGCGCAGTTATGGAGCGTAGAAACTCGGCAGAAAATAGGCACGCCCGCTCTGCAATTGCGGCGTCAATTGACCGGGCAGTGAGAGTTCGATCTTCGTGTCGCCGCTTTTGGTCAGGAGGCGAAAAAAACGGCCGAGATTGAAAGGCGGACCGTATTTAACGACCTTCGCATCGGGGGCGCGACCCAGCTCCTTCGCTTTCGCGAACGCATCCTCGATCTGGCCGAGGCTATCGATCAACTTGTTCTCGAGTGCGTCCCGACCGGAAAGAATGCGCCCGTCGGCGATGCCGTTGCGGAGCGTCTCCGCCGGCAGGCTGCGCTCCTTCGCCACCACGCCGAGAAATTTCTCGTAGGTCTTCATGACAAAGCTCTGCACGTAATCGCGTTCCTCCGGCGTGATCGGGCGCGCGCCGTTGAGCATGTCCTTGAACTTCCCGCTTTTGAAAACGACCGCAGCGAGCCCGATCTTGTTGAAGAGCTGCTCGTAGTTCAGCGTTTGAATAATGACGCCGATGCTGCCGGTGATGCTGGTCTCGTTGGCCATTAAATACTTGCCGCCGCAGGAAACGTAGTAACCACCGGAAGCGGCGAGTGATTCCATGTAAACGACCACCGGCTTCCTCGCCCGCACCTTCGCGACCGCGTTGTAAATCATGTCGGAAGCGGTCACCTCTCCCCCCGGCGAATCCACCTCCAGCACGACCGCCTTGACCTCGGCGTCATTGCGCGCCTGCTCGAGTTGCCAGCGCAAGTCGTCCACCATGGAGTCACCCACATTGCCGGCCACGCCGGTGCTGATGAGGCCGCGCAGGGTGATAACCGCGATCTTGTTGTCGCTTCCGCGAGCGCCGCGTTCCAAGATCATCTCGCGAAAACGCGGGCGCGATTCCTCGTCGGCAGCCTCCCCCTGGAAGTGATGAAAAGCCGTCAAGGCCAGGGCGAAATTCACCAGCACGCTGGCGCAAAGCGCCACGAATAGAAAAATGCTCAGACAACCCAGTTTTCGGTCCGCCATGACCGCATGAAATCGCCGAAGATATGCAGAGGCACAAGCGCTTTTGCGCTTTTCCGTTCGAATGAAAAGCGCCGGACGACCGTCACATCAAACACTCTGGCAGGGAAGCTGCTACTTCACTTAAACAATTATGACACCGTTGAATCCGAGCGGGCATCTCAAGAAGAGCGAAGCGGCCATTCGGCCTCGCCCCAAGAACAGAACGCCGCAAAAGCCCAAACGGCGCCCCAAGGCAGCCCCCACTGACGAAGGCGAGGTTGTTCGCCCCGCCGTCGGAACTCTTTCGCGCACCAAAAGCCTGCTTTTGGCCGCGCTCAAGGTCTGGGAACTCAAGAACGGGATCCGGGACTAGCAGCCAGCCGCCGTTCGCTGACTTTTCCCAGCCGATCTCCGCGTCTTTTCTGGCGGAATCACCCGTCCGCTAGGCGTCTCGAAAGATTGCAGGCGCGGAGTTACGTGATTACGCTGCCTGGCTTATGCGCCCATAGCTCAGCCGGATAGAGCATCGGATTTCTAATCCGACGGTCGGAGGTTCGAGTCCTCCTGGGCGCGGACGTATTTCCGCTCGTGCTCGAGGAGCCATTTCTTACGCCACAGTCCGCCGCCGTAGCCGCAGAGGGTGCCGTCGGCCCGGATCACGCGATGACAGGGGATGATAATGCAGAGCATGTTTTCGCCGTTCGCGCGTCCGACAGCACGCCTCATTTCCTTATCGCCGAGCTGCTCGGCCATCCAGGAATACGAACGCGTTTCGCCCAGCGGAATTCTTTGTAACAATTTCCAGTCGCGCAATTGAAATGGCGATCCCACCGGTGCCAAAGGCACGGTGAACTCCAGATTTTTCCCCGAAAAGTAGTCGCCCAGCTGCTTTCGGGTGAGGGAGAGATGCCGATGTTCGCCGGGCACAACATTGGTCTTCAAACGCGTCCGCAAGATCGACAACTCGCGTTCCAGGGCGCGGCGATCGACAAACTCAAGCAGACGCAGGCCGGCGTCGTCGGCGATTGCCAGCATGGTACCCAGCGGCGTCTCGATCCGTTCGGCAAACAAGCCGCCCTGCTCTTTCGCAGAGGTCGGGGATTGGCCGAAAATCTTTGTGAAGGCATCGCGAAAACCGCTCTCCGATTCGAATCCGCTGCCGTGGCGCGCTTCCTCCACGCTCTCGCCGCGCCGCACTTCGCGGAGCGCGAGTCCCATCCGGCGCGCGCGATGATACGCCTGAAAGGTCATTCCATAATAGCGCTTGAATTGCCGGCGCGCGGTCGAGGGATCAATCGCAAGCGAGGTCAACTCCTTGTCCGTGAGGCGACCGTCGGGGGCTTTTTCCACTTCCGTGCGCAATCGCTGGATCAACTCTGGAGCCGAGCGTTCCGGATCCATCGGTTGGCAGCGCAGGCACGGCCGATACCCCCCGAGCAAGGCCTCGTTAGGCGAAGGGAAAAACTCAACGTTTTCCCGGGCCGGTTTCTTGGCGCTGCAGGTCGGCCGGCAAAAGATACCGGTGGTGCGCACCCCGGCGAAGAAGATGCCTTCGAAACTGGAGTCGCGATCGACCAGGGCGCGATACATGGTGTCGTTAGGCGGAAGCAACTCGAGAGTTTTCATGCGCGTTCGATTCTGAAAGTGTAACAGCCGCGGGTCACGCTTCGGGCTTGGAGAAATTTGGCCGCCGGGTTCTGGAAGAGCTCGGCGATAACCGTTTCCGGTTCATGCTCGTTCAGGACGATTGCGTCGATCATATCGCTGGTTTCATTATACGCTCGCAGGACACGATGCCGGCGAAATTCCGCTGGATATTCCCCCGGCCGACCGTAGCGGGCGCAGGCGGCTTCGTGCACGAAGATTGGCCCGCTCTCGGAATACGGCCGACCAGCCGGAATCGAAGCGTAGGGAAAGAGCACGACGCGTTCGCCCACCTTCGCCCACTGAAGACAATGACGGCAGGGAAACGCCTGCGCTTCATCCGTGGTAATGATCTCGTGATCCGGTGCGCCTTCCCGCGCCCGGGCGCGCGCCGCCTCCGCGACCTCTGTGGCGAGTGGAATAATTCGGAACTTTGAAGTTTGCATGTCGCACCCTAATCACGCTTGCCGGCGGTTCGCATCGACGGAATTCGGGCATTGAATTCCGGGAAGGGTGGACGTCCACCCGCCCGTGGCAGCATTCTGCGGGCACGAACTTTAGGGAGGCGAGCGGTTGGGTCCGTTTCAAAAGTCCGTCGCCGCGAGACGCCGCGACCGGTCGGCGGGACGCACCGATGTCGTTGGTTGAGCTCTACCAGCGATGGAAGGCGGGATGTCCTTCCTTGACCGCGACGAAGGTGCCGCGACAGGTCGCGCAGATTTTCCCGCCTGCGCTCAGCGTGCCTTCAATCGTGGCGCGATCGGGACGGGAATCCACCACTTTGGCAGAGAGATGAACCGCATTGTTCGTGGGCGTGGGACGGAGCAACTTAATTGCGTAATCCGCGGTCACGGTGCAAGGCGGATGATCTTCGCCCGCCTGCCTCATCAAGTGATAGGCGGCAGTCCAGTTGCAATGGCAATCGAGCAGTGTGCCGATGATGCCGCCGTTAAGGACACCGGGAAAGGCTTCGTATTTTGGCTCCGGCTTCCACTCCGCCACGACCGCTTCATCTTCCGGGAAACTACGGATGCGCAATCCCTCGTTATTCGACGGCCCGCATCCCCAACAAGCATTGTTAGGCGCGTATTTTTCCTGGAGCGATAATTCCTGGTTCATGGTATTGCCAGCCTCCCGTCTTCCGGGGCTGTCGCGCAAGCAGGATGCTTACGCTACTTCGCACCGTTCGGCGAGATGCCCTTGTAAGGACGCGCTTCCGGCCCGGTGTAAAGCGAGCGCGGTCGAATGAGCCGATTGTTATCGTGCTGCTCAACGACGTGCGCGCACCAACCCGCGACGCGCGACGCGGCGAAGATAGGCGTGTTCAAGGCGGGCGGGAATTCCAGCATCGTGAAAACCGGCGCGGCATAGAGATCGACGTTGGCGCAAAGTTTTTTCTCGCGCTCCATCGTTGCCTCGAGCTTCTCGCAAATCGGGACCCACTGTTCCTTGCCGACGCGCTTGCCCAGGTCGCGCCCGATCTCGCGCATGATCGGCACGCGCGAGTCGCCTTTTTTGTAAACCCGATGACCGAAGCCCATGATCTTGGCTTTCTGCGCGAGCGCATCCATCATCCATTTCTCGGCCCGATCGGGCGTCTTGATGTCGTCGAGCATTTTCATCGACTCCTCATTGGCCCCGCCATGGAGCGGGCCTTTCAAAGTCCCGCAGGCACTCGTGACCGCGGCGTACATGTCGGCCAGGGTCGAGGCGGT
>Ga0207650_10001097_pt1 | contig 19974 bp, 19 predicted proteins | sample KBSS63metaG_FD_184325 | JGI IMG/M metagenome (GOLD analysis project Ga0207650, IMG submission 184325) | Switchgrass rhizosphere microbial communities from Kellogg Biological Station, Michigan, USA - KBS S6-3 metaG (SPAdes) (version 2) | ecosystem: Host-associated > Plants > Roots > Rhizosphere...
TAGCAGCGGCGCCCGTGCGCCTGCCTTCTGCTTCACGCAGATCGGAGAAGAACCAAAGAAAAGCCGGGCCCGCAAAGGCCCGGCTCGAGAGATCGAACGCTGCATCGCACGGCCGCCGAGCGGCCCGCGCTGCACTCCGGTCAGATGCGGATCAGCTGACCGCCTTCCCACTTGACGCGGTCGCCGACGCGCAGGTCGTCGATGTTCTGGAAGTCGAAGTCGCGAACGCTGCCGTCCTCGAAGCGCACGCTGACCCTATAAGCTTCGTTGTCGGCATGCTGGCGTTTCTCGATCGCGTTGCCGGCGACAGCACCGCCGACTGCGCCGACGCCAGTCGCCGCAGCACGCCCGCTGCCGCTGCCGAACTGGTTGCCGACCACCGCGCCGAGCACGGCGCCGAGAATCGCACCGCCGCCGCTCGTGCGCTGCTCGGCCCGGACCAGGTCGATCGCGCGGACCTGACCGTATTGCGCATAGGCGTTGGCCTGCTGCGGATAGGCGGGCGCCTGGTTGTAGGCCGGCTGCGACGAGTAGATCGGCGCGCTGCCGTAGGCCTCGCCGCGACGCGGCGAAGAAGAACAGGCGGTGACGAGCGCCAGTGCGCCGATGCTGAGAGCGGTGGAAATGCGACGAGTGTTCATGGTGACTCCTGGTTGATCTAGCGTGGTCGGCGCGGCTGCATCGCCGCGCACAGCGCCGTGTTGACCATCGTGGCCGCTGCGCCGTGAGGCGCCAACCGGACCGGCGCCAGCGGCGCTGTGGGTAGCCGGCCGAACTGGCTAATCGATCACCCACAGGTCGCGCGGCGCGCGTCAGTAGCGGTAGTCGCCGCGGTCGAGGTGGTGATAGCGCCGCTCATCGCGGTGGCCCGGCGGCACCCAGCGGGCGTCACGGCCGTGCGGCCCGCGGCGCCATTCGCGATGGCCGTAGTACGGCCGCTCGACGATGCGCGGCGCATGGAGGATCGGCCGCGCCACGCCGTACGACGGGTACACGACGGGCGCCTCGTAGACGACCTCCGGCGCATACGTCACCGGCGCCGGGTAGTAAGCCGGCGCGCCCCAGACCGGGCCGGTCGAGATCACGGTCGCGACGGGCGGCAGATTGACACCGACGGACCAATGGACATTGCCTGCGTGGGCCGCACCAGCGCCCAGCAATGCAGCGCTGGCGGCGAGGGCAAAAATCACAGGACGCTTCATGGTTCGACTCCTTGTTGACGACGCACGCATTGCGGCGTGCCTGTGTAGTAAACGCGCGCCGATCCCTGTGCCGTTGACGCTCGACGGTTACGCAACGTAAAGCCCGGGTATCAATCTGCGACAGATGCCCGCCCGCACGGCGAATCTGTCGGACAGTGCCTCATAGAATGGGTCGAACCCCGCCCCGTGCCGAGCCGATGAAACCGAGCAAAGACGCCGCAAAAGGCCCGCCCGGGTCCGACGCGCCGAAGAGCAGCAACTTCCTGCGCCACATCATCGAGCGCGACCTCGCCGAGGGCACCTATGCCGGCCGGCGCTTCGCCGGCAAGCCGGGCGATACCGCGACGCACGCCGCCGGCGCCCCAGATCCGGCCCGCATCCGCACCCGTTTTCCGCCCGAGCCGAACGGCTACCTGCATATCGGCCACGCCAAGAGCATCACGCTGAACTTCGGGCTCGCGACCGAGTACGGCGGCGTCTGCCACATGCGCTTCGATGACACGAATCCGGAGAAGGAAGAGCAGGAGTACGTCGACAGCATCCTGGACGCGGTGACCTGGCTCGGCTACGACTGGCATGCGAACGGCGTCAGCCACCTGTACTACGCGAGCGACTATTTCGACTTCATGTACCGCGCGGCCGAAGCGCTGATCACGGCCGGCCACGCCTACGTCGACGAGCAGAGCACCGACGAGATGCGCGCGAACCGCGGCGACTTCGGTCACCCCGGCACCGACAGCCCGTTCCGCAGTCGCACGCGGGACGAGAACCTCGCGCGCTTTCGGGCGATGCGCGCCGGCGAACTCGCCGACGGCGCGGCGGTGCTGCGCGCGAAGATCGACATGGCGAGCCCGAACATCAACCTGCGCGATCCGGCGCTCTACCGCATCAAGCGCGCGACCCATCACAACACCGGCGACACGTGGTGCATCTACCCGATGTACACCTACGCGCATCCGATCGAGGACGCGCTCGAGCAGATCACGCACAGCATCTGCACGCTCGAGTTCGAGGACCAGCGGCCGTTCTACGACTGGCTGCTCGACACGCTCTGCCAACTCGGTCTGCTCGCGCAACCGCGGCCTCACCAGTACGAGTTCGCGCGGCTCAACGTCACACACGTCATCACCAGCAAACGGAAGCTCAAGGCATTGGTCGACGACCGCATCGTCGACGGCTGGGACGACCCGCGCATGCCGACGATCGCCGGCCTGCGCCGGCGCGGCTACACGCCTGAATCGATCCGCCTGATGTGCGAGCGCGCCGGCACCAGCAAGGCCGGCGGCTGGACCGACTATGCGAGCCTCGACGCGGCGCTGCGCGACGACCTCGAAGGCAAGGCGGCGCGCGCGATGGCGGTGCTCGACCCGGTGCGACTGCGCCTCGAGAACTGGGCCGAGGTGTTCGGCAGCGACGCCCACGTCGAGGCCTGCCATGCGCCGTCGCATCCGCAGCGGCCCGAGCTGGGCGAGCGCGCATTCGGGCTCGGCCGCGAGGTCTGGATCGAGCGCGACGACTTCGCCGAAGTGCCGCCGGCCGGCTTCTTCCGCCTCTATGCCGGCAACAAGGTGCGGCTGAAGTACGGTTACGTGATCGAGTGCAGCGGGTGCGAGAAGGATGCCGACGGCACCATCACGACGGTGCTCGCCAAGGTCGTTCCCGACACGAAGAGCGGCACACCGGGCGCCAACGCGGTCAAGGTGAAGGGCACGATCACCTGGGTCGGCGTGCATGACGCGCTGCCTTCGGAGGTGCGTCTCTACGACCGCCTGTTCGCCGACGAGCACCCCGACACCGGCGGCCGCGACCTGATGGCCGGGCTCAATCCGCACAGCAAGAAAGTCGTCACCGCATTCATCGAGCCGTCACTCGGTGCGGTCAAGGCAGACGACAAGTTCCAGATCGAGCGCCACGGCTACTTCGTCGCCGATCGCGTCGATCACCGCAGCGAACGACCGGTCTTCAACCGCATCGCCGGACTGAAGGACAATTGGTCGAAGTAGGACCTGCACCGCACGAGCGCACTGGCTCGCTTGTCGCCCACCCTAGCGCCGGTGCCCGACCTCGAAGTCGTTGCGACCGCTGCGGTCGATGCCCTTGACCAGCCAGAGCGGTCGGCGCGCGAAGTCGACGAACAGGCCGGTCTTGCCGTCGGCCGGCCGCAGGTCGCGCTCGAACACCGAGGTCGACGGCATGTAGCGCAGCGCGACGCCGGTACGGCGCTGAGTCGACGTGTTGGCGGCTGCGCCGTGGATCATGTAGACGTCGTGGAGCGACATCTGGCCGGGCTCGAGCTCAATGTCGACCGCTGCAGCCTCGTCGAAGGTGCCGTCGGCCATCCGCTGGTTCAAGGTCAGGTCGGTGCGCGACTCGTGCAGGTGCGCATGCAGCACGTGGTCGCGCTGCGACCCGGGAATGACGCGCAGGCAACCGTTCGCGGCGGTCGACGGATCGAGCGCGACCCAGACCGTGCAGGTCGCGAGCGGACGGATCGGCCAGTAGTGGCCGTCCTGGTGCCACGGCGTCTCCCAGCCCTCGGCGGCCGGCTTGCAGAAGACATGGCAGCCCCAAAGGATCACGTCGTCGCCGATCGCGTCGGAAACCAGGTCGACGATCTCGGGATCCCGCGCCAACTCGAGGAAACGCGCACTGCCGCGCACCCCCTCGCCGTTGTCGCCCTCGATGTGCGCCGAGACCAGCTTCTCGGGCCGCACGCGGGGGTTGTCGCGCAGCAGCGCATCGAGCGCATCGCGCATCTCGTCGGTGCGACGGGCCGGCAGTCGCCAGGTCGGCACGACCCAGCCGTCGGTGCGGTAGCCGGCGATTTCGTCGTCGGTCAGTCGGGCCATGCGTGCGTGCCAATCGAACTCGGGCGTCTGGCCGGAACGTCCCGCGCTACGTCAGCGGTGCGGCCTCGTCGGTCTGATCGGCCACTGCCTCGCGCGGATTGCCCTGGCGCTGCAGGCGCTGCTGCAGCGTTTCCATTTTGCGCCCGAGAGCGGCGCGGGCGTCGGCGTCGAGCAACATCATTACTTTCGGGAACAGGTGCTCCTCCTCTTCCTTGTGATGGTGCTCGGCCTGCTCCTTGAGCACCTGGAACTTGGCATCGAACGTCGGCGCCGAGAGCGGCAGCGCGATCAGGTCGGCGAGCAGCCGCTTCAGCGACAGGTGCTCCTCGAGCGACTCGAGCAGGATGTCCTCGGTGCTCCGCTCGCGCACCGCCGGATAGAAGATCTCCTCCTCCGAGGCGAGGTGCACGGTCAGATCGTCACCGGCCCTGGCGAGCAGCGCGGCACGCTCGGCGTCGTCGGTCGAGGCCTTCAGCGCCTTCATCGTGGCTTCCAGCGTGCGGTGCTGGCGGGTCAACAGATCGACGGCGTCCAAGTGGTTTCCCTTCGGGTTGTTGTCATGGATCGGTAAGGCCTGTTTGGTCGTACGTTCACACGACGAAGCGCGTCCCCAGGGACGCGCTTCGAGGGCTTCTCATGCGAGCACTGCTCGCGGCCGGAATCAGCGGTAGACGTGCTCGCCGCGGTTGCTGCGCCAGGTGTTCTCGATGTGCGCGGCATCCTCGTCGTTGCGCGGTCGCACCGCCATCAGGATGCCGCCTTCGCGGATCCCTTCGTCGTACTGCTTGACGCGCTCTTCCGGGATGCCCCAGCCGATCAGCGCGCCGACGATGCCGCCGGTCGCTGCGCCGGCACCGGCACCGGCGATCGCTGCTGCGAGCGGGCCGGCGATCACGAGGCCGAGACCCGGCAGTGCGATGGTCGTGCCGACGGCGGCGATGGCCGCGGCGATCGCGCCCAGGCTCCCGCCGATCGCACCACCGATGCCCGCGCCCTCGGCCGCCTTCGTGCCGAGCTCGGTCTGGCGGCCATCGGTGTTCCCGAAATGGCGCTTGCGCGTCTCGTCCGACATCGCCAGGTTGACGTCTTCGCGTGTGTACCCGCGGTCCGACACCGACTGGTAGGCGCGCTCGGCGCTGTCACGGTCGCGGAAAAGGCCTGTCACCAGCGGCTTGTTGTCGTCCATTGCAATGCTCCTGAAATGTTGAAGAGGGCGGTGGGCGAGCCGTGGCGGGCCTCCGTCCGCGGACCGGGCAGCCCGGCACCGCTCGCGACATCCGGCGTGTGCCGGCGTGTCTACAGCAAGGATGGTCGCAACGCCGATCCGCCAGAACCGGAGTCGGCCGCGGACCCGGGTCATCCCTTCGACTCGCCGACTGTGAGCGTGGTCCTACAGCTCAAACAGTCGTCGTGGAGCGGGCCGCGTCGCGCTCGACGCGACGGCGGAACTCAGCGTCGCTTCGAGGCCGCCGGTCGCAGCGCGCGCTGGATGAGCTGGCGCAACAACGGCGCACCGAGCATCAGTCCGGCCGATGACGCCAGCGCCATCGGCAGCATCGATTGATACTCGCCCATCGCCCAGGCACCGGCGAAGATCAGCGCCAGCCCGAGCAAGTAGAGGCGGAGCGGACGGCGTTGCGGGCTGAAGAGAAAGTGGTGCATCGAGGGCTCCGGAGGACGTCGTCAGTGTTGCAGCGTGCGCCCGTTGCGTGCTCGCACGAATCGGACCATCTGTGACTTGTTGCGGTTGAATCCGAGTGATGTGCGCGGTGCAAGCCGGAGCCGCCCAGTGATCAAGGCCGCTGTCCGCTCCGACACGCACGCACGCCGATTGCCGACACAGCGTCATCGAACTGAAAGAAGCACCGGCACTCTGAGTCAGGATCGACTCGCTTCTCCGCCCACCGCTTCATTCCCTGCCACCCACCCATGTCGAATCTCTCCCTCATGCCGATCGCTGCCGTGCTCGGCGCCTCGCTTCTGGTCGGCTGCGGCGAGACCGCGCGCTTGACCGTCGATGCCGGCACCGGTCCTCGGCCGACGCTGCCGGCGCCGAACAAGACGCTGATCCCGACCGTCCACATCGCGCCGGCCAAGGGCTGGGCCGAGGGCGCGAAGCCGGCGGTCGCTGCGGGCCTGACCGTCGTTCCGTTCGCGAAGGGCCTCGAGCATCCGCGCTGGCTCTACGTGCTGCCGAACGGCGACGTCCTGGTCGCCGAAACGAACGCGCCGCCGAAGCCGGAGGACGGCAAGGGCGTGAAGGGCCGGATCATGAAGCTGGTGATGAAGCAGGCCGGCGCCGGCACGCCGAGCCCGAACCGGATCTCGCTGCTGCGCGACGCCGACGGCGACGGCACCGCCGAAACGAAGACGGCCTTTCTCGAAGGCATCAATTCGCCGTTCGGCATGGTGCTGGTCGGCAACGATCTGTACGTCGCCGCCACCGATGCGCTTCTGCGCTTCCCGTACGTCGCCGGCGAGACGAAGATCAGCGCGCCCGCGGCGAAGGTCGTCGACCTGCCGGGCGGTCCGCTGAACCACCACTGGACCAAGAACGTGATCGCGTCGCCCGACGGCAGCCGGCTCTATGTCACCGTCGGGTCCAACAGCAACGTCGCCGAGAACGGCATGCCGGCCGAGGAAGGCCGCGCGGCGATCTGGGAGGTCGATCCGAAGAGCGGCCAGCATCGCGTGTTCGCGTCGGGTATCCGCAACCCGAATGGCATGGCCTGGCGCACCGACGGCGGCACGCCGACCTTGTGGACGGTGGCGAACGAACGCGACGAGATCGGCAGCGACCTCGTGCCCGACTACCTGACGTCCGTGCGCGACGGCGGCTTCTACGGCTGGCCCTACAGCTACTACGGCAGCCACGTCGACGAACGGGTGCAGCCCCCGCGGCCCGACCTGGTCGCGAAGGCGATCGTGCCCGACTACGCGCTCGGCCCGCACACCGCGTCGCTCGGCCTCAGCAGTTCAGCCGGCGCCAAGCTGCAGCCGGTGTTCGGCGACGGCATGTTCGTCGGCCAGCACGGCTCGTGGAATCGCAAGCCGCGCAGCGGCTACAAGGTGATCTTCGTCCCGTTCAGCGGCGCCACGCCTTCCGGGCCGCCGGTCGACGTGCTGAAAGGTTTCCTCAGTCCCGATGGCGACGCGTGGGGCCGGCCGGTCGGGGTGGCGGTCGACAAGCGCGGCGGCCTGCTGGTGGCCGACGATGTCGGCAACGTGATCTGGCGCGTCTTCGGCCCGGCCTCGATGGCGACGGGACCGCTGCCGGCGGACGCGACGGCCGCAGCGGCAGCGTCGGCGGCGTCCGCATCGGCCGCGGTTTCCGCGTCGCCGCAACCGGAGGCCGGGGCGGCGAACGCGTCGCCTCCGTCTGCAGTTCCCGCGACGACGGCGTCACCGTCCACGATCGATGCGCCGGCCTCGGCGCCGCCGACTGGCGGCAACGACGTTCAGCCGCGCGCGCCGGGTACCGCGACCCAATAGGCCACCGCGCCGGCGATCGCCGAGGCGACCAAGCCCCAGGCGATGTCGACGAGGCAGAGCTTGAGGCTCCAGCCGCGCAGCGTCGCGAGGTTGCTTAGGTCGTAGGTGCCGTAGGCCAGCAGACCGACCGCGGCGCAACGCAAGACCGCCTCGAACAGGCTGGTCGGACCGGCCTGCAGGCCGAAATAGACGAGGCCGAGCGGGTACAGCAGGTAGAACAACCCGGCCGGTGCCAGCCGCACTGAATCGGCCATCAACGTGCCGAGCTCGCTCTTGTAGAAGTCGCGGGCGAGCCAGCCGAGCCAGAGCGTGTCGAGCACGCCCATCGCGATCAGCGCGACCACATAGGCCCAGCCGAACTGGGTCGGCGTCATGCGGGCTGCCGGCACGCTTGACCTCCACCAGAAGGCAACTTTGGCAACGGCGAGGAAGGGCTAGGGAGGCCTCTCCACCTGAACCTAGGGTTTTCCCTTAAAATGGCATCCGCACTCAACAGAGACCTTTCATGAACGCCCTCATCCAGACCCTGACCGGGATCTTCAGCCTAACGTCAATGGGAACGCAGAACCAGGACGACCAGTACCTGGCCGAATCGACCGACATCTATGACCTCGAGCGGCGCATGCGGCAGATCGAGGCCGGCACCCGCGCGCTGACGAACAGCGGGCCGTACGGCATCTTCATGCGCTGAGCCGGTTGCCCGGCCGTCGAGGTCACGGTCGCAACGCGATTAGATCTCGACCATCTCGAAATCGGCCTTCGACGCACCGCAGTCGGGGCACATCCAGTCGGCCGGCACGTCGGCCCACCGGGTTCCGGCGGCGATGCCTTCCTCCGGCATGCCGAGAGCTTCGTCGTAGACGAAGCCGCAGACGATGCACAGGTAAGTCTTCATGCGCGGCGACTGCGCGCGTCGCGAACCGACTTCACGACTTCGGCGCGGACGGCGCCGCGTCGTCCGCCTTCGGCTTCGTCGGCGCACCGTCGTCGGTGTGGGCGAGCGCCCCGCGCCCTTTGATCGCCGATGCGGCCTCGGCCTTAACTTCGGCCCGCGTCTTCGACGTCTTCGGAACCGGCGGCGTCGTCGTGACCTCGCCGTGGTCGATCTGTCCGGCCTTCACCGCCGCGCGGGTCTCGGCCTTGACGTCGGGGCGCGCCTTGGTCGAGGGCGTCGGCGGCACGGTCGTCACCTCGCCGTGATCGATCTGCCCGGCCTTGGCCGCCGAAGCGGCTTCGGCCCGCACCTCCTCGCGCGACTTCGACTGAGCCAGCGCGGAGGTGCCGACCAGAGCGGCCAGCAGGCCGGCCACGACGATCGAGGGGGCGTTCTTCATGCGGTCCCTTTTCACTGTGATTTCGGTTTGGCCTGGAACCATTCGCGCAGCGCCGTCAGCGTGCGCTCAACATGGCGGCTCGGATTGAGGCTCTGGTAGTTGTAGACCACCGAGCCGCCTGGCGCGATCACGTACGACACCCGATTGGCGTACTCGGGGCGCAGCGTCATCACCGCGTCGTACGACTTCATGATGCCCTGGCTGCTGTCGGACGCGACCGGAAACTTGCCCTGGCAGGCCTGCACCGAAAATTTGCCGAGCGTGTCGATGTCATCACCCGAAACGCCGATCACGGTCGCGCCGAGCGCCTGAAACTTGTCGATCGCCTCGGCGAATTCGTGCGCCTCGGCCGAGCAGCCGACCGAGAACGCCGCCGGGAAAAAGTAAAGCACTACCGGGCCCTTCGCGAGCGACTCGGACAGCGAGAACTGGAACACCTTGCCGTTCAGCGCGGCCGCCGTCGTGAAGTTGGGCGCCGGGTCGCCGACATCGAGCGCTGCGCGCGCCGGCGATGCCAGCGGCAGCAACAGCGTCAACAGGGCCAGTACTCGTCTCATCACGTTCTCCGATCCGTCTTCACGGGCGACTTGATCTTGCCAGAAGACGTGCCGGCGCGAAGGATACGGGCGACCCGCCGGTCGGATGCGGCACCGCTCACAACTGCGCGCCGATCAGCGACGCCGCGTGCTCGGCGATGCGCTCCTTCAACGGCCGCTCTTTCCACTCGGCGAGCGTGACGCGCTTCGAGCGCGCGAGGTCGGCCTCGAAGATCGCGACCTGCTCGCGCGCGAACTTCGCGTCGTAGATGTTCAGGTTGGCCTCGTCGTTGAGGCGGAACGAGCGCTCGTCGAAGTTGGTCGAGCCGGTCGAGACCAGCAGCTCGTCGACGATCATCACCTTGCAGTGGTACATCGTCGGCCGGTACTCGTAGATCTCGGCGCCGGCCGCGAGCAGCTCGCCCCAGGTCGCGCGCGAGGCATTGCGCACCGTGTCGGCGTCGGTGTGCTCACCCGGCGTGATGATCTGCAGCTTGACGCCGCGCTTCAGCGCATCCGTCATCGCCCGCCGCGCCAGCTCGTTCGGCACGAAGTACGCGCTCGACAGCCGGATCGAACGCTGCGCCGCGGTGATCGACAGCAGGTACATCAGCTCCATGCTCTCGCTGCCGCCGGTCGGCGAACTGCTGAACATCTGCGCATAGCCGTCGCCGACCGGCTCGAGGTTCGGGAAGTACTCGACCGAATGCAGCACCTTGCCGGTCGCCTTGATCCAGTTGTCCATGAACACCGACTGGATCTGCGCGACGACCGGGCCCTCGACCTTGAAGTGGGTGTCGCGCCAGTGCTCGGGGTCCTGCGCATTGCCGGTCCATTGCCCGGCGATGCCGACACCGCCGGTGAAGCCGATCTTGCCGTCGACGATGAGCAGCTTGCGGTGGGTCCGGTTGTTTAGGCGGCTTAGATGGCTCCAATGCGGCGGATGGAACTTGAGCACGGTGACGCCGGCTGCCTTCATCTCGTCGACCAGGTTCTTCTCCATCTTCGCGCTGCCGATCCAGTCGAGCAGCACGTTGACCTTGATACCGGCGCGCGCGCGTTCGGTCAGCGCATCGGCGAACTCCTTGCCGATCGCTTCCGACCAGTAGATGTAGGTTTCGAAGTTGATGGTCTGGCGCGCGCCGCGAATCGCCGCCAGCATCGACGGGAATATCTGGTCGCCGTTCAGCAGCACCTCGTAGCGGTTGCCGCCGAGCACCGGCGGGCCGAGCAGCACGCCCATCACATGGATGAACTGCGGATCATCGGTGGCGTAAAGGCGCTCGACCGATTGCTGGATCTTCTTCTCGCCGCTCGACAGGTTGACCGCCAGCAGCACCGCGATCAGCGTGAGCACGATGGTGGCGGCGATCACCAGGAGCAGGTTCCTCCGAGAGAAATTGGCATACAGCTTCCACCACGACATGTTGCTCTCCGAGGCCCGGCGGCCGCGCCGAATCGTACGGCCGGCCCAATGCGCCGACTGTAGGAAAGCGGCCTGACTGACCGTGCGGGAAACGCGCTTCAGGCGTTTGGCCGTCGGACCGCAGCACGAGGCGCCGCATGGCGTCGACCGCAAATCGCGTGGCCATGATCTGCTCTCGCCCCGCACTGACGCGCGCGCGCCGGAGCAGCGAGAATCATTCGACTGCCGCACCAGGAGACCCGATTGAAAACCCAAGCTGCCGTGGCCTGGACGGCCGGCGCCCCGCTCAGCATCGAGACCGTCGATCTCGAAGGCCCGCGCGCCGGCGAGGTGCTGGTCGAAGTGAAGGCGACCGGCATCTGCCACACCGACTACTTCACCTTGTCTGGCGCCGATCCTGAAGGCTTGTTCCCGGCGATCCTCGGCCACGAGGGCGCGGGCATCGTGCGCGAGGTCGGCGCGGGTGTGAGCAGCGTGCGCGTCGACGACCACGTGATCCCGCTCTACACGCCGGAGTGCCGGCAGTGCAAGTTCTGCCTGTCGAGAAAAACGAATCTCTGCCAGCAGATCCGCTCGACCCAGGGTCGCGGCCTGATGCCGGACGCGACCAGCCGCTTCAGCCTGAACGGCAAGCCGCTTTTGCATTACATGGGCACGTCGACGTTCAGCAACTTCATCGTGGTGCCGGAGATCGCGCTCGCGAAGGTGCGCACGGACGCGCCGTTCGAGACGATCTGCTACATCGGCTGCGGCGTGACGACCGGCGTCGGCGCGGTCATCTTCACGGCCAAGGTCGAAGCCGGTGCGAACGTCGTCGTGTTCGGACTCGGCGGTATCGGCCTCAACGTGATTCAGGGCGCCAAGCTGGTTGGCGCCGACAAGATTATCGGCATTGACGTGAACCCGGCGCGCGAGGTGATGGCGCGCAAGTTCGGCATGACGCACTTCATCAACGCCAAGGAGACGCCGAATGTCGTCGATGCCATCGTGCAGCTGACCGATGGCGGCGCCGACTACAGCTTCGAGTGCATCGGCAACACGACGACGATGCGACAGGCGCTCGAGTGCTGCCACAAGGGCTGGGGCCAAAGCATCATTATCGGCGTCGCCGAGGCCGGCGCCGAGATCTCGACGCGGCCGTTCCAGCTCGTCACCGGCCGGCAGTGGAAGGGCTCGGCGTTCGGCGGCGCGCGCGGCCGCACCGACGTGCCGAAGATAGTCGACTGGTACATGGACGGCAAGATCGCGATCGACGAGTTGATCACGCACAAGCTGAAGCTCGAGGAGATCAACGAGGGCTTCGCGCTGATGAAGCGCGGCGAGTCGATCCGCTCGGTCGTCGTGTACTGACTTCGCTCACTCCCGAACGACGCCCGAACTTCCATCCGCATCGGCGCCGTTGCAGTTGCAGCCGATCGCCCCATGAATCGATGAGCCAACCCGTCACCCGCCGCATCGCTCCCTACGGCAGCTGGACTTCGAAGGTCGGCGCCGACCGCGTCGCCGGCGCGAGCCTCCGGCTTGGGCAGATCGGGCTCTCGGGCGGCGACATCTGCTGGACCGAGGGCCGGCCGCACGAGGAAGGCCGCAACGTGCTGGTCCGGGTCAGCGCCGGCGGCATCGTCCGCGACCTGACGCCGCCGCCGTGGAATGTGCGCAGCCGCGTCCACGAGTACGGCGGCGGCTCTTTCGCCATCGGCGCCGATGCGATCTGGTTCTGCCAGTACGACGACCAGCGGCTGTACCGCCTCGACGCCTCCGGCAGCGCGACCGCGCTGACGCGCGATGCGGCGATGCGCTATGCCGATGCCGTGCTCGACGCCTCGCGGCGCCGCCTGATCGCCGTGCGCGAGGACCACGGCGGTCGCCTGGGCGAGCCAGTCAATGCGCTGGTCGCGATCGACGTCGACAGCGGCGACGAGCACGTGCTGTCCGAGGGCCACGACTTCTTCTCGAGCCCCTGCCTCAGCGCCGACGGCCGGCAGCTCGCGTGGCTGAGCTGGGACCATCCGAACATGCCGTGGGACGGCACCGATCTGTGGGTCGCGGCGGTCGGGCCCGACGGCGCGCTCGGCACCGCGCGCCACGTCGCCGGCGGACGTGCCGAATCGATCTTCCAGCCGAGCTGGTCGCCAAGCGGCGAACTGCACTTCGTGTCCGATCGCACCGGCTGGTGGAACCTGTACCGCGAGCACGCCGGAGCGGTCGAGGCGCTCTGTCCGATCGAGGCCGAGTTCGGCGAGCCGCAGTGGGTGTTCGGCATGAGCACCTACGGCTTCGACGGTGCCGGCCGCATCGTCTGCACGTTCCACGACCGCGGCCGCTCGCGCCTGGCCTGGATCGACCCGCGCGATGCGACCTTCCACGCCATCGACACGCCGTTCGAGACGATTCGCGACATCAAGGTCGGCGGCGATTTCGTCGCGTTCTTCGGTGGCTCGCCGACCGCACCGGAGGCGCTGGTGAAGCTCGACCTGCGCACCGGTACGCATGCGCTGATCCGCGCGACCAGCGACATCGGGGTCGACGTCGAATCCACCGCGCGCGCCGAACCGATCGCGTTCGCGAGCGCAAGCGGCCGCCTCGCCCACGCCTACTTCTATGCGCCGACGAACCGCGAGTTCGAAGGGCCGGCCGACGAGCGCCCGCCGCTCCTCGTGATCCTCCATGGCGGCCCGACCGGCGCGACCAGCTCGACCTTCCGCTGGGGCATCCAGTACTGGACTCAGCGCGGCTTCGCGGTCGTCGATGTCGACTACGGCGGCAGCACCGGCTATGGCCGCGCCTACCGCGAATTGCTGCGCGGCGCGTGGGGCATCGTCGACGTCGAGGACTCGATCCATGCGGCCCGCCACCTGATCGAGCGCGGCGATGTCGACCCGAAGCGCGTCGCGATCCGCGGTGCGAGCGCGGGCGGCTACACGACCTTGGCCGCGTTGACCTTCCACGACTTCTTCGTCGCCGGCGCGAGCCACTACGGCATCGGCGACCTCGAAGCGCTCGCCCGCGACACCCACAAGTTCGAGTCGCGCTATCTCGACGGCATGGTCGGTCCGTATCCGGAGTCGGCGGCGCTCTACCGCGCGCGCTCGCCGATCGATCACACCGAGCGCCTGTCGGGCGCGCTGATCCTGTTCCAGGGCGACGAGGATCGGGTCGTGCCGAAGGCGCAGTCCGAAGCGATGGCCGCGGCCGTGCGCGCACGCGGCCTGCCGGTCGCGTACCTGCTGTTCGCGCATGAGCAGCACGGCTTCCGGCGCGCCGAGAACATCTGCCGCGCGCTCGAGGCCGAGCTCTACTTCTACGGCAAGGTGCTCGGCTTCAAGCCGGCCGACCGGATCGAGCCGGTCGACATCGCGAACCTGCCCGCCGGCGGCACCGGCAGCGCTCCACGCGACCCGCCACGAGCGTGAAGAATCCCGCCGCGGCGGGCTCTTTCTTGCACCTCGAAACAGCTTGCGAAACGCGATCGCGGTAGGGTTGCGCGTGGATGGAGGAACAGGATGAAAGCGCTCTGGCACACCCTCTGGCAGGGTCAGGACATCGCGGTCTGCCGTGACAGCGTCGAGGTCGATCGCTTCAACGCGCAGCAGATCGAACGCGTGCTGCTGCTGCATCGCGGAACGGGCGATTCGCCCGGCGACGTGGTGCAGGTCGTGATCGAATTGACGGACCATTGCCTCGTCTTCAGCGCCGACACCGGCATCGCCGGCCGCATCAATTTCGAACGCCAGTCGTACTGGGCCGAGCGCGGCTGCGTCCACTGGGTCAACATCGCGCGCGCGCCGCTGCCGCTGCGGCTGCGCACCGGTCACGGGCTGCTGCGCTTGTCGCCTCCGCCATTCGCGCGGGTGGCGCGGGCCGACGTCGCCGGCATGATCGCCAAGTGGCCGGTGCAAGGCGCGCAGACCTGGGATGAGCGCAAGCGCCTGCGCATCGAGCGCGCGCGGCCGTTGAGCTTCGAACACGCCTGAAAGGCGAGACGCCGCCCCGTCGGGCCGCATTGAACGAACCCGGCCGCGGCCGGGTTCTTCGTTTTCAACGCGTCGATCGAGCGGGCATCTCCACCTAAATAACTGAGCTCAGCTGATGCGCTGAGCGACGCGGAGGGCCTGCGCGGACTCCGTCTCGAAATGCCTAGGCACTCCGTCCGCGCAGGCGCTCCGCTCGCGTTGCACCGCGCTGCCCGTTCGAATACGAGACACAACGAACCGCACGGCACCGAAGCGGTGGGTTGGCCCGGACGCAGTGCCTAGGCATTTCGAGACGGAGTCCGGGCCAACCCGCCGCTTCTCTCCAACTCGACACTCAATCGAAGCGCCGCTCGCGCACCCACTTCGTCGCGACCCACTTCTCGCCCGCTTCGACCGGCGAGCCGCCGTGCAGCGAGCGCGTGTCCGGATGGGCGCGGTCGTAGCTTAAGAACACCGCGTTGCCCTTGACCGGCGCCACCTCGAGGCCGACGTCCGGAAAGATCGTCGAGCCGCCCCTCTCGGGCGTGTTGAGGTAGCAGATCAGCGAGGCGACGCGCTGGCCGCCGCGCGCGAGCAGCGCGGGCGTGCCGGGCTGCGCCGGATCGAAGTAGTCGTAGTGCGGCTTGTATTCGGCGCCCGGGCGGTAGCGCAGGATCTGCAGGCCTTCGCCGTTCTCGATCGGCCAGCGCAGCAGCGCGGCCATGCGCGCCTCGATGCGCGCGCAGACCTCGAACTCGCCGCGTTCGAAGAACATCCCCTCGCTGGTGCGGGCCGCGTTGATCTCGCTCGAGCCGGTGTCGGTCTGGACCGTCTCCGAGCGCGCCAGGCGGCGCCGCGACTGGTCGATCATCTCGTCGCACTCGTCATCGCTGAGCAGTCCGCCGAAGACCAGCACGCGCGGGCTGTGCATCGACGCCAGCACGCTGACCGAACGGTCGCCGGCATCGAGGACGATGCGGCCGGGTTCGGTCAGCGGCTCGGGCACCGGCGTGCTGACGACCGGCGGGGTTGCGTCCGTTGCCGGCAGCGCAATGTTCAACGTCGCCTGCAGCGCGCGCCGGGCCGCGTCCTCGGACCAGCCGCTGGCGCGCATCGCCTTCACGAGGGCTTCGGTCGGCTGGCCGGCCGCCGCCTGCGCGAGGATCCAGTGCCGCAGTTCGGGGGTGACGGGTTGTGCAGTCATCGCGCCATTCTGCCGGCGCCCCGAACCCGCCCCCGCGGCAGGGATGCAACGGCGTATTGCCCCGCGGCGGGCGGGCGGACGTCAGCGGAAGTCGCGGCTGCGGCTGGCGAGGCCCTGCAGCATGGCCGAGTGATCGACCAGCTTCATCGCGAGCAGGTGCATCACCGGGTACTCGTCGTCACCCTGACGCTGCCACTGGCCGTAGACGGTGAGCAGGGTCGCGCCTAGCAGCGGCTTCCGCTGCGCATCGGCGACCGAAGCCCAGACGATGATGTTGACCGAGCCGGTCTCGTCCTCGAGCGTCACGAACACGGTGCCCTTGGCCGTTTCGGGGCGTTGGCGATGCGTGACGAGGCCACTCGCGCGCGCCAGCCGGCCATGCGGGAAGGTGCGCAGCACGGACGCCGGCTCGATGCGGAACTTCGCGAGCTCGGGCCGCAGCAGCGCGAGCGGATGGCGCTTCAGGCTCAGGCCGAGCATCCGGTAGTCGGCCTGCATGTCCTCGGCCTCGCTCGGCGCGGGCAGGTGCGCCGCCGTCTCGTGCACGCGCGTCTCGCGCAGCATCGGCGTCGGCCGCGTGTCGATGCCGGCGACCGCCCAGGCGGCCTGGTGGCGATGGCCGGTCAGGCCCTGCAGCGCATCGGCCTGCGCCAGCGCGGCGAGCTCGTGCGCGTTCAGACGGGCTCGGCTCGCCAAGTCTTCGGGGCTCTCGAACGACGCCTCGTCGCGCGCTTTGACGATGCGCTCGGCCGCCTCGGTCGACAGGCCGCTGATGCGGTCGAAGCCGAGGCGCACGGCCTGCAGCGGCGAGTCGAGGCGCGCATCGGCCGAGGGCGGCGGCGACGCGGCCGGGCTCGCCGCGGTGCCCGGCGATGGCGGCGTCGGCGGCACCAGCGTGCTTTGAACCGCGCTGCAGCGCACTTCGACCGGCAGCACCTCGACGCCGTGCGCGCGCGCTTCGCGCACCAGCTGGGCCGGCGCATAGAAGCCCATCGGCTGGCTGTTCAGCAGGCCGGCCAGGAACGCATCGGGGTGGTGGCACTTGATCCAGCTGCTGACGTACGCGAGCAGCGCGAAGCCGGCGGCATGGCTCTCGGGGAAACCGTACTCGCCGAAGCCCTCGATCTGCTTGAAGATGCGCTCGGCGTAGTCGCGCTCGTAGCCCTTCTCGACCATGCGGCCGACCAGGCGCTCGTGGAACGGACCGAGGCCGCCCTTCCTCTTCCACGCCGCCATCGCGCGGCGCAGCGCATCAGCCTCGCCGGCGGTGAAGTCGGCCGCGAGCATCGCGATCTGCATCACCTGCTCCTGGAAGATCGGCACGCCCTTCGTGCGCATCAGCGCCGGCTTCAGCTCCTCGGGGCAATCGATCTCGTCGTCGCGCAAGGTGCGGTTCTTCAGGTACGGATGGACCATGCCGCCCTGGATCGGGCCGGGCCGCACGATCGCGACCTCGACCACCAGGTCGTAGTAGCAGCGCGGCTTCAGGCGCGGCAGCATGCTCATCTGCGCGCGGCTCTCGATCTGGAACACGCCGACCGTGTCGGACGCGCAGATCATGTCGTAGGTCGGCACATCGTCGTCGGGGATGTGCTGCATCAGCACCTCGCGGCCGAGCTTGTGCTGCATGAACTCGAGCGAGCGCCGGATCGCGCTCAGCATGCCGAGCGCGAGGATGTCGACCTTCAGCAGGCCGAGCTCGTCGAGGTCGTCCTTGTTCCACTGGATCACGCTGCGGTCGGGCATCGACGCGTTCTCGACCGGCACCAGCTCGGCCATGCGCTCCTTCGCGATCACGAAGCCGCCCGGGTGCTGCGACAGGTGGCGCGGAAAGCCGACCAGCTGCTGCGTCAGCCCGGCCCACAACTGGCAGATCGGCGACTCGGGATCGAAGCCGTTCTCGCGCAGCCGCTCCGGGTTGATGCGGCGGCCGTCGAACCACTGCTGGCTCTTGGCGACACCGTCGATGCGCTGCAGGTCGATGCCGAGCGCGCGGCCGACGTCGCGCAGCGCCGAGCGCGGCCGGTAGCTGATGACGACGGCGGTCAACGCGGCACGCTGGCGGCCGTACTTGCCATAGATGTACTGGATGACCTCTTCGCGCCGCTGGTGCTCGAAGTCGATGTCGATGTCGGGCGGCTCGTTGCGCTCGGCGCTGATGAAGCGGCCGAACAGCAGAGTCGCGCGGCGCGGGTCGACCTCGGTCACGTGCAGGCAGTAGCAGACCAGCGAGTTGGCCGCGCTGCCGCGACCCTGGCACAGGATCTTCTGTTCGCGCGCCCAAGCGACGATGTCGGCGACGGTCAGGAAGTACGGCTCGTACTTGAGCTGCTCGATCAACGCGAGCTCGCTCTCGATCTGCGCGCGGTACTCGTCGCTCAGGCCACCGGGAAAGCGCTTCGGCACGCCGGCGTAGGTGAGCTTGCGCAGGTGGCTGGTCGGCGTCTCGCCGGGCGGCACGATCTCCTGCGGGTACTCGTAGCGCATCTCGTCGAGCGAGAAGCTGCAGGTCCCGGCCAGCACCAGGGTCTGCTCGAGCCACGCGGGCTCGTAGAGCGCGGCGAGGCGCTGGCGTGGGCGCAGGTGCGCCTCGGCGTTGGGCTCGAGCGCGAGGCCGCAAGCGGCGACCGGCTGTGCGAGGCGCGTCGCGGTCAGCGTGTCCTGCAACGGTTTCCGCGAGCGCACGTGCATCAGCACATCGCCGGCCGCGACGACGGGCAGGCCGGTGAAATGCGCGAGCCGGTGCACGAGGTCGAGCAGGTCGTCGTCGCCCGAGCGGTGCAGCAGTTCGAGTGCGATCGCGGCGCGCGCCTGGAACCAGGTCTTGACCCACATCGCCTGCGCGAACGCCTCTTCGAACGTCAGGCCGGCATGCGGCACCCACAGCGCGAGGCAGTCGGGCAGGCCGGCCAGCGTCGGCGCGGTCGGCTCCTTGCCTTCGATGTCACCGGGGTGCGCGAGGTAGGTGCCCTTGACCGCGCGACGCCGCGCCAACGTGATCCAGTGCGACAGATTGCCGTAGCCGCGCCGCGTCTGCGCCAGCAGCACCAGGCGTGCATGCGGCGCGCCGCTGTGCGGCAAGGTCAACCGCATCTCGGCACCGACGATCAGGTGGAGCTTGCGCGCCTTGGCCTCGATGTGCGCACGCACGACGCCGGCGACCGAGCATTCGTCGGTGATCGCGATGCCGCTGTAGCCGAGCTCGGCCGCGCGCATCACCAGCTCTTCAGGGTGCGAAGCGCCGGTCAGGAAGGTGAAGTTGCTGCGGCAGTGCAGCTCGGCATAGGCGGGAAGAGCCATGGGACAGCGGGCATCTCAGCGCGGCTCGGAATGCAACGCAGGCAATCGAGGCTCGACATCTTTCATCGTATTGAATCGCGATAGGGCCACCCGTTACCGGGCGCCCCCCGCACAGATCCCGGCGTGCACGATTCGCGCACCGGGCTCCTGCCTCGGGTGGGTGGCGTCGAAGCGCACATTGGGCCAAGGGTGAAGGACACGAGCTCGAGGCAGCCACTGCGCAGCCAGTCGGAACGCTCGTCGCCATGTCGTCCGGTCCCGCTGACCACGGCGCCGAAGCGCCCTCCGCCAGAGATCGGTGACATGGTTTCGGAACGCCTTCATGCGCGGGTAGTTGCCGGGCACGGCGTGGTAGCCGAAGTAACCCTGCACCACCTTGCGCAGCCACTGCCCTTGCTCGGGGATCGAGACGTGCCAACGCCGCCGCAACTCTTCCTTGATTCGCTTCAGCGCGGCAACCATCCGGTCGCGCCGGGTGATCCGCTGCAGCATGAACTTGCCACGACGGTCGTGGCCGCTGATGTGCGTGAACCCAAGGAAGTCCAACGTTTGCGGTTTGCCCAGCCCTCTCTTGACCCGGTTGGCCGCCGCGAAGCGGCCGAACCGGATCACTTGGGTCTTTTCGGGATGCAGCGTCAGCTCGAACTGCTCCAGTCTCGATCGCATCGCCTGCACGAA
>Ga0207650_10001105_pt1 | contig 19847 bp, 25 predicted proteins | sample KBSS63metaG_FD_184325 | JGI IMG/M metagenome (GOLD analysis project Ga0207650, IMG submission 184325) | Switchgrass rhizosphere microbial communities from Kellogg Biological Station, Michigan, USA - KBS S6-3 metaG (SPAdes) (version 2) | ecosystem: Host-associated > Plants > Roots > Rhizosphere...
CCGCTGATGAATGGACTGAAGTTCCGCTATCGTCCCGTCGACGAGGTGATGCGCGAAGTGGACAACTGCGGTTCGCGCACGATCTCGATTAACGATGCCGACTTTTTTGGTACGCCGGAACGTCCGAAGCAGGTGATGCGCGCGCTCAAGGGGCGCGGCGTTCATTGGCAGGCGGGTGTCACCTCGAAGCTCGCGCAGGACGACCGAATGTTGGAGCTCGCCGCCGAAAGCGGCTGTACGTTACTGAGCATCGGCTTCGAGTCGATTTCGCGGAAGACATTAGAAAGCGTACACAAACACGTCAATCGGCCCGAGACATTCGTCGCTCTCGTCGAAAAGGTGCACTCTTACGGGATTATGGTTTTCGGCCTTTTCATGTTCGGGTTCGACGGCGATGATCCCTCTGTCTTCGAAGAGACCGCGCGTTTCAATATCGGCGCGAACTATGACGCCTGTGCCTATTCCGTCCTCACGCCGTATCCCGGCACCTTGACATGGTACGAGATGAAGAAAGCCGATCGCATCGTCTCCTTCGACTGGTCAAAGTACGATCAGGGAAACGTCGTCTATCGACCGGCAGGAATGTCAGGCGATGAGCTCCGGCTCGGCCAGACGTCCGCTTACGAAACATTCTACAGGCCATCGTCCATCGTTCGCCGCTTTCCCGTCCGCGGGCGCCGTAATCGACTCCAGTGGTCGATCTATAATCTTTTCATGAAGAAGGGATCGGAGACCGATCGCAAGACAGCGATCGCCGAGCCGACTGATGCTCCGGAAACGGCACCGATGCCGCCCATCCTTCCGATCAAGAAGGAGTGGCGCCAGGCGGTCCTGGAAGCCACCCCATTAGCAGATCATCACTGAGCCGAATCCGAGATAATAGAAATAATCCGCTCCACTTTTTGGGTACGCGACCGCCCGGAACCGGGTGAATCACGGTCGGGTGAGCTGAGCGCAGCAAGTTGACGTTCACGCCGTGAATATCGGACGAGCTTCTAACTGATAGCGACAAACTTGTAATTGATCGCCGCCGCTCGGTTGAAAAAATCCGCTGTCGGTGAGCGAAAGGACAGACGGCATAGTATACTTCTGTTAGCTGGACAGAATTAGTCAGGCTGTCATTGAGCTATTCATGCTCGGGGGGAATCGAAATGAAAATCTCCGCTAACGTGCTTGAAGCCGTCGGCAACACTCCGCTCGTCCGCCTGAACCATATTACCGCCGGAATTTCCGCGACGGTCTGCGCGAAACTCGAGGCGTCCAATCCGGGGAGAAGCGTGAAAGATAGAATCGCGCTTGCGGTCGTCGAGGATGCGGAGAAAAAGGGGTTGTTGAAGCCCGGAGGCACTATCATTGAGCCCACTTCGGGAAATATGGGCGTGGCGCTGGCGATTGTCGCCGCAGTAAAGGGCTATAAGTGTATCTTTACGATCCCCGACAAAATGAGCATCGAAAAAATTCGCCGCCTGCGCGCCTTCGGCGCCGAAGTGGTCGTGACTCCCACGGCTGTGCCGCCCGAATCGCCTCAATCGTACTATTCGGTTGCCAGACGACTTTCCGAGGAGATCCCAGGCGCCTATATGCCCATGCAGTACGATAACATCGCGAACCGTGAAGCCCACTACGCGTCCACAGGTCCTGAGATCTGGAAACAGACCGACGGAAAGCTCACTCACTTCGTCGCGGGGATTGGAACCGCCGGCACAATCTCGGGAATCGCCAAATACCTGAAAGAAAGAAATCCGCAGTGCACGGTGGTTGGAGTCGATCCCGAGGGATCGATTCTCGCCAAGGCGTTCAAGCGCGAGAAATGGTCATGGAGTGATTCACACCCTTACAAGGTCGAAGGGATTGGCGAGGACTTCGTGCCGAAGAACTTGCTCATGCAGTATATCGACGACGTCGTAACTGTTTCCGACCGCGACTCGTTTCTGACGGGGAGACGACTAACGAGGGAGGAAGGACTATTCTGCGGCGGATCGTCCGGCGCTGCGGTTGCCGGTGCTCTCGAATACGCGCGAGCACAGCGCCTCGGCAAGGACAGCCTAGTCGTGGTCTTACTCCCGGATGCCGGAGAAATTTATTTGTCAAAGATGTATTCCGATGAATGGATGAGACAAAATCAGTTCCTCGGCAAAAGCGCTCGGGTGAGCGACATTCTCGAATCGAAAAGGCGAAGAGTTCCCGGACTGCTGTCGGTCGAAACAGCCTCGACGGTGCGCGATGCAATCACCACGATGAACCGATTCGGCGTCTCGCAACTTCCGGTGTTCGATAAAGGAAACCTGGTCGGGTCGCTGTGCGAGAGCTCGCTCTTCCAAAGATCGATGGAAAGCCCCGAGGTGATGGAATTGACCGTCGGGGCTCTGCTCGAGCCGCCGTTTCCCACCGTCGGGGCCGACGAAGACGTTTATGAGGTCGTGCAGCTTCTTAAGTCTGCCCCGGCGGTTCTCGTCCGGGATAGGGAAAAATATCACGGAATCCTGACGCGTTTCGACGTCGTCGGTCACCTGGGTGGACAACCCTGATGGCGCGAGCAAAGCGAGGCGGGCATCAGCAGTTGATGAAATTTGCCACACGCGCGATCCATGCCGGACAGGAACCCGAACCCGCAACCGGCGCGATTACTGTTCCGATCTACCAGACGAGCACTTTCGCGCAGAGCGCGCCCGGCGTTCACAAGGGCTACGACTACTCGAGGACCGACAATCCGACACGCACGGCGCTCCAGACGGCGCTCGCAAGCCTGGAGTCGGCCGAGTACTGTCTCGCCTTTTCTTCCGGCATGGGCGCGGCAACGACTGCCATGCTTCTGCTCAAAAGGGGAGATCACGTGGTCTCCTCGCGCGACGTGTACGGCGGCACCTACCGGCTTTTTCGCGCGGTACTGGAAAGTTTCGGCCTCACGTTTTCCTTCATTGAGACCTCCAATATCAGAGAAATCGAGCGCGCCATGACTCGGCGGACTCGGCTTGTCTGGATCGAATCGCCGACCAACCCGCTTCTCCGAATCACGGATATCAGGTTGGCAGCGAACGTCGCCCATCGCCGCGGCGCCTTGTGTCTGGTCGACAACACCTTTGCATCGCCGGTTTTCCAGCGGCCGCTCGAGCTTGGCGTCGATCTCGTGCTTCACTCGACGACAAAATATCTCGCGGGACATGCGGACGTCGTCGGCGGCGCAATTTGCCTCAATGAGATCGCGCTCTACAAGCGGCTCAAGTTCCTGCAAAATGCCGCCGGCGCGACGCCGTCTCCGTTCGACTGCTTTCTCACGTTGCGAGGAATAAAAACTCTCGCGTTGCGCATGCGGGAGCACGAAAAAAACGCCACGGAGATCGCGCGTTTCCTGCAAGACCACGCCCGGGTGCGGCGGGTCTACTATCCCGGCTTGCATAATCATCCGGCCCATGATGTTGCCGCTTCTCAGATGGACGGCTTCAGCGGCATTGTCTCCTTCGAGGTGAAGGGTGGGCTTGCAGAAGCGCGCCGAGTGCTCGGACGATTGCGCCTCTTCAAAATCGCGGAGAGTCTCGGCGGCGTCGAGTCCCTCGTCGAGTTGCCCGCTGTGATGACCCACGCTTCGATCCCCAAAGAAGAGCGCAAGAAGGCCGGACTCGATGACGGACTGATACGTCTGTCAGTGGGAATCGAGCATATTCAGGATCTTCTTGACGATCTGAAGCGGGGATTGAGCCGGTAACCGCCGGAGATCGTCCAACGTGAGTGAAGAGACTCCCGATCTCCTTTCAATCCACCGATGTGAGCACGACAATGATTTAAACGCCGGGCGCGGTAGTCAACTTTGTGAATCGAATATACCCGGTCAGTATACTCAATTGTTAGCGAGAATCGAGGCACTCGTGGTATGGTGTTACCAACGAGGAGATTGGTATGTCACAGTCTTTACCCGAGATAGAGAAAAACGCGTTGCAATTGTCCGCTGAAGATCGCGCCCGGCTTGCGGTGCGCCTGCTGTCGAGCTTGGAAGAAACCACAGAATCTCCAGAAGAAATTGAAAAGCTCTGGATTGCCGAGGCAGAACGGCGGTTCCAAGAACTGCGGGATGGGGTGGTGCAGGGTATTCCTGCTCACGACGTTTTCGCTGAGTTGCGGAATAAAAAAGCGTGAAGGAGGCGATCTTCCATCCGGAAGCTCGGGTGGAGATGAACGAATCTTTCGATTTTTATGAAGCGCGGCTTGACGGACTCGGCATCCGGTTCTTATTGGCCGTCGAGCAGACAGTCGAACGTATTTCTACTCACCCGACGCCGGTGCTCTTGTCGGCGCTGGCGAATTCCGCAAACGGATCGTTCCTGGTTTTCCCTACAACATCATCTACCGCGTCTGGGAAGTTTACATTTACCTCGTTGCAGTTGCTCATGACAGCCGTCGTCCAGGTTATTGGCGCGAACGAGCCAATCGTCGCTAACTATCGGGTAGAGAAGGACGCGGCGGACCGCGCCTCTCACCCGAAACGTTCGGCCGAAAACCTGCCACGGAAAGCAAGTATAGAGACAACCAGATGCCGAACTAGGCGGCCGTTGAGAACCACTTTTACGGCGAGGAGTTGAGTGAGGTGGAAGCGGCCCTGAAAACCGTTACCAACAATCGGAGGACACGTTCATGACTACGGAAGGGAAAAATGCCGCTGCCGAAGAGGCGATCACGAAGGAAGCGCTAACCCGCTACCAAGCTACGACGGGTCCCCGCCTGCGCGAGATCATCTTGAGCCTGATCAAGCATCTGCATGGCTTTGCGCGCGACGTGCGGCTGACCGGCGACGAGTACCTCTTCGCGATGAACTATCTGGTCCAGCTGGGCGGGTACTGCAAGGGCGGCAGGCAGGAATTCCTCGCGCTCGCCGAGATGCTCGGGCTCGAAACCCTGGTGATCCAGATATCGCAGCCGAAGCCGGAAGGCGCGACGCTGCCGGGCGTGCTCGGACCGTTCTTCCTTCCGAACGCACCCTCTTTCGCGAACGGCGCCGACATCGCCGAAGACGTCGCGGGCGAGCCGCTCTACGTGTCGGGGCGTATTCTCGCGATCGATCGTCGGCCTGTTCCAAACGCGACCATCAACGTCTGGCAATCGGACGGGCGGGGACTGTACGACGTGCAGGGTGACCTGGCCAAGGACGGAATGCGGACGCGGGGGCAATTGAAGAGCGAGCCGGACGGTCGCTATTCGTTCTGGACGGTCGTCCCCATCGGGTATCCAGTCCCGAATGATGGGGGGATGGGTGACCTGGTCAAGTATACCTCGAACGGGGGCTGGCGGCCGGCGCACGTTCACTTCATGATCGAGGCCGATGGCCACGACACCCTGGTGACGCAAATCTGCGTGCGCGGCAGTGAGTACCTCGACGGAGACGCTGCCTTTTCGGTACGGAACGGGCTGATCGCAGACTTTCCGCGGCATCAGCCCGGTAAGGCGCCTGACGGCCGCCAGATGGATCGCCCGTTCCACACCATGGACTACGACTTCGTATTGACCCGCGCATGATCAAGGGCGTCATGTTGGAGGATGAAAAGGTCCCGGTCAGTCAACTCTAACCTATGCCACGGGGTAAGGCAGGCCGAACAAGCCGCTGCAGCCGACCGGGCCGGCCATTGGCGGCTTCTGGGAGTTCACAGGTCACTCTGGCCGGCCCGGCGGCTGAGCGGGGTCGTTATGCGTGTAGTACCCCTTCTCGGATGCGGCGATCTTTGAGACTCCGTTTCACGGGGAGAATGAATTGGCGCCATGCTTGAGTACCTGCACGTCCTGACCTTCTTCTCCTGGATCCCACTGGCTCTGTTAGCCAGCTCGCAGCCTGCAGCTCGTTGGCTCTGGGCACTCTGTGGGGTCACGTTCCTGCTCTGTGGTTACATACTGTATATCGATTTCATCTGGTCAAAGACCGTCGTCGCGCCGATTCGCGTGGACTTGTTATTCCTGATTCCCTTCAGCACTGTCACTTTTACAGGTGTCGGAGTTTGGGGCGTCCGGAAGCCCGGAGGGTTGCCCAAGATCGCATCCGTCCTTCTTCTTGCGTTTTCGGTTCCGACTCTCTTGGTCTTCGCACAGGGAATTTGGAAGTCCAGCAAAGATATGGTGCGACTCAATGCCAGGCCTGCGCTGATTTTCGAGGCCGAATTCCGAAATCCGCAAACCTTCAAGAATTTTTTTGGCAATATCGATGCGGGGAATGATCTTCGCGTGGGCCATTTTCGAGCCGAAGATCCAAAGACGATCAAGGCCATTTCTGGTTGATGTTCAAATGCGGTGAAAACGTGGAATGCGTCTACGCAGAGGCGGACTTGGGGGCGATCCCTGTACCGGGGACCTTCAAGGCACAATCTGAAACCGGTCTTCCCCATGACGTTGTCGTCTCGGCCTGGAGCCAGGACCGGCTCATTTTGGACTTCTCCCGGCGGGGCAGTTACACGTTTGTGAGAGCGCCGGTCTCCTACAATGAAACGGTCTCGGCACCCGGGAAAGTCAGCTTCCACGGCTCTTTCTCTCAGGCCCGAATCGACCGCGACTACATCTATCTCGTTCAGATTTGGTTGTGGCAATCAGGCGATCGTTGGGTCGCCTACTATGTTCGACGTAACGCCAAGTGCGGTTCGACAAATGATTTTGTCTTTGCATCCGGCTATGAAGGTAAGCCCCGCCGTGGCCAGATTTACTTTACGAGCGCCACGGGTGATCAAAAGATAGAGGAGTTCCAAATCACGGTACCCGCAGCGGCAGCCGACCACATCGATGCGCAGAGCTTCTATAATGGAAGACCTCTGGAAGCGGCTACGCTCAAAAGAGGCTCGATTCTTCACTCTTCGATTTACGAGAGCGCTCCAAATACCGACTTTGACGTCACTACCGATTGGCTGAAGACCGTTTCCATGGGGTATTTCATGTCATGGAAGGCCGAGTGTCCTGGGAACCAGGGACGTGCCAGCAGTTCCTAAGTAGAATGCCACCTAACCCACCGAATGGAGCCGACGCGCCAACCACCCTTTGGTCTGGTCACCCGTGACGCGCGGCTCATTCGTAAACGTTAGATCGCTAAATACAAGAGCTAAAGAATGTTTCATGACCGCGCGAGGTGTCAATTGTGGCTCAGCGGTGCAATAGCATCGTGTCAGTCGTTGGGACGACTCATCTTTTGACATTCCTTCCAATTTAGTCGCTCGTGAGCCAAACGGTTTATTTCACTTGAGCGTGCCCATGATTTCCCGGTACGTGCGCCGCGCGGCGACTTCTCTTTGAGATTTGTATCCCTGCATCTGTTCGTATTGGGGAAATTTGATTGCGGCGACGGCCTGATCTTCCGTCGTTCCGCGATCAATTTCTTTTTGAACTGCATCGCGCAAATCGACCAGCATCTGGCGAAAATGATGGAGACCCTGGCGGGTTTCCTTTGGGTCTTCGGGAATAGGGCCGTGCCCGGGCACGAAGATATCTGTCGGCACTGGACATCTTCGTCCTCCTGCGTGACTTTGGAATCAGGCGAGTTCTATGTCGGTTACGCTTCTCATCATTTCCGCTACACCGCAATAGGGTATGGAAACAGCGAGCAGCATAAGGGATCAGGGTTTGCCTCAAAGCTTTGACAAGTGAATAAAAATGGTCGAATCGTAAAAGCCGGAGTCTTCAAAAGCAATAGAACGTAAGGAGACAAAATGCGCGAGATCCTGAACGGTATTTTCACCTGGCCGTGGTTTTCCGAACCGCATGGTTACAATTTCAACGGGCACTTCATAAAGCACCCGGGGGGAAATCTTTGCGTTGATCCTGTGGAGCCCAGCGATGAGGAGCTCGCGGAAATCGAACGGCAGGGCGTCGCGCGCATTCTCATCACCAATCGCAATCACTCGCGTGCCGCGAACAAGATTCGTGCGCGCACCGGCGCGCGGACGCTGATCCATCCCGCGGACGCAGCTCACGCCCGCAAAGAAGGCGCGCAACTGGACGGCGAATTGAACCCCGGAGACAAGATCGGTCCGTTCGTGGTGATCGACGCGCCGGGTAAATCGCTGGGAGAAGTGGTGCTTCATTGGCCGGACCGAAGAATCCTTCTTGTCGGCGACGCCGTCGTCGGCGATCCACCAGGCAAGTGCAAGCTCTTGCCGGACAAAGTAGTCGACGATCCGCCGCGCCTGCGCGACAGCGCCCGTCAGCTACTAGCGCTCGACTTCGACATTCTACTGGTGGGCGACGGCGTACCGATTCTCGCGGGAGCGAAGGAGCGATTACGGGAATTGGTGGATACGTTTTAAACCCAGAAAAGCTCCAGCTTTGAAGAGCTTCCCCCCTGAATATCCTTTCAATCCGCGAAAAACTCCTACCGATCTTGGCGCGGTTCCGTATTTTATCGCTACGATAACGCAGGCGCTGCTTCGATTGGCTGGTCATGACGGGTCAGTTGTCGCACGGCAACGGCAACCAAGAGGACTCCGATCCAGGTGGCGACGCCGCTGACAATTTTGGGATCGGTGGAACCAAAAATCCATCCTAGATCCTCACGGCTGAAGTCTCCAAACACCCGAATCACTTTGAGCCCGAACACCCAGCCCGCGTGCAGTCCGATCGAAAGATAGAGATTGCCTGTGCGCGCCAGGGCATAACTCAAAATCACTCCAATAAGAAAAAGACCGAAGATTCCCGGCAATAGATCGAGCGGATGATAAAACGGTTCGAAGGTGCTCAAGAGATGACGAAATCCGGCCAACGGTTCGATGCCGTTTAAAAAGTAGGGTTCGCCCGGTTTAACGAAGTGAAGCACCGAATAGAAGAGATTGGCAAATACGTAGGCAGCCCATGGATGGCCAGTATCGCGCAAGCCGAGAAAAAGAATTCCACGAAAAAAAATCTCTTCTAAAAAACTGGCGAAGCTACCGGCGAAGAAAGCGCTGATGAGCCGCGAGAGCGACTCTCCCCAAGACAGACGGAAGAAAGGAACAAAAATCGTGCTAACCGTCATGAACGCCACCAATAACGCAGTGGATGCGACGGCGAGAGTCCATCCGATTGATAGCAGACGTGTTGCTTGACCAACACCCGGCAGGAGCAACGGTTTGAGCCGCGGTGGAAAAATAAACTTGCGGGCGACAGCGAATCCGATGATGCCAGCGACCATGAAGGCGCGATTGAATACACGCGGGAAGGGAACGCGCTCGTCAATCAACGACGGCCAGTTGAGCTGAATCCAATCTGCGCCCAAAGCCATCCACGGGCTGATGACACACGTGATCGCCAGTATCAGCAGCAAAAAGATGAGCAAGCGTTGATGGCTTTTGAGTGAATTCGTGGATTTCACGGGCACTTTGACTATGTTATAGCGAATTCATGATCGCAAGCAGCAGCGCACAAAAACTGCGCGGCAAAGTGGCATTGGTCACCGGGGCGAGTCGCGGAATCGGACGCGCGATTGCTGCAGCTTATACGCGTGAAGGAGCGCGCGTATTTGCTTGCGCTCGGCATCAGGAGAATCTCGACCGTGCAATTGCCGAAATCGCCGCAGCCGGCGGAGAAATCGCCGGAGTTGCAGGCGACGTGGGCTCTGCGCAAGACGTCGAGCGTATCGTGCGCGCCGCGACCGATCGCTTCGGCATTATCAATGTGCTGGTGAATAATGCCAGCGTTCTCGGACCCCGGGTCGATATTGCGGATTATCCGCTGGCAGCCTGGCAAGAAGTGATTAATGTAAATCTTACCGGAATTTTCATGCTGACTCGTGCGGTGGTCCCGATAATGCGGAAGCAGCGCTCGGGTGCGATCATCAATGTCTCGTCCGGCGTGGGCCGAAACGGAAAAGCGCGCTGGGGTGCTTACGCCGTGTCCAAGGCCGGGATCGAATGCCTCACGCAAATTCTCGCCGACGAGCTGAAAGGCTCAGGTGTGAGAGTCAATGCGGTAAACCCTGCCGCGACCCGAACCAAAATGCGGGCACAAGCCTACCCCCAAGAAGATCCGCAGAGCTTACCAAGCCCGGAAGGGATCATGCCGATTTTTGTCGATCTGGCGTCGGACGATACCGTCACACTGAGCGGCGCGTCCCTCGATGCACGTAATTGGACTCGACTGTCGCATTGACGAAGCATGGGCCTTCATATACAAGACTTGGCCATCATGCCACGGGTCAATAGATCCCATAACAACACGCGCGTTTAAGTAATTTTCTTTGCAAGGCAATAGGGTTTAGATTCAGATGACGAGGATTATTCTTGGCCTTTGCTTGGTGTTCCTATTGACTCCGGCGGCGCTCGCTCAAGAGCTGAAGCGGATCAAAATCGGCTATCCGGCGATCTCCTATAATCAGATTCACATTTGGGTGGGTAAGGACGCCGGTTTGTTCAAGAAATACGGTCTCGATGCGGAGATTATTTTCTTCCGCGGCGGACAGATGGCGACCCAAGCGCTCGTTGCCGGCGACCCACCCATCGTCAATATCGGCACGGTAGTGCAAGCCGGCTTGCAGGGCCATGACGTCGTTCTCATCGCTTCGTCAGAAAATAGTTACAATTATTCGGTTGTCGCGCGGCCGAGCATCACAAAGATCGAGCAACTTAAGGGGAAACGGCTTGGCGTGAGCGGCTTTGGCTCCGCATCTCATAACGCGTCACTGATCCTGCTTAAAAAATTCAACCTGGAGCCTAGCAAAGACGTCGCGCTGGTGGTGGCGGGCCCCACCACCGATCGTTTAACCGCAGTTGAAGCAGGACGGATTGATGCCACGGTTCTGACGGCCTCGGAGTTACCCAGAGCGCGTAAGCAAGGGTTAGTCGAGGTTTACGACATGGTCGATCTCGGTGTCGAAGTGCAGGGCAATGGCTTCGCGACCTCTCGATCATTTATCAAAAGCCAACGTGATACCGTATTGAGCGCACTGAAAGGCTATGTGGAAGCGATCTACTATATTAATCGTAACCGTGATGAGAGTCGGAAAATTATTGCCAAATACCTTCGTCTCACAGATCCGGAAATTTTGGACGCGACCTACAACGCATTCGTCAAAACGGTAGCGAAAAAACCCTATCCGACGCTCAAAGGAATTCAATTTTTGCTCGATGAGGTGGCCGCCAAATTGCCGAATGCTAAAACCGCAAAACCGGAGCAGTTTGTCGACCTTTCGTTACTGCAGCAATTGGAAAAGGAAGGTTTCTTTTCTGAGATGGCCAAAGGTTATCCGTAAGCAGAGGGAGAAAGCCTATGAATTTAAAAATTGGCGAGCGCTTTCCAGATGTAGAACTGCCGGACCAAGATGGGCAGCAGGTGAAGCTTTCGGGTCTTGTAGGAAAATTTCCGTCCATCCTATCTTTTTACCGCGGCTACTGGTGAGGAAAGTGCCAGGTGCAGTTGCGCCATTATGTTGAACTTCAAGAGGAGCTCGCGATTAACTATTGCAAGCTCACGGTCGTGAGCGTGGATTCGCCGGAAGTGAACGACGCGTTTCGTACCGGGCTGCGGGCCAGTTTTCCTTTCCTGAGCGATCAGGAACGCAAGGTGGTCAAGCTGCTCGACATGACCGAAACATCGAAGAGCCGCGGTGTCACTGCCATGCCCTACACGTTTTCGCTGTTGCCCGATCTTACGATCCATAACCTTTATTGCGGGTACTGGTATCTTGGGCGCCCGACCTTGGACGAGCTGAGAATGGATTTGCGCGCCATGCTCAAAATTGTGCGGCCGGATTTCGAGGGTCCAGTGGGTTAGCGCTGTTGTAATTTTGCTAAGGTTGCAAGCGGAAATCCGAACCGGTAAGCTTTTTTGACATGATTACCCCGGAGCAGATCAAAGACTTCTTAGGAAAGTCGCTGCCGATATCGGTTTGCGAAACCCAGGATTTGACCGGCGGCGGCGATCATTGGCAATTGATCGTTGTATCGCCGGCTTTTGAGGGCAAAGGGTTGCTCGAGCAGCATCGACTCGTGAACGAAGCATTGAAAGAGCCGATCAGCGACCAGCGAATTCATGCTCTAGCGTTAAAAACTTTCAGCCCGTCACAATGGGAGAAGCTCGGTTCCTGATTTCGAAGAAAAAGGAGAAGCTCATGGCAGATGACATTATCAATAAAATCGATGAAAAGGTGAAGAACAACAAGGTCATGTTGTATATGAAGGGGACTCCCGATTTTCCGCAGTGTGGTTTTTCGGCGCACACGGTCGAGATCCTCAGGTCCTATGGCGTTCCATTTGCGACGGAGGATGTCCTGGCCGATCCGTCGGTACGTGACGGCATCAAGCGATATTCGAATTGGCCGACGATCCCGCAGATCTATATCGACGGCAAGTTCGTCGGGGGCTGTGATATCGTTCACGAGCTTCACGAACGAGGCGAGCTTGAGCCGATGCTCAAGTCAGCTCTCGGCAAATAAGGGCCGTTAAGATTTGGCTTTGGCGCTCGTCTAATCCACCGTGGGCGGATCGTCATGAAAGACAAGTTTTTCATGCTTTTTGTCGTTCTTACGCTGGGTTGGACGAGCGCTTGCTCCAGCCTTGGCCGTCTCAGTCCGGCCTACACTAGCTTCGACCAGGGGCGGACGTTGTTCAATCAAGGCCGGTTTGATGAGGCCATACCCTATTTCGAGGATGCAACACACGACGATCCCGAGTTCGCTCAAGCTTACCTATATCTTGGTCGCGCTTACATTAGCCAAAGTCGATGGCGCGCGGCGATTCAGCCTCTGCGCGCCGCCTTCAGACTTGCGCCCAAAGAGTCGCAGCAGGAAATCATGAATCTGTTGGTCGATGCCATGTTTGCCGCAGCTTTGAATGATTTCGACCTCGGCGGCGAGCGCCGTCCGCCGGCGCGCTTCAACCGCACCCTGTAACAAAAGTTCTTCTTTTCTCTCTCAGCCCGTCATACCGGCTTGACGGATCTAGGCAGCATCCATAAGATCCTCACGATCGATGGAGGAATTCTTATGTCTCCGACACGCTTAGGTTTAATCTTTTTTCTTCTCATAGCGTCACCCGCATCGGCACAGTTCGACAAAGTCTTGAAAGGGTTGGGGAGCCTTTCCGGCGGGAGCGGGTTGAGTGATGCGAAGATCGGCTCCGGGCTCCAGGAAGCATTGAAAGTGGGCACCGAAAACGCGGTTGTGCAGACGGGCACCGTGGATGGGTTTCTGAAAAATAAAGCGATTAAGATACTTATGCCCAAGTCACTGCAGACGATTGAACAACCTCTGCGGCTTGTCGGCTACGGACCGCAAATCGATGAGTTCGTCGTCGGTATGAATCGTGCGGCGGAGAAGGCCGTGCCTTTTGCCAAAGATATTTTTTGGGAGGCGATTGGCGCAATGACGTTCGACGATGCACAGAGAATTCTCAACGGAAACGACACCGCGGCCACTGACTATTTCAAAGGCAAGACTTCAAAGAAACTCCAAGCGGCATTCTTGCCGAACGTCAAGGACGTCATGGATCAGGTGGGCGTTAATCGGCAGTACAATGAATTGATCGGTAAGTATAAGGACGTGCCGTTCTCCAAAAATATTGCATTCGACGCAAACCAATACGTGACGGAAAAGACAACTGACGGACTGTTCTTCGTTGTCGGGCAAGAGGAGAAAAAAATCAGGACCAACCCGTCGGCCCGGGTTACGGATCTCTTAAAAGAAGTCTTCAGCAAAAAATAATTCGCCAGGGTGCGCGAAAAGATCCTTCGCTTACCGCTCAGGATGACGGGCGCGGTATGAGTAAGGGTTGTTCTGACAGATCCTTCGCTACCGCTCATTCGACAGTGATGCCATCAATCGACCAAAGCCCTTCACTTCTTGCTTCACTTTGGCCATTTTAAGGGCATGCCAGATATACGCCTGACAGCTGGTCACGACGGGTTTGCCGATTTCTCGCTCGAGTAGATCAACGTCGGTGATTGTCGGCCAGCGCGGGCAGGGAACGAATACGCCGTCGGCTTCGGGCGCTTGCTCATAGAGTCGCTTGGCGATTTTATATGCGGAGTGTATGTCCATATCCGTCAGATCGGCGTTTTTTCTGATGCCGTAACCCTGAATTTTCAAAACCTTAAAGCCGGAAGCTTCCAGGAAAACTTTCATCCGCTCGTTGAGCGCATCTTCGTGCGGTGTCGCGACCACCAGTTGCTTAATATTCAATGACTTTAGAGCTTCGACTTCGCCGGTAATTCCCGGCGAAACCGGAACGCCAAACTTCGCGCTGAGTTTTCTGCTCATTTCAATATCGCTGCCGTGGCCGAGTTTAGTGAACAGAGGCGAGCCGCCGATGATGATCGAATCGCACTTGTTATCGACGAGATCCGCGGCCGCTTCCTCAATGCGCTGCAGTTGGCGCTCGAAATCGGCATCGACAAGCTGCCGGATCGTGCCGGTGCTGTTCAAGATCATAAATCCTTCCGGCAGCATTTTGTAAAATTCGTAAACCAAAGTATCGCCGCGCGATGGGGCGACGTGACCAATTTTTGCTCGCCAGCCGTACATTATCTTCCTCCCTGTTTTGCTGCTCAGACGAAGCTAGCCGAATCGAAAATCGACGATGGATATTCGAAGATAGCGATCCTCGATCCGGGATTCTCTATTGTCGTAAGTTTCTCACCAATTCAGCCAGGCGCCGTTTACGTGAATGGTTTGTCCCGTAATATATTTATTCTCATCGAGAACGAGGAAGAGCGCGGTACTGGCGATCTCCTCGGTTGTGCCCGGGCGGCCCATTGGAATTTTGCCGACCTCGGCGGCCCACGCCTCATCGGAGTAATGGCCGCGGACTCGCGGTGTCTCGATGCGACCCGGCGCAATGGCGTTGATGTTGAGGCTGTCTTGAATGTGCTCGAGCGCCAACGATTTGGCAAATGCGGCAACGCCGGCTTTAGCCGCAGCATAACTCGACCGGGTGGCATTCCCGCTGAAACCATAGATGGAAGAAATATTGACAATCTTGCCGTAGCGTTGCTTGAGCATCGCGGGCAATACGGCTTGGGAACAGAGAAAGACGGATTTCAAGTTCATGTCGACCACTCGGTCCCAATCGATTGCAGTCATCTGGATTACCGGTTTACGCTCCGCGCCGCCGGCCACATTGACCAGAATGTCAACACGGTCCCAGCAGTTTAGAGTCGCCGTGACGATCTCGTTCACCGCCTGTTTTTTCGTCACATCGGCTGTAAGAGGCATGGCGCTGCCGTTAGGCCCAATCTGATGCGCACAGTGGGCGGCGGCCGCGGCATCGATGTCGACGACCGCGACCTTGGCGCCTTCGCGGGAAAATCTTTGCGCAATCGCTCCGCCGATCCCGCCGCCGCCACCGGTCACGATCGCAATTTTATCGTCGAGTGCTCTCACCTTGCCCTACTTGTCTGCCAAATATTCGAATAGTTCTTCGAGCTGCTGAATCCGACGAACCTTGGGATGATCGAAGGCCTGGTTGTAAGGCCGATGGGGCATGAAAACGACGGCCTCGGTTTCGCTCGCGACGTCATGGCAATTCTCATGACGATCATCGACGAAAAGTCCGATATTGAGCTCGCGAACAAGAACGGATTTTTTGTCTTGAGTAAAGTAGACGACCGGATCGCTTACGCCGTGAGACCGGAGCCAATCGCAGGTCACACGGTTGATATCATAAGTATCTCGCACCCAGCGATGAGTAATGAAGACGGTCCGATGCATGCGACTGATGCGATCGAGCTCGTGCCACTGTTTGGGCGTGAGAAGCGGCGTCAGCGCGCGCCAGAACTCGGCATCGTATGATGCCGCCTCCATGCAATCGAAAATCATCGTTGGAGTGAGAAAGGGATGGGCTAAAAAGTTTGGGTCGATGACCGATGCGGGATCGATGAGCCCGGTACCGGTTCGCTGGGCCAGCAACTGAAGAAACGGCGTGATGAAATCGGCGAGGACGCCGTCGATGTCGAGTCCAACGATCATGAACGTCGTTCAATCTAAGCGAATCGCTTCCAGGCGTCAACTTTGACAAGGCTACGCCGCGTTTTGATCAACTGAGTTCTCGTCCTTACGCGGTTTCGAGCTGGAATGAAGCTTGCTCAATTCACGCATAGAGCCGAAGAAAGCTATAGGATGGCATGAAGAATTCGATTAGAATAAGCGTCGTGAGACGCTCCGCTTTGTTACTGGGTGCCGCCTGGATACTGTGGAACCATACCACCAATCCGGCCTCGTCTCAGGAAACTTGGACACCGTTGTCTCAGTTCAAGACCAGATCTGATTGTGTGGAAGCAGCACGGGGCACCGTCCAGAGACACGCTTCCACGCCGCGCACGATCGAAGGAAGCAGACTTGTTTCACCCAAACAGCAACCGCAAAAACTGGTCGTGTACGTGGGCGACGACGCCGTTTCCGTCATAAGCTACGAATGCAACCCAGCCACGCAAACGCCGGCCGCTATTAGCCGATCTCATACGAATTGCAACGATGCGGATTGTAGACACGAGTCCTCGGAACAGAGTCACTAGTCGGGAAATACCGGCGGGTCGCTTCGGCTCGTTCGGTTCGCCTTTCCACACGCCAGGATGAGCTGTGCGATCCCGGTGACATAATTTCGCTCCACCAGTTTAGCCATCTTTTTTCGGCGTATGCAGTTTGTTATGAAAAATATAGGGAACATGGCTCGGCAATCCGACCTTGTTCTCGGCGTTATGCGCAGATTAGGCTCCCATCCATCGGCGGCGAAACGGCTCATTCGGCGCTGTCCTATGTGCAAAGAGGCCATGGGCATTTTCATTGCCGATCCGGTGAAGAATATTCGACCGGTCCACGGCTTCTGCATGAGATGCGGCTACGGATTTCGATGGGCGATCATCACGTCCTGAGCTTAAGCTGAAAATTCCATCCGAGCACTAAAAGAATCCTTGGCCCTTATCCGGGTAAATCGTGTTCGCGCTATTCCGGAAATCGGGTGCGGGGCTACTACGCATTCCTGCCGTCACTTCGTTGTCAATCCTCGCGCGCGTGTGTTACAGAAAAGGGCTGGTCTTCATTCAGAGAGGAGCTCTTTTAAGATGCAAGAAGAAGTGCTGCAACAGGTGGATCGCAATCGAATCGTGGAGCTGGCGTGCAATTTGGCGAATATTGTCAGCATCACGGGCGAGGAGGAAGAAGTCGCGAAATATATCGGCAGCGAGTTGGAACAGCTTAGCATGCAGGTGGAGTATCAATACGTTGAAGACGGCAGGCCCAACGTGGTGGGAATACTTAAAGGCACCGGGGGCGGCGCGACGTTGATGTTCAACGCGCACATGGATCATTTCGACAATCCGCAGGAGACCGTGGTGGATGAAGACCGCATTTACGGCCGCGGTCTCGTCAATATGAAAGCGGCGTTTCCTTGCTACATCGAGGCGGTATCGGCGATCCAAAAAGCCGGAGTCAAGCTCAAGGGTGACGTTATCATCGCGGGTGTGGTCGGCGAGATCGAAAAGGCGCAAATCGGGAGGTTTCATGGCAAGACCTACCGCGGCGGCGGTGTTGGTGCTCGATACCTCATGGATCACGGCGTTATGGCCGACATGTGCATTATCGGCGAGCCTACCGGATTGCAGTTGCAAATCGGCAATTCCGGCTTGCTCTGGGCTCGGGTGAGTGTCGATGGCAAGGCGACGAAATTTGTCCTGGCGGCTTGCAAGGTCGCGCAGGCGATTCAGGAATGGGAAAAGGAATATCAGCGGAAAAATCCGCACAAGTTCATGTTGCCGACCGTACAGATCGGCGCCATCGAGGGCGGCAACCCGTTTAAGCCAGGCACACGTCCGACCACGGACATTTTCGTTATTGTCAAAATGCTGCCTGGGGCGGTGCCATTGGCGATCAAGCGCGACATCGAACAGGTGTGTGAGCGTGTACGCAAACGCGAGCCGGATATTCTGGATATTCGGGTGGATCTCTATCTCACCACACCGGGATACGAAATTTCCAAAAGCGAGCCGCTGGTCAAAGTAATGGAACGATCGCACCGCGCAGTTTTCAATGAACCGGTTCCGTATGCTAAGCCGATCCGTTACGGAATCACCAGCGATGGTTCACGCATCGCGCAGTACGGCGTGCCGGCGATCACCTACGGTCCGGGATTCGGCACTCATCTGGTGGATCCGACCGAAACGAAAGCCGGAGCAGAGTGGGATTCGCCCAGCGGCGTTCGGCGCGGTGTCGGCATTACCAACATGGTCAATTGTACCAAAGTCTATGCCGCGGCGGCCTTGGAAATTTGCAACACCAAAAAGGAAGAAGTGGCAAAAAGATAAATTGTAGGTTCGCAGTCCGGGTCCCTTCCTAGCTGGACCGTTGAACCTCAAACTTTGAACCACACGCTGAAATCAAAATGGATCTGACCTTTGCGCATTACCGGAATCGTTTTTGTATGTTTCGGACCTATTATGCCCTCGCCGTCGGCAAGGTGAAGCCGGACGGCGTCAATATGAAAGTGATCGAATTGCCGGACCCGCCGAGCAAAGAGCAAGAGGAAGCATTGATTCGCGGCGACGTGCAGGCGGCCAATCTTTATTTACCGAATTTTCTTCGGCGCAAGCTGCAAGGCGCGCCGATCATAGGTCTCGCCACCGAATGGAAGTCGACGATGAAAGGTAATGGCGTGTTTGTGCGTGTGGACAGTGCGATCAATACGCCCAAAGATCTCGAAGGCCGTCTGATCGCCACGCACCAGGGGCCGCATGCGATCCATCAATATCTACTGCGCCGAGTTTACGGCGTGGACGACAGGAAGCTACGCTGGGCGTCCTATCCACAGGAAAAGCTTTTGGACGTGCTGCAGAGGAACGAGGCGGACGCCGTGGTGTTATTGGATCATTTCTTCTTTCGCGGCGAAGTTGCCGAGGGCGTGCGCTGCCTTTATACCGACGGAGAAGCTTGGAAAAAATTGCACGGCTTCGATGAAATGATCAAACATATGGTGGCTGCGCGCGAGGACTTGTTGCAGAGATCTCCGGGTATCAAAGAAACGCTGCTGAGAGCGTTTCGCGCATCCTTCGCGTACAGCGAGAGGCATCTCGACGAGATCGCCGACGAATTTATCTCCCGCTACGGCGGCGACAAAGAGGCGTTGCTGGCTTCGGCGCGCTATCCGAACATTGAATTCACCTTTACCGAGGAAGAACAGCGACTCGCCGAAGCGGAAATGGAGTTGCTCGTGGAAGTGGGTCAGATCGCGCGTAAGGCGCCGCTGGCGTCTCTCTTCTCGATGTGAGCTGCTTGGGTGCAGTTGAGTCTATTCAGTTCAGCATTTCACCGTCGTGTCGGCCCAAACACTGGATGGCATTTGCCGTCGCGCTCGCCGCCGGCCTTGTGGTTTCGTCTTGCGCTAGGCTGCTGACTCCTCGCATTGAAGACAGGGTGCAGTTGACTCATACCGCGACGCTCATTGAGGAAGTAAAAAGCTTCGGCAAATCTCTCGGTATCGAGCCGACTCCCGCGCTCAGCCGAACGACTCAAGATAGTCAGCCACTATCGATGTTATGGCTCTGGATGCAACGCGACGGAACTCTAGCCCTCGATCGCCCTATAGATATACGTTTGGCCATCGGTTTCAGCACAGAGAGAGAGCGGCTTAAAATTGAGCAAGTTTATCGTGTCGATGGCTATAGCGTTTATTACCGCCAGGGAAACGAATTTTCCGATGCGCGCTCGGTGGCGACTCTAGGGTTTGCCGCGGAGCCGCTCGTGCGGCGAGTGATGGTGGTTTTGCACGAGGATCTGCACGGCGACGCCAATTTCGCCCTGCCGTGGGAAATTGAAGAGGGGCTGGTGACACCGCTGGGATATTTGGCGGCGGCGGCTTTTTTTGAAGAGAAGAATGACCAGGCTGCCCGGACTAATGCCCTGGCGTCATTGAAGGAAGAACGCCAGGTCTCCCGCG
>Ga0207650_10001108_pt1 | contig 19804 bp, 15 predicted proteins | sample KBSS63metaG_FD_184325 | JGI IMG/M metagenome (GOLD analysis project Ga0207650, IMG submission 184325) | Switchgrass rhizosphere microbial communities from Kellogg Biological Station, Michigan, USA - KBS S6-3 metaG (SPAdes) (version 2) | ecosystem: Host-associated > Plants > Roots > Rhizosphere...
CGTTTTTCCGCGTCAACAATGAACTTCTCAGCTTCAGCGGGCGTGCCCTTCGCATCCGACGACATGGGCGAGTTTGAATTGTTGGCACAGGAAGACGTGATGGCGATCAGCACGCTGATGATGAAAAACACCCCGGTCCACACATGGGTGCTGTGACGAGTAAGATTCATACTGCCTCCATTGACTTTTGCTTGTTGCCGGCCAGGGGATGAGGGAATTGTAAGCCGGGGTGGGAAAGTTTGAAAGCAGCGCCTAGGTTCTTTACTGCAATCTTGTTCGTTTGTAGGGGCGGACCTATGTGTCGGCCCTGTGTGATATTGGCCTGCAACCGGGCGGACACATAGGTCCGCCCCTACAATCTCAGTTTGCTGCTTCACCGTTCGGATTCAACGCCGCAGCCACGAGCGCGCGTAACGCAATTGCCCTCGCGGTTTCCCAATCAGATTCATAAGGAACTACGACGTAGTGAAGTCGTTTGCCGGCGACGTTGTAGAAATTGTGATACGAGAGGTAATGCTTGCGGCCGGTGAGCGTTCCCAGCGTTGAGATGAGCCGCGGCGGCAGAAAGATCATGTAAATCGTTGAAGACTCTGGCGGCGGCAATGATCTCGAATTGATCAATTCCGCGAGAACGGCGCGCACTCGCAGGTCTGAGATTTTTTCTCCTTCCGCAAAGACCGTCGGCACTTCCTGGCTATAAGTCGCCGCAAAAAAATCCTCGATACCAACTCCGGCTAATTTGTTAGCGTCTTGTTGATTGCTAACCGACGCCAAAAGCGTGCTGAGTTTCGGTTCGCGTTCATGCAGCGGAGAACTGGACCAATCGCTGCCGAGAAAGATGCTGCACTGTTGCGGGCTATCAATGACTGCGCCAGGAGTGCGACGCACTTCCGTGAGCAATTTGAATTTTGAGTTAAGAATAAAGGCGCGCCCGCCGTCGTCATCTAAGACGCTTTGCTCGATACTGACCTTCGCTTGCGGCTGTTGGGCGGCCGCGCTTGAGACGAGACCCAGCAGGAATAGAATGATTAGTTGATTGCGCATGTCGCTCCTGTCATTGAACTACGTCGAGCGCGAAGTCGTCGATGATGAAAGAAGTTTGCAGTCCCTGGTCTTCCACGCCAGTGAGATAGATTTGAATCGTCTGTCCTTTGTAGACGGAGAGATCGAAGCTGGCCTGGGCGTAGGGGGCCTTGGGACTGAGGTTCGAGTAACTGGCCAAGGTCGCAAGCACAGCGCCGGCCGGATTGCGCAACTGCACCGTGAGCTTGTCGTAGGCAACGGTGTTGGATGTCTCGGCGGTGTAAACGTAGATCCAGTACGAGAGCGTAGCTTTGGTCGCGTTACTGGGAATGGTGACTGTCTGCGAGAGGGTGTCGGTATGCGGCGTGCCGAAGCCGTTCATCCAGGCTTTCCATGACCCGCTGCGAGCGGGCTGCAGAATTGAGTTATCGATGACGCCGGTTGTAGCGCTCCAGGGTGCGGCGTCAGTGCCGCTTTCGAAGCCGGGGTTGCCGAGCAGTTGTTGCGAGGAGTCGGACGCGCTGATGGTCAGGCTGAGATTGGCAGTGTGAGTTTTACCGCCGCCGGAACCGGTGACGACAAAGTTATAAGTCCCGCGCGGCGTGTTCGTCGTGGTGCTGATGGTTAACGTTGCGGAGCCCGAACCGGGTGCGGCAAGGGACGGAGGATTGAAACTGGCAGTTGCGCCCGAAGGCAGACCGGAGGCACTGAGCGTGACGGTGGAGTTGAAACCGCCGGATAAGTTGCTGGTGATGGTCGCACTGCCGGAGCTGCCTTGTGCGATCGACAAAATCGAAGGAGTCGCCGTTAATGCGAAGTCGTCAATCGTTCCTGACTTGAGCACATCGAGCGCGAAGTCGTCGATGATGAAAGAAGTTTGTAGTCCCTGGTCTTCCACGCCAGTGAGATAGATTTGAATTGTCTGTCCTTTGTAGGCAGAGAGATCGAAGCTGGCTTGGGCGTAGGGGGCCTTGGGACTGAGGTTCGAGTAACTAGCCAGGGTGGCAAGCACAGCGCCCGCCGGATTGCGCAACTGCACCGAGAGCTTGTCGTAGGCAACGGTGTTGGAAGTCTCAGCGGTGTAAACGTAGATCCAGTACGAGAGCGTAGCTTTGGTCGCGTTGCTGGGAATGGTGACTGTCTGCGAGAGGGTGTCGGTATGCGGCGTGCCGAAGCCGTTCATCCAGGCTTTCCATGACCCGCTGCGAGCGGGCTGCAGAGTTGAGTTATCGATGACGCCGGTTGTAGCGATCCAGGGTTCGGCGTTGGTGCCGCTTTCGAAGCCGGGGTTGCCGAGCAGTTGTTGCGAGGAGTCGGACGCGCTGATGGTCAGGCTGAGATTGGCAGTGTGAGTTTTATCGCCGCCGGAACCGGTGACGACAAGGTTATAAGTCCCGCGCGGCGTGTTGGTAGTGGTGCTGATGGTTAACGTTGCGGAGCCTGAACCGGGTGCGGCAAGGGACGGAGGATTGAAGCTGGCAGTTGCGCCCGAAGGCAGACCGGAGGCACTGAGCGTGACGGCGGAGTTGAAACCGCCGGATAAGTTGCTGGTGATGGTGGCACTGCCTGAGCTGCCTTGTGCGATCGACAAACTCGACGGAGACGCAGCGAGGGCGAAGTCGCTTGTCGGTAAAAAAACAATGTCGATAACCGGATGGAGCTCGATGCCGTTAGGTGCCACGCCCGTTTGCCCCGCGAGATAATCGAAGAAACCGACTCCGGTAATTTGAACCGGCACGTTAGCAGTTTTCAGAGAAGAAGTTGCCGTGTACCTGGCGTCGAAGTCTGCGCGCGCTCGAACTATGCCGCTGTAGAACCTGTTACTGGCACTCACGCAACTAGGCGAGGGAATCTCCGCGATCATTTGATGGCCTGCGCCGTCGACTAGTAACAAGTGGTAATCAGAGTCCGCCTGTTTTTGATACTGCTTCAAGGTCGCATTTACCACCCAGAGCGTCGTCTCTGTCGGTTGGACGCGATTGTTGTCGGGAAGCACAGTTGGAGCAGCGAGACTTGTGAGATAGGTAAGAGTAGTGCTTGACGGCGAAATCGTATCGATCAGGCTGGCGTCTGGATCGGCGCCAGTCTTGACCGCCCAGCGCTCGCCGCCGCATTGCGCCAGACTGTGAGCAGGCAAGAGCAGAAGCATCGCGGAGGCACAGAGCAGCAGCCGCGAACCAGGCTTTAGGAGATACATGTGAACCGCTGGACGAACAGAATTGGAACAGACTTCTCTAGAGGAAGAAGTGCAATGGCCACGGATTTCCAGGCAGGAAGTTCAGACTTCTCCTGTTCGTCCGCGCAAGCGGATCAGGTGGATCGTACGTGTGGGTGGGTGAGTTGATTGATCAGCGAACCTATGGCTCGACGATGCCTTTCTTGATATTTCGCTGCCAGGCTTCGTAGTTCCTCACGCGCCGCTTCGCCTGCTTGCGTGTGAGTCGCAACTCGTTCGCTACGGAGTCGATCCGCGCGGTCCGATCCTTTTTCTTGTCATACCGGTCGCCGGGCGCTCGAAGGTAGATTTGGTAGGCACGTGTCCATTCTGACTTAACATCGGCAGTCGCCTGGATGCCGCGTTTCTCTGGCATATTTGGTTTCCTCTAATTAGTTTTGCGCGAATTCTAGCAGCGAAGTGGGCCGAGCGGTAGCGGAAAATCCATAGTTCACATTAGGGCAATAAGATTCAGTCAATCAAACGACTCTTAGTGTGGTTGGTAGTTTTCTGTTCGTGCCTTTTCGTAGTCAGTTCTCTGGTCTGGCTCTAAATCAAGACCACGAAAAAACACGAAGCTAGAAGCAATACACGAAACTAAGATCTCGTGAGTGAAACTAAATTATTGCCCTAATTGGTTACTTCTTAGCAGCGCGTTTGGAAGCAGGCTTGGCCTCCGCGGAGGTTTCCTCGTTCGCCTTGTCAGCCACGTTTCCGCTGATCTTTTCGGCTTCTTCGGCGGCTCCGGCAACGGCACCTTCAGCTGCTCCGGCGGCGGCGCTGGTAAACACAGCCTTCAAAGCCTCTTTGGCTTTACTAAGGAGTCCGGTTGACCGTCTTGATGACTTGCGGCTACCGCTCTTTTTGGTTGCGCCTTTCTTGCTGGCGGTCTTCTTAGAAGCAGTTGCTTTCTTAGGAGCAGATTTCTTTGAGCTGCCCCTGGTAGCTGAGGTTGATTTCTTTCCGGTTGATTTTTTCCCTGCTGGTTTTCTGGCTGGCATGTTCTCCTCTTCTGAAAAATCCACAAGAAGCAACGCTCCCCCAATTGCGGAAGAAGCGTTGCCTGCTGTGGACGATGCTCTGGCGTTCCCGCCAGGGCCCTTTAAGAAACCGTCGCCAAAAGCAGCGGGGTTTCTATCCTGTCCAAACCACAAATCAAACCGTGCCGTTTATAGCGACAGCGGCTGTGTCTGGCGACTGCTAGGCAGCAACGCTCCTAAACAGCTCTACGACCTGACACCAGATTGATGATGAACACAATCAGCGCAATGACCAGCAGCAGGTGAATGAGTCCACCGCCAATGTGACCAAGAAATCCAATTAACCAAAGCACCAGCAATATCACTAGTATCGTCCACAACATCGGCTCTCTCCTTTGTTAGTTGTCCTTTAGAATTCGTTATTTCGCCCCGAACACTGTTGACGGGGAGCAATGACCATGCCATCTCCGTCGCGAGCCTAACCAATCGCCAAAAATCCAAGGAAACGGGCGCGTTTTGCAGCGCATCACTTCAGTGGTAGCCGCGTTCTACCAACGCAAGGCAGGAACTGCTGCATCAGAATCAGTCGCACCTGCGGCTTGGCTGGATGGTGAATCGTGCGGATTTGGTTCAAACGGGGCTAAAGCTAAACCTCGCGCCAGTTAAACGCAGAAGGGTGTTGACAAATCGGCCAACTGTAACTATATTGGTTACAGACGATTACCTGGGTATTGAACCTATATGTCAACGAGCAGCAGATTTGCGGTTGCAGTTCACGTCCTGAGCCTGATGGCCTGGGCGGAAGACGAGCCGCTTAAATCCGAGCAGGTGGCCGAGAGCGTAAACACGAACGCTGTCGTCATCCGGCGCATGCTCTGTGAACTGGCCGAATCGAAGCTGGTGGTTTCGCAGTCAGGCGCGATGGGCGGTTCGAGATTGGCACGGCAGCCGGAGCAGATCACCTTACTGGACATTTATCAGGCCGTGGAAAACCGCGGCGTGTTTTCGTTACACCGCCATCCGCCCAACCGTGATTGTCCCGTTGGCGTGAATATTGGACCGGTGCTAAACCAGGTGCTTGACGAGGTAGACACGGCCGTCGAGAGCGTCCTGGCGAATATTACGATCAAGGACGTGGTCTCCCGCTTGAAGCCTTGTGTCAGCACAGCGGTGAGCAAGCGAAAAGTTTTGCGCAAGGAACATGTTCTGACCGCCAGAAACTAGCGGTCACCCTTGCTCGTATTAACTACGGGCGGTGAGCCGCGAAAGTGAAGTTTTTTGTAGAGAGTTTGCGGGCGAGACGCTCTCTACTTCGCAGTCAGTCTCGCATCGACAGGAAAGGACGGTCTTAATTGAGCAGGCTTCAGAAAGATTCTGATGGAGTTGAGCCGATGGATTCGGTTAAGCCGAATTTTTCAGGAGCTCACGAAGAACTCCTGGAAGATGCAGTATCGATCGAAGATATCGACGAAGTGTTGGAGAAACTTGCGACCGCCGGCATTTCTGGAACTGAAACAGATGAGCCGGTGATTGGCGAAGCTTCTTCTTCGGCGCAGCAGGTGGAGGACGACGATGCTGGTCCCGAGGAAATGGAGCTCGACCTCTCCGCCGGCGAACTGGACAAGACTTCGGATCCGGTGCGCGTTTACATGCGCGAGATGGGAGTAGTTCCGCTGTTGAAGCGTGAGCAGGAAGTTTCCATCGCCAAGCGGATCGAGTGGGGACAAAAGCGCGCGCAGAAGGGAATCACGCGTTCGCCGATGGCAGTGGCCGAGTTATTGAAAATCGGTGAGGAGTTGGAAGCGGGTTCGATCGGAATTCGTGACGTCGTAATTTTTTCCGATCAGATGGAAACGGAAGAGCACGAGGACAAGACTGAAGAGTATTTGGCGTGGACGATTGAAGGCATTGCCAACATTCGTAAGCTTTACAAGCGCGGCCTCAAAGAGCTGGCCCAGCTGAACGCCGAACAAAAGCTGCGACGCGGCAAGGCCTCGAAGAAATTGACCCGCCTGCGGCGCAAGGTTGCGCGCACGCGCCTGGAGATCGTGCATGAGATTGGTCAGCTCCATCTGAAGGAAGCTGTCCGGCAACGTCTCATCAGCGCGATTGCCAACATGCATCGCGAGACGCGCACGCTCGAGCGCGAGATTGAAAGCAACACCGCGAAGCTGACGAAGAAACGGATCAAGGCGGACGAAGTTAAAGAGTTAAAGAAACTAATTGCTGCTTCGAAGCGCCGGCTGAAAGACATCGAGGCCGAGCATCACGTTTCTCCGCTCGAAATCAAACGATCGCATCAGATGATCGTGACCGGGGAAGCCCAGGCGGCGCAGGCGAAGCACGAACTAACTGAAGCCAACCTGCGTCTGGTAGTTTCGATTGCCAAGAAGTATCAGAATCGTGGCTTGCAATTCCTCGACCTGATTCAGGAAGGCAATCTGGGTCTGATGAAAGGCGTGGACAAATTCGAGTGGCGCCGCGGCTACAAGTTTTCGACGTATGCCACCTGGTGGATTCGCCAGGCAATCACCCGCGCGATTGCCGATCAGGCGCGAACCATCCGCATCCCGGTTCACATGATCGAAGTTATCAATAAGTTGAGAAACACTTCGCGAGAACTGGTGCGCGAGCTCGGCCGTGAACCCACCACGGAAGAGATCGCTAAGAAGATGGGCATGTCTGTAGAGAAGGTGAGCAAAGCACGCAAGCTGGTGCAGCAGCCGGTTTCCCTGGAAACGCCGATTGGAGAAAGCGGCGATTCGCAGTTGGGTGACTTGATCGAAGACAAGTCGAGCACCAGCCCGGCCGAGCGAGTGATCACTTCAAACCTGCGCGAAATTACGGGCGACGTGCTGCAAACGCTTAGCCCTCGCGAGGAGCGCGTGATTCGCATGCGCTTTGGACTTGATCGGGAAGGTCACGAACGAACGCTGGAAGAAGTTGGGCAGGACTTCAACGTTACGCGCGAACGTATTCGTCAGATCGAGGCGAAGGCGTTGAGAAAACTTCGTCACCCTTCACGCGCACGCGTGCTGAAGAGTTTCATCGAAGGACAACGACAATAGGTAGGACAGACTTTCCAGTCTGTCTCGTCAAAGATAGACAGGTAGGAATACCTGTCCTACAAAAGAATCAAGGTATAGGAGATTAATGATGAGTGAGAAAGTTTCGAGTGTGACCGACAGCTCCTTCGAGAAGGAAGTCTTGCAGTCAAATAAACCGGTGTTGGTGGATTTCTGGGCCGACTGGTGTGCACCGTGCAGAATGCTGGCGCCAACCATCGATGCGATCGCTGAGCAGTTTGGCGAAAACGCCGGCGTGGTGAAAGTGAACGTCGACGACAATACGTCCACCGCGCAGCGTTATGGGATCAAGGGCATACCAACCCTGATTCTGTTCAGCGGCGGAAAAGAAGTTGAACGAGTGGTGGGCGCGACCAGCAAAGAGTCGATTTCCCGCATGATCGAGAAGCACGTGACAGTTGCGAGCGCGTAAACGCAACGCGCCGTGTAAAACAAAATGGGGGCCAGTCCAACGACTGGCCCCCATTTTTGTGCTCCAATTGTTGCGCCGCGGTAGCGGCGGCGAGAAGGTAGCCAGACGTGAAACGTCTGGATCAGAATGCGGATTTGAGAGGCGCGCTGGAGGCGTGCATCGATACTCTGAGCGCACCTTCAGTGCGCTAATGATCCCCGCTATTCATCCAGAGGTTTTACCTCTGGCTACCTTCGCTGCGCGCCTTCAGCGCGCCTGTACTAGAGCCGGCAGATCAGTAGTTCGCGTTCGTAGATTGCTTCGGGCGGCAGCCGGTCGTGCAAATCCAGAAACAGTTCTTCATGGCCCAGCACTTCAGTCCGCCAGGCCGCGCGGTCGAATTCCTGCAGCGCGTCAAACTTCTCTTTGGGAAAATCGAGGCCGTTCCATTCAACGTCGTCGTAATGAGGCACCCAACCAATCGGCGTCTCTTTTCCGACCGCGCGTCCGCGCGAACGATCGACGATCCATTTCAGCACGCGCATGTTTTCACCAAACCCGGGCCACATAAATCCGCCGTCCGCGTCCTTGCGAAACCAGTTCACGTGGAAGATTCGCGGCGTTTCGCTAAGCGAACGCTGCATGCGAATCCAGTGGCGGAAGTAATCGCCCATGTGGTAACCGCAGAATGGCAGCATCGCCATCGGATCTCGTCGCACTTTCCCGATCGTGCCGGCCGCTGCCGCAGTCATCTCTGAACCCATCGTTGCGCCCGCGTAGACTCCGGCGCTCCAGTTGAACGCCTGGTAGACAAGCGGCATCGTGGTTGCCCGGCGACCACCGAAGATGATCGCGCTGATGGGCACACCGTTCGGATCCTCCCACGCCGGATCGATGGTGGGACATTGGCGCGCCGGCGCCGTGAAGCGCGCGTTTGGATGCGCCGCCTTCGCGCCAGTCTCTTTGGCGATTTGCGGTGTCCACTTATTGCCTTGCCAGTCGAGACATTCCGCTGGCGGCTCGTCCGTCATGCCTTCCCACCAAACGCCGCCCTCCGGAGTGAGCGCCACGTTCGTGAAGATGCTGTTGCTGGCAAGCGTGGCCATCGCGTTCGGATTAGTTTTTTCCGAGGTGCCGGGCGCGACTCCGAAAAATCCGGCCTCCGGGTTAATCGCGCGCAACAAGCCGTTCTCATCGGGCTTGATCCAGGCGATGTCGTCGCCCACGGTCCAAACTTTCCAGCCTTCGAATCCCTTCGGCGGAATCAGCATCGCAAAGTTGGTTTTGCCGCAGGCGCTGGGGAAGGCCGCGGTCACGTAGGTTTTTTCGCCCTTCGGATCTTCGACCCCGACGATCAGCATGTGTTCGGCCATCCAGCCTTCGTCGCGCGCAATGTTCGACGCGATGCGCAACGCGAAACATTTCTTACCGAGCAAAGCATTCCCGCCGTAGCCAGATCCGTACGACCAGATTTCACGCGTCTCGGGAAAATGAACGATGTACTTTTCTTTATTACACGGCCAGGGCACGTCCGGCTGACCCGGCGCGAGCGGGGCGCCGACCGAATGCATGCAGGGAACGACGCGTTTGACGTCCTTGTCGATCTCCGCGTAAATCGGCAAACCGATGCGCGCCATGATGCGCATGTTGACGACTACATAAGGCGAGTCGGTTAACTGCACGCCGATCTGCGACATTGGCGAACCGATGGGGCCCATGCTGAAGGGGAGGACATACATTGTGCGTCCCTGCATCGAGCCCTGAAACAGCTCTTTCAGTTTCCGCCGCATTTGAAACGGCTCTTCCCAGTTGTTTGTTGGACCAGCGCTGTCCTTCGAAAGTGAACAAATGAAGGTGCGGTCTTCAACGCGGGCCACATCACTTGCGTCGGACCGTGCGTAGTAACAACCCGGCCAGAGTTCTTCGTTGAGTTTGATGAAGGTGCCGCCCGCCACCATCTGCGCCTTGAGCGCTTCGTCCTCTTCGGCGGAGCCGTCGACCCAATGAATCGCCGCCGGCTGCGTGAGTTGGGCCATCTTTTCGACCCAGCGCAGCAGGTGTTCATTTTTGCTCAAGGGAACAGACGGGTCGCGGGCAAGTGCAACGGCGCCGGCAGTCGCGGCGGTCGCACTATCATCATGAACAGTAGTCATCAGTAAGCCTCTTTGTAGTTGGATAAGGAGTCTGTAGTTGCGCTTAGATTTTGACCTCACTCACTTTGAAAAGCAACCAGATGGACTGCGGCAATGCTCAAGCAGTTCAGAGTTCAAGCTTTAGCTTGCGTGCGATAACGGCAGCCTAAGATTGAACTGTGAACTGCTAGTTCGATACGCTCGCCAGCAAATCCCAGAACTCTGGCAGGGAAACAGCGACCGCGGTTCGGGCGCCGTCAATTCGTGATGGCCCTTCTGCCGAAAGCGCCGCCACAGCGCAGCTCATCGCGATCCGATGATCGCTGAATGAAGAAAGCTCGGCGCCTTGTAACGGGCCGCGGCTCTTTTTGATCTGCCAACCGTCGTCGCGTTCGGCAATCTCGGCGCCCATACGTTTGAGATTCGCAGCGGTGGCGGCAATTCGATCGGACTCTTTCACGCGTAATTCTGCGGCGTTGCGCAACTCCATTTCCCAACCCCGGCTCGCACACAGAAAACCAAGGAGGGGGAGTTCATCGATCAGCGCGGGCACGAGCGCCCCGGAAATTTCCAGTCGCTTCGGTTCGGTGAACTCAATTCCGTTAACGCGAAGGCAACCTACCGGCTCCTCGCCCCCAAGTCCTTCATCAAAGACAGCAATGTCTGCTCCCATGTTTTGCAGTATGGAAACGAATGCAATTCTAGTTGGATTTAGACCGACGTCACGGATGACAAGATTCGAGCCGGGAAGGGAAATGGCAGCGGCGATGAAAAAAGCCGCAGAGGAAATGTCGCCGGGAATGGAGAAATCGCTCGCTCGTAAACCAACACCCCCGCAAATGCGAATCGCCTCGCCATTTATTTCCGGCCGGGCGCCAAACTGTCGCAGGAGTCGCTCGGTGTGATCGCGCGTCTGCATCCCCGACGGCTCGTGAACTGTCGTGATTCCATCGGCGGAGAGTCCCGCTAAAAGCACGGCCGATTTAAGCTGCGCGCTGGCGATTGGCATTTTGTAATCCAACGCGCGCAACGGCCGGCGACCGGTGATGCGCAACGGAGCGCCGCCGTTTGGCTCCAACTCGATCTCGGCGCCCATGCGCCTAAGCGGCTCCGCGATTCGCAGCATGGGCCGGCTGCGCAACGACTCATCACCGGTGATCGTGGTCGGAAAGGGTTGGCCTGCAAGAATTCCGGCGAGCAGGCGCATCGTCGTACCTGAGTTTTGCGCTTGCAGGACGTTCGAAGGGTCCACAAAAGCTGAAGGTCCATTACCAGAAATCGTGACCGACGAACCATGCCTGACAATGGAGACACCGAGGGCGCTTAGACAATCGAGCGTAGCCGCGCAATCGGCAGCGGTGGAGAAATTCGACAGGACAGATTGGCCGTGGGCGAGCGCCGCAAGCATAGCGGCTCGATGCGAGATTGACTTGTCGCCGGGTAGACGCAACTCGCCGCGCAGAAGGCGGATGGGAGACACTTCCACCGCGTCCGCAGGATCAACTGTGCGTTCGGAAGAGCCCGTCATGCTTCGGAGTATAACGAAGCAAGGCAGCCGTGCCACAACGTAATGTCATTGAGACATTTTAGATGCCACGTGCTAAGCGCCAAAGGCGCGAAATCTAATAGCCAGGGGCAAGCGACGAAGGAGCGTCGCCCCTGGAACAGAGTAACTACATTGGCTGTGAGCCCTGAAGGGGCGAAATAGAAAGAGGGGGATTTCCTCGCTACTCTAATCAGGGCTTAATGCGTATTGACCCTTACCAGGGGCGGCGCTCCTTCGTCGCTTGCCCCTGGCTATTACATTTCGCGCCTTTGGCGCTCCGGAGCTAACTACCGCCGCGCACCGTAGCCAAGGCCTGGCCGGCGGTGACGCGTTCGCCGACGCGCACGCCGATAACGCTCACCGTGCCCGGCGAGGTTGCGATTGCCGGCACCGTTTCTTCACGCGGCGGCGGTGCATTATTAGTCTGAGCCTGTCCTGGTTGACGCGCCGCGATCAATCCACCCTCCGCAGCGCGTCTCGCTTCCTGCGCCTGCTGCAAACGGCGTTGCGCTTGTTCATAAAGTCCGCGTTCGCCGTCGAGTTGACCTTGCGAAGCTTCACCCGAAGCAACGAGCGGAGTCAGGCGCGCCACTTCCGCTTCGTGTCGCACAGCTTCGGCGCGCGCAGCCTCGATCTCGGCATCGGCTGCTTTGTAACTGCGCACAGCCTGACTCTCTGCGTTCTCGCCCGGCTTCGGCGCGGCGACTGGTCCAACACTCTGAACGGTTATCTCGACAATCGGAGTGCCGGCGTTAATACGAACGCCTTCGGCTACCAGGATGCGTTTGACCACACCTGCCGCGGGTGAGTTGACGACACTGACGTTACTGTCGCCGTTTGTGTTGTCGGAACTCCGGCTGCACGAGACTGACAACACCAGCGACATTAGCAACAACGCTAGTACCGAGTACGCGCGCGCTTGTGCGTGCCAGTCAATCCACATTGATGCCTCCTCGCCTCAGAGAGGCGAAATGTTTATAGAGGTAGCTCTCGCCCTTGGACTCGCTCTGACGACGGGTTGCTTGGCTTCTATCAGAGCAGGCGCGCATATGCGTCACGTTTGCTATAAACATTTGGCTCCTAACGGAGCGAAATCACGCAGTTATTCATGGACTACGGCAGGTCTGCACTTGTCGCCGGTGCGAGGCTGCTCGTCTTTTCAGTTGCCGCGGGTTTCTGTTCCAGCTCGCGCATCGGCGTATCTGTGATTATGGAAACATTGTTCGCAGACAAGGTGTTGCCCGTCGCGTGTTGCAGTTGTGAGATGGCTTTGTTCAGGTCGGTCTGTGCCTGCAACTCTCGCCCGCGCGCCGCGAGCAAATCCGTCTGGCGCTGCAACACGAGATAGACCGTAGTCGTCCCGGCGCGAAACTGTCGTTGCTCGCTGGCATACTGCAGCTCCGCGGAATTGCGCGACGCCGCCGCTGAAGCGAGCCGCGCTTCGGCCGAGCGAACCGCTTGAATCGCATTCCTGACTTCAGCTTCGATAACCTGTTCAGTTTGTTTGAACTGGTCCGTGAGCCGATTGCCGAGCGCGAGCGCACCGCCAAGGTTTGCCTCCGCGGTCGTATTTCGGAGCGGCAGGGAAAGTCTGACGCCGAGGCGCAACGTGGGATAGTTCTGGCCAATAAGGTTACTCAGCGACTTGGTGTAACCACCGATTAGATTCGGCGGAATCGTTGAGGTAGTCGTGGAAGACGCCAGCGGCGGCAGACCTGCCAAAGCAGAAAGTTCGTTGACGCGCGTTGTAAGCGCGCTGTTCGTAGTGGTGCCGGTTGTTTGCACCGGAATGCCGGCCAGCCCGGCGGTCGTGTAAGTGCCGACGAGATCGAGTTGCGGTTTGGTTTGATCGCGAAGATAACGAACGTTGATGCGATTGATGTCCGCATTGTTACGCAGCTGGGCCAACTCGGGACGGTTGTCGAGCGCCGCCTTGACTGCAAACTCGAGCGGCACGTGCGGAGGTTCGAGATTGACGGGCGTGACCGGAGTAATCGCGCGCGACCAGAGCGCTTCGGTGCGATCCGGGAGTATAAGCGTCTTCAAAGTGTTTTCGGCCTGCGTCACCGCTTCCTGGGCCGTGTAAACATTTTGCTCGAACGTCGTTACCTGGGTTGACGCGGCCACGATTTCGATTGGCGCGAGCACGCCCTTCGCCACCAGTCGCTGATTGCTCTCGACCTGAAGACGCGCCTGCTTCACCGCGTCGATCTGCACCTGCAGATTTCTAAGGGCGAATGCCAGGTCCCAGTAGGATTGTTCGACCTGGGCGATTATGTCGATGGCCCGCTGGCGAAACTGCGCGTCAGACAACGAAAGATTTTTCCTGGCGATCTCAATGTTGCGCCGGTTGATGTCGAAGCGCAGACCACGAAAGAGCGGCTGCGTGTAAGTTAGGGTTGCGGCCGTAGGGAACTGCGGGTTGAGCCTGACGTTTTGATTGGTCGTCGTCAGACGTGTCGAAGAAAAGTCGAGCTGGTAGTAGCCGCCGCCGAACGGCGAGAAGCCGCCCAACCGCGCCGAACCCGTTTCGTCTGTTTGCGTGACCGCGCCGCTGGCTCCGGCGCCGCCCAAAGTTGAACTGGTAGGTGTAGTCGAGCGCTCGTAGTAACTCTCGGAAGAAAGCACGGGGTCGTAGATGCCGCGGGCCGCCTTGAGATTGTATTCGGCGATCTGAACATCGATTCGCGACTGGTCAATATCGTTGCTGAACTTCAGGGCCATGCGAATCGCATCGTTCAGGGTCAGCGGCAACTGATTGCTAACGTCGACGCCGACGCGCTCAGCCGAAGGCAGGGGACGCGAGGGCGCTTCGTAGTTCGGAGCGATTGGCGGCGGATCGGCAGGTAGCTCCGCGGGCGCGATTGGGGAGACACCAATGTTTTGTCCGGGCTGCTGCGTGGGAGCCGGCAACGGCGTGGCAGACGGCGGCGGCGGATTCTGGCCACGCGCGTCAGCGCAGAGGGCCATCATCCCGCATAGGATCAACGCTCCAAGCCTCATGTCTCTGTGCTTCCTCTGTGAACTCTGTGTCTCTGTGGTGAGTGTTTTCCCAACCAGGTTCACCACAGAGACACAGAGTTCACAGAGACTGCACAAAGAGTGACCGAGATTGCCCGAGCGATGATTTCCTTGATCCTTAATCGACATAACTATCCTTTACCTTTTTTACCGGAGCCCGGCTCCGCGATATTTGGTTTGCGCGCGAACACTGCCGCGATTGATGCGAAGACAGCGGAGACGCGCCGGCCGATCGACTTCTTTACGCGGTTGGATCCTTCTCCGGCGTAACGCCACACCGGCGATTCCTTGGCGTCTTCAAAGAACGAGTAGAAAACCGGCACGGCGAGGAGCGTCAGCAGCAAGCACAAGGTTTGTCCGCCAACTACCAGCACGCCGATGGAGCGATTGGTCGCCGCACCCGCGCCGCTGCCGAGGACGAGGGGAATCATGCCCGCCACCAGCGCGATGGTAGTCATCAGGATTGGCCGCAGGCGATCGCGATTGGCTTGCAGAATGGCCTCGTCTCGCTCGAGCCCGTGCGCGCGCAGGTCCTGTGTGTGCGAAATCTGCAGAATCGCGTTCTTCTTAACGATACCGAAGAGCAGCAGAATGCCGAGCGCGGAAAAAATATTCAGCCGTTGTCCGGCAATCAAAGTCGAGAAGAGGGCAAACGGGACGGCGAGGGGCAACGTCAACAGAATCGTGATCGGATGCAGGAACGATTCAAACTGCGCGGCGAGGATCAGGTACATGAAGACGAACGACAGCAGGAACGCAACCATGAACGACCGGTTGGCGCGCTGTAATTCTTTCGACTGGCCGGTGACGCCGGTCTGGTAACCTGCATCCATGTGCAGTTCCGTCGCGTAACGCTGTACCGCTACCAGCGCGTCTGATTCCGAGCCGTTCGGCGCCAGGCTAGCGGAAACCGTAACCGCGCGCTGGCGATTCAAACGATCGATCGAGGCAGGACTTTCGCCTTCTTCAAGTCGCACCAGTTGTTCGAGGCCGACAGTCCCGCCGTTTGACGAGGCGACGGTAAAGTTTTTCAAGTTGTCACGCGTGCGCCGGAATTCCTCGCCGGCGCGTATTACCACGTCATACTGATCGGAGCCTTCGCTAAACGTCGTGACCCGTTGGCCGGCGGCAAGCGCATTCAGCGCCTGGGCCACGTCGCCCGCTTCCACGCCCAGGTCAGCGGCGCGTTGTCGATCGATAATTACGCGCACTTCGGGACTGCTGAGCTGCAGTGAACGGTCAGCATCGCGAAAATTCTGATCCTGCTTGATTCGTTCTACTAACTTCGCCGAGTACTGATCCAGTTTTGCGATGTCAGGACCAGTAATAAAAAATCCGATCGAGGAGCCGCCGCGCCCGCCGCCGAGGCTGGCGCCAATTGATGAACCGCCGGAAGCGCTGATGACATATTCCTTCGGATACTTTCGCTTGCGGATCATGTCGCGGGTTCGCTGAATCAACTCGGTCTGCGAAAACTTGCGCTCTTTGACCGGCAACAGTCTGACCTGCACCGATCCTGAGTTTGGTCCGCCGCCGCCACCGCCCGCGCCGGCATTCACCAGAGTGTTTTGCACGCCTGGGATTTGCTCGCGTACATCGCGCGCGATGCGTTCGACAACGGATTGAGTGGCGGCGAGGCTGGTGCCCTGTGGCAGGCGCGCGGAAACCTGGAAGGCCGACTCGTCTTCGTCAGGCAAAAAGTTGTAGCCAACCCAGATGTAGAGCGGGTAGATCATGATAACGACGAACGCACACACTGCGGCAATCACCCAGCGATGGGCCATCGACCATTTGAGCGCCCACATGTAGGAACGATCGATTGGGCGATAGAAACGACCTTGCTTCGAAGAGTGGTGATCGTGATCGCGAGTGGCGGCGCTACGGCGCACGGCATCAGATGGCTCGCGTTCCGGTTCTTCTTCTTTCTGCTTGATCCAACGCGCCGCCAGCATTGGCGTCAAGGTGAACGAAACAATGAGACTGACTGCAATTGCCGCGGCGGACGTTAGTCCAAACGACGACATGAAACGACCGACAATTCCCGACATGAATCCGACGGGAATAAACACGGCCAGGAGTGACAGTGTCGTCGCCATTACGGCGAGCCCGATCTCTTTGGTGCCTTCGATAGCCGCTTGAAACGGCGGCAGTCCTTTTTCTTCAACGAAGCGATAGATGTTTTCCAGCACGACGATCGCGTCGTCGATGACGATGCCCACCATCAGCGTCAGCGCCAGCATCGTCATCTGGTTAAGCGAGTAACCGAGCGCGGCGATGAGGGCGAAGGCGGAGATGATGGACGTGGGAATAGCAAGCGCGGCGATGATCGTGGAACGGAAGTTCCAGAGAAACAGAAACACGATTAGCGCCGCCAGCAGGCCGCCGACTATCAGGTGCTCTTCAATCGCATGAAGGCTGGTCTCGATGAATTCGGATTGATCGCGGGTCACCACGATTTTCAAATCCGGCGGCAGCAGGGGTTGTATCTCCGCCATGCGCTGCTTCACCGCGTTGATAACCGCGATGGTGTTGGCGCCTGACTGCTTACGAATTCCGAGTGACACGGAGGGCGTGCCGTCGAGCGCCGCCGCCGAGGTTGGATCGACGCCGCTGTCTTCGACGCGTCCGATATCGCGTACCTTAACCGGGTAACGGTTCTTGTTGGCGATTACGATGTCGTTGAAATCTTCGACTTTGGTGACGCGCGAGAGGGTGCGCAAGGTAACGGTGCGTGCGCCTTCATCCAACCGGCCGCCCGGGAGCTCGAGGTTCTGAGCGCGGAGCGCGTTGGCGACGTCGGTTACCGACACGTTGTAAGCGCGCAGCTTGTCCGGTTCCAGATAGATTTTGATTTCGCGCTGCCGTCCGCCAAACACGACAACTTCGCCGACACCATCGGCCGACTCGACTCGTTCCTGAACCTGGTGCTGTACCAGGTCGGTCAATTCAATCGCCGAACGCGGCGCGCTGATGGAATAAACCAGAATCGGCGTGGCGTCAGGATCAGACTTTCGCACCACCGGCGGATCAGCGGTTTCGGGGAGACGATTGATTATGGTGCTGACCTTGTCACGAACTTCCTGAGTCGCGAGATCCGGATCTTTTTCGAGATTGAAGTTGATGGTGATGTTTGAGCGCCCTTGCGAAGACGACGAGCGCATCTCGTCGATCCCGGGAACCGTGTTGACTGCGCCTTCAATGATGTCGGTGATTTCAGTTTCGATTTCCTGCGGCGCCGCGCCGGTGTTCGTAGTGCTGACGGAGACGGTGGGAATGTCGATCTTCGGAAAACGATCGACGCCGAGCGTGAAGAAAGAAAAAGCGCCGATGACGGTGAGCAGCAGGATGATCACCGTCGCGAAGACGGGCCGGCGCACACAAAGTTCAGCAAGCTTCTGCATAATCGAATCAGCCTGCGGAGCAGGCGAGAGCGTAAACCCTGGGGTTCCGCTGCGCTTCACCCCAGGCTTTACGCCTTCGCCTGCTCCGCAGGCTGAAAGTCATTCCAGTTTCACGCGCGCGCCTTCATAGAGTTGGCCCAGGTTGCTGGTAGCCACGAGCTCGTCAGCGTTCACACCCGAAAGTATCTGAATAGTTTCACCCTCGTCGGCGCCGAGTTGGACCACGCGCAGCTTCGCAAACTCACCCTCAATCACGAAGACTCGATACGACTGCGTATTCTGGTCCGAGAAAACCGCCGCGCGCGGGACGAAGACCGCGGCGTTGCCGGTGCTGCGCAAGATCTGCGCGGTGGCAAACATTCCCGAGCGCAGGGCGTTGTCACCATTCTCCACGGCCACCTCGATGGTTGCCGATCGCGACACCGGATCAATCGCCGGATTAACGGCGGAAACCTGTCCGGCGAATTTCCGATCCTTGTGAGCGTCAACTTCCAACGACACGCTCATGCCGGCAGTAATGTGTGGCGCTTCGGCTTCGGGAACCAATAACTGCAACTTGATCGGATTCGTTCTGAGCACAGTTACGATCACCGATGATGGGGTGACGTATTCGCCGCGAGCCACCGGCCGGTTGCTGACGTAGCCGGCGTAGGGCGAACGAACCGTGGTGTCGGCCACGGCTTTCTGCGCGATCGAAACTTGCGAGCGCGCCGATTCCACCGCCGCCTCCGCCGTGCGAATCGCTTCATTGCTTTGCCGCGCGGTGTTAATTGCCGCTTCGAGTTGCTGCCGGGCGTTGTTTACCTGCGCCCGCGCGGTGTCGCGCTGAGTGCGATATTGATCGTAGACGCTCTGCGCCACATCACCCGTGGTCACCAGATCGCGGTAGCGACTTTCATTCGCCTCGGCTAGACGGAGCTGGGCCACCGCCTGATCGTAGTTGGCCCCGGCCGCGCGCACCTCCGGGATCGCACTGGCGTTAAAGCTGCCGCCGGCCAACAACCCAAGGCGCGCCTCGGCTTGACGGACGCCTGCGAGCGCCTGCTTCACGCCGGCAGTCGCCTGTTGCAAACGAAGGCGCGCATCTCTGTCGTTCAAACGCGCGACCACCGTGCCCTGGCGAACGAACGTGCCGACATTGACGGGCGTGGCGATCACTTGGCCCGAAACCTCGGGCGCCACATCCGAAGTTTCGTCGGCAACCAGGCTGCCGGTTGCCTGAATGTAAGATGGAACTTGGCGCGACGCGGCTTTAGCGGTAGTTACCGAGACGGCTCCGATTTCGTTGCGAGGCTTCGCGGGCCGTGATTCTTTGGCAGCGGTAGGACTCGATTTGCTGCAGCCTGCGCTCAAAATCGAGAGCGCAATTAGCAGTGCGCCCGCGATGATTGGGCGCATATCGCGAGATAAAAATGGAGCAGACATTAATTGGCCTTAATCCGGGTCTTTCTGGTCAGACACTCCGCAGACGCAGTTGGTTACAACTTCGGTGGCGCGCGGGAGCAGAAGTGCTGTCGCGGGGGATCCGAAACGCTTGAATCTTGATGCCAGGGGAAGAGCCGATTGTAGAGACAGAGGGAGGAAAAGGAAAGTTAGGCAGTGTCAGAATTTAGGTTTTCCTCTGTGTTACCTTTGTGTCCTCTGTGTCTCTGTGGTGGAGGTTTACCCAGGTAATCCACCACAGAGACACAGAGGACACAATGGACTTGCCTTGATTTTGTGGACACCAAGAAAGGGCCGAATCATACTTCGGACCAAGGAGGTGTTCATGTCAGAAAAGCGAAGGCAGTTTACACGTGAGTTCAAGATGGAGGCCGTGCGGTTGGTCAAGCAAGGCCAGTCTGTTTCGAGCGTAGCTGCAGCCCTCGGGATCCGGGCGTCCATGGTGCGCAACTGGAAGCGACAAGTAGAAGGTGGCGGCGCGGAGAAAGACGTCTTTCGCGGCCACGGTCGGGTGACCAGCCAGGAAGAAGAGCTGCGGCGGTTACGCCGGGAGTTGGCGCGAGTGA
>Ga0207650_10001109_pt1 | contig 19799 bp, 19 predicted proteins | sample KBSS63metaG_FD_184325 | JGI IMG/M metagenome (GOLD analysis project Ga0207650, IMG submission 184325) | Switchgrass rhizosphere microbial communities from Kellogg Biological Station, Michigan, USA - KBS S6-3 metaG (SPAdes) (version 2) | ecosystem: Host-associated > Plants > Roots > Rhizosphere...
TAAGCAATCGCGCGAGATTCGCGGTTGTCGCCAGATTCGGTTTGTCTTGATTAGTTGCATACTCGCGGACAGTTGAAACGATATCAATGTTCCGGAACCCCAGCGCGCGCATTCGCTCAGTAACCACGGCCGGACCGCCGACGAGTTGCAGCAGTTTATCGCTCGAGGTGTTATCGCTACGAACAATCGAAAACTCCAACAGCTCGGCGACAGTTTTGTCCGCAGGCTTTCGCCAAAGATCTGCGTTGAACTGTGAACCGGGCGCCACATCTGCGGGCGCCACGTGTATTTTCTGATCGAGCGAAATCTTTTTCTCTTCAACTCTTTTCAGCACTTCGATTGCCAGTGGCAGCTTGAAGACGCTGTAGAGCGGCAACTTCTTCTCGCCCTCAAACTCCACCGTTCGGCCCGACTCAACGTGAATCACGGTCACGCCTATCTCACCTTCGGCGTCGTTGCATAGAGCGGCTATTTGCTTGGTCAGCTCCGCATCGGCGGCGCCGGATTCAACTGCTGGAATCGCCGGCTCTGTCGTGCGCACGTCCTTGCCCGGAGTGCAGGCCGAATAAATCGCCAAAGCCAAACTGACGATGCACATTTTCAGCAACACGTTTCTCATCATGAGTACCGGAGCGACATCAGAACCGGGAGCGGTAGCGACCGGCCGAAAGTTCAACTCGAAATTGAGTAGATTATGACAATGCTCAGTGCGTCACTTCCGACAGTCGCCTCCGTGGCCGGTCGCTACCGCTCTCGGTTCTGATTTGACTCGAGCTCGGCGATAGCTTCGCGCAGCGCCGCTCGGGCTTCGGGGAAGCTGAGTAACTCCAGCGCGGTATCGTGATTTTCCCAGCGCACCGTTCGCTTTTCTTTCGCGGCCGTCGATCCGCTTTCGCGCACCAGGAAATATTGAATCGCGACATCTTTCCCGCGTCGTTCATAGTGCTGCACTGACAACGGCACCACCGTAGCGCCTGACACGCCGGCTTCCTCGGCAAGTTCTCTTAGTGCTGCGACCTCCGGAGTTTCGCCGCTGTCGATATGCCCTTTCGGCAGCACCCAATTCAGCCCGTCAGAAGAGGAGACGACGAGGTAATCCCTTTCCCCGTCGCGCTCGCGAAAGACAACAGTGCCGGGGAAAGGGATTGACTGTGACATGTTCTACGGTTTTACCACGGAAAACTGTTGAGTCTAACTTCGCCGTCAGGCCAAACCTGATCGCCGAGCGGCAGCACCATCACTTCCAATGGCGAGACTTTTTCGCCAGTAGGTTGTTGGATCAAGACTGGATGACCGACGAGTTGCCATCCGAGTGATTCATAAAATGGCACGCGGCGACGTAGACAAAACAACAGGCCGGCCTCGACTGGCGCGGCCTTGCAGTAGTTTGCGGCGTGACGCATGAGCTCGCTCGCGTAGCCTCGTTTCTGCCACGCCGGCGGCGTTACGACAGCACCAACCCCTCTGACCTTACGCCTCGCTCGGCAACGCTGACTTCATGCTGCAAAACACCCACATGACTGACAGCTTCTCCGTCGAGGTATATCACAAAGTGAACATCCTTCGGCCGCCAGCGGAGATTGAGATCGTTCGCCTCGAAGATGTCTTCGCCCCAGCCGAAAAGTTTTTCCTTTTCAGCGTCCGTTAGCGCGTCGCTTTGTACGATTTCTCTGGTCAAGGATTGCGATGTTTAGTTGGGACTTACTCGCTACCAGTTTCAATTGGCGGGCGTGGTGTTGGCTGCGCCGAAGCGGTTAGCGTTTCGCGCGCGTGCTTTCAAAACTTCAACCTCACGATCGCGCGGCGGCGCGTTGGTCACCAGAGACTCCAGGAGCTCGTGGGCAGCTTGCGCCACCTCGTCAACCGCGCGGTTGAAAGCGAGCTCGTTTGCCTTCGACGGCTTGGTGAAGCCGCTGAGCTTCCGGACGAACTGAAGCGAAGAAGCGCGTATCTCTTCCTCCGTCGCCGGCGGTTTGAAGTTGTGCAGCGTCTTGATGTTTCGACACATGGTGTTGCTCCTACTCGGTGTTCAGTAACAACAATATACCGTTGCCAAATTGCCAAACCAAATGGGCGAAAACAATCGAGTCAGCCTGCGGAGCAGGCGACAGCATAGAGCCTGGGGTTTCGCTGCGCTTCACCCAGGCTTTACGCCTTCACCTGCCCCGCAGGTTAATAAATGCAAGCAATAGAACGACTGCCCTTTGACCGCGAGGCCCGTTTCGGCTATTTTATGCATCTATGCACAGGTTATGCAGATTTGTTGCATAGCAATTAGAGTTATGCAGAGAGACTTACGACAAAAGAAGCTGTTATCACTGATTAACGCCAAGCCTTTCGCCACGCAGGCGCAGCTGCGCGAATCGCTGGAACGTGCCGGGCTGCCGACCACGCAATCAAGCCTGTCGCGAGACCTGGAAGCGCTGGGTGTGGTTAAGCACCACGGTCACTACGCGATTCCCAAAGTGAACGGCGCGGCGGCGCGAGGTCTGTTGAGTCTTGATTTGTCAGGCGACAACCTGGTCGTCGCGCGAACCGAACCTGGCCTCGCGTCGGCGGTTGCGGTTGAGATCGACGATGCAAACCTTGCGGAAATTGTCGGGACGCTCGCGGGCGAAAACACGATCTTTATCGCTGTGCGTGATCAAAAGGATCAGCGGCCGGCGATGAAGAAAATTTGGCAGTTGTTTGGATAAGGGTCGGTGATCAGTAGTCAGTGGTCAGTGGTCGGTCACTTAATTAGGAGACAAGGTGTCAGAAACAAAAATCAAAAAAATAGTTCTGGCCTATTCCGGCGGGCTCGACACGTCCGTCATGCTGCGCTGGCTCAAGGAGCGGTACGCCTGCGAAGTGATCTGTTACTGCGCCGACGTCGGTCAGGGCGAAGAACTCAGCGGCCTGGAAGCGAAGGCGCTCGCCACCGGCGGCTCAAAACTTTTTGTTGAGGACCTGCGCGAGGAGTTTGTCCGGGAATATGTTTGGACGGCGGTCAAAGCAAATGCGGTGTACGAGGGTGTGTATCTGCTCGGCACTTCCCTGGCCCGTCCGGTCATCGCCAAGCGGCAAATCGAAATTGCGCGCCGCGAGGGCGCCGACGCGGTGGCCCATGGCGCGACCGGCAAAGGTAACGACCAGGTAAGGTTTGAGCTGACCTATTATGCACTGCAGCCGGACATCAAGGTGATTGCGCCGTGGCGCGAATGGGAATTCAGCGGGCGCAGCGATTTGATCGCTTACTCGAGAGCCCATGATATTCCGATTACCGCAACGGCGGAGAAGCCTTATTCAACTGATCGCAACCTGATGCACGTTTCTTACGAAGGTGGAATTCTGGAGGACCCCTGGGCCGCGCCGCCCGAGGACATTTTTCAACTCACGCGTTCACCCGAGAACGCGAAGAGCGCCGCGGAGTTTGTCGAAATATCTTTTGAGCACGGCGAACCCGTCGCTATCAACGGCGAGAAACTCGAGCCGGTAAAGTTGTTGGAAAACCTGAACCAGCTGGCGGGCGAGCATGGAATTGGTCGAGTTGATCTGGTTGAAAATCGCTTCGTCGGCATGAAGTCCCGCGGCGTCTATGAAACGCCAGGGGTAACTGTTTTGCAGGCGGCGCATCGCGCGTTGGAGTCGATTACGCTTGACCGCGAAGTGATGCATTTGCGTGATTCGCTGAGTGTGAAGTTCGCCGAAAGCGTCTATTACGGGTTCTGGTTCGCGCCGGAATTTGAGCTGATGCGCAAGCTAATCGATGAAACCCAGGTCAATGTAAGTGGCGACGTTCGTTTGAAACTCTATCGCGGGAACGCGATTGTGGTTGGCCGGCGCTCGCCGCATTCGTTGTACGACGAAAAGGTCGCGACTTTCGAAGCAGACACGGTTTACAACCAACGCGATGCCGAGGGGTTCATCAAGCTTAACGCGCTGCGGCTGAGACTGAGAGGTGGTCAGGTTGTTTAGAGGCGGGCACCGCCCGCCGTTTCAAGCGACGAGAATTGAACCGGCGGGCGGTGCCCGCGTGTAAACAATCTTTGAGGAGGTAACGATGGAAACAACCAGGATTATTGACGCTGACAAAATCGGTTCGGCTACGTCTCCGCTAAATCTCGGCAGGACGATCGCAACCGTTCCCTCCTCAAGCGCGCCGCGCGCCGGTGACGTTGTCGTAGTGCGCGCGCTTACCGATAGCGCGACCTACAACATGCTCGAGTTGCCGACTGGACGGCTCGCCAAGATCAATCCAGGTGACGTGCTCATCGGCGTGCTGGGCCGGCGCCGGGCGTTGAAGGGCTTTGTCGGCGACGTGCCGGCGACGGTCGAAGCGGGCGACAAACTTCACCTGCTCAACATGGGCGGTGTGATCGGAAAATGTACCGGGCACCATTCGAGTCTAAGCGACGCGATCGAGATCGCGGTTATTGGTTTGGCCTGCGATCAGGAAGGTCGCGTGCTGAATATCGCAGACGCCGCGCTGCCGCCAAGAACGAGCCTGGGCCAGACGGCGCCCCTCGTGATCATTTCCGGAACTTGCATGAACAGCGGCAAGACTTACGCCGCCACCGAACTGATCAAACAAGCGACGCGTGCCGGTCTGCGCGTGGCAGCGGCCAAACTGTCAGGCATCGCCTGCCTGCGCGACACGCTCAACATGGCCGACCATGGCGCGATCGCGATCGCCAGCTTTCTGGATTGTGGTCTGCCCTCGACGGTGGGCGCCACGAATCTGGCTGATGTTGCCAAAACAATTATTGGCCGGCTGAACGAGAGCTCGCCCGACTTGATCGTGATCGAGCTTGGCGACGGTTTGCTTGGCGGATATTCGGTGGAATCTGTTTTTGCCGATCTTGAACTGCGCGAGGCCACGGCGGGGCTGATCTTTTGCGCGTCAGATTACGTCGGCGCCTGGGGTGGAATTGAATTGCTGCGCCGGCGCGGCATCGAGATCGACGTGATTGCCGGATCGGTTACCGATTCGCAAATGGGCCAGGATTTTGTTGAGCAGGAATTTGGCGTGCCGGCCGCCAACGCGCGGCGAAACGGCGAGCGGTTGTTTGAACTACTCAAGGAAAAAGTTTCGAGTTTCGAGTTTCGAGTTTCGAATTCGCGGCCGGTGGGCAGCAGACTCGAGGGCGAAAACCAAGCGGAAGGGTTGTTGGTATCGTGAACTCGGAACTCGAAACTCGAAACCCGAAACTCCGTGTCGGTATTTATGGCGGCTCAGGCTACGGCGGCTCGGAACTGCTGCGCATTCTGCTGCTGCATCCGAACGTCGAAATTGTTTTCGTCACCGCCAACGAGCAAGCGGGTAAGCCGGTCGGCGAGGTCCATCGCAATCTTTACGGCCTGACTGACTTGTCCTTCTCCTCGGCCGGAGATGATCCAACCAACTTAGCCGAAGTGGATTGCGTCTTCCTGGCGCTGCCGCACGGGCAGGCAATGGACGTCGTCCCGCGTCTGCCGCGAACGCTGAAGGCGATTGATTTGTCCGGCGACTTTCGACTTGCCGACCGGGAAAGCTTCGAGCAGCACTACGGCCGGGCGCATTCAGCGATGGAGTCGCAAAGTGAATTTGTTTATGGCCTGACCGAAACCAATCGCGACGCGATTAAAACGGCGCGCTTGATTGCAAATCCCGGCTGCTTCGCAACGGCAACTCTTCTCGGCCTCGCGCCGCTCGTCGCAAACGGATCAATCAACGGACGCGTGATCGTCGATGCGAAAACCGGATCGTCCGGTTCGGGAGCGAAGGCTGCGGCCAACACGCATCACCCGCAGCGAATGAATTCCTTCTACGCCTACAAGCCTTTCACGCATCAACACGTGCCGGAGATTGAACAGGAACTCAGGAGCATCGGCGAATGGCAGAGCGAATTAGTTTTCATGACGCATTCCCTGCCGGTGTCGCGCGGCATCTTTTCCTCGATCTACGTCGAGACGAAGGAAGAGACGACTGAAGCACAACTGCGATCGTTGTTCGCGGATTTTTACCGCGACTCGTTTTTCGTGCGGCTGGTGAAAGGTTCGCCTGATATCAACTGGGTGAAGACGACGAATTTCTGCGACCTCGGTTTTGCGGTGCGCGGCCGCCAGGTGGTCGTCTTTTCGGCGCTGGACAATTTAGTGAAAGGAGCGGCCGGGCAGGCAGTGCAGAACATGAACCTGATGTTCGGCCTCGATGAAAAGACGGGATTGATGTTGATGGGAACGAATCCATGATTCAACCGCCAAGACGCCAAGAGCGCCAAGGAGAGTTGAACGGGTGAAAGTTAGTGTGAACGACAACAAGAGAGGCAAGCCAACGATGATGAATCGTTTGATTGGTTTCAGCCTTTCTTGGCGTCTTGGCGGTTAATTCTTATATGAAAACTGAAGCAGCCCTCAATAACACTGCGTCGCTTGAAGAGCGCTATCAACTCGCGACGTACAAGAAGATGCCGATCGTCGCCGCGCGCGGCGAAGGTGTTTGGATCTACACCAACGACGGCGAACGGTATCTGGACCTTTACGGCGGACACGCGGTCGCGGGCACCGGCCATTCGCACCCGCACGTCGTGGCAGCAATCAAAGCGCAAGCCGAGCAGCTGTTGTTCTATTCCAACCTTGTCTATTCGGAGCCACGCGCGCGCGCGGCTGAGAAGCTTGTCTCAATTGCGCCGCCCGGACTGACCAAAGCTTTCTTCTGCAACTCGGGCACGGAGGCGAACGAGAATGCGATGCGTATGGCCCGCATGGCGACCGGCCGCGAGAACGTCATCACCTTCTCCGGCGGTTTCCATGGGCGAACGGCTGACTCCATCAGCGCCACCTTTCTCGGCAAGTATCGCGAGATTGGCAAACCAAATGTGCCCGGACACTTCGCGGCCGAGTTTGGAAACATTGAGTCGGTGCGCGCGCTCGCGGATGAAAGCGTGGCCGCGATCATGCTCGAACCAATTCAGTCGATGGCCGGCGTTCGTACTGCGACCCCTGACTTCTTTCGCGAGCTTTGCGAACTCTGCGACGAACGCGGCATGGTTTTGATTTATGACGAGGTCCAAACCGGCGTGGGCCGCACTGGCAGTTGGTTTTTTGCCGGCAGCGAAGCGGGAGGCCTCGTCGTGCCTGACGTGATCACGCTTGCCAAGGCGCTTGGCAGCGGCATTCCAGTTGGCGCTTGTTTAGTAACTGACAAGATCAGCGCGCGCATTAAGGAAAACGATCTGGGGACGACTTTCGGCGGCGGGATGATGGCGATGGCCGCGGTCACGGCAACGCTCGAAGCGATCGAAAACGACGCGATGCTGGCGAACGTGAGAGCTACGGAAAGCTATCTGCGCGAGCGATTGACGGAGGTGCCGCAGATTCAGCGGGTACGCGGCCTCGGCTTCCTGCTTGGCCTGGAGTTTAACGAGCCGGCCGGCGCGATTCACAAGGCGCTGCTTGAGCGCCGCATCATTACGGGCACGTCGAGCGATGCGAATGTGCTGAGGCTGTTGCCACCGTTGTGTCTGGCCCATTCTGAGGTCGACATTTTCATTGATGCTTTGAGGGCGGCGACTGCGGCTCCGCCGCGTTCCGAAGGATTCGGTGAATTAACGCGACAGGCCGCGCCTGACCAAAAGGGCTGACCGGTCAGCGCCCTCCAAAAAAAGAGGTTAATTTGGATTACAGTTGGTTTGATCTGCTGGGCAACATCGGCGTGCTGCTGATGGTAATCGCCTACCTGTTGTTGCAGCTCGAGAAATTATCCAGCTCGGCCACCAGTTATTTGTTATTGAACACGGTCGGCGCGGTTTTCGTGATCATCTCGCTGACATTTCGTTTCAACCTATCGGCATTTTTGATGGAGGCGTTCTGGCTGCTAATCAGCCTGTATGGTCTGATGAAGCCGCTCTTCTCCAGACGAGCGGTTTGATTTTAGCTTGTGGGTTTAGAGGCGGGCCCCGCCCGCCGTCTCAACTTAAGATAAACGCGCTTCCTTTGACGTTGAAACGGCGGGCGGTGCCCGCCTCTAAACGTCAGCCGTACTGACCTCATAACCAGTCAGGCACGGACATCTCGACGGCCCTGAGCTATGAGAAATTTTCTAACAACTGCAGACTACTCGCGCGAAGAGTTGAATCAGCTGATCGAGTCAGCTTTGCGCTTCAAGCACGGGCAGGATTCGTCAAAGCCGCTGGCTGGCAAATCGGCTGCGCTTGTCTTCTTCAATCCCAGCCTGCGCACGCGCGCGTCGATGCAGGTTGGCATTTACGAACTGGGCGGCAATGCAGTCGTGCTTGAGCCCGGTGGTACCAGTTGGACGCTCGAACATCGCGACGGCGTGAGGATGGACGGCGACAAGACGGAGCATGTGGCTGAATTTGTTCGCGTCCTCGAGCGCTACTGCTCGGCGATCGGCGTGCGCACTTTCGCCGCCTTGAAAGATTGGGAAGAAGAACGAGTCGATCCGGTGATCCAGGCGTTCGCTAAATATTCCGCCGCGCCGATCATCAATCTCGAGTCTGCGATGCATCATCCGTGTCAGGCCATGGCCGACATGATGACGATTCGTGAAAAATTCGGTGACGAACCGAAGCGCGTGCTGCTCACCTGGGCTTGGCATCCCAAGCCGCTGCCGATGGCCGTCCCCAATAGCTTTGCGCTCGCGGCCGCGCAGCTGGGCCATGAACTGGTGATTGCGCACCCGCGCGGTTATGAGCTGGACGAAGAGCTGATGGAAACTATCCAAGGGCAGGCGAGCACCGCGGGCGGTCCGGTCAGCGTTACGAATGATGTTGACGCGGCATTCGCTGGAGCGGAAGTGGTGTACGCCAAGAGTTGGGGCAGCAAAAACTTTTACGGAAACCCGGAACGGGATATGGCTGAGCGCGCGCAATATCGGAACGCCTGGATTGTAGACGAACGGAAAATGGCGACTACAAACAGCGCGATCTTCATGCACTGTCTGCCGGTCCGCCGCAACGTAATCGTCACTGATAATGTTATCGACTCACCTGCGTCAGTCGTAATCGATGAAGCGGAAAACCGGCTGCACGTGCAGAAAGCGATCCTGGCTAAACTTGTCGGAACCGGATAACAAGGTTTCAAGTTCCAAGTTTCAAGTTTCAAGTTCGATCTTCGTACCCGACTTGCAGTTCTTGAACGGAGAACGGTGTGACATTCCGAACTTGAAACTTGAAACTTGAAACTTGGAACTATTTGAAGAGCATTATGATTAATACTAACGACGTCGGCGATCAACTACGTCTCGATTTGTTGCGCGAGGCGCTGCCCTACATCCAGCGATTTCAGGGACAGACTTTCGTCGTCAAGATTTCTGGGAAGGTCACTGAAAATCCCGAGAACCTTAGTTCGCTGGCGGAAGAACTGGCGTTGCTGCATCAGGTCGGGATAAGGATTTGCGTGGTCCACGGCGGCGGCAAGCAACTCAGCGAACTCGCTTCGCGTATGGGGATCGAGCAAACGATCATCGAAGGCCGCCGCGTTACCGACGATGCCACGCTCGAAATGGCGAAGATGATCTTCGCGGGAAAAATAAACATCGATATTCTTTCGGCGCTACGCAACCGCGGCATTGAAGCGGTGGGACTCTCGGGAGTCGACGGCAACATCGTTCACGCTATCCGCCGACCGCCCAAAGAAATTGTGAATCGCGAAACCGGCGAGCGGGAGCACGTCGACTTTGGACACGTGGGTGACGTCGTCGAGATCAACGCGCGCCTCCTGACCGTTTTGCTGGGGCAGGGTTATCTGCCGGTGATTTCTTCGTTGGGAGCTGACAGCGAAGGCACCGTCTTCAATATCAACGCCGATACGATCGCCGGGGAAATCGCCGCGCAGTTGAAAGCGGAGAAGTTGATATTGCTGTCCGACGTCGATGGTCTTTACCTGCGTCCAGGAGAGCCGGAAACGAAACTCTCGCGCCTGACTGCTGAGGAAGCGGAAGCGATGATCAAAAACGGCGCGGCCACCGGCGGGATGATTCCCAAGCTGCAGAGCATTGTCACGCTTATCCGGCAAGGCGTTCACAGCGCACACATCCTCAGTGGCACCACACGCAACGCGCTGCTCAGCGAAATTTTCACCGACAGCGGCACCGGGACGATGATTGTGAGTTGAGGGTTTGCGAGTTATTCTGTTGCCCAAATAATCCGTATGGACAACGAATCAATCGCGCGTCGCTTTTACCGCCTGGCTGCCCTCATGGATATTCGCGGCGACGATCCGTTTCGCCTGCGTTCCTACCGCAACGCCGCCGAGGCGATTGAAACCTGGCCCATTCCGATGAAGAAAATTGCGGCCGACGAAGGCATTGCCGGCCTGCAAGCGATACCCGGCGTCGGCAAAGCTATCGCGGGTAAAATCTTGGAACTGCTCGACCGCGGCACGTTTGACGCGTGGGAACGGATCATTGCGGAGACGCCGGAGACGGTGCTCGATTTGTTGGAGATACCGGGCATCGGTCCGAAGACTGCAGCGATGCTGCATCAGAAGTTCAAAGTCTCTTCCCTGCCGGCGCTGAAGAAGTTCGTTGACGGCGGCGGACTGGATTTGGTCGACGGCATCGGCCCGAAGACGGCGGAACGAATCAAGGAGAGTCTCTGCTAAAACGATTCATGGCCGGCGTCGTGATCCTTGAATCTTTGAAATGTAGTTGGCATCATGCTGCCGGATGGACTTTGAAATAATAGGGCAGCTGACGAGCGTTACCACTATCGCCTCGGGTACGGGCGTCCGAGATCGCGCTCGTCTCAACAGAGTTTACGGGCGAGGCCGCTGGCGCAAACGTAAAGGTGTAGCAAGTGTTCGTCTTCCTGATCGGAGGATCCGTCTGGCAGAGATTCACTGGTATGAGGCTCACGGCATTGGCCGGAAAGAACTCAAGATTAAATTGCCATTTCTGGATTAGCTATGAAGAAGGAATCTAATAAGCACGCTCCTAAAGCGCGGCCACGACAACGAACCGGACGGATCCTGGCGACTCGGCGTGCCACACAATTTGCCGTGTGCATTGACAACGAGGGTTACAAAGCATCGCTTGAACTCGGAAAGCTTTATCGCATTCTCCCGGACAAGGACGCTCAGGCACACGGGCTAGTGCGAGTTATTGATGAGAGCGGCGAAGACTACGCTTATTCGTCTGATCGCTTTCATTCAATGAAGGTTCCGTCGGTGATAGAACGAGCGCTGTGGCAACCTCGGACCTAATTCCTACCGCAAACATTTCCGCTAAGAATTTTACATCATGACCAAAAACATCAAACGACGCGACTTCATGCGCAGCAGCGCTGTCGCCGGGCTTACGCTCGCCGGCACGAAAGCTTCTGTACTTCAGTTTCCCAACATCATCACGCAAAGTCCGGTTAAGCCGATCGTTATTTCGTCTGCGAACGGCAACCGCTTCAAGAATGGCGGTGACATGACCGCGGTGCAGAAAGCTTTCACGATGATCGCGCAGGGCGCTGACGTGCTTGACGCGGTGATTGCGGGCGTGAACATTGTAGAACTTGATCCGCTCGACGACAGCGTCGGCTATGGCGGCTTGCCGAATGCCGAAGGCGTCGTGCAACTCGATTCCTCGTGCATGCATGGGCCAAAGAAGCGCGCTGGCGCCGTGGGCGCGCTCGAGGGCGTGCGCACTCCGTCGCTGGTGGCGAAGGCTGTGCTCGAAAATACGGATCACCATCTATTGGTTGGCAAGGGCGCACAGGATTTTGCGCGCAACATGGGTTTCAAGATTGAAGACGATTTGAACACGGACCACTCGCGCGATCTTTGGTTGGAATGGAAACGGCGGACGGACCCGGCGCATTACCTCGATCCGAAAACGCGCGCCGAAGTTTGGCAGCGCGAAGGGATGAAAATGGTGGAGGAAGGACTCATCGATCGCGAACATTACTACGGCACCATCAACTGCGACGGCATCAACTCCAAGGGCGAAATTTGCGGCGTGACCACGACCAGCGGCCTCTCCTGGAAAATTCCCGGGCGCCTGGGCGATTCGCCGATTCTCGGCGCGGGGTTGTATGTTGACGGCGCAGTCGGCGCCGCCGGATCCACCGGGCGCGGCGAGGCGAACCTCTTCAACCTCTGTTCGTTTCTAATCGTTGAAGAGATGCGCCACGGCCGTTCGCCGAAAGACGCCGGGATGGAAGCGCTACGCCGCATCAAGGCAAACACGGTCGAGAAGCGACTGCTCAACAGCAAAGGCAATCCCAACTTCGGAATAAATTTTTACATCCTTAACGCGAAGGGTGAGTATGCGGGCGTGACGATGTATCCGGGTCCGCAGTTTGCGATTTGCAATGAGGCCGGCGCGCAGACGCTTCCCTGCGATGCGCTGTTGCAAGGCAAACCAACGGACTGAGCAGGAATTTGGCCGCGGATTTACGCGGATGAACGCGAATCAGAACTGGATTTTCAGATCTGCGTTTATCCGCGTAAATCTGCGGCAAAAGTTTTCGTCTGGATTATCGCTAGCGTGATAGCTCGCGGATGCCGCTCATCGTCAGGGCCCGGGTTTCCGCCTGGCGTTTGACGATCACGAGCGTGATGTCGTCCGCCGCTTGCGTACCTTGTGAGAATTTAGTTAACGCCGACTCGATCCGGTCGCGAATGCCTGCCGCCGAAGCCTCAACGTTGCGCGACACCACTTCATAAAGTCTGGTGGGACCAAACTCCTCGCCATTCGGGCTCGCCGCTTCCGTCACGCCATCTGAATAAATCACGAGCACGTCGCCGGGTTGCAAAGTCGTGCGCCCTTCGCGGTAGTCCGCGTCAGCTTTAATGCCGAGCGGCAAACCGCCGGAAGCAAGCTGTTCAACCGTGCCGGCGGCGTGCACGATCAACGGCGGATTGTGGCCGGCGTTCAAAAACGAAAGCGCGCCCGAATCGGGATCAAGCTCCGCATAGAAGAGTGTAACAAAGCGATTCGAGGGAATATTTTCGGCGAGATAACGATTGACCGCCGAGATGGTTTGCACGAGGGTGTCGTGCGAACCAGTTTGTGCATGAATCGACGCGTGCAGCGAAGACATCAGCAGCGCCGCGGCAGTCCCCTTGCCTGAAACGTCGCCGAGGGCAATCACCAGGCGTCCATCGTCGCGTTTGATGAAGTCGTAATAGTCGCCGCCGATTTCGTAGCAGGGAAAGCTGATGCCCTGGAATTCATAACCGGAAACGATCGGCGGCGCCGTCGGTTGGAAGCGCTGCTGAATTTCCATCGCCAACTGCAGCTCACGCTCGAGCCGTTCCTGTTGAAAACGCGCCTCGACCAATCGCGCATTTTCAACTCGAATCGCCGCGACTGACGCGAGTGTCGTCAAAACCTTCAGGTGATCTTCAGTGAAACGTCCTTCGGCGATTGGCGAGTCAGCGTAGATTATGCCAAAAACTTTTTCCGAGACGCCGAGCGGAACCGCCAGCACCGAGCGGACGCCTTGCAGCACGACTGTGCCGCTGGCAAAACGCGGATCGTGCTGTGCGTCTGACGTGAGAACTGACTTGCCCTTGATCACAACTTCATCCATCACGTTGCGGCTGACGCGAATCTCGCCCACCTCGCCGACTCGATCGCGCAAACGCGCGACTGCCACACGCATTTCTTCGCTGTGTACGTCGCGCATCATCAAGAGACAGCGGTCGGCCGGCACCGCTTCGAACACGAGCGACACGATCTGTTCCAACGTTTGTTCCAGCGTCGAAGAGCTGAGCAGGGTGATGCCCACTTTGCTGATGAGGGCCAGCAGGTCGCCTTCGCGACCAACGCGCGCCACTTCCATTACGTCCGGCTTGCTGCGCGCGCCTTCAATCGCTTCGAGCAGACCGGAAGTGGTGCGATCACCGGAGGCGAGGGCAATCGTCGCTTCCGGCAGCGAGGTGGACGAATTGTCCGTGATCATGGTGGCGCCCATGCTGGAGTTATAGGTGCCATCGTCGAAAACAATTTCCGTTTCGCCGATCTGGATACGACCGCCGGCGGTTAAGGGCACGGTGCCTTCAACGGTGCCGCCGTTGTAGAGCGTGCCGTTTGCGGAACCCAGGTCCTGAAGGAAATATTCCTCGCCTTCCCGCCTGACTTCGGCGTGAACGCGCGACGCAAACGGATCGGGAATACAAAGATCGTTGCGGGCGGAGCGGCCGAGGGTGATGCGCAGCCTTCCGAGCGGAAAGCGGTCCGGGGCGCGATCGGGATATTTCACTATTAGTTCGGGCATTTTTTTTCAGATTTTAGATCTCAAATTTGAGATCTCAGAATCTAAGATTTGAGATCTGAGACCTCAGATCTTGGAACAACCGTCGCGTGTCCTTCACGGACCACGATCGTGTCAGCAATAAAATCGTGCAAGCCGCGACCGCGCGAAGTCAGTGCGGCCATTAGAAATCCAATTCCCAGCGTTAGAAAAGAAACCGGGTAGCCAAGGAAATGTCGCAAAAAAGCTCTACCGATTCCCACGCGCCGGCCGTCGTCGCGCAGGATGCGCAGTCCCGCGGCCCACTTGCCGACGGTGAACCCGGTCAATCCCGGCAGCACTCCAAGATTGAGCGCGGCCACGAGAATCGTCAGCAGGATTCCTATGGTTTCCGATGAATTACCCGCAGTGCGCGCGCCTCCGCCCAACAAGCGGCTGACGAGTGTGCTGAAGGCGAGTATGGCTACCAGAATTATGTAGTCGATTAGGATCGCGCCACACCGCAAAGCAAACGGCGCGCGGAACCTGGCGAATTTCTTGCTCGCTGCAGGCGACTTCACTTTCACTGGGGCTGGCGCGGTTTCCGCAGTTGCTGTCATTAACTAACCCAGAAGGAAATGAAGCGTTGTTTCGCCCAGGCGAAGTTTGTCGCCGCTGTCTAAAACTCGCGGCTGGCGCGGCGCAAGTCTGACGGAATCGTTGATGACTGTGCCGTTGACGGAACCTAGATCTTCAACCAGAAAGGTTTCGCCTTCGCGCCAGATGCGGGCATGTCGTCGCGAGACTTTTGTTTCCGGATCGAATCGCGAAAGATCGATCTCCGGGAAAACGTTTGAATGCGGATCGGTGCGGCCTAGCAGGTTGCTGTCTTTTTGCAACACGAAAGAAGCATCGAGCTCCGTAGTTCCCGCCACCACCAGCTTTGCGGTGGGACGCGCAGCTCGCAGCGTCGCGCTGGAGCCGAGACCGGCCATCGGCTGCCGTGCGCCGCAATGCGCGCAGAAGATGTCGTCCGCGGCAATTCGTCCACCGCAAAAGCCACAGTAGACAGTTTGCACCTGAACGGTTTCGCCGCCCACTTGCGTCGCGCCGGCGCCGTAAGTCACCTGGCCGGCATTGATCTTTTCGATGTGGATGGCGAGCGCGTCTCGCATGGCGCCGGCGGAGGCAAAACGATCTTCCGGCTTGTATTCGACGGAGCGCATTAATATCTGCTCCATCTCGCTGGACATCGATGGCGTAATCTGGCGCGGCCGCGGATTCTTTTGAAAATCAAAAATCAACAACGGGTTATCCTGCGGATCTGAACCAGTCAACAAGTGAAAGAGGGTTGCGCCCAAACTGTAAACATCCGAACGCGGCTCGACGCGGCCGCCAAAGAGTTCGGGCGGCGCATAACCCATCGTGCCGACGGCAGTGACCCCCTTTTCCTCCTGTTTCACCCAACGCGCAATGCCAAAGTCGATCAGCATGATGCGACCGGTGTTGCCGTCGATCATCAGATTTGCCGGTTTGAGATCGCGATAGATGATCGGCTTGGGCCGGCTGTGCAGATACTCAAGCACGTCGGCTGCCTGCATGCCCCAATCGGCGACGGTCCGTTCGTCGATGCGGCCGCCGGGTGCGCTGCGCAGTCGCGACGACAGGTCGCCGCCAGCAATAAACTTCATCACCAGATAAAACCGCCCGAGTTCTTCGTCGTAAAAATAATCGTAGATGGTCGGGATGGAGGGATGCTCGAGGGACGTCAGCAACAACGATTCGCGTTTGAAGTCTCCAATAGCTTTTTCATGTTGCGTAGGATCGAGATGCGCTTCGACCATTTCCTTGACGGCGCGAGGAGCGTCGCCGAGGTTGCGATCCTTGGCCAGGTAGACGGCGCCCATGCCGCCGCCGCCGATGCGCCGCACAATCTCATAACGCGCGTTTAGAACACTGCCCGGATCGAGCTGCTTGACCGTGGGTTGACGGCCGCCGGTATTGCCTTTCTTGGTGGTGTGTTTGACCGGCGCCTGAACGTCGCCGGTGGAGATGCCGCCGAGTGAAGCGGATGAAATGGAATCGCCGACGCCGGTTTCGCCAGTGGTTTTGGAATCCGGGGCAACCTCGGGAGCCATGGCGGGAGCGGCGGCGGCAGCATCGTTCTTGTCGTCGTCGATGTCGAGCGTGGTCTCCTCGCTCGACACGTTTGGCGCAGCAATATTCTTCGTTCCGCAATTACTGCAGAACGCTTCGCCCGGCACCGTCGGCGTACCACATTGCCTGCACTCAGCCATTTACTTTACGACCGATAGGTTTCCTCTGTGCCACCTCCGTGTTCTCCGTGTCTCTGTGGTGGATTTGCGTGATAAACATTCACCACAAAGACAAAGAGAACACAAAGGATGCACAGAGATATTCCAGTATTCCCGCTACCTCAAAATTGAAAATCTCAAGAACGTCTTGCCTACGATAATTTCATCGCCGTCGTTCAGCGGCTGACGCGTTCCCGGCGACAATCTCTTTCCGCGATTGATAAAGGTCCCATTCGTCGAGCCCAGGTCTTCCAACAAATACTTGCCCTCACTGAAAGTGATCCGCGCATGCCGGCGCGACACTTTCGCTTCCGGGTCATCGGAGTCCAAATCTACGTCGGGAAAGATTCCGCCATCCGCATCCCAGCGGCCAATCTGGGACTCGGCGGAATTCAATAGGAACTGTTTGCCGACTGACTTGCCTCGCTCGATCACCAGCTTGGCGTGGGGTTTTCCAGTCGACCCGGAAGCTGACGAAAGGTTCAATGCCGGGCCTGACTTTGAGCCGGCAATTTCGGGTTGGGGAACGTTCGCCGGCGACTTCGAGCCGTTTTGTCCTTCTGGCTCCGCTTTGATTAGCCGTGGGCCGCCGGGATCGGGCGCCGCGCTGGATCGCGAGTTAGGCCCCGAGTTGGGCCTGAGGGGCGCGCCGCACTCGTCGCAATACTGTCCACCATCAAGGTTTGCGGCTTTGCACCTTTCACACGTAATCATGGTTTTCGGAAGTTTGCGAGCGACACCCAATCCGCGATAGATTCTCAAGTTGTTCGTAGAACTGAGCTCAGGAACGGTGGATCATTCTAACGCGAAAGCATTCCACTCGCCAACGCAGGCTTTCGACCTGCCTGAAACTCCGGTTAATTGAAACTGTTTACGGTTTTTTGACGTAACAATTCTGCGAATCAAGTGTGTTTTAAAACGGCGCGATTTCGGCGAATTACTAATAACGGCAAAAGTTAAGAGCGTTAATCCCCCAAAGTAAGGAAGATGTTATGGCTTTGACTCGGAAGAAGAAAATCATTATCGCGGTCTCGGCGGTCGCGGTATTGGCTTTGATTATTATCATCAGCGTATTTGCCAGCCGCAAAGACGAAGCGGAAGTGACTACAGTAAAACTCGAGGTCAAGCCTGAGCTGCGACAGACGGTGACCGCATCTGGCGAAGTGAGACCGATTCGTTACATCAAACTAACCAGCGAAGTGCCGGGACGCATCGAGGAAATCTATGTTAACCCGGGTGACCAGGTGACGCAGGGCAAGCCACTCGTGCGAGTGGATCCAACACAACTGCAATCGAGCCAGGAAGCGCAATGGGCCGCCGCGCAACAGGCGATGAACGACATCCAAAGCGCGCGCAATGCAGTCGCCAGCTCGCAACAGGGTTTAGTGGTCGCCGAGGCTTCGGTCGCTTCCGCGCGCCAGCAATTAGTAGCCTTGCAAACTTCGGTAGATCGCGCCCAGGTAGATCTCAATACGGCCCAACGCGAGCTCAAGCGCTACTCTGATTTGATCGAATCCGGAGTCGCGTCACGTTCGGAATACGATGCGGCGCGGGATCGTTTTGACCAGGCAAAGATCGCTTTACAAACCGCGAAGGCAAATCTCGAGTCGCAACGAATCGCGGTCAAAGAATCTCAGGAGCGGGCCAACCAACAGAAGCTCGCGGTCCAGGAAGCAAAAACCGGAATCAGATCTTCCGAGATGCGTGCGAGCCAGCAGCAGGCGTTGCTGCGCGGCCAGTCGAGCCAGCGCTCGAAGGCGACGCAATTGTCGCCGCTCAACGGCGTAGTTGCCGACATTCCCACGCGCGTCGGTGAGTATGCCGTGTCGCAGTTGTCGTCCACCCCGCTGATGACCATTGCCGACATGTCGACAATCAACGTCGAGGTCAACGTAGACGAAACCGAGATTTCGAACGTCGAGGTGGGCCAACAAGCGAAAGTGAAAGTGGACGCACTTGGTGACAAGGAAATCGTTGCCGTCGTCACGCAAAAAAATCCGCTCGCGGTTTCGAAGTCAGACACGCAGGGCGGCTTGTCGAATCGAGTAAATGTTCAGGAAGCGAAGGAGTTCAAAGTAACGGTTGAGCTGCGCGATATGCCTGACGAGATCCGTAACGGCCTGCGACCCGGCATGAGCGCCACCGCCACCATCACCACGAAGACGAAGAACAACGTCATCGCCGTGCCGCTGGAAGCGATCGTTGAGAAGGCGCCCCCCTCGCCATCGCCGACCGCAGCCGGCACTGCGCCGACTCCGGCGCCGGCCAATGGAGAAAAACCGAAAAGCGTGAAAGGCGTCTACCTGCTCGAAGGCAACAAGGTGCGCTTCATCGAAGTGACCACCGGCATAACCGGGGAGGCCGATATCGAAGTCACCAGCGGCGTCAAGCCCGGCCAGGAAATCGTGCGCGGCCCAAGCCGCGTGTTGAAGACGCTCAAAGACGGCATGACGGTCAAACGGCAGGAAAAGAAATCGGGCAACGCGAACGCCAACGAGGGCAGCTAATGAGCGACGCAACACTCGTAACACCCCCAAGCGCAGAACCAGCTGTGTTGCCAGCCGAGCCGCTCGCTCGTCTCGCGTCGCGGCCGCACGACTCCAATTCGCTCATCTCGATGCGCGACATCTGGAAAACTTACCAGATGGGATCGGAACAGGTGCACGCGCTGCATGGCGTCTCGTTTGACATCCCCAAGGGCGAATACATCGCCATCATTGGACCATCCGGCTCAGGCAAGTCGACCTTGATGAACCTGATCGGCTGTCTCGACACGCCAACCAGCGGCGAGTATTGGCTGAACGGAAAAAACGTTTCGGAAATGGACGACGACGAGCTGGCCCGGATTCGCAATCAGGAAGTTGGCTTCGTCTTTCAAACGTTCAACCTGCTGGCCCGCGCCACCGCGCTTCACAATGTCGAGCTGCCCTTGATCTACGGTGGCATCAGCTCTGCGCAACGCCACGAGATGGCCAAGCAGGCTTTGAGTGCTGTCGACCTCGCTGATCGCGTAACCCACCGACCCAACGAGCTATCCGGCGGACAACGCCAGCGCGTCGCCATTGCGCGCGCCCTCGTCAACAATCCTTCGATTCTTCTGGCCGACGAACCAACCGGCGCGCTTGATACGCATACCAGCATGGAAATCATGGACCTCTTCGAGCGCCTGCACGGACAAGGTAATACGATCATCGTGGTGACGCATGAACAGGATATCGCCGCGCGCGCGCACCGCGTGGTTTCGATTCGTGACGGGCTGATCGAAAAAGACGAGAAGATTAGGTAACGGATACTGGCCGCGGATTTCCGCGGATGAACGCGGATCTGAAATTCA
>Ga0207650_10001115_pt1 | contig 19771 bp, 29 predicted proteins | sample KBSS63metaG_FD_184325 | JGI IMG/M metagenome (GOLD analysis project Ga0207650, IMG submission 184325) | Switchgrass rhizosphere microbial communities from Kellogg Biological Station, Michigan, USA - KBS S6-3 metaG (SPAdes) (version 2) | ecosystem: Host-associated > Plants > Roots > Rhizosphere...
GCCGTCGTCCGCCACGGCCGTCCGGTTCATCGTGAGCCTCATGGCGCCTTCGTCGGGTCGCCCAGCGCGGCGTTGAGCGCGGTGGCTTCGGTCGCGAGGCGCACGACGATCGCCTGTGCCAGGGGCGTTTCAGGAGTCAACTCCAGCGTGGCCATTTCGTACTTGCCGCCGGGTTGGAGTCGAGGCTCGATGCCCTGCAGGCGCTGGCCGCGCCAGAACCCGAAGAGGACCCGCTGGTCTTCGGCACGAATGAGCAGGACCGGACCGTTCGAGAAGTAGACCAGGTGTCCCCACTTGATGACCTCCTCCAGCGTGGGTGCCGCGGCGGTGGCGGCGGCGCGCAGGGCCTCGACGTAGCGACGCTGCCAACCGTTCAGCGACGCGACGTACGCCTCAGGGCTGGCCGGAGCGATCGACTTCTTCATCGGACGCGCCGGCCAGTCGTACTCAACAGTGCGCTGGGCGACGGCTGAGGCGGGGCCTAGACCATTGCCGTGTTGCCCATCATCACATCGACACCGGCCGAGGCGAAATTGGCGAGGTCGGCAGCGGTCGCCTGACCTTGCGGTGAAGCCATCGCGGCGCCGATCGCTTCCAGCGAATCGAACCCGAGGATCGCCACCAGGTAGACGCTGTGCTTGCCCGCCATGCCCATGACATCGCCGCGGGTGACTTCGTAACTGCGAAGACCCGGGATGGTCTTGGCGAGCGGCACGTGCTTCTCGAAGTAGTAGCGGTCGAAGGCCGCCGGATCCTTGGGCTGTTGGTACACCGCGAAGAGCTTGGCCATGGATGTCTTTCTCAGATCGGACGCAGATGGGAGATGCCTGCGGACGGACGGTATCGATGCTCACCTCGCGTGTCAACGCGGGCCGCGCATCGGTGATCGTGTGGCTGTGGCCGCTGTGTCGAATGATCAGATCGGCACGGCAACCCCGCGCGAGCGAGGCGCTTCCATACGGCGGACGTAGCGGACTTCCTCGAGCGTCGCGCCGCCGGGCACGAATTGCTTGGCGGAGCCCGCTTCGACCTCGCGCCGGAAGCCGAACCTCCGATAGAACGGCTCCTTGCCGGAGATGGCGTACGGATGATCTTCTTGTGCCCCTTCGAGAGCGCCACCAGCTTCGCGACGATTTCTCTTCCAACGCCGGTGCCTGGTGGCTCGGCAGCACGGCGACGTCACAGAGGCACGAGCAGTCCGCACCAGCGTAGAAGACCAGGTGATCGGCAACGGCGGTTCCCGTAGTGAAGACTCGACGGACGAGGGCTCAGCCCTCACCCAGCTCTCGCAAACCCGAGGGCGTCTGAATCTCGGCGACCAGGCTGCACGTGTCAGCCCGTGTCACCGTGACGGCAGGCTGCGGGGAAAGTCCGATCCAGGCGAGCAGGGCGATGACTTCGTCAGGCGCCGGATGCCGAATCCGCAGCCGTCGCAGTTGCAGGCCATTTCGTGGCAAGGCAGCCGCCGGATGGCCGCTCGATGCGCGCTGGATCAGCAGCGGCGCCGCACCGTCGAGCGGCAGGCTGCCGTCGGCTTTGACCGTCAGCTGCCAAGTGTGAGCCTCGCGGCGCATCGTCTCCACATCGCCGAGCGCCGGGACCGACGCGTTGACGATGTCATCCGTGCTGGCGACCCAGGCGCCGAGACGCGCCTTCGAGCCCGGACGAATGGCATCGAGGCCGAACCAGCGCGGCCGATCGATCGGCGCGGCTTTCGGGTCGGGCGCAATCACCTCCAAGTAGACATCGGTGCCCAGAGCCAGCAGCAGGTTGTGCGTCGCCATGCCGGGATGCGCCCGACCCGCACCCAGCGCGACGCCGAGGGCGGCTTCCACATACGCCGAGCCGACCTCCAGACTCGGTGCGACGACCGTGAGGTGATCGAGGCGCGCGGTCATACCTGTAGCGAGCCGCGGAAGCCTCGGGCGGCGTAGTACGACTGCGCGCCGTTGTGATACACGAAGACCTTGTCATAGCGCCGGTCGCAGAAGAGGGCGCCACCCAGCGCGCGAATCTCCGCCGGCGTCTGCACCCAGCTCGAGGTCTTCGTGTCGAACTCGCCCAGAGCCTGCAGCGCTCGGTACGCTTCTTCCGTCAGCAGCTCGATGTGCATCGCAGAGGCCATCTCGACGGCGCTGCCTTTCGGCTTGTTCTCCTTGCGCGCGTCCAGCGCTTCGCGGTCGTAGCAAAGGCTTCTGCGACCGAGCGGACTTTCTGCAGCGCAGTCGCAGAAAGTCAGCCGGCCGGTCTTCGCGTCCTGGCCGATCACGTCGGGTTCGCCGCCGGATGCTTCCATCGCATGAAGCGACTCCAAGGCGGCGGCGTTGCTCTCGAGCCGGGTCTGCACCGCCGACCACGCGATCCTCGGGTGCCGCTTCATGTGGGCTTCGAAGCGGCGCTTCAACGCCTGCAGCAGGCTCTCGCGTTCGCTGGCGTTCACGATGGGCGGGTTGTCGTCATCCTGGAATTTCCGGCTCGACCAGCGTGGCGAACTGGGCGAGCGATTCCTGCCATCCGAGGTAGCACATCTCAACCGGGATGGCCTCCGGAATGTTCTCCTGCAGAACCGACAGGTCCGTGCCGCACGACACCGGTTCGAGCTTCACGGTGACCTGCATGACGCCGGGAAGGTTCGGGTCATCGAACTTGTCGGTGTAGCGGATCAGCTTGTTCGGGACCAGCTCGAGGTACTCCCCGCCGAATGCGTGCGAGTTGCCGGTCGAGAAATTCCGGAAGGACATCTTGAACGTGCCGCCGACCACCGCTTCGAGGTGATGCACGGTGCAGGTGAAGCCGTAGGGCGGCAGCCACTTGGCCAGCCCGTCGGCCTCGGTGAAGGCCCTGAAGAGCTTCTCCGGCTTGGCCCGGATGACGCGGTGAAGATGAACGCTGCGGGTGGACATGGTCAGGCTCCTGATGGGTTGAGAAGGCTGCGAGTGGGTAGCCTCTTTCAGTACGACGAAGCAGCCGGCTGCATTTCGACATCGGTCCGAGCGTTCAGGCGGCGGGTCGTCATGGCGCAGTGGCCGGACGGATCACCCGACACGGATTACCGGCCGCGAACATGCCTTCCGGAATGCTGCGCGTCACGACGCTGCCGGCTCCGATCACCGACCCGCGGCCGACGGTCGTTCCCGGGCAGATGATGGCGCCGCCGCCGATCCAGGCATCGTCCTCGATCGTCACCGGAGCGCCGAACTCCAGGCCGAGCCGGCGTTCTGCAGCGTCGAGCGGATGCGAAGCGGCGTAAATGTGAACGCCAGGACCGACCAGCGCGCGGCTGCCGATGCGGATCGGCGTGACGTCCAGAAAGACGCAGTTCACGTTGACATAAACGTTGCGGCCGAGCATGACGTTGTAGCCGTAGTCGCAATGGAAGGGAGCCTGGATGTCAGCGTCGGTCTCGGCCCGGAAGAGCTCGGCCAGCAGCGCGGATCGGGCGGCACGATCGGCCGGGTCGAGCGCGGTGAGCGCCCGGCAGAGTCTCGACGCTCGCACGCGGTCTTCGGTCAGCGTGGCGTCACTGGCGTCGTACAACGCGCCGGCGAGCATCTTTTCCTTGTCGCTAGGCATGCGAATGGGTTATCGGGTGGCAACGCGATCGGCGTGACGGGTTCATGCCTTGGTCTTCGATCCTCAACGCAAGATCTTCGCCATGGCCTTGCCTTTGGCGAGCTCGTCGACGAGCTTGTCCAGCTGGCGGATCTTCTGCATCAGCGGATCGTCGACCTCTTCGACGCGGATGCCGCCGACCACGCCCTTGATGAGGGAGCGGTTCGGATGCATCGCGGGCGCTCGAGCGAAGAAGGACTCGAAGTCGGCTCGTTGCTCGATCTGCTGCAACAGGCCGGCCTCGTCGTAGCCGGCGAGCCAGCAAATGATCTGGTCAACCTCCGCCTTCGTGCGTCCTTTGCGCTCGGCCTTCGCCACATACATCGGATAGACGGCCGCGAACGGCGTTGCGAAGATTCGATGCCCGCTCATCTGGGTGTCGGGCGCCTAGCGCAGATCACCTTGCATTCGCGCGCGATGCCCCCGTCACGCGCCTTGCTTCGACCCGGCCACATACAACCCCAGACCGACGAGTGTGAGCCCCGACGTCTTGTTGAGCAGTCGCGCGCGCTGCCGGCCCGCTGTCTCCGACTTGAGCAGGCGCTCAGCCCCCAGTACGGCGGCGACATCGACCAGCGTGTTGAGAACGACGCAGACGGTGCCCATCACGACGAGCTGCATCACGACCGACGGGCCGCTGACCAGGAACTGTGGCAGAAAGGCGAGAAAGAACAACGCGGTCTTGACGTTGAGTGCTTCGACCAGGATGCCTTCCAACAAAGCGCGGCGCACGCCGGTCGCCCGGGATTGAACCGGGGTGGCGGCCGCCTTGGCCAAGAGCAAGCGGATGCCGAGGTAGATCAGGTAGGCCGCACCGATGAATTTGACGACGGTGAAGGCAACCGCCGACTGGGCGAGCAACACCGACAGGCCCAACGCGGCAGCGCCGACATGGAGCATGCCACCCAGCCCTGTGCCGACGCAGGAAGCCAGGCCTTCGCCACGACTGCCGGCCGCCGTTCGGGCGACGACGTAGGCGATGCCGGGGCCGGGCGTGACGGCGAGGATGAGCGCGGCGACGAAGAAGGCAAGAGAAGGAAGCATGGGGTGAAGATTACCGGAGCGGGAAGGCGTCGAGGCCGGACGGCGCAAGTTAGCCATCGCGCCACCGGATCTCCTCGCCGTGAATTGGGAACGCGGATTGCTGTCAATCATGTACCAAGGAGTTGTCATGACGGACAAGCAAACCCAAGCGCACGCGGCAGAAAGCAACATGGAAAAGGACCCGAAGGATTGGGTCACCGGCGATGAGCCCATGACCGGCGCACAGCGGTCCTACTTGAAAACGCTCAGCGAAGAGGCGCGTGAACCGTTCGATGAAAACCTGAGCAAGGCGGAGGCGTCACGGCGCATCGACGAGTTGCAAGCGCGGACGGGGCGGGGCCACTCGAGTCAGCGAGCGGCGCCGACGGCTGGCGGCAACGAAGCCGACTCAAGCAATGGCGGACGCTAGGTTTGCTTCTGCAACGTCACATAGCTGTAGCCGGTCGCGCCGCATGTTGACGTCCCGAGGAGGAACCGGGCGTCCTTCGGCACGAAGCCCTCTCGTTGGATCCGCATCTGGTAATACCCCGGTCCGCCTTCGCCCCTGCAGATGCCGGCGTCGTCGCAGCCGGCGACCCTCGGCTCGCCTTCGTTGACGGTGAAGACGAGCGTGACACCTGACAGCCGACGCTCGGCGCTGTCCGTCACTTCGACGACCGCCGCCCATTCCTGTTCCTGGGCACATCGACACGGATAGTCGTCCTCACATCCGCCGCAACCTGCCAGCAGGGCCGCGATGAACGATGACAGGCATCCCGCGAGAATCGTGCGTCGCATGCCGGTGACCCTTGTCTAAAGATGTTGATCGGGAGCGGCAGCCACAGCTTCGCTAAAGCACGCGAGCCACGCGTGCTTGCTGTAGCTGTGGGCGAATTCAATGCCGATGCGGGTGCCTGCGCTGCTCGGACGGTGTGCCATAGCCGCGCAGCTCGACATAGCGTGCGTTCTGTTCGGGCGTGAGTATCTCGACCTGCGCGAGGTGGGCCTCGAGGTGCGCATCACGCACCTGCGCCTGAAGCAGGCCGATCTGCCTGAGCGTGGTGCTCAGGCGCTGCGGCGTGATGGTCCGGGCGGCGAACAGCCTTTCGAGCTCGCGCTCCTTGTCGACGAGTGCGCGGCCGGCAGAACTCGCTTTTGCGGACATGGAGGCAAAGAGCGCCTCGGTCTGAGCGCGCTGCTTGGGTGTCAGATGAAGTTCGGCCGCGAACTCGAGCACGTGGGTGGGACCTGCGAATCCATTGAGCTCTGCGGTCTTGGCCAGGCCCATGCCTTTGCCCGCCAGCAGCGCACCGACCTCCTCGGGCGAGAGGGCCTTGATGTCACGCGCTTCCTCGCCGACGTATGGCGACGCGGCGAGCGCGGTCACGGACAGCAAAGCGAGCGCGATGGCGGAAAGGAGTCGGAGCAGCTTCATGAACATCTCTCGAATCGATCTGCGTTGGCGAACGTGAAGAAGGGTCAGGAACCACTCGGCACGGGGCTGAACTGCATCGTCCAGTTGGTTTCCCACGTGGCACCGCCGTCTGCCGAGAATGCCTGCTCCCAGCGCGGATCGTCGCCGGCAGGGGAGAGCCAGGTGAATCTGACCCTGAGGGGCTTTCCATCAACGGAATCGTCTGCGAAGAACAGGCCCTTCCCATCGTCAAACCGGCCGACCACCGGCTTGTCGAGTTGTGTCGGATTTCGGCCATCGAGCCACCAGATCGACCAGGTCCGGTCTTTCGGGCTGTACGAGCGCATCGCCACCGCACGATAGGCACGTTGGGGAAAGTCGAGGAAGTTGTCCTCCAGGTTTCCATAGCCGCCCAGCGTCTTGCGCGTGGAAGAGCGGCCCGAGAATTCGGTCCACTCCGTGCACCCGGCGAGCTGCGCATTCAGGCACCGGTGCCTGACGGTCCAGTCGCCGATGATGAAGTCGAAGTCGTTCGGCGCTGAAGCCTCGAGCGGAAGAGCCATGGTGGTCTGTGATGCTGGGTTGCAAGGCGATGGGTGGTAGGACGGAGCGTTGCAAAGCAGAGGTATCAACAGAGATCACAGCGCTTTGGCATAGACGCTCACATCCTTGCCGAGGAGTTGCACAGCGTCGATGGCACGCCACCCGGAGTGCTGGAGCAACAAATTCGCGGTGGACGTGCCGCAGTAGATGCTGTCGAAGCCCAGCGCCTTGGCTTCTGCTTCGAGGGCGGATAAGAGCAGGGCACCGATGCCCCGGCCTCGCAGCTTAGGGACGACGAAGCCCGCGGCCGCCCAAGGCGCCAGATGGGTGTGGCTCGGAATGGACTCCGCCTTCAAAGCCGCCGCGCCGCACGGCTCTCCGGCGGAAAAAGCGACGACGCCGACCGGGAGACTTCCTTCGTTCGCGAACGACTGGACATCACGCTCCGCATCGCCGAATCTGCCAGGTCCATACCAATCAGGCCATTCGCCTTGAAACCACCGGGCGACGATCGGCAGGACTTCGGGATGCTCGACGAGACGAGAGACCGTGATGGTCATGCGACAGACTGTCGTGAACTTCGACTTGACGTTGAACCTGGCGGGAAGGTGTTCATGCCCAGGCGCATTTGCGGACGGTGTCCAGCGTTCGCGTCGTGATGTCTGCGCCGAAGATTCGCTCGAGCAGGCGCATGAACGCCGGTGCATCGGCGCTCGGGACGTAGGCAGAGAGCACCGCCGAGGGGGTGATGGCCAGAATGCTCGCGCCGGCCCGCTCGATCGGCAGCCGGACCGGCGTGTCGATCGGCGCGCGCAGGAAGCTGACGACTCGCTTGGCCTCGGGCGGCAGTTCGAACTGCGCATAGGGATCGGAGTCGATTAGCTGCTGAAGGTGAGTCGCCTCTCGGATGAAGGTGCTGAATGCACGCGGCAGTTCACGCCGCATCGCTGCTTCGGCTCGTCGTTGCAACGAATCGGCGGACGCTGACCGTGCAGTGAAGACCACGTTCCCGCTGGTAAGCAGCGTCCGCACGTCAGAGAAATTCGCCGACTCGAAGCATCGCTTGAGCTCCGGCATCTTCGCGTTCATCGGGCTCACACCCCGCAGAAAGGCAACGTATCGAGCCATCTGCCCTGGTGGACTGGAGCGCGGGGTTGTCCCCGCCATCAGGCACTTGTATCTCGCAGTTGCTGCTTCTGCAGCCACCGCTTCGCTTCGTCCAGGTTGCTGAAAATCGCATCACGGCTGTACGCCAAAGCAAACCCCTGGTACTTGGAGCCCATCTGGAACTGCGTGGGCGTCCGCACGACGATCGCGGAGATCCAATCCTTGCCTTTCAGCAGTGGGGCGACGGCTTCTCGCACAGCCAACTGAAGGTCTTGCTCCGAGAAAAGAAGCGTGGCGCCGCGCAGGTCGGAGAGCGACTTCCTGAAGGCCATCGCCGTCTCATCCTGCAACAGCCGGCCCAAGTGTTCTCGAAGGTCGGCAGTCGAAATGTCGCCGCTCCAGACCGCGGAGACAAAGCCGTCCGGATGGGAAGCTTGGTAGGTGATGGGCACGGTGGGCTGATGGTACCGAGAACACTCTATTCAGTATTCAATCCGCGCGGTTCATCGGGTCCGTTCGCGACGTCTGTTGCTCGAGCTGTTGCGCAAGTCCGATGAGAATTCCCTCGGGCCCCCGCATGTAGCAGAGCCGATACATGTCGGCGTACTGGACCACGTCGCCGACGAGCGTCGCGCCGCGTTTCATGAGTCGGCCAAGCGTGGCGTCGATGTCGTCCACGGCGAACATGACCCGCAGGTAGCCGAGCGCGTTCACCGGAGCATCGCGGTGATCGGCGACCACGGGCGGCGCGATGAAGCGGGTTATCTCGAGCCGGCTGTGACCGTCCGGTGTGCGCATCATGGCGATCTCGACGTGCATGTCGTGCAATCCAGTAACGCCGTCTGCCCAGTCTCCTGAGACGGGAGCCCGCCCCTCGAGCTCGAGCCCGAGTTCGGTGAAGAACTCGACAGTGGCATCAATGTCTTCGACGACGATGCCGATGTTGTCCATGCGCTTGACCGTCATGACTTCTCCTGGGTGTCTACGTCGGGCAGTGGCAAAGTCTCAAAAGGGGGCGCAGCCTCTTCGGACTTTGCTCACCATGCCAACGGCGCGTGATACCGCCGGTCCACGATGCTGGCCGGTCTTCGTGCAGCCCGCTAACTGGACGGTTCTGCCTCGTGGCAGACCGCTTCGATGTTGTGTCCGTCCGGACCGATGACGAACGCCGCATAGTAATTGGCGTGGTAGTGCGGTCGCAGGCCAGGCGCGCCGTTATCGGTAGCGCCGGCTTCCAGCGCTGAACGATAAAACGCCGAAACTTGCTGGCGGGTCTTGGCCGTGAAAGCCAGATGAAGAGGCGCTGGCTTCTCGTCGCTCTCGTAGAAACACAACGAAGCGCCGCCCCCTGGGACGCTCAGCTCGACCCCTTTCGGCGGCCAGTCTGTGGCGCGGGTGACGCCGAGCGGCTCGAGCGCCTTGAGGAAGAACGCTTTGCTCGCTGCGTAGTCGCTGACGCCGAACTTACGTGATCGAACATGGTTCAGTTGATGATGTCACCCGCGCCCTTTTCGACTCGTCGCTTGAGTGCTTGTATGTAGTCGGCGTCGTAGGCTTCCCAGCTTTCAAGTTCGCCCACGATTCTGAGAGGCTGCTTGCTTCGATAGGACCGCGTTGGATTGCCAGGGAATTTCTTGTCCGTGACGTTCGGGTCGTTCTCGAACTCTCCGAGTGGCTCAACCACGTACACGCGAGGCCGACCATTGCCTTGGGCCATTTTTGCGGCCAGCCCCGCGCCTTTCGGCAGGCTGGTGAAGTAGATGTGGTTCATGACGACGGTGGCATCGTAGTTTGATTTGAAGCCCGCGGTGAGCAAGTCGCCGACGCGCAGATCCGCCTTCGTGCCATGGAAAAATGGTCCGGCATCGACGATGGTCATTGGTCTTTTCCCGCCGAATGCGAGACCGCAACTCGGTCCGAGCGAAGCACGTTGCCTTCTGAAAACTCTCCCTCCAGCGTGTCGGTGTCGATGACGGTGAGGCGAGCGCTGCGGTCGGGGCACTTTGCATTGACCTTCGATTCGGCGATCAACAGGGTGACCGTGGACGAGCCACCGCCGATCAAGGTCACCGGAAATCGCCGACCTGCGCACGGGTCATGCTTCCTGGAATTGCTCTTCTGCAGCGTGATCCAGGTACCTTCAGCGACATGGATGGTCAGCGTCGCTTGACGGGGCTCACCACCTCGCGTCGAGTACGTCGCTCTCCAAGTGCCACTCGGCTCTGGCTCTGCTGCCGCTGTGCCGATAAGCAGGGCGAACAGCAGAGATGCTGCGAGGACCGTCCGCGATCGGACCAAGGGCTTGCCGGCTTGAAGGATCGATGACGGATTGCGTGGCCAAGGTCAGGGAAGCGACCGCGACCAACTCGATGAGCAACTCGGGAGCAGTGCGGCCTGGAAGCATGCGCGCTGTGGCCAGTGCTCCGGATTCGGGCCGATCCACGCTTGCCACAAGGCGTCGAATGCGGGCCGGTGCGAGATGTCGGCGAGCATGACTTGCAAGGACAGGATGTGTGTTTTCGCGGAGCCGGCTTCACGGAGGTGGGCGTCCAGAACGCGAAGGGCCTGCTCCACTTGAGTCGAGAAGTCGGCAGTTCCATCGGTCGCGTTGGCGACCGTCCAGACGAAGCCGCCGGCAGCGACGGTGCGGCTTCGGCCCTTTCCGCTGCTGGACCAACGCTCAACGTGCATCAGGCCGTACCGCTGGAAGCGGGGAAGAACTCAAGAACTTCGGCTCCTCTTGAATCGAGGATTCCCGTGGGCACCCAGCCAAGATGGCGGTAGAACCCATGGGAACGTGTGGTCGGGTCGGCGGCGCAGCCCAAGAACAGACGTCGGTGGCCGGCGCTGCCGAGGTGTTGAACGACAAGGCTCAACAGGAGTGCACCGATGCCACGATTCTCATAGGCGGGAAGATGCGCCAGGACGACCACCTCACCGGAAGCGTTTTCACCGAAGCAGTAGCCGATGATCGACTGGCGGTCGGTGCAGACGTATCCCGTGAGGACGCCAGACTGCACGTCGTCGGCCCACGACTCCGCTGTGATTCCCATCGCGGCGAGCCGCTCGACGGAGATTGCATTTTCACGAGTCTGACCACGAAGCACCAAGCAGGCAGGGATGTCATCGGGTGTCGCTAGGCGGCTGTTCATGTTGCGCACAACTACCTCGCCTCAACCTTTGAACAACTGTCGGCGGTGATGAACACCAGGGACAGTTCTCTTTCCGGCACGAGCACCTCCACCGCCGAGCCTGCTTGAACCGGTATGGCTTTGGACGTGACTTTCCAGCCCTTGGCGCGTGCGAACTTGACGAAGGCTTCCGGCTCTGCGATGGAGCCGATGTCCGGGAACTTGCGCTCCAAGGTGCGCACGGTGAAGCACTCGCCGTGCCTCGCCAGAAGGAACCACTGTTCTGCAGCGATCGCGCCGCTGGGTGCGAGTTGAACGGCGGTCGGGAGAAGAGCAGCAAGGAGCGCTTGGCGCATGGCGTGTTTAGTGCGGCGTGACGATAGGGGGTCGGCGTCTCGGTGAACTCCCATTGGACGGCGGTTAGGGCCGAGGCGTTGGCTCGGGCTCCGGCGGTGCGCTGCGCTCGGCGGTGATGAGTGGGGCCTGGAACTCCTCCGTGATGAGAAGACGCCGAACGACAAGCTCATCGATTTCCAGTCGACGGACTCGGGCTCGACCGACCGCCAGTCGACCGACGGCGACTGCACCGACGGCAACGGCACCGACTGCGAGGGCGCCTAGCACGAAGCCACCGACTGCAAGCGCGCCAGTTGCAAGCGCACCGACGGCTCCTGCGCCGGTGTTCGCGCTTCGCAATCGGCTACCGAGGGAGTACCTGGATTTCATGGCAAGGCGTCCTTGTCGCAACGAGGCTCAAGATTCTCGGCGCACGCGCCGGTAGTGCATGGCAACCGCCCCGTTGCGGAGCGGCTTCGCCGAGATCAGCTCGAGCCGTCGCGTGCTGGACAGCCCACCCTCGTACAGGGTCGGGCCGTGGCCGGCGATCCTGGGGTGGACGAGCAACTGGTACTCGTCGATCAGATCCAGCCGGTCCAGCTCGGTCGCAAGCTTGCCGCTGCCGAGGAGCACGCCGTTCGGGGTCGCGTCCTTGAGCTTCTCTACGCCCGTGCTCAGATTGCCGGCGATGTGGTGGCTGTTGGTCCACGGGAAGTCCTTTCGGGTCGAGGACATCACGTACTTCGGCTTGGCCTCGAGCTTGACCGCCCACTCGCGCAAAGCCGGCGGTGCCTCTATGTCGCCTCGCGCGACCGCTGGCCAGTAGCTCTCCATCATCTCGTAGGTGACGCGGCCCCACAGCATCGCCCCGGCCTCGTCCATGAGGCGGGTGAAGAAAGCGTGTGTCTCGTCGTCGGCGATTCCTTCCTGGTGGTCGACGCAGCCGTCCAAGGTGACGTTGATACTGAAGGTCAAGAGTCCCATGGTGTCCTCTGTGCCTGACGATCGACATGAGGGGCCGCCGCAGGCAAGCTTGCTGAAGCGCCTTTGTCGGATGCGCCGTTAGTCTGTGTGACGCGCATACCGTTGCAAGCCGCGATTGAGCCATGAAAGGCCAATGACCGGTAAGACCGCCGCGAACTTGACGTCGCCCCGAAAGGCGATCGCGGCCCAGAGGGCGAACAAGACGGCGACCAGCAATGCCACGGATGCCACAACAACCTGCCGTTTCGGACCGTGGGCAGCAACGAAGCCTTCAGGGGTCAGCACTGTGGCAACGACCCCGACTGCCAAAAAGCTCAGGAAGAGGCTGGCCTCACCCATCCGCTGATAGCCGCGAAGCAGCCACCATTGCTGGGCAAACGCCGCGATGCCCCCGACCAGCAGCCACACATTGGCGCCGACGATCAGGCGATTGGTGGGCGCTGCTCGGCGAGACAACAAGAACAGTTCCACTGCAGCCAGGCAGGCGGCAAGCTTGAACGCGTCCACGAAGCGTTCGTCGGTGGGTGCGCCGTTGGCATACGCGTAGGCGGCAAACGCGGCTAGCGCGAAGAAGCCAAGCAAGTACTCGACGATGGAGACCAGCACGCTTCTCAAGAGCGGCGCCTGGCGATCGACGTAGCGGCGGAAGCCAGTGGCGAAGCCACGAGCGAAGGCTTAGGCCCCATTTTCACCGCGGCCGCACCCTGTCGGCCACCTACTTCGGACGATGAAGCGCGCAGAGCTTGTTGCCATCGGGGTCGCGGACGTAAGCAAGGTACATGGCGCCCAGCTTCCCCTCGCGCAGGCCGGGAGGCTGTTCGATGGAGGTGCCTCCGTGCGCAATGGCAGTGTCATGAAACTGTTGAACTTGCTCCGGCGAACTGCACTTGAACCCGATCGTGCCTCCGTTGGCGCAGGTCGCGGGTTCGCCGCTGATCGGCTCGCTCACACAAAAGGAGCTGCCGTCGTGCCGGTAGAACAGGCGGGCTTGACCGGTGGCGTTCTGATTCCGAAAAGGCTCGCCCGCTCCAAAGACGCCGAGCACGGGGTCATAGAAGCGCTTGGAGCGCTCGATGTCGTTCGTTCCGACCATCACGTGACTGAACATGCATGTGTCTCCTGTGATTACTTGGTGATGCCGACTGACAGTCCGAAGTGCGGCGTGGTTGTGTTGTGCGGTCTAACGTGACCGTACTTGCGCCGCCATTCTGCCCGTCGACTTGGCCTTCTTGCCTGCCGCGAGCTTCGGCTTTGGCAGTGGCAACGCGCCAGCCGTAGTGACGAGTACCTTGCGCAGGAGCTCGCGGTCTTCGAGCTGTTCGTCGAGCTGGAAGTAGAGCTTGCTACCGGGATATGCAGGAGCTTCAGACACTGTGCCGAGCAACGAGCGACCTGCGTCCGTTGGCTTGAGATAGAGCTGGTTGTCGCACGCGAACGCCACGACTCTGCCGTGCAGGTACAGCGCGTATTCGCCAAACATCTTCTTGAACGACAGCTCGACACCCAGGCCGGACTGGCTCTGCACATACTCGACAAAGTCTCGGTCAGTACCCACGGATTCGACACTCCGATGCTTGTCGCTGGGACATAACGTTCAACGTAAGCGACTGGCGAAAGTCGAAGCGGTTTTTAGAACAACCGCTCGATGGAGGACAGTTAGGTGCCTCGCCGCACGGGGCCGGGCTTAGACGGCTGATCGAGCTGCGATGACTTCGATTTCGACGTGCCACGCGGGGTCGGCAAGTTGCGAGACAAATACCAACGTCGATGCTGGACGATGTCCGCCAAGGAACCTGGACCTCGCAGCGCGAACCGTCTGGATCTCTTGCCCAGCGACGAGGAATGTCGTCAGCTTCACGATCGCGCTCGCACCGAGCCCATGAGCGGCAAGAAGGGCAAAGATGTTCGCGAACACTTGCGCCACCTGCTCGTCGAGGGCGGCCGAGGCCGAACCGTCGGGTCGCACACCGACCTGTCCGGAGAGGAACACCAGTTCGGTATCGGTTGGCACGACGGCCGAATGGCTGTAGGCCGGCCCCGGGGGGTGCACGGATGTCGGGTCGAGGAATGTGACCAGGTGAGTTGACCTTCGAAAGTAGCTGTGTGGTGGCAGGTGACGCTTAACGTTCGAGTTCACCTGCGGGACAACAGACGGCGAAGGCCGGCTGAGGAACGTCGGGTGCAACGAGGGTTAGCCGTCATCGTGTGGCGGGTCGCGGCTGGCCCGCGTCGGTGAGCGCCGGACCGAAGTACATGCGACTGACCCCCGCTTGTGCGGCAGCGGCCTAACACAAGCTGCAGGGGCGTGACGTTGAGTACAGCACTGAACCGGACAAGCCGCTTCGGCCGGCACGGCGCTCGGCGTCTTTGAGTGCTTCACGCTCGGCATGCGCGTTGGGACCTGGTTCTTGAGGACGCGGCTCGGACCTTCCCCGACGAGTACCCCACCGAGTACGACAATTGCGCCGTAAGGCTGGTCACCCCACGATTCGGCCAGGCACCTTTGCGAAGCGGCGGCCTCATACCATTTGCGCTCTGGTCCGCTAGCAGCCGAATGGTCCGCTGCCAGTGACTCACGGGCGACAAGCGCCAGGGCGGCATGGGCAAGCGCAGTGCGCCGCGTTAGCCCGAGTGATGCACGTGAGACGCACAGTCCCATGACGTCAGACCGCACTATCACCGCCCGAAGCTGAAAACTGTTCGATGACCTGCTGCTCGGTGAGCATGGGCGTCTGATTGGCGAACGAGTAGTAGTCCGGTTTCTTGTCGACGTAGATCTGACTTGCAAGCTTGAAGTCATCCGACTCGAACGCTCCGGCCGGTACGAAGTACTCGCCAGTGGCCAAGAGCCTGTAGTAGAGGTGAGTGCCGCAGCTCTTGCAGAACGCCCGTTCGGCCCACTGCGACGAAGCGTAAACGGCGACGCTTTCTGCGCCCGAGAACCGAACGTCTGGACCGCAATGGACGGCCAACATCGGTCCGCCGCTCCATCGGCGGCAGAAGCCGCAATGGCAGGCTCCAATTTCTCGCGCTTCGGGCGACGTGAAGCTGACTGCTCCACACAGGCAATGACCGTTCATCTGTTGGACGCAGTTGATGGCTGAAAGTGGGTTGTGCGGCCTTTGACATGCGCTGCGGCCGCAGGCGAGCGAAGCTTGCCGGAGGATGTCCGCTCGATCGAGCCAGAGATGCGAAGCGGGGATTGTGCTCGTCGGCGAACTGCGGCGGAACGCTCGCACTGCGCTGCCTCGCCGATGACCTAGCCCGATAGGGAGCGCACGAGTCGTGTGTCCTCGGATGGCCGCTGCATAGCCCGGCCGTCGTTCCGAGATACACGCTTGCGCTCAAACTTCGAGGCGATTATGCTGTATATCCATAAGGGATATCCTATTAGCTCCAGCAACGCCGGAACTACTGGATGGATATCCAGCATATCGTAGTGCCCGAGGCGGGTAAAGACTACCCCCGCAACTGGAACGCATTCCTGGACTGGTTCGGCACCGAAGAGGCCTGCCTGGCCTATCTGGAGCGGCTGCGCTGGCCGCAGGAATTTGTCTGCCCGGCCTGCGCGGTGTCGCAAGCGCCCTACCGCTCGAGTCGGGGGCGCTTGATGTGCCGCGCATGCGGCCGCCAAAGCACGGTGACCGCCGGCACCATCTTCGACAAGACCCGCACGCCGCTGCGGGTGTGGCTGGCCGCGGCCTGGTACCTGACCAACCAGAAGCAGGGCGTGAGCGCTCTCGGCCTGCAACGGGTGCTCGGGTTGGGGAGCTACCAGACCGCCTGGACCATGCTGCATCGGTTTCGCCGGGCGATGGGGCGCCCGGAGCGGGAGCGCCTGAAGGGCAGCGTCGAGGTCGACGAGACCTACCTGGCCATCACCGACCGTGACGCGCCCATTTCTCCTGTGAAACGCAAGAGCGGCACGAGCAAGGTGCTGGTCGTCCTGGCGGTGGAAATGCTCCAGCCCAAGGGCTTCGGTCGGATTCGTCTACGACGGATCGAGAACGATTCCGACGAATGTGTCGTGCCGTTCGTGCAGGACTCGATCGAGCCTGGCGCTCAGGTTCGCACCGATGGCTCGGCCGCCTACCGCTCGCTGAGCCAGCTTGGCTATGACCATCAGCGCACGGTGATGCTCGGCTCGGAGCTTGCCGCTCATGTGTCCATGGCGGGCGTGCACCGGGTCGCTTCGCTCATCAAGCGCTGGATCCTGGGAACGCACCACGGCTCGGTCCAGCCGGGGCACCTGGACGCCTACCTGGACGAGTTCGTGTTCCGCTTCAACCGGCGCACTTCGAACTCGCGCGGGATGCTGTTCTATCGGCTCTTGCAACAGGCCGTCGTCACCGAACCGGTGACCTACGACAGCGTCGTAGGGCTCTTGCACGAGCGAACGAAGCAGGCGTAGCATTACTGGATGGGCATCCAGTGCTCCTGCTCGACTGGAGCTAATAGGATATCCCTTATAAACGTACAGTCTTTCGGATGAACGCCGGAACTGCCGCCCTTGCGTTGCCGCCGTCGCCGTTCGGCCGTTCCGCGCTGCCTGCCCTGCAAGCGATCCATCCTGCTCTCTGGCTCGGCCACCAGATCGGCCGCGTCGTCGAGCAGGCGGTGCCGAGCGGATTTGCGGCGCTCGATCTGCAGCTGCCGGGCGGCGGTTGGCCGCGCCGCGTCCTGACCGAGCTGCTGCTGCCGCATCCCGGCATCGGCGAGATCCGCCTGCTGAGCGCCTCGCTGGTCGCGACTCAGCGCGCCGGCGGCCTGGTGATGCTGTTCGATCCGCCCACCGGGCTCTCGGCCTGGGCCCTGGTCGACCTGGGGTTCGATGTCGAGCAGCTGCTGATCATCAACACGCGGGCCCGCGTCGTGCCGGGCAGCGACAGCCTGTGGGCGCTCGAGCAATCGCTGAAGAGCGGCCATGTCGGCGCGGTGCTGGCGTGGCTGCCGCCGCGGTTGCGCGCCGAGCGGCTGCGCCGCCTGCAGCTGGCCGCGCATCAGCATGACGGCCCGGCCTTCGTGCTGCGCGAGATGGCCGCGGCCGAGCGGCCGACCGCGAGCCCGTTGCGCCTCGCGCTGCGTCCGCGCGGTGCCGACGTGCTCGAAGTGCGGGTCTTGAAGCGGCGCGGTCCGCCGCTCGAAACTGCTCTTCGTCTGCCGCTCCCGCCTGTGCTTTCGCGGGCCGCTGCGCAGCGTGCCCAGGCCGGTGCGGCGCGCCCACCTGTGTTGCATCCGGCGACCTTCGTCGATCTGGCCGAAAGCGTCGTCGGGTGATCAGCGCTTTTCGTTCACCGTCCCTACACGCTTTCGTGTCCTCCTGGATTTCCTTCGGTGCTCTGGATCGCTCTTCACCTGCCGTTGCTGTCGCTCGAGTCGTTCGCAGCGACCTTGGCGGGCAGCGAGCGTCCGGCCGGCGAAGCCGCCATGCCGCTGGCACTGATGGACGCACATCGGATCGTCAGCGCCAATCGCGCGGCGCAGGCGCTCGGCGTCAAGACCGGCTTGAAGCGAGCCACCGCGCTCGCGCTCGCGCCGCAGCTCACGCTCGGGCGGGCCGATTGGGCGCGTGACGCGCAGGCCCTCGAGCCGATTGCGCACGCGGCGCTCGCGTTCACGCCGAGCGTCACGATCCAGCCGGCCGATGTGCCCGACGCTGCTCCGCACACCGTGCTGCTCGAGGTCAGGGCAAGCCTGCGCTACTTCGGTGGTCGCAGCCGCCTGCTGCAGCGCCTGCAGGAATCGCTGCAGCCGCTGAACCACCGGATCCACACCGTCAGCGCCCCGACGCCGCTCGGCGCCGCGCTGCTCGCCCGCGTGCATCGCCAGCTGCACTGCGCCGACCTCGAGGCGACCGGCCGCGCGCTCGAGAGCGCGCCGGTCTGGCTGCTCGGGCCGGGGCGCGAGCATTGGGATGCGCTGCAGGGCATGGGCCTGCAGACGTTGGGCGATTTGCGCAGCGTGCCGCGGGCGGGATTGGCGCGGCGTTTCGGGGAAGGCCTGCTGAACGAACTCGATCGGGCGCTCGGTGTCGAGCCCGACCCGCGCGTCTCGATCATGCTGCCGCCGGTGTTCGAAAGCCGCCTCGAGCTGTTCGCGCGCGCTGACACGACCGAGCAGGTGCTGCACGGCGCGAGCCTGCTGCTCGCCCGCCTGGTCCTATGGCTTGGTGCACAGCATGCCTTCGTGCGCCGCTTCACCCTGGTGATGCTGCACGAGCCGCGTCGCAGCAGCGGCGGCCGGGAGGTGCCGGGCCGCACCGTGCTCGAGCTGGCGCTCGCCGAGCCGTCGCGCGACAGCGCTCACCTGCTCGTGCTGTTGCGCGAACGCCTGGCCTGGCTGCAGCTGCCGGCGCCGACTCTCGACCTCTGCCTGCGCGCCGACGACATCACGCGGCGGGCGGCGCCGAACCAGGAGCTCTTTCCGACCGCGCGCAGCGAACGCGAAGGGATCACCCAGCTGATCGAGCGCCTGCAGGCGCGTCTCGGTGCCGAGCAGGTCCAGCGCCTGCAGCCGGTCGACGACCACCGGCCCGAATGCGGCAGCCGGATCGAGCTGGCGAGTGGTGTGGCGTCGTCCGCAGACGGCTGCAGGGCGGCTTCGTCGTCGTCGACGCGACCAGCGGCGGCCCGACTGCGGCGTCCGAAGGCGTCGTCAACCTCAGGCGCATCGTCCAAGCCGTTGGCCGTACCGCCGCCCCCGGTGCCGGCGCGCCGCCCGACGCCGCGGCCGGTCTGGCTGCTGCCGCAACCCGAGCCGCTGCCCGAGCGCCAATCGCGCCCGTTGCTCGGCGGCGAGCCGCTGCAGTTGCTGAGCGGCCCTGAACGGATCGAGGCCGGGTGGTGGGACACCGCGCTGGCCGAACGGGACTACTTCATCGCGCAGGCGGCGGATGGGGCGCTGGTCTGGATTTACCGGGCGCGGTTGCCGCTGTCAGCGGCTGAGGATCAGCAGGGATGGTTTATGCAAGGCCGGTTTGGCTAGGCTGCCGGCTCCGCTCGGCGGGCGGCTTGCTGGGTTCCGCTGCCGCAGGTGGGGTTGCCGGGTTCCGGCCCGGAGGCCGGGTAACTTTCATTTGCTGGCCCAAATGATAGTCACCAAAGCAAAGGGCCTCAATACACATTTGTGAGGAGCGCTTGGCTGCTGACTGTCGCGGTTTTTGAAGCACCGCGGTCATCGGCTCGTTGCCTCGCCGACCCTTCGTCGCTTTGCGACTTCATAGGCCGGAAGTCGGCGTTGGCGGGTTGGCGATGTTCGATCGATCGGGGCGGCGGGCGTGTTCGGTTTGACTGGGCCGCTCTATCGAGATCGCTCGTTGCCGATCGCAGCAACTCGAGCTGCTAGGAAGCGCCGCGGCACGCGGCGCCAGTCCAAGAGGAAACGGTCCGAACTGCGCGGTCGTCCTGAATCGCGGGCTCTTACCCAGCAGATGTCTGGCCAAATCGGTATTCAGGCACTTTGCTTTGGTGACTTTCATTTGTGCCAGCAAATGAAAGTCACCCGCCCGCCGGGGCGGGACCCGGCTACTAGGAAGCTCTACGTTTCATGAGCCATTTGAGGCACCTCGCAGCCGAGATCTTGAAGGCGTTTGAGAAGGCGGCGGATGGTCTTGGAGCGATCC
>Ga0207650_10001119_pt1 | contig 19743 bp, 16 predicted proteins | sample KBSS63metaG_FD_184325 | JGI IMG/M metagenome (GOLD analysis project Ga0207650, IMG submission 184325) | Switchgrass rhizosphere microbial communities from Kellogg Biological Station, Michigan, USA - KBS S6-3 metaG (SPAdes) (version 2) | ecosystem: Host-associated > Plants > Roots > Rhizosphere...
CCTCGACCCGCTGATCCGCCAAGGCCTGCAGGATGAGTTGCTCGATCTGCAACGCAAGCTGAACAAGACCATCGTCTTCGTCAGCCATGACCTGGACGAAGCCCTGAAGCTGGGCACGCGCATTGCCATCATGAAAGACGGCAAGATCATCCAGTACAGTAAGCCCGAAGAGATCGTACTCAACCCGGCCGACGACTACGTGCGCAACTTTGTCGCCCACACCAACCCGTTGAATGTGCTGTGCGCGAAAAGCTTGATGACCCCGCTGGATCAGTGCGTTTTTGTCCGCGACGAATATTGCCTGGATACGGCTCAAAACTTTTGGATGGCGGTGAATCCGCAGCGTCATTTGGCCAGCCTTCGAAAAGGCGCCGCCGCCGCACACGTCCAATCATGGAATCCGACCGAGCGAATCGAAACCTTGGCGCGACAACCCACTTGCGTGCCGCCGATTACCACCATGCGCGACGCCCTGCAGATTCGCTATGAAACGGGCCATCCACTGATCGTGCAGGACGAGGCCGGTACTGTCCTGGGCATCCTGGGCGACGGCGAACTGTATCGGGCACTGCTGGGGCACAACCTGTCGCACCCGGTGCTTGCTGAGCCCGCAAGAGTATCTTCGGTGGCTTGAGTCAACAGGCACGGCGTTGGAACACACCTATGCAACCCAGCGATATCGATAAGAAGGTCAAGGGTTATCGGCGGTTGATACCGTCGATGACGGCGTTGCTGGAATTCGAAGCCGTGGCGCGTTTGGCCAGTTTCACCCTGGCCGCCCAAGAGCTAGGCGTGACGCAAGCGGCCGTCAGCAAACAAATCCGGTTGCTGGAAGATACTCTGGAGACCAAGCTGTTCCATCGGCTTCATCGGTCAATCAAGCTGACTCACGAAGGCTACGTCCTGCATCTGGTCGTCGCGGAGTCCATTCATCGCATGGCCAGTGTTTTCGATAAAATTGCCGAGGGCATTGGAGAGCAGGAGGTCACCATCGCCTGCACGGAAGCGTTTTCTCACTTGAGAATACTCCCCCGATTGATTGCACTGCGCACCCTGCAACCAAAGCTGAAGTTGCGCTTGCTGACGCAACAGGTCTCGCCCAGTTCGTACCGGGACGACGTCGACCTGGCTGTCCGTTTCGGCAACGGGAAATGGGAGGATGGAAGTTCGGTTTTCCTGTTCGATGAAGAAGTGTTCCCTGTTTGCTCGCCGGTCTGGCTTGCCGCCAACGCTGCCCCTTCATCCGTTGTAGATTTTTTGGACACGGCTCTGATTGACTCGGATTCCACCCTGGAAGGCTGGATGACCTGGAACCGTTGGTGCCGGGAACTCGGCGATATGCGCCCCAAGCTCAACTATTCGTTTCGCTGCAGTTCCTATAACGATGCGATTGAGGCGGCTATTCAAGGCCACGGCATTGCACTGGGATGGAGTCGACTGATCGCGCACCGACTCACCAGTGGTGAACTGGTCAGAATTACACCGTACGTGGTCAAGCCAAAAGACGCTTATTACCTGGTTATCCCGAGTGGTCGGAAACTTGAGCCTATTACCCAGGCATTGATCGATTGGCTGCGCGATGACAGTTACCTAAACTACTGATAAAAAGACTTTAAAGCCGATTTCTACGCATAGCGAAAAGTTATGCAAGCGTGAAATTAAAGCGCGTTGACGACCTTATCCTACCTTTCCAAACTGTACTCGCCGCCTGATCAACTTTGCGTTTGAGCGAGACCCATAATGACAATTAATACCGTGAAAACCCATCGTGAACTTCTGACCGACCGCACGCCCGGCCATGGCATGCCTGGCGGATTGTTCGGTCGCCAGGATGTTTTTGAAACCGACGTCGATATCTTCTTCACCAAACATTGGATTTTGGTGGGGGTCACCAGCGACGTCCCCGAACCGGGTGATGTCTCGACCATCGACATTGGCAAATCCTCCATCCTCCTGGTGCGCGATGACGACGAACATGTGCAGGCGTTTCGCAACGTCTGCCGGCACCGCGGGGCTCGCTTGAAACCGGCCGGCAAGTCGACGGTGGGCATGCTGGTCTGCCCCTATCATCAGTGGACCTACGACCTGGATGGCAGCCTGAAACATGCGGCACACATGGGCCAGGATTTCGACCCAACATGCAAAAGCTTGATCCCTGTGAACACTCGGGTGGTCGGCACCCACGTCTTCGTCTGCCTGGGCGACGAGCCGCCGGAAGACATCCTGTACCTTGACCAGGTCATGACACCGCGCTTCGCCCAATACGACATTGCTCACTCCAAGATCGCCTACGAATCGGAAATCATCGAGAACGGCAATTGGAAACTGGTGATCGAGAATAACCGTGAGTGTTATCACTGCGCCGCCACTCACCCGGAGCTGACCGCTTCCTTCCTGCCCGAAGATTTCGGTTTCTGCACCGACGGACTGGGCGAGGATTCACTTCAGGCACTGGCGGAGTATCACCGCCGCAATGCCGATACCAAGGACAACTGGGAACGCGAAGGTTATATCTGCGACGCCGTCGAACACCTGGGTGAAGACGCTGTGACCCAATTCCGCTCACAGCGACTGGCCATTGCCGGCAACGGCGAATCCCAGACCCTGGACACCCGCGTGGCGTGCACCCGGCTGTTTGGCGACCTCACGCGCCGCGATTTGGGCGACGTGCATCTTTGGACACACAACTCGTGGACCCACATCATGAGCGACCACGCCGTGGTCTCCTACATCATCCCATTGGCGCCCGATAAGACCCTGGTGCGCAGCAAATGGCTGGTCCATGCTGATGCCGTCGAAGGCGTCGATTACCAGGTGGATAAGCTGACCGAAGTCTGGGTCGCGACCAACCTGCAGGACGCCAGCCTCGTCGGCATCACCCACAGCGGCACCCAGGATCCTGCCTACACGCCCGGGCCGTTCTCGGCCTTTACCGAAACCTATGTCGACCAGTTCTTGCGTTGGTACGCGGCGCGTCTGTCCGCCCATGGCGTGTGAGGAATGGACATGACGACTTACGAAAACCCCACGCGCCCTGGAAGCGCCAGCGCGGCCCAGCGTTTTGCCGACCCGACCACCTGGGGTACGTTCGGCGCGCAGTGGCACAGCGGCGAACAGAAAACCCTGCAATGCTGCGCTGTACGCCAGGAACCCCATGACGTAAAGACCTTTGTCTTTCGGTGTGCGGACTTCAGCGCGCTGAGTTTCGAGCCGGGTCAGTTCATCACGATCTCACCCGTCATTAGCGGGCAGACCGTCGCTCGCTGCTACACCCTGTCGTCCTCCCCAACCCGGCCGTTTGCGTTTTCCATTACCGTCAAGCGCGTGCCGGGGGGCGCGGTGTCGAACTGGCTACATGACAACCTCAAGCCCGGAGACAGCCTGAAGGCGTCCGGGCCGGCGGGCAGCTTTACACCGGTTGGCCATCCGGCGACCAAGTTGTTGTACCTGTCCGCCGGTTCCGGCGTAACGCCCCTGATGTCGATGACCCGGGCCGCCTGCGACATGGCCGGCAACCTCGACATCGTGTTTGTGCACAGCGCCCGCACGCCCACCGATATCATCTTCCACGGGGAGTTGACGCGCATGCAAGCCGCCATGCCGGGGTTGCGGGTCATCAGTGTTTGCGAAGGTCTCGGCGACACCGCTCAATGGCAGCAGCCGATAGGCCGGCTCGACTTGTCGTTGCTGAGCCAGCAGGTGCCGGACTACAAGGAACGGGAAATCTTTACCTGCGGCCCCCAAGGTTACATGGAAGCGGTTAAGTCGCTGCTCAGGGAAGCCGCGTTCGATTTCGCCCACTACCACCAAGAAAGCTTCGACATTGCTGCGCTGAATGAAGAACCGTTGATCGAACAAGCCGCTCCGCTCGACCAGCAGGACGTCTTCACCGTGACGCTGTCGCGGTCAGGCAAGACGTTCAGCATGTCGAGCAATCAGACCGTGCTGTCTGCCGCCAAGAAAGCCGGCGCGATCGTGCCCTCATCCTGCAGCCAGGGCGTTTGTGGCACCTGCAAGACCAGCCTGCTACAGGGTACGGTGGAGATGAATCACAACGGCGGTATCAGACAACGGGAAATCGACAAAGGCCTGCGCTTACTGTGCTGCAGCAAGCCCACTTCTGACCTGGTCCTTGACCTTTAGCCTTACCTCGCTAATAAGATAGTCACTGCACACTGGCTTCTGCACAATATCTGTGCGCTTAACCCTTATAAGACAGTGACCCAGCCTGATGAAACTGCAACCCTTGCCGCCCCTCAACAGCCTAGTGGCGTTCGAGGCCGCCGCCCGCCACTTGAGTTTCACCATGGCGGCACGCGAACTGAACGTCACCCAAGGCGCAATCAGCCGCCAGGTCCGCTTGCTCGAAGACTATCTGGGTACGGCGCTGTTCACCCGCACGACTCGCGAAATAAAACTCACCGGCTCGGGCAGCCAGTATTGCGAGAGCATCCGCGATACGCTGCAGCAAATCGCCCAGGCCACCGCAGGAATGCGCCAATGGCAAGGCGCGCAGCAAGTCACCGTCGTCACCAGTACGGCGATGGCGTCGTTGTGGCTGCTGCCGCTTGTGTCGGAGTTCCAACGCCAGAATGAGGAGATTGACCTGCGCATCATCGCGACAGATCAAGTCAGTGATTTTTCCCGGCTGGACTGTGACCTGGCGCTTTATTACTGCAGCACGCCACCGAAAAACATGAAAGTCACGCCGTTGTTCAACGAAGAGATTTTCCCGGTATGCAGCCCTGCCTATCTGACACAGCACCCTGGGATTGAAACGCTGGAGCAATTGGGTGGATGCACCTGGTTATGGCTGGAAGACCAGCACCGGGACTGGATTGGCGGGAAAGAATGGTTCCAGCGCCTGGGTTACCCCGCACCAGAACCTCGCCGGCGCATCAATATCAACAGCTACGCCATGCTGATTCAGTCGGCGCTGGCTGGCCAGGGAATCGCCCTGGCCTGGTCAGGCCTGCTCAGCAATCACTTGCAAACCGGCAACCTCGTGCGGCCGACGCAAACCATCCTGCGCACCGACGCACAGTTCTGCCTGCTGGAACCCCAAGGCCGGGCCCCGAATAGGCAAAGCGTCAACCGCTTCCGCCAGTGGCTGATGGCGCATCTGACGGAGACGGTCGACGTCTGAGCGATTGTTTGGGCCAAGGATGGCCTCTATACCCGGGCAGTGGTCAACGGGCACGAACGTCACTGGGCGTCATCCCATAGCGGGCCTTGAAGGCGCGGGCGAAATGCGCCTGACTGGAAAATCCGTGGCGATACGCTATTTCTGCGATATCCAGGCGCCGCCCCAGAGGCGAAGCGAGCAAGTGATGAGCGCGCTCTAAACGCTTTTCCAGCAGGTAGCGGCTGGGAGTCCCGCCTTCCTGAGCGAAGAGTCGCGTCAAGTGGCGACTGGAAATGCCAGCAACCGTGGCCACTTGTTCACAGCTCAACGTCGGGTCGTCAAGACGGTCCTGAATGTACTGTTTGGCAGCCAACAGATAGGACGCGCTCAATGCACTGGCACGATGCTCACCTGTGTGGTCGCTGATAATGCTTGCCAGCAGATCGTAGATCTCTTCCTGGAAACGCTCGGCGCCGTCGTCCCACGGAGCATCGAAGAAATCCTCGGTGCGCTCACCGAGCGCGCGAACCAGCAGGCGCTGTACCGACGTTTCGGCGCCTAACTTAAGCGGTCCCTTGAAGTTGCGCAGGCAGCGCTCGGCAAAGTCGTCATGAGGGATATCAAAGATGAACTGGCGCATTGGCCCGGAGAATCCGAACAGGTACGGATTGTCAGTTCGGTAGATCACCAGTTCACCTGGCTGTAGCAAGTGGCAGCCGTTGTCCTGATAGAAAAACGACTGGTTACCCAGGACCAGCGAAACGAAGATCGACTCTTTGGGAACCGCGCGGACCATAGAGCGATCGCGTTCGATCACGTGTTCATTGCCGCCGATCCGGGCCATCCGCAGGCGGTCGAGACAGAGATTGTCCTGTGTCGCCGCGAAGCCAAGCGGAGAGTGCGATGAACATTTGAGTCCAACCAGCATCGAGGCGTTGTAGTCCTCCCAGAACGCCAGGCGTTGTTCCACCGGAATATTCCGAGTACTGGCCCGCCGGGTTTCAAGCAAGGTATGTTCGGACATTTTTATTTTTCTCGTCGAACGTTGCGTGGGGGTCCCGGAGTCAGGCAACCGAACCGGGCGCCCTGTTATTAATATCTTAATAATCGCTGCCGTCAATCGGCCTTCTGTCGTGATTGCCCCGCCAGGGGGCGAAGAGCTCCAACAGTCGCCAGACGGTGTCCGAACAGCACAAATATCTTGGCGGCCAAGGTCAAACCCGCCCTCCCCACGCTGTTTATAGTCGGCTTCACCGACAACAACGACAGAAGCCAATCATGCCCGAAGCCGCTAACCGTGAATTCTGGAAAGACTTACAACCCATCCCTAACTGCTTCAAGCCGGACGCCAAGCCGGAAGTCTATCTGCCCAATGCACCGACGGAAGACGAGAGCCTCTACGTGCCCTTCACCGAGACCGTGAAATCACGGCCCCTATGGATCGCACCCAGTGAGAATCGCTGGTGCGACATCTTGATGGCGACGAGCGCCGGCCTGGTTAACCGCCATTACCACCCCCACGAGGTTTTCGCCTACACCATCAGCGGCAAATGGGGCTATTTGGAACACGACTGGACTGCCACCGCGGGCGACTTCGTGTATGAGACGCCCGGCGAAGGCCACACCCTGGTTGCTTATGAACACGAAGAGCCAATGCGCGCGTTCTTCATCGTCAAGGGGCCACTGATCTGGCTCGACGAAAAGGGCAATCCGGATGGGTTCTTCGATGTCCACGACTACATCGCAATGTGCCGCGCGCACTACGAGAAGATCGGCGTCGGCGCCGCTTATATCGATTCCTTGTTCCGCTGATCCCAAGTGCGCACGTCTAGCGATTGCGCCCTTCCCCGCTGGCCGGCGAGCCCGGCCTGGAGCCCAACATGGCACATAACAAAAAAAACGCCAGTTACGAAAACGTCCTCCTCGGTGTGCTATTTCTAACCTTTGGCTTCGTCTTCTTCGATCGCCTTGCGCTGTCGTTCCTGTTTCCCTTTTTGCAGAAAGAGCTGCAATTGAGCAATAGCCACCTGGGAATGCTCTCCTCGGTGCTCGCACTGGCTTGGGCGATGTCTGGTGCGCTGGTGGGCGCCTGGTCCGACCGCCGAGGCAAGCGCAAGTCGCTGCTCGTGGCTGCAGTGATCTTGTTCTCGTTATGCTCGGCGTTGTCCGGGTTGGTGGGCGGCTTCCTCAGCCTGCTGTTGTTCCGCGGCATCATGGGGCTCGCTGAAGGCCCCATTCTGCCGCTTTCTCAGTCGTTGATGGTGGAAGCCTCCTCGCCGCACCGACGCGGTCTGAACATGGGCTTGCTGCAGGGCTCTGCGGCAGGGCTTCTAGGCGCAGTCATCGGCCCACCAGTACTTGTGGCCCTGGCGGAATCCTTCGGTTGGCGCCATGCGTTCATCGTTTCGCTGCTGCCAGGCCTGTTCATCGCCTGGCTCATCTGGCGTTATGTGCGCCCCGATCAGCCCCTCGAAAGAGGGCCGAAAGCCAGCGTCAAAGCCCCCAAAGCCAATCCCATGGCGCTGCTCAGGAGCCACAATATCCTGCTCTGCACCCTGATCAGCTGTGTGTTCGTCACCTGGTTCATCGTACTGATCTCTTTCACCCCGATCTTCCTGGTCAATACCCGTGGTTTCAGCCCCGCAACCATGGGCAACCTGATGAGTTGCCTGGGCGCCGCCTGGGTGATCTGGGGCTTCGCCGTTCCAGCGATCTCGGATCGCATCGGTCGTCGACCAACCCTGGTGATCTTTTCCCTGCTGGCCGCCTGCTGCCCTCTGGCCCTGCTCTATGCACCGAACGCCACCAGCCTCGGCCTTCTGCTGCTGCTGACCTACACCGGGTTAGGCTGTTTCACCCTATTTATGGCAACCATTCCGGCCGAAACCGTACCCCGCGCCGCCGTCGCGACTGCCCTGGGCATGATCATGGGCCTTGGTGAGTTGGTCGGTGGCTTCGTCGCACCCACCATCGCCGGATTCGCGGCAGACCGCTTTGGGATGTCCATCGTCATGTGGATGTCCTGTGGCGGCGCCTTGCTTGCTGCCTTTCTCTCGCTGTTCCTCCAGGAAACCGCTCCTGCCGTGTTGGCTCGTCGCAGTGGCCTGGATACCCATGTTCTACAAGGAAACCAACCATGAAAGCATTGCGTTGGCATGCCGCCCGCGACCTGCGTCTGAGCAACGTTGAGCTCCAAGCGCCAGGAGTAGGTCAAGTCGAATTGCAGGTCGCCTACTGCGGAATTTGCGGCAGTGACCTGCATGAATATCAGGATGGTCCGCACTCGATTCCCCAAACCGAGCCCCACCCCCTTTCGGGATGCCGCGCCCCCCTGACACTCGGCCACGAGTTCTGCGGTGTCATCAGCGCTATCGGCGCCGGCGTCACGAGTCTGGAGATCGGCGACCGAGTTGCAGTGGAGCCTGAGTACCGCTGTGGCGAGTGCCGTTACTGTCGGGAGGGCAGCTATAACCTGTGCGAATCGATGGGGTTCATCGGTCTGATGGGCGACGGTGGTTTCGCCGAACGGGCGCTGGTACCCGCCTATATGCTGCACCGCCTTCCTGACGGCGTCAGCTTACGCCAAGCCGCAGTGCTCGAACCGGCTGCCGTCGCTTTGCACGCCCTGCGCCGTAGCAGCCTGACTCCCGGGGATCGCTGTGTCGTGTTTGGACTCGGCCCGATCGGTTTGTTGCTGATCATGCTGGCTCGTCTGCGTGGCGTGGTGGACATCACAGCGGTCGATATAAGCCCGGAACGATTGGCCCTGGCCGGCGAATTCGGTGCCAGCCGAGCCATCGACGCACGCGAAGGTGATTTGGCTGCAGCGCAACTGCAAGAAGGTGCCGCTCCAGACTGCGTCTTCGAGGCCGCGGGTAGCCAAACCAGCCTCAATGCTGCCCTGACTTGCCTGCGTAAAGGAGGAAAATTGGTCCTGGTAGGCCTGATGGGCGAGATCCGACTGGACGCCTTCGACCTGGTCAACCGAGAGCTGAGCTTGATCGGTAGCGTCGGTTACCGCGACGTCTACCCCGAGCTCATTGCCCTGCTCGCCGACGGCAGCCTCGACCTGGCTCGTGCGGTGACCCGTAGCGTATCCCTTGAGCACGCGGTGGAACACGGCTTCGAAGCACTGCTCAGCGACAAATCGCAGATCAAAATATTGGTCAACCCCAATCCAGCCTTGGCCAACGCCTAAAGGAGCACTCATGGTTTTTCAGGACAATTTGTTTGCCGGTCAGCAGGTGCTGGTCACCGGAGGAACCTCCGGCATCGGCGCCGCCATTGCCATTCATTTCGCCGAGCTCGGTGCGCAAGTCCTGGCCCTTGGCCTGGCCGCGAATGGCGAAAACGCCCCACACCATCCCCGTATCAAATGCCAGGAACTTGACCTCACCGACCCTCAACGACTGGAGCACCAGTTCGCTGCCCTGCCGCGCCTGGACGTCCTGGTGAATAACGCCGGCATTAGCCGCGACCGCATTGAATACGACTTGGCCACCTTCGAGCGGGTGCTGCGCCTCAACCTGACCTCGACCATGCACGCCAGCGAATTGGCCCGACCACTTCTTGCGAAACAGGGCGGCAGCATCCTCAACATCGCGTCGCTGTTCAGTAGCTTCGGTTCTGCCGACCGGCCGGCCTACAGCGCAAGCAAAGGCGCCATCGTGCAACTGACCAAGTCGTTGGCCTGCGAGTACGCCCCCCAAGGCATCCGGGTCAACGCAATCGCCCCCGGCTGGATCGACACACCGCTGGGGGCTGGACTCAAAAGCGATGAAGACGCCACTGCCCAAATCATGCGGCGTACACCGCTGAAGCGCTGGGGTGAGCCCATCGAGGTGGCGAGTGCCGCGGTGTTCCTCTGTGGGCATGGCGCCAGTTTTATCACCGGCGCCGTTCTGGCGGTGGATGGCGGTTATCTCTGCGTCTGACGCTGCATCGAAACAGACCGGCCACAACGCCGGAATGCCTAAGCGGGAATAGGCGAACGTCACACAATAAAACAACAAGACGAGTACCTGACCATGAACATCCTTCGCACTCTGCCGGCGTTTTTTTGCGCCGGCCTCCTGAGCCTGTCGGCAAACTCAGCCGAGCGCTCCAGCAGCGGCCCGCTGGCCGGGCTTGGTGAACAGCTCCGGCTCAATGGCGTGAAGCCTCATGCAATTTTCTCCAATTTGTCGATGATGAACCTGGACACCGGCCCGCGCGAACACCGCTTCGGCAACAGCGGCGACTTATTCCTAGGCGCCGATGTTGATCTCGCCAAACTCGTTGGACTCGACGGCGCCTCGCTGCATGTTGAGGAAAGTGTATTCATATTCGACCGTGGCACCGGCCAACCGACCGGACCGACATGGCAAGGTGCGGTGGGCAGTTACTTCGGTGGCGCACCGCTGCATAACGACATTGGCGCCAATCAGTTGAGCCTGCTCACCTGGGAACAAAAATGGTTGGACGGGCGCCTCGATACCCATATCGGGCGGACCAACGCTCGGCGTTACTTCCTGATCTATAACTGCGAAACCGTAGTCACCTGCAACGACCCGGTCATCGACGCCTCCACAGGTATCTTGCCGCCGCCATACGGCACCTGGGGTGGCTACCTTAAATACCAGATGCTGCCAGACATCTACCTGCACGCGGGCGCCTTCGAGTCGAACCCAGTGGACTACCTCAAGAAGCGCCACGGCCTCGACTTCAGCACCGATGACGCCAGCGGCACTACGCTGCTGCTTGGGATCGGCCCTAAACAAGACGAAAGCATCGACCCCTACCGCTCGCATTATGAACTCGACGCCTACCTGAACACCGCCAACCAGATCGACCCGCTTACCGGCGAAAGCGACCATGGAAGTGCCGGTGGTTTCTTCAAGTTCCAGCAGCTGTTTTGGCGCGCAGATGCCGGGCAACTGACATCGCCACAGGCACTGGGGGCGTTTGGCTCGCTCTCGGTGTCGGCCGACGACAGACAGCCGTTTCGTCACTTCGCCGAGGTGGGCCTGACTTACTATGGCCCCTTCGACAGGCCTCAGGACAAACTCAATCTCAAGGCCAGCTACCTGCGCCTGAACAACCATCAGTTGGAGTTCCAGCGCGAAAGCCGGACGGCGGCGGGCGGCGATACGCGTCTAGGTCAGCGTGACGTATACGCACTGGAAACCAATGCCCATGTCGCTCTTACCCCAAACATCGCTCTGGAACCTTCGGTGCAGTACATCTTCAACCCGGACAATTTCTACAACCCCGGTGCCCGCGAGCTAAGCGGCGATGGTTTTGTAGTGGGCGTGCAACTGATGGTGGACATGGGCACGTTGCTTGGCCTCTAGAACGCCCGACGGGTATTGGTATGCCTGTCATGAGGGCTGGGGCACGCCGCGGACGGCGCTGTTTGTACCTTCAACCGGCTATCGCGTCCAAGCGCGGTGACTAAGAACACCCAATAAAGGTGCCTGCATGACTTTCTCTGCCCCCCGTTCCTTCGATTATATTGTGGTGGGCGCCGGCTCTGCCGGCTGCGTCCTGGCCAACCGGCTTTCTGCCGACCCCAGCGTCTCGGTCTGCCTGGTTGAGGCCGGCCCCAGCGACCGCACACTGCTTCCTGGCGGTTACATCCGTATCCCCGCCGGGATCATCCGCTTGATTGCCAACCCGAAGTGGAACTGGATGCATCGCTTCACCGCCCAATCCGGCACTGCCAACCTGCCTATCCCCTGCCCACGCGGCAAGGTTTGGGGGGGCTCCAGCGCAATCAACGGGATGATTTACATCCGCGGCGACCGCCACGACTATGACCGCTGGGCCGCCGCAGGCAACCGAGGCTGGAGTTACGACGATCTGTTGCCATACTTTCGTCGCTCCGAGCATTTCGAACCCGGTGAGTCACCCTGGCACGGTCGCGGCGGAGAGCTGAATGTGGCCGAGCAGCGCAGCCCTAGCTCAATCAATCAAGTGTTCTACCAGGCCGGGAAGGAAATGGGCTGGGCTTATAACGCTGACTTCAATGGCGAGCAACAGGAAGGCATAGGCCCCTTCCATGTCACGCAGATCAATGGCGAGCGTTGCAGCGCGGCACGCGCTTTCCTGCACCCAATCCTCCACCGGTCCAACCTCACGGTGCTGAGTAACACGCTGACCAATCGAGTATTGCTGGAGGGCAAACGCGCCACCGGCGTAGAGGTCTGTCAGGCCGGCCAAGTGACGCAATTGCAGGCACGCCGAGAGGTCGTCCTTTGCGCTGGTTCGATCAACTCGCCACAACTCTTGTTGCTCTCCGGCATAGGCCCGGCAGCTGAACTGGCGCGCCACGGTATCGTCCAGCATCACGAACTGCCGGGGGTTGGCGAGAACCTGCAGGACCATCAGGACATCGTACTCATGTATCGCACCGGAACCGAGCATGGCTACGGCCTCAGCGCCCATCCCAAAAGCTGGCTGCCGCTGCTGCTTTCGCCGTGGCAGTACCTGTTTGGGCGACGCGGTCCCATGACCTCCAATACGGTCGAGGCTGGCGGTTTCCTTCGTCTCAATCCACAGGCGCAGACACCCGAGCTCGGAGTGATCGTGGCGCCGGCGCTAAAAAACCAACCGCAACGGTTAATCCCGCTGGGCCACGGTGTCAGCTTCCACGTCTCCCTGATGCATCCGCAGAGCCGGGGCCGGGTCCGCCTGGCGTGCGCCGCCCCCAACGCCAAACCGTTGATCGAAGCCAACTTCCTGAGTCATCCAACTGATGTCGACATGCTGGTAGAAGGCTTCAAGCTGATTCGCGAGCTGGCGACAACCCGCACCCTCACTCGCCACCTCAAAGGCGAGTTGGTCCCTGGGCCGCAGGTGGCCAGCCGCGACCAGATCGAGAGCTGGATTCGCGCCAACCTTGGCACCGTTTTCCACCCCGTGGGCACCTGCAAGATGGGCCACGACGAACTCGCGGTCGTTGACGACGAACTTCGTGTGCAAGGTGTGGAAAGGTTGCGGGTCGCCGACGCGTCCATTATGCCGACGCTGATTACCGGCAACACCAACGCTGCGGCAATCATGATCGGCGAGAAAGCGGCAGACCTGATCCTGGGCAGGACAGCGCCTGGTGGCAGGTAATAATCCGAGTCCCGAAGGAGCGCGATTCAACTCCCTTTCTGACGGCCCTACACCTGGCCCATGCCGCCATCGACCGGAAGATCAATGCCGGTCACAAACGAGCTGTCATCGCTTGCCAGAAACAGAGCGACTGTTGCCGCCTCTTCCACACGTCCGACCCGGCCCATCGGCATGCCCGCAAGCATCGTAGGCAGCGCTTGCTTGATCACCTCAACCGGTACACCCAGCTTGCCAAAAATCGGCGTCTCGATCAGGCCGGGGCTGATCGAATTGACGCGGATGTTCCGGTTCTTTAGATCCGTCGTCCAGCTACGGGCAAAGGATCGTGTCGCCGCTTTGGTGGCGGCGTAGACCGAATGCAGCGGGGAGCCCTTTTTGTGCGCCACCGAGGCGTTGAGGATCACCGACGCCCCGTCGCGTAGCAACGGCAACGCCTTTTGCACGGTGAAGAACAGGCCACGAACGTTGGCATTGAACTGCCTGTCGAAGTCCTCCGGCGTCACCGCCTCGAACGGTGCGAGATTGTTGACGCCCGCATTGGCGAACAACACGTCGATCTTGCCAAAGCGCGAGCCGACCTCAGCATAGAGCGCGTCCAGCGCCGCCAGATCGGAAACGTCCGCGACGATGGCGACGGCGCTGTCGCCAATGTCGGCGGCGGCTGCATCAAGGGAAGATTGGGTGCGGCCAACGATGACGACTTTTGCGCCCTCCTGCGCAAACAACTTTGCCGAGGCAAGGCCAATACCGCTACCGCCGCCGGTGATGACAGCAACTTTTCCACTCAGTTTTCCCATTTCATGTACTCCTGGCATTGATAGGGTGCGATAAAACGCGTCGCACCGGCGCGGTTACAGCTGCCTTCCGGATCTCTCCGGCTTCGTTGGTGATGACGACCTTGCCAAACACATTGCGCTTGGCGAAATGCTCGAACGCGGCCTTGCACTCCTCGAAGGTAAAACGGCTGTCGATCACCGGGCGAATGCCACTCTGTGCAACAGCGGCGAGCACGTTTTCCAGGTCCTGGCGGTTGCCGGTCGCAATCGTCTGGAACCGCGCGAAGGTCAGGAACATGTCGAGGTAACCAGGCATCTCACCCTCCGCCAGCGCGCCCACCATCGACACCTGGCCGCTAAGAGCAATGGCTTTAAGGGACTGAGCGAATGTGCCCGGGCCACCGACTTCGACCACGCGATCGACGCCGCGCCCACCCGTGAGTGCCTTGACCTGTTCACCCCAGTTGGGATGCTCGGCATAATTGATCACATGGTCGGCGCCGAGTGCGAGGAGCCTCTGCGCCTTCTCGACCGACGATGTGGTAGCGATCACCTGGGCACCGCGCGCCTTGGCGAACTGAAGCGCGAACAGCGACACGCCACCGGTTCCTTGCGTCAATACGCGGTGATGCGGCCCGATACCAGCGACCGCGTTCCAGGCGGTGACGGCGGCGCACGGAAGTGTCGCGGCCTCCTCGAAGCTGATCGAATCGGGAATGGCGACCAATTCGTTCTGGTCGATGGTGCGGTAGTCGGCCATCCAGCCATCGAGCTGGCTGCCATATTGCGACACGAACTCGCGAAACGGCCCCGCAAACCAGCCAGGCATGAAGTTATTCGTCACACGGTCGCCGACCGCGAAGCGAGTGACCCTCGAGCCAATCGCCTCGACGACCCCGGCAGCATCGGACAGCTGTACGCGCCCTTCTTCGACGGGAAATGGAAACCAACCGTTGATGATCGAGAGGTCGCGAAAATTCAGCGAGGTGGCCTTGATCTTAACCAGGACTTCGTCCGGACCCGGCTCAGGCGTGGGCTCCTCGCACACCTCCAAGCCTTCGATTGAACCGATATTCTGCAAACGATAGATCTTCATACATAACCCCCTTGAATGTGGCAGGAGTATGACGGCGGTTGACCGGACCATCTATTGCTTTGAGTATGCAATTGCTAACCCATCGTCCGAGATTTTCATGCACCCCTTTGACTCCGTCATCAGCGCCATGCAGCTTGAGAGTTCGCTCTTTGTGCGCATGCGCGCGCACGCACCCTGGGCGATCTCGTTTGACAGCGGCGTCCAGGCACGGCTTGTCGTGGTCTCCCAGGGCAGAGGCTGGTTCACCCATATCGGCCACCCGCCGGTGGGTGTCCAGGAAGGCGACTGCCTTATCATCAAGCTGGGCGTCATGGGCATATTGGGTGATGCGCCGGATCGAATTGCCGTGCCCTGTTCGGAGATCGCCGACCATGTCACCGGCGAGACTGTATCGTTCGGCGGGGACGGTGAAGCGTTTGAGTTTTTCTCAACCTTGTTCACGTTCGACCACACCGCAGGCGAGCCCCTCTCGGCACTGCTACCCGATGTCGTCCATCGCGATGCCCAAGTCCGACGCGGGGCGAATGGTCTCTATCCTTGAGCAGATCGGGGCAGAGGAAGCACAAGCCTCCCTGGGCAGCGCCTATGTCACCGGTCGATTGCTCGACGTGCTGTTCATCCAGGCGATCCGGACCTGGGCCAATTCGCAGGGTAATTTGCCCGAGGGCTGGCTCGCCGGCCTGACTCATCGCCAGTTGGCGCAGACGCTGCAAAGGATTCACGCCAACCTGGCATACCCCTGGACGCTCGAGCAGCTCGCTCGCGACGCCGGGATGTCACGCTCCACCTTCGCGGCATTGTTCAAATCGATCGTCGGCATACCGCCGCTGACCTACGTAGCAACGTGGCGTATTTATCGCGCCAAGCTAATTCTCGCGGCCGGGCACTCGATTGCGGTGGCAGCGGAGCAAGCTGGGTACAGCAGCGACATTGCGCTCAGTCGCGCGTTCAAGGCCGCGACCGGTGTCTCGCCCGGACAATGGCGGCGCGAACGGCTGACTGCCGACAAAATGGGGCCGCGATCTGCTGGGTATGCGTCCGGGCCTCACACCTTGCGTAACCAGGCCGGAACTAGGGAGCCGGCAGATTCAGACGACGACGCAATTGGGGAGCAGTAAGGTGTGCCCGCCACCCTGCTTGGCAGGGCACTGCAAAATCGCTGCAAGCGTGATTTAGCACATAGCTTGAATAGACACGACGTGATTGAAACCCTCAACTACGTGCGAAATTTGCGCACCAACCCGTCCAGCTCATCTGAAAGCGACGCCAGGCTTTGCGAGTCAGTTCGCGCCAATTGCGCCAGCTCCACCACCATGCGTGCATCACCATGTATTTGGCTGATGTGCCGGTTGATTTCTTCGGCCACCTGATGCTGCTCTTCTGCGGCAGTGGCAATCTGGGTGTTCATGTCACGAATGACGTCCACCGATTCGCGAATCTGGCCAAAGCTGGTGCGCGCTTGGCCTATTTTGCTTACGGATTGCTGCGAAACCTCGAGGCTGGCATGCATTTGTTGTGCGACAGACGCCGTACGCCTGGCCAGGTTACCCAATAAACTGTCGATCTCGGCAGTAGAGTCGGAGGTACGCTTCGCCAAGGCCCTGACCTCATCAGCAACCACCGCAAAACCTCGACCTTGCTCACCCGCTCTCGCAGCCTCGATGGCAGCATTCAGGGCCAGCAGGTTGGTCTGCTCGGCGATCGAGCGGATGGTGTTCAGGATCGACTGGATGTCATTACTGTCTTTCTCCAACTGCGTCATGTCCTGCGCGGAGCGGGATATTTCCTGGCTGAGCCGGTCCACACTGTCTACCGCATCATCAATCTGGCGCTGACCGTGACGTGCCTGCTCCTGGCTGGTGTCGGCGGATTCGGCAGCCTGGCTGCAAGAGCGGGCAACCTCATTGGCGGTGGCAACCATTTCGTGGAAGGCAGTCGACACCATGTCTACTGCTTCGCGTTGGCGATTGGCCGCTTGGGCCATATCGCCCGACACTTGAGTGGCACTATGCGATGCCGCAAGGATGCTGCTGGCGGCAGTGGAAATATGTCGAATCAGGCTGCGGATCGCATCCAGAAACTGGTTGAACCAGCCGGCCAGTTGGGCTGTTTCGTCATTGCCCCGCACTGCCAACGTCACGGTCAAGTCGCCCTGGCCCTGGGCGATCCCTTCCAGGCCGCTCGACACACCGACGATAGGGCGCACGATAAGACGGGCGAATGCCGCGCCGATCAGTGCGAAGACCACGGCCAGTACCGCCGCAATGATACCTATCAGCCAAGCCAATTGATTGGCCGAGGCCATGACTTCGTTCTGTTTGATCAGGCCAATAAAACGCCAGCCAAGCTTGTCTGCCGGATAGACGTTAGCCATGTAGCGTTCACCGTTCAGTTCAACTTGTGTCAGGCCTTTGGCGGTGTTGGCCAGGTCACTAAAACCACCACCCAACTCTCCCAGCTTTTTGAAGTTATGTTCGGGCTGCTTGGGGTCGACCAATACGTTGCCGTTATTCTCCATCAGCATCAAATACCCGGTTTCACCCAGTTTGATCTGTTTGACGATGTTGGTCAGTTGTTTGAGTGTCACATCAATGCTCATCACCCCGCCCGAATTGCCCAAGGCGTTGGGGATGGCACGTACCGTCGCAATCATTACGGCATCGTCACCCGCCCAGTAATAAGCATCGGTGCGTATCGTCTTGCCAGGATGATCCATCGCGGTTTTATACCAGGGGCGCGATCGGGGATCATAGCTGTCGCTGAGCTTCTGCCCTTCGGGCCAGAAGGCATAGGTACCGTTGGCTAAGCCATACGAAATATAGGAATAAGACGGATGACTTTTCGCCATAAGATCGAAAAGCGCAACGATGTTTTTACCCACTGCCGGCTCGGGCAGGCTTGCCTGTTCAGGTGTCAGCGAGCTTTTAAGGCCCTCACCGGCTGTTGCTACCTGTGGGGACGACGCGAGAAAGTCGATGTTCTGACTGATACCGTCGAAAAACAATTGCATGCCGTTTTCGATTTGACGGATCTCGCGCCCGCTGTTTTCGACGAAATTTTCCGTCGCCTCTTCGCGCAGATTAACGATCACGACGCTGGCAACCACGATAATCGGCAGGCACGCAATAATCGCGAACGCGCCAGTCAACTTTTGCTTAATGTTCATGTCAGCTCCGTGATTATTGTTATATATCGCCAGTTGCGTTAACTCATGTGCCCCCCTGACAATGTACTCGCACCCTCACCAATTGAGCGGCTCATACATTATTGCAGCGGTTCACAAAGGCACTGAGGCCAAGGAGAAGATAGCCTCAATCAACGAGATTGAGACGATTTTTTAGTGCGACAGGCTAAATCCCAATCAGGATGCATCAATCCAGATCGTTTTCAACTCGGTGTATTGGTCATGAGCCCAGATGGACTTGTCACGGCCACCGAAGCCTGACTCCTTGTAACCACCGAAAGGCGTGGACGCATCGCCCTCTCCAAAACAGTTGACGGTCACGATGCCTGCGCGAATACCGCGCGAAAGCTTCAGTGCATTACGCAGGTTCCCGGTATACGCGGAAGCGGCCAAGCCATACACCGTGTCGTTGGCCAGTTCGATGGCTTCGTCGACCGTAGTGAATGTTGTGACGGTCAGAACGGGACCAAAAATTTCCTCTTTGAACAATCGACTATCACGTCCCACGCCATCAATGATGGTCGGCTCGACAAAGATATTTTGCGTGGTATTTCCACCCACCAGCACATTGAGCTTTTGCTCGGTGGCATGGTCAAGATAGGAACTTACTTTCTCAAAGTGAGCACTGCTGACCATCGAACCCAAGCGATTTTCAGGATCAAGTGGATCGCCCAAAGGCCAGTCGGCCAGGTGGACCTGCATACGTTTCAACAACTCGTCCTTGATGTCCTCGTGAACGATCAAACGAGACGATGCAGAGCAGTTTTCACCCATGTTCCAAAAGGCACCGTTCACTACATGCTGGGCGACCGCATCAATGTCTTCGACATCATTCATAACCACAGCTGGGTTCTTGCCTCCACACTCCAGAACAATACGCTTGAGGTTAGACTCGCTGGAATACTTGAGGAACAGCCGGCCGGTGTCCGTCGAACCGGTGAAGCTCACCATGGCCACACCCGCATGCCGGCCTAAAGGTTCACCAGCCTCTTTCCCGCTACCCGGCACCACGTTGAAAACGCCCGCAGGGATACCCGCCTGATGAGCCAGCTCAGCAACTCGCAGCGTGCTCAACGTAGTTTCTTTGGCAGGCTTGATCACGATTGAACAGCCCGCTGCCAGGGCGGGACCGATTTTCCAGGCAAGCATTAGAAGTGGGAAGTTCCACGGCAAAACAAGCCCGACAACACCAATGGGCTCACGCACTACCATCGTCACAGCGCCCGAGCCAACTGGCGCGGTGGCGTCATAAATCTTGTCGATGAGTTCCGCGTGCCAACGCAGCGTGTGGATTGTCTCAGGCACATCGATGTTCTGGCATTCACGAATCGGTTTGCCACTGTCCAGGCTTTCGAGTACCGCCAATTCGTGGGAGTTGTCTTCAAGCAACTGAGCAAAACGCAGCAGCACCGACTTGCGCGCCGATGGCGAGAGCGAATGCCAGCGTGCATCTTCAAAGGCT
>Ga0207650_10001123_pt1 | contig 19699 bp, 14 predicted proteins | sample KBSS63metaG_FD_184325 | JGI IMG/M metagenome (GOLD analysis project Ga0207650, IMG submission 184325) | Switchgrass rhizosphere microbial communities from Kellogg Biological Station, Michigan, USA - KBS S6-3 metaG (SPAdes) (version 2) | ecosystem: Host-associated > Plants > Roots > Rhizosphere...
AAGAAAACAAAAAACCGCCCGACACTACCAGCTACTTCTACGAATTTACTCAACCGGATTTCATGGTGCGTCACATCATGATTCAGCACGACGCGATGGGCCGGGGGAAGATCAAGTTTCAGAAGCAGGGCGTTGACGCGGAAATCGAAGAACCGATCGAACTATCGACCGGCGCACTCGGCCGCATACTCGGCGCCTGGACCGAGCTGCAATTTCTCGATTCGTCCGAGAGCTATCAATCTCATCTTCAGTATCCCCATCTCGGCACGATGCGTTTGCGAATGGAACGCGACGCGCGCAAACGCACCGCTGAATTCAATTGGACCGACAACAAGACGGCATCGTTATTAGCGACGGAATATCGTCGCGTGGCTGACCAGGCGATTCTGGTGTTTGACATCTCCGTCGCGCGCGACACTCAGCCGCTCAACGCGCCGAAGTTGATGGACGAGTTCGAGCAGCAACTCAAACGCAAGGGCTTGTCTGACCCGCAACAGATGGTCCCGCTGTTAAAGGAAATCTCCACCGACGAGCACCTCCCGCTCATCGCCCGCAATCACGCGCTGCGGCTGATTAAGAAACTGGAGTAGGTTTCTGGTCCGAGCCCGATGCCTTTCATGAACCTTGATTAACGCCGTAGTTCCTGTTGAAACTAAAACAGAAAAAATGATTTGACTTTTTTGTCGCGTCGGGCGTATCGTCTCGCCCGCACGGCCAGTGTTTTCGCAATTACTCAAGATGGCTGATTCCTCATAGCTGCCTCATAAGCAACTTGCCGACTCAGACATCCACTTTCTGCAAACAGAAACAGCAAGGTTATGCGGCGGGGAAGCCTGTTAACGCATTCTCGGGCTTCACAGACGGCAACCCCTCCAATCTCAACAACCATTTAAATCGGCGCTGCCGTTTTTTGAAAACGTTGCAGCCTCGTGAACAGCACAATCCTTGACTGTCTTTTATGGCCAGTGTCGACAGGGCGTGATTACCTGTATATCGACAACCCCAATTAGATAAGTCACTGAAAGGAACACTTCTCTGCTCCCTGATGCAAGACGAGATTCTGAGTGAACAAAAAAAGGAGAAAACAAATGACGCACATTCGTAGTGCCACCTTCATGTTGATTTTTGTACCGGCCTTTGCATTAGTGTTGACCCCCGTTCTCTCTGCCAAGGTCGCGACTCCTCAGGAAAATCGAAATGTGAGGGTTATCAATCGTGCCTCTTCTTCCATCTATTATTTTTATGCTTCAAATGTTGATTCAGGGAGTTGGGAAGAGGACATATTGGGTTCAGAGACGATACCGCCAGGCAGTTCGCGGCTTATCAATATCGACGACAAAACAGGCCACTGCTACTACGACCTCAAAGCTGTACTTAAGGACGGCCGTAAGGCGACGAGATATAAATTCAATGTTTGTACCCAGGCAAGTTTTACCGTGACTGACTGAAGAATCAGTATTTCCTGTTAGCTTCGCGCGCCGTTGAAAGTTTCCGACGAGGAGTTTGGCGCGGGTACTTAAGGTGCGCCCGGGACTTGTGTGCGGCTTAAAGGCGCAAATTTGATTCTTCGTACAGACCAGATGCGTTGCGCTTGGCAACTTCTGTCGCTACGGCGGCGAATTCAGCTGCTTATTAAACCCTCAGTCGCCAGTTTGCAAAATTCGATCACGCGGTTTTCGGCCCAGAAGCGATCCGGGTCATCGCCCCGGTCGGCTGAAATGAAAGCGACGTGACCACCTTGTTTTGGCGCCAGCAACAGGATGTAAGGGTTGTCGGCGACTGCGGCGTCGCGCAATGGCTCGATGGGAATGAAGGGATCGTCTTCCGCGTGGATCACGAGGGTGGGAATTCGGATGTGCGCCGCCACCCGCAGGGAACTGGCGCGGAAGTAATAGTCTTCCGCATCGACAAAGCCATTGGCTGGCGCAGTGAAGCGATCGTCAAATTCGCGGAGCGTGCGAACCTGGCGCAGCCCGCTGATGTCATAAAGCTCAGGGTACAACCGGTGTTTGGTGCGCATGCGCTTTTTTAGACGCCGCACAAAGTCCTGTTGATAGATCCAGTTCGAACGTTTCAGTATCAACTCCGCGCTCGCAGTTAAATCGATCGACGGCGAGACGGCACACACGCCTAAAATTTGTTTAGGAGGGTTATGGCCGAACTCTCCGGCGAGCTTTAGGACCAGGTTTCCGCCGAGTGAAAATCCCACCAGCAGCATCCGGTTGAGGCGATCCTGCTCCAGCAATTCCATCACGACCGCGCGCAAATCTTCACTCAAACCCCCGTGATACAGCGTCGGCGTGAGATGTTCAGTGCCGCCGCAGTTGCGGAAATTAACTCTGATGACATTGAAGCCGGCGCGATAACTTTTCAGCGCCGTTGCCAGCATGTAGACCGACGCGCTCGAACCTTCAATGCCATGCCACGCGACTATCGTCGGGTGCTGGTGTCGATTCGCTTGCCAACGGCAATGGGCCAACACCTTCACACCTGGTGCCACATCGAAGTAGCGTTCCTCGTCCACCTCCGATTGGAAACGAAACCCGCGGGGCCAGGCATAAGCGGCGAGGGTTTGCGCGTGACCGTGTTGAAAAAGCCGGTGAGACTTGAAAGACTTGCGGGCAAAGCTGCGACTGACGCGTTCAAGGAAAACGCGCGCCTTGACAGCGTCCAGGCTGGTGCCAGTCCGATCGGTTGGTGGTACTTCGATGTCGGGTAGCACGTTTTTGAAAACCCCGGCAAGCTGATCTGCTTGCGACTGTTGGTGTGGGAGAGCCGCTGCCATCATTATACGACAAGGTTGCACTCGTCGCTTAGGCCACCGCGGTTCACGAACAGGGCAACATCCACAGATTACGCAGACAAGAGTGCAAAACGCCTGATGTTGAAGACAAACTGGAAATCTCGGACCAAGCGCGACCTGATCATCGAGGTCTGGGAGTTCCTTGATTGTGAGTCGGTCGGAGACGCGGAGTTGCAAAAGATTCAGCAGGCGCTTCGAGCTCGCTTTGGTGAAGGAGCGACTGAGAGTCCGGCTGCGATTGCGAGAGTAGTGGCTGACGAGGGCGCACTGCTGCGACATCCGGAGGTCTTTGAGTGTGATCGAAAATGGCGCGCGGAGAATCTAAGCCGGACGGCCTTCGCAGACGAGTTGGATTTTTCGAGTCTGTCGTCTGCATTTACGTCGTTCGTCAAACTCGAAGAAAAACGAATGGAACTTCAGGCGGACTCCGAAGCTGATGCGCTCAAGGATTTGCGCGAGAGTGTCGCAGCGATCAGCAGGGATTTGTCTCTCCGGGCTCGCAGCCAAATCATGGACGATACCGCGAAAGCTCAGCTCAAAGAAGTTTCCCACTGGCTTATGGTGTGGTTGCAATCACCGGAGTTGTTTTCCGACTGGCTCGATCTGCGGCGCCGCTCGCCGGAGTTTCGCAAGAAGTTTGGAGATGGTTGACGGCAGTTAAAGGCGGGTTCAGCTCCAAAGGCGCGAAATATGAAAGCCTGGGGCAACGCCCCAGGTGCGAGGCCTAGAGGGGCTACAAGCGCTGAAGGCGCGAAATACAGTTTCACCCCGGGGTTTCAATCTCGATCTTTATTTCGCGCCTTCAGCGCTCCAATGGCAACTGGCTCTTTTACCTGGGGCGCTGCCCCAGGCTTCAACATTTCGCGCCTTCAGCGCTGAGGACAGAAAACCGAACGCGATCATTTATGGAACTCTCGTCCGCCTTCGTGCGAAGTAGCATTGAGAGTTTGAAGTCTGTCCCGTGCCGATGAACACAGAAACAAGCCCTTCTGATCTTGAGCTGCTCCAGGCGATGCTCGCTGGAGATGAAGAAGCCCTCGCGGCGTTATATCGCCGGCGCGCGGGGGACGTTCACCGGTTTGCGTTGCACATGTGCGGGTCGCAATCGCTCGCGGAAGATGTTACGCAGGAAGTTTTCATGGTGCTGATGCGTGAAGGCCGCACGTTTGATCCCGCCAAAGGTTCGTTGCCGGCATTCCTGATTGGCGTCGCTCGCAATCACGTGCTGCGCCGGCTCCGGCGCGAGCGGTTTTACGTGTCTCTCGATGAAGACCCGACGAACGCACGAGAAGGAGTGTCGGACAGAGCTTCCGGCCCGCTTGACAGTCTTTCTCGAAACGAAACCATCGAGTCAGTCAGAAAGTCGATACTGACATTGCCCGAGCGATACCGCGAGGTGGTAGTGCTTTGCGAATTGCAGGAATTGAGTTACCTCGAAGCCGCGGCGATTCTTGGTTGCGCTGTCGGCACGGTGCGTTCGCGATTGCATCGCGCGCGCGTACTTTTGATTGAAAAGCTTCGGCCGGCGGATGAAATGGAAGGCGCCGAAGTTAAACGCGCGAGGTGTTTTGCATGAAGTGCCAAGATTTTGAAAACGTTGCTCGCGAGCTGGCGTACGCGGAAAACCACAACGCCGCGCCGAACATTTACTCGGAGGCGCGCGCGCATTTCGATGACTGTGAATCGTGTGCGCTAAGGTTGGCAGACGAACGCGAACTCAACCGCGGGTTCCGAGCAGTGAAGGCGGAAACAAATCAATACCAGCCCTCGCCCGAGGTCGAAGAGAACTTGCGACAGAGTTTTCGCGAGACGGTTTCTGCCGGCGCGTATTCGGAAGTGGCGCGCACGGCGGCGCGCGGTCAGGCCTGGCAAACTTATGGGCTTGCGGCGGCGGCGGCTATCGTTGTTCTCGTCTTCACAGTGGCTTTGGTGCGCTCGAGATTTGCAGCGCCAACTCCGCAAACACCCCAACGCGTAGAAGCAAGGGTTATCCCTGAAAACAACTTAAAGGCGCCGATGGGTAATGCGGAAGCTTTCACACCGTCGAAGAAACACGATGAACTCGCGCGCGCGCGGAGAAGGAAACGGGTTCGCTCGATGACCGAACCCGTGATTCATGAAGCTGAATCAAGTCTGCTGTCTGCCGCAAACACGACATCAGCAGATGGGCGCGAAGCTGAAATCGCAACCGAGTTTGTAGCGCTGAGTTCGAATGCGGCAAATTTTCAGGATGGCGGACAGATCGTGCGGGTCGAGTTGTCGCGTTCTGCGATGGCCAGTCTTGGGTTTCCCGTAAACGTGGATCGCTTTGGTGAACGCGTAAAAGCAGATGTGTTGTTGAGCGCCGACGGCTTTGCGCGCGCGATCCGCTTTGTGCAATAGATATTTAGAGGGTGACTGATTTGTTGCGGCTTCGCCGCCTGCCGTGCGGAAAGGCTATGCCTTTCCGGGCGGTCGGTTTCGAAATTGAGGCTACGCCTCTGAGGCGCAGCCTCAGGAAATAACTACGCAGGACGGAAAGGCAGAGCCTTTCCGCACGGAAAGCGGCAAAGCCGCGGGCGAACGAAGCGCAGGCGAACGAAGCGCCGGCCAACGAAGCGCGAACGAAGCGCAGGGTCGAAGCAGATTTATTTGGCTACAGTGAGTAAAAAAGGAATGGCACCATGAAAAAACAATTCGTCGGAATACTTGCCGTGGCGTTGAGTGTTCTATGCATGCTCAGCACGACGCAATCATTAGCGCAACAAAAAACAAAGCCGGCGCCTGAGAGCACGCCGAAAGTTCAAGTCGACGACCTGCAGGATCCAGACATGATCGCCACGCCCCCGCCGACAGGCGATTTTGTTTTCATGGCCACCGAGATGAGCTTCGGCGGCAAGGTCGTTAAGGGCGTGCCCTATTCGGCCGAGGCAATCACGGAAAGCGTGCAAACGTTGAGCGACGGAAATCGCATCGTCAACAAGTCTACCGCCACCGTCTACCGCGACAGCGAAGGTAGAATGCGGCGCGAACAGAACCTGAAAGCGATCGGCATGTTTGCGAGCGCCGGCGAGCCGCAGCAAACGATCTTCATCGACGATCCGGTTGCAGGCACGAGTTACACGCTCGACCAGCGTACGCGCACAGCGCACAAACTGCCGCCGATGCATTTCAAGTTTCAGTATCGCGTGCCGCCTCCTGAGGGTGAAGGCGCCACGCCGCCGCCGGACCTGCCGGGTCAGTTTGAAATACAGCGCAGCGACCTGCCGGAGAAAACGCCGGGTGGTCCGACGCGATTCATTTGGGGATGGCGCAACCACGAAGCTGTGAATGAATCTCTGGGCAAGCAGAACATCGAAGGAGTTGAAGCGGAAGGGACGCGCGGCACGGTAACGATTCCCGCCGGGGAGATTGGCAACGAGCGACCCATAGAGATCGTTGACGAGCGCTGGTACTCGCCGGAGTTGCAGACGGTAGTCATGACTCGTCACACCGATCCGCGGTATGGCGAGACGAGTTACAAGTTGACGAACATCAATCGCAGCGAACCCGCGAGGTCGTTGTTTGAAGTGCCCGCAGATTACACGGTGAAGTCAGCACCTACTCCGTTTGCAGTCGGAGACGGGCCGGGCGTTGGCGGCGGCGCGGGAATCGGCGGGGGCGAGGGCATCGGCACCGTTACTTCTCGAATCACTTTGATCAACGGCGGAGTGTTGAATGGCAAGGCGAGAAAATTACCGCTGCCACCTACTCCCCCGGTGGCAAAAGCCGCTCACGCGTCGGGCGAAGTGAAAGTTGCGGTCACGTTCGACGAAGGTGGGAACGTCATCCTCGCACGCGCGATTGCTGGTCATCCCTTGTTGCAGGCGGCGGCTGTGGCTGCGGCGCGCCAGGCAAAGTTTCCACCGACAAAGTTGTCGGGCCAGCCAGTGAAAGTTCAGGGAGTTTTGATTTACAACTTTGCTGAATGAGGTAAAACCGCCAAGACGCAAAGATCGCCAAGGAAAGCAACGCAGGTATTGGTCGGAAAGTTTGAACCTGCTTCCTATTACCTTGGCGCACTTGGCATCTTGGCGGTTAGTAATTTTGAAGTTGCCTTACGCTAGTCTTCTTCTTCGCCGCCGCGGATTCTTCCCTCAGCTCTTGATTGCTCGATCACCTTATTCGCCAGATTCCCCGGCACTGGATCATAATGCGAGAACTGCATGTGAAACGATCCGCGCGCGGCGGTAATCGAATTCAACGTCGACTGGTAATTCAACATTTCAGACATCGGCACCTGGGCCTTGATCAACTGGTTCTTGCCGTTGGCCTCCATGCCTTGGACGCGACCGCGCCGCGAATTCAGATCGCCCATGATGTCGCCGCTGTTTTCCTGCGGGGCTACGATCTCCACGTCCATGATTGGCTCGAGGATCGAGGGCTTCACTTTTTCCATCGCCGCGCGAAACGCCTTGCGACCCGCCGCCCGGAATGAATGTTCATCCGAATCGACGTTGTGATACGACCCATCAATTAGCTGCACTTTGAAATCCACCAGCGGGTAGCCGGCGATCGCGCCAGACTGCGCCGCTTCGATGATTCCTTTCTCGATTGCCGGCCGGAATTGCTGCGGCACTGCGCCGCCAAAAATCTTGTCCTCGAAAACAAAACCACCGCCGCGCGGCAACGGTTCGAAAATAACCTTGCAGTCGCCAAACTGTCCGCGGCCGCCAGTCTGTTTCTTGTGACGACCCTGGACTTCCGCCCGCGCCGTGATGGTTTCTTTGTACGGAACCTTGGGCGGATGCAGCGTCACTTCCACGCTGAAGCGCTTCTTCAATTTTTCCACCACCGTCTCGACGTGAAGTTGGCCCGAACCTGACAACAAAAACTCCTTGGTTTGCGCGTCGCGCGTGAAGTGCAGCGCCGGGTCTTCTTCGAGAATCTTGTGCAGCGCCACGCTGATCTTTTCCTCGTCCTGTCGCGACTTCGGTTCGATGGCAAAGGCGATTGCCGCTTCCGGATAAACCACCGGTGGATAAACGATCGGCGACTGCTTGTCGCAAAGCGTGTCGCCTGTCTGCGTCTCTTTCAGCTTTACACAAGCAACAATGTCGCCGGCGTGCGCTTCCGGAACTTTGTCCAGCTGCTTGCCCTGGATGGAGTGCAACATGCCGAGCCGCTCCATCGTTCCGCGCGAGGAGTTGAGCACCGTGGCGTCGTTCTGCAACTTGCCGCTGATCACTTTCATGACGTTGATACGACCGGCGAATGGATCGGCGATCGTGCGGAAGCAGTAAGCCGAGAAAGGTTCGTTGTCGTCATACTTGCGGGCGATTTTGTCGGCAGTCGGAGCCGCGTCAACTGGCAAGCCATACTCGGCGACGTGGTGCGCCGGATCGGGCGCATAGTCGACGATGCCGTTGAGCAGCGCGCGCAGGCCGACGAGGGTGGCGCCGGAAACGGCGAACACCGGGCACAGTTTGCTGTTGGCGATGGCCTTGTTAATGTTGGGAAGGATGTCGGCTTCTTCGAGTGTGCCGTTTTCAAAATACTTTTCCATCAAGGCATCGTCGGATTCGGCAACCAGCTCAACTAAACGCTCGCGTGTTTTGTCGACGTAATCGCGGCCTTCGCTCGGAATCTCAATCTCCTTTGCCTGCCCGTCAGCGCCCAGCTCATAAGCCTTCATGTGCACGACGTCGACCACGCCGCGGAAATCTTTTTCTTTGCCGATGGGAAGGGTGAAGGGAATGATGGCGCGACTGAAAGCCTTCTGCGCGCTTTCCACTGCGGTGCCGAAGTCAGCATGTTCTTTGTCGAGTTTGGTAACCACCATCATGCGCGGAACAATGAACTCATTGGCGAATGCCCAGGTCTTTTCAGTTTGAACTTCGACTCCCTTGACGGCATCGACCACGGCCAGGGCGCAATCTGCCACTCGCAACGCCGGCCGCGTGTGGGCCACGAATGCGGCATAACCAGGACTGTCAATAAAATTAATTTTGGTATCGCGATGATCTAAATGAGCGATTGCGGTATTGAGAGTAATCTTGCGGGCGATGGAATCTTCTTCGTAGTCGGTGACGGTGGTTCCTTCTTCAACCTTACCCCAGCGTGGCGTGGCTCCGGCGACGTAGAGAAGCGAACTAATCAGTTGCGTCTTCCCTACGTCGCCGTGTCCGATGACCGCGAGATTCCGAATAAACTCCGTGGCATAGGCTTTCATAAAAAAGAGTTCCTTTCAGAGAGCGAGTTATAAGTAGGACATTTTCCGGTGTGCAGTAATTTATCTGACGGCAAAGGACAAAGGCAAGTTAGGGGGACTTTGGGTTGTTCTCTGTGCGTCCTCTGTGTCCTCTGTGTCTCTGTGGTGAGTCTTTGCTTAGCTCTGAACCCCACCACAGAGACACTAAGAACACAAAGGGGGCACAGAGAATACTCATCCATCTTTTCGCGGTCATCTCGCATCGAAGCTAGTGAAAATTTCACTCGTTTTGAACTGGAGAAGAAAGATGTTTTATCGCAGATTTAGTGCGTCTTTTGCAGCCGTGGCGCTGGCCCTTACTTTGGGCAGTGCTGCCTTTGCAACAGGCGTTAAGGAAATCCCCGCGGACAAAAACAACAAAACACGTGCAGTCGTTTCGGAACCGCTGAATCTCGCCGTGCTTTTGCAGGACGACCTCGTCTCGCAAGTCGGCAATGAACTAGACCGCACGGCTGAATTTATTCGTTCGCTGCCGAACGGCTCGAAGGTCATGGTTGCTTACATAACCAGCGGATCTTTGCAGGTGCGGCAACCCTTCACGCCGGATTTGGACAAGGCAGCGCGCTCGTTGCGCGTGCCCCGCGCCAACATCTCGGCCGCGCCGTTCAACCCTTACGTTGAGGTGATCGAGGCTTTGCGTCTGTTCAAAGAAAACGACAAGGGCAAGAATGCAATCCTGCTGATCTCGGATGGACTCGATACTTCTCGCGGCTTCGATTCGGAGAGTGCAGCACACACGCTCGATCTCGAACGCGCGATTAGCAAAGCGAACAAGAGCGGCGTGGCGGTCTATGCTTTCTACGCGCCAACGGTAGGACTAACCAGCTACAACCGGATTGCCGTGAGCTATGGACAAAGCTCGCTCGATCGTTTGGCTAACGATACCGGGGGCAAGGCCTTCTTCCAGGGCACGACCGGCTTCGTCAGTTTCGATCCATACTTTAGAAGTCTGACGCGAACGCTCAACGAACAGTACGCGCGCGCTTTCTAACCAAAGCGCTTTTGCCAACCAGCCAGTGACGCCGTCGCCGAGAAATCGGAGGCGGCGTTTCTGCGTAATAAGTCCAGTAGTTCAGAGTTCAGCCTTTAGGCTGCGGGGAGCGGGGGGAAGCCCGACCTAACCGCCAAGACGCCAATCACGCCAGAAATAAATTTGGCCGCGGATTTACGCGGATTACACAAATCTGAAAAGAGACTTCTGAATTGTTGAAGGTTTTGGATTGATCCGTTTTATCTGCGTAAATCCGCGGCCAAATTTATTTCTGGCGTGATTGGCGTCTTGGCGGTTAGCCCGGACGCAAAAGTTGCTTGGATTGTGAGGAAGCACGGTGATAAAGTTGGCGCAGAGTTTCAGACCTCGCGAAGCAAATCTTCTCGGATAACGGTCGTTGGCTGGCAACGTGCGCGAATACTGTCTCATAGTTGAAGGGGCTTATCTTTCGGAATCGGAAGCCGAGCATGCGCTGCGCGATCCCTTCATCGAAGACTGGGTCGAACAGACCGGTCACTTCAAGATTCACAACATGAACGAAATTCAGGTTACCGCCGGCGTCACGCTCGGCTCGCTGGGCGTTGTCATGCTTGACGATCGACTGTTTGAGATCGCCAGTGCCGACGCCGATCACCCGTTGACTGAATTGAAAGCCAAGGGCGTGGCCGAAGCGCTGAGGCGCCAGGACATGTTTGACGAAGTTGAAGTTAAGCCGCGCGACGAAGCTGCTGAGTTAGTCCAGGACGAGTCGACTCCTGACTCCGAAATCCAGTGACCGAAAATTTAGCCACGTTTCTCGGTGGTCGCGTGTTGGTTGCCGTCGGCGACATCACTACCCACGACGTTGACGCGATCGTAAACGCGGCCAACTCCACGCTCCTGGGCGGCGGCGGTGTCGATGGCGCAATTCACGATGCCGGTGGGCCGGCAATTCTGGAAGCGTGTCGTGAAATCCGTCGAACACAGTATCCTGATGGACTTCCGACTGGCGAAGCCGTGATCACCACGGCGGGGAACTTACCAGCACAACATGTCATTCACACCGTTGGTCCAATCTACGGACGACATGATGGACGTGAGCCGGAGTTGCTGGCAGCGTGTTACCGCCGCTCGCTCGAGCTTGCCGCGCAGCATTCGCTAAACTCGCTCGCGTTTCCGGCGATTTCTACCGGAGCCTACGGCTATCCCTCGCCCGAGGCCGCTCTGGTTTCGTCGCAGGCAATCGAAAAGTTTCTCGCCGCCGACGAAACGGTAACTGAAGTGCGGCTGGTGTTTTTCATGGAGCGCGCGGCCAAAACTTTCCTGAAGCATCACAAATTCAGCTAATCGTCCAGTTGTGTTATAAGAACCGCTTCGTTTATGACGCTGCTAGCAGCTTGTAGCGGCGGACCTAAGTGTCCGCCCCGGGCGCACACACAGGTGCGCCCCTACAGTTGGTTTAATAACTCTAATGATTGAAACTATCGAACAATTGACCACTAACAAATCAATCGCAACCATACCCTCCCCGCTGCAAGCTCTCGAGCGGCTCTCCTGGAATTACTGGTGGAGCTGGTCGGCTGACGGAGCCGGCGTCTATCGCGATCTCGACGCCGAGCTTTGGGATCAGGTGGAACACAATCCGCGGCAGTTGCTCGCGCAGGTTTCCGAATACCGTCTCGCCGAGATGGCCACCGATCCGGTTTACGTAAGTCGAATCAGAAGTTTGTCTGATCAGTTTGACGAATACATGCGCGGCGCCTCGGCGGAATCAACCATTGCTTATTTTTGCGCCGAGTACGGCGTGCACAATTCACTGCCGCTCTATTCGGGTGGTCTTGGCGTGCTCGCCGGCGATCATCTGAAATCGGCGAGCGACCTGCGCGTGCCCCTCGTGGCGGTGGGCCTGCTTTATCACTACGGCTATTTCCGGCAGCGTTTGGATCGACTTGGCTGGCAGGAAGAATTTTATGGCGAGACAGATCCCGCGCAGTTGCCCTTGCATCAGGTGACAAACGGCGACGGCGCGCCGTTGACCGTTGAAGTTTCGATCCGCGGACGGCAAGTCCAAGCCCAGGTTTGGCGCGCCGATATCGGCCGCGTCCGGCTTTACCTGCTCGACACGAACATTCCTGCAAACGCCGAAACGGATCGTTGGGTGACCGGCCATCTGTACGGCGGCGATCGCGAGACGCGCATCGTGCAGGAGATGCTTTTGGGAATCGGCGGCGTGCGGCTGCTCAGAAAACTGGGAATCGCGCCCAACGTTTTTCATCTCAACGAAGGGCACAGCGCTTTTCTCACGCTCGAGCTGGCCCGCGAGCTGGTGCAATCAGAGCGCGTAAGTTTTGCTGAAGCCGCGGCGAGAGTGCGCGAGCATTGCGTGTTTACAACTCATACGCCTGTCGCCGCCGGCAACGATGAGTTTGAAGTGGATCTGCTGGAACGCGCGTTTGGATCGAGCTTCGCAGCTGAGCTCGGTTTGAGCCGGGACGAATTCGTTGCTCTTGGTCGTATCAATTCCGAGAATGCCGCCGAAGCTTACGGCTTAACGCCACTTGCGATTCGCATGTGCCGTTCGACCAACGGCGTGAGTCGCAAGCATGGCGAAGTTTCACGCGCGCTTTGGCAAAAGCTTTGGCCCGAAGCGACGGTCGACCAAATTCCCATTACCCATGTGACAAACGGCGTGCATGCGCCGACCTGGGTCGCTCCGCTGTTGCGATCGCTTTTTGAAAAACACGTTGGCCCGAATTGGCAAACACGAATGTATGACCGCGCGGCTTGGGCAGCCGGCGTTGCGAGCATCCCAGATGAAGAGTTGTGGGCGGCGCATCTGCTTTTGAAAGAACGGCTGGTCGCTTTCATCCGTCAGCGTTCGTTCCTCGCGCGTATCAACGCCGAGGAGCCGGCGGAGTCGATCGAAGCGGCGCGCAGCATGTTTGAGCATGGCGCGTTGACGATGGGCTTTGCGCGACGCGTGGCCGGTTACAAGCGTTGGAACCTGTTACTAAAAGATCCGCAGCGCCTGCTCAGAATTATTAACAACGGCGATCGGCCGGTGCAGTTTGTGTTTGCCGGCAAGGCGCATCCGCAGGATCAGGAGGCGAAGGTGATCCTGCAACAGGTGGCCCAGTGGGAGAACAGCGCCGGGGTGGGCCAGCGATCCGTGTTTCTGCAAAACTACGATCATGAGATTGCCCGGCAGCTGGTCCAGTCTGTCGACGTTTGGCTAAACGTTCCGCGCCGGCCGCTGGAAGCGTCAGGCACCAGTGGCGAAAAAGTGGCGATGAATGGCGGGCTGAACCTCTCCGTGCTTGACGGTTGGTGGTTGGAGGGCTACGACGGCACGAACGGATTTGCGGTTGGAAATGAAGTGACTGCGACGGAGAGCGCGGATATTGATGCCGGTGACGCGGAGTCGCTTTACCAGGTGTTGGAAAACCAGGTGGTCCCGCTTTACTACGATCGCGACGAGAGCGGACTACCGCGCAAGTGGATCGCAATGATGAAAAACTCGATCGCGACGCTCGTGCCGGAGTTCAATAGCGATCGCATGGTTGAGGAATACGCGCGACGCATCTACCAGCCGTGAATCTGCGCAGCGGACTTTCGACGCGTTCTTAATTTGCCGCGGATTTACACGGATGACGCGAATCTGAGCTAATCGGAGCCGGGTTCATTCGTATCCGCGTCATCCGCGTTAAATCCGCGGCAATAACCGCCTGATGAAACCTTCACAACCTTATCCGTGGCGACTCTATTGGGTGTTGTTGCTAGCCGAAGTCCTCGGCGCGCTCGCCATCGTTCCGATTGCTCGAGACATGCTGGCCGGCCTTCCCGTCCTAACCGCGCCTCCGCCGATTCCGTTCTTCCTTTTGATACTGATTGGCGTTGTTCAGAATTTAGTACTGATCGGATTCACGCTTTGGCTGGGTTTGAAACTGTCCCGCTCGCTCGGTTTGCGAATGCCGCTGATTGAATGCTGGGTTTACGGTCACCCCGCGGAAGATCCAGGTTTGCCGAACGTAGGGTCACGGTCCGGGCCCCTACCGTCTGTTGCAAGCATTCTCCGGTCCGGATTTCTGACCGGTCTCATCATCGGAACCATACTGGCGGTTTGTTTGTTGCTGCTGGTTCCACGACTTCCTAATTTGCCGTTCGTCATCGTCGCAAAGTTTCCGGTTTGGAAACGCTTCCTTGCCTGTTTTTATGGAGGCGTCTACGAAGAGTTGTTCACGCGACTCTTCCTCTTGTCGGTGATCGCCTGGCTGATAAACCGCAGTTGGCGAAAGCCTGCGCCGCAACTTTCAAACACCGCCTTCTGGATCGCCAATATTTTGACGGCCCTGCTCTTCGGTCTGGGCCACCTGCCTTCTACATCGCTCTTCATGCCTATTACGCCCCTCGTGGTGGTGGCGGCGCTACTGCTGAACGGCATCGCCGGCATCGCCTTTGGCTACCTCTTCCGTACGCGCGGACTTGAAGCGGCAATGGTCGCCCACTTCACGGCGGATTTTGCTATTTACGTCGTCGGCGCTTCATTGCTGAAACAGTAGCAGTTCAACGTCGGGGCAGTAGCTCGACCGTCAGGAAGGGCTTTGATTGACGATTGCCAAGCCCCTCCCTGACGGTCGGGCTACTGCCCCGACGCGTCGCCTCGCTCTCGTGTGTTAGACTAACTCCGCTTCGGCGCCGAAACCTCCATGAAATACTGCACCGTCTGCAAAGCCAAATACGAAGACAGCGTCAGCTTTTGCTCCATCGACGGCGAAGTGCTCGAAGATGATCCTACCTCCTTCGTTGGCTCCGTTCTCGATGGCCAGTATCAAATAGAATCGTTGCTTGGCAAGGGTGGGATGGGTGCAGTTTACCTCGCTCGCCATATCCTGCTGGGCGATCGCGTGGCCATAAAAATTCTGCCGCCGGAAGTCAGAAATAATGCCGAGTGGCTGCGCCGGTTTCGCCGCGAAGGACAGGCAGCGCGACGCTTTCGTCACGCAAACGCCGTCACTGTTTACGATTTAAGGACCGCAGCCGACGGCACCATCTACATGGTGATGGAGTATGTCGAGGGACTCACGCTCGATGCCGAACTCAAACGACGCGGACGCTTCACCGCCGCCGAAACTCTGGAAACTCTCGAACCGATCATGAGCGTTCTGAACACGGCCCACGCAATGGGGGTGGTTCACCGCGACATCAAGCCGGAAAACATAATGATCGGGAAAGCGCAAACGGGCGGCGAAACGCCGATCAAGCTTCTCGATCTCGGCATCGCCAAGATGCGCGAAATTGCCGGCGTGGAAAGCAGCGGCACCACCGAGCTGACGATGGCTGGTCAGGTGCTGGGTACGCCCTACTACATGTCGCCGGAGCAATGGGGTGAATTGTCACGCGACGGCAATCCGGAAATTGATGGACGGGCGGACATTTACAGTCTGGGATTAGTGGCTTACCAGATGATCAGCGGCCAACGTCCTTACGCCGCAGCCACGCTTCACGAATTGCGACGCGACCATATCTCGCGCACGCCGCCGCCGTTATACGAGAAGGTGCCGGACGTGCCGCTCGGCTTCAGCAAGGCAATTGATCGAGCGATTGCCAAGGACCGTGTCGACCGGCAAGCGACCGCCGGTGAGTTGTTGGACCAGTTGCGTAAAGGCCTCGCGGATGGCCCAGCGCCAGGTTCGTCGGGTCGAACGTTTCCTGACATGCCCCACCCGCAGAGCTCCAGCGCGCACACCCAGGGATCGCCCGGCGGGATTATGACGAAGTCTGACGTCAACGCCGCGACTATTGTGACGGTTGAGGCGACGCCTACGTCGCCGCCGAATGTTGGGGTGCCGATGAGAGCGGCGCCAGGGCCAGTGGCGCAGCAATCAGCATCGAACGCGGCGGAGATGGAGTCGGTCGTGACCGTAGTGCGACCGGAAAGACAGGAGACTGGGCCCCAGGCTATCCAGCAGCCGGGGCCGCCGCGCGAGCAAAAAAAATCTCGCGGCAAAGCGCTGGTTTTTGTCGGCGCCGGCGTTCTTCTGTTGCTCCTGGCCGTAGTGGCGGTCGCAGGAATTTTTGCGTTCAACTGGTTCAAGCCGAAGGCGGATGAAACAGTAACCACTGCGAAGAGCAACCCCGTCAAGACGAATGCGGGTCCAACTGGAACAACAACCGCGACTGCGAATCCGGAGTTTGGTCGTTACTGGCTTGAAACAACGTCAAACGCCCTTTCGCTGGAAACAGAGCGAGCGACCGGGGAGGTCCCACTCGAGTCCGGACACGACTTTAAGTTCCATTTTGCGCTGCGACAGGATGGGTATCTCTACATCATCGGGCCAGGCGAAGAGAATCGGCCCACCGCGTTTCTGACCGCCAAGCCGGCCAAAATTTCCGGGTTGAAATCTAATAAAGTAGACGGGGGCGGCGACTTTAGCTTTCCCAGCGGCATCGAACATTGGCTGACGTTGGATCAGAACGCGGGTACGGATAACTACACGATTATTTTCTCGCCGGAGCAGCTTACGGAACCCGGGTTTTTGAAATCCGACGCAGGAAAAACCTTGAGCGATTCTGACCAGGCAGATCTGAAAGAGTTTGTCGCCAGGTACCAAACCAGCGAGGTCGCAACCGAAATCAATGACAAAGATGCCAAGGCGCCTTTCGTTACGATCAAGGTACCGCCGGGGGCGACTTCCGGCGTGCCAGTTGTTTTTGAAATCCGGGTCGAGCACAAGTGAGTTTCAATTTCTCTGTGCCACCTTTGTGTTCTCTGTGTCTTTGTGGTGAACGTGCGTTAGTAATAACCGCAGAGACACAAAGTTCACAAAGGATGCACAAAGAAAGAATTGAAGGAGAATCTCGGCGATGAGAATGAAAGCCATAGTTCTTAGTTTCGCGATTTTGTTGGCAGGGTTTGCCTCGATGGTCGTCCTGGCCCAACAGGATGAGGACGTGCGCGGTGCGTTCATGACGACGCGGCCTAAACCAACGGGCAAGGTGACCGGCGAAAACTCTTCGGCTCCAAAGCCGACCCACCGGCGCCCGAAACCCATCGCGGTAGTTAAGAATGACGACAAGAAAAAGCCCGTGCCTAAGCCAACTCCAGTCACTCCGAGCACGCTAAACGCTGCGCGCCTGGGTTTAGGCTTGACACTCTTCATGCGCGACTCAAACGGTCTGGCAATTAGAACGGATCCGGCGCACGAGTTTCAGAAAGGCGATCATGTCAGGTTTCTGATTGAGACAAACGCGGACGGTTACCTCTACGTTTTCAATACCACCGACGGCGGGCAGCCGGTGATGATTTATCCGGCCGCTGAGCTTGATGAGGCCGGCAACTATTTTCAGGCACACGTTCCTTTTGAACTGCCATCGAGCACGGCCGCTGAAGAAAGGCTGCGCTGGCTGACGTTTGACGAAAAGCCCGGGGCCGAGAAACTCTATTTTGTTTTCACGCGTGAGCCGCTCAACGCGGTGCCGATTGAAGACGATTTGATCACGTTTTGCCGCGACAACAGTCGCCAGTGTCCGTGGAATCCGGGAACGGACGTTTGGGCGAGGATTCAGGAAGAGATGAATGGGCCGGTCAAGATTGCGAAAGCTGGTACGCAGGGCAGACAAACTTCCGGAGAACAGCGCGCAGTAGTTCGTGGTATCGGTCTCAATCGCAACGATCCCGAGCCGTCGTTGATAATGTTGACGGCGTCAACCAGCAAGAACGTGCTGGTGGCGGTGGTTGATCTGGTGCACAGGTCGGCGGGCGATTAGCTGGCGTGAGCTTAGCACCATCCGGTAAGTTCGAACCGCCAAGACGCCAAGATCGATTAGGAGAAATTTGCTCGCCTGTTATGAAAACTATCTTGGCGCTCTTAGCGTCGTGGCGGTTCAAATTTACCGCGAGGCGGTACTGACTCCATAGCTTTAGAAGGAGTAATACATTGAAGTTGACTTTAAAAGCATTCACGGTTTTTGTGTTGAGTATCAGTCTGCTGACAGGCGCCGCCATCACCGCGTTTTCCCACAAGGGTATTGAAGCAACGACGACCGCGCCGCAGCAAACGGATCAGGCGGGCACCGCTTTGCAGGAAGGACGCCGTCTGCTCAAACGCGGCAAAGCCGATCAGGCGCTGGGCCGTTTGCAGACAGCGCTGAGCCTTTACACCACTGCCAACAACCGAAAAGGCATCGCCGCCGCGCATAACGAGTTGGGCGATCTTTACCTGCGCCAGGGCCAAAACAAAATTGCGCTCGAACATTATCAACGCGCTTACGAGGCCTTGAGCGGTGCAGTTATTCAGGAACAAAAAAATGCGGCCGCGGCCGGTACCGCCGCGCGCATGGTCCCCAGTTCAAAAGCCGGAACCGCAGTCGACACAGCCGCGAGCGCCAGCGATACCGGTTTCAACGCGAAGCTGTTGCTCGCAAAAATCGGCGACACCAATTTTCGCCTGGGCGAACTGAGCACGGCGGCATCGTCTTACGGGATGATGAATCCGAAAAAGCCCGAGAGCGCGGCGAAAAAAGCGGGCGGAATGTTTGGCCGGCTAGCGCCCTCAATCGTGCTTGGCAATGCAACCGATAGCGCCGCGATTGGTTCCGCCGCTGGTGCGGTCGGAGGTGCGCTCGTCGCCAAGAACGAGTTGGATCAGTATCGCACCTCGATTATTTACATGACCTACGAAGTCGGCATGGGCCGCATTGCTTTTGCGCAAAACGATCTTGAGACCGCGCGCGTCCACTTCCAAAACGCGGCGGACGCCAGCAAAGGCGCGCTGCCGATGATCGCTAACCTGGGCCAGACGCGGCGTTTTCGCACAGCCGCGCGCACCAGTCTTGCCGATGTGGCGCTGCGCCAACTCGATTACAAAAACGCCGTGAAGCTTTACGACCAGGCGGCGAAGGGCGCGAAGGACGACAAGCGGCTGGATTTGATGTGGCCCGCGCAGCTCGGTATGGGTCGTAGTCAATGGGCTCTGGCTGAACAGGAGAAGGATCCAAAGAAAAGCATCAAGTTGCGGGAAAGCGCGCTCGCGAATTTCAACGACGCTATTGCCACGGTTGAGACCCTGCGCGCCGGCAGCCTTCGCGCCGACGAGTCGCGCACGATTTTTTTGAGCACTACCAAGGACGTGTTTGACGACGGCGCGAATGCGTTCGCCGAAATGGCTTTGTTAACCGCGGCGCCGGGCGCAGCCAGTGCCGAGGCGTTGAATGGCAAAGCTTTGGAGTATGCGGCCGAGGCGTTCCGGATTACAGAACAATCGCGCGCCCGTTCGCTATTGGATTTGCTTAGCGAAACAAACGCCGCAGTCACTGAAGGCATTCCCGCGGATCTTTTGAAACGTAAACAGGACAACCTCGACCGGCAACAGGAAATCGCCGAAGAGCTAACCGGTATTAGCTTGTCTGCCGACGCCGACAAGAAAAAACCTTCAGATCTGGAAAGCGAGTTGGAAAAGTTACAAGCCGCGTTCGAAGAAGTTGAAAATCAAATCCGAACTGCCAGCCCGCGCTATGCGAATCTGACCTCCGGCAAGCCTTTGTCACTCGCCGAAGTTCAATCGACAGTGTTGGACGACCAGACGGCGCTGCTCGAATACAACTTGGGCCGCGACGCTTCTTACGCCTGGGCCATAACGAAATCCGGCGTCTCGCTCTACAAGTTGCCCGCGCGCGCAGCCGTCGACAAACTGGCGAT
>Ga0207650_10001125_pt1 | contig 19680 bp, 21 predicted proteins | sample KBSS63metaG_FD_184325 | JGI IMG/M metagenome (GOLD analysis project Ga0207650, IMG submission 184325) | Switchgrass rhizosphere microbial communities from Kellogg Biological Station, Michigan, USA - KBS S6-3 metaG (SPAdes) (version 2) | ecosystem: Host-associated > Plants > Roots > Rhizosphere...
ACACCATGTCGCGGTATTGACCGGTGAAGGCGCCGACGAAGTCTTCGGTGGCTACCCGCACTATCGCCGCGACATGGTGTTGTACAACCACAAAAACCAAGACCCGACGGCAATCGCCGAGCTCGCCCGCCGCCTGCACGCCAGCGAAGATCGCTACCTGCCCGGCGGCAAGAACGATGTGAAATGGGTGCAGGACGAACTGGGCCACGGCGTGTCCTGGCTGCAAACCCAATCAGCGTTGTTCGGGCCTCTGGCGCAGTTGTACAGCGATGACTTCCGTGAGCGCTTCAGCAATACCGACGCCTATCGCGAGTTCTACGACCGTCTGAGCCCACGGGCGCTGAACGGCTGGGAACCGGTCAACCGCTCGCTGTACATGGTCGCCAAGTCGAGCCTGCCCAACGTGGTGCTGACCTCCCTGGGCGACCGCATGGAAATGGCCGGCAGCCTGGAAGGCCGCCCACCGCTGCTCGACCACCAAGTGATCGAGGCCGCCTGCCGCCTGCCGGTGAACATGAAAGTGCGCGGCGCCACCGAGAAATACGCCCTGCGCGAAGCCATGCGCCCGTATGTGCCGCAGGCCGTGCTGGACCGCAAGAAGCAATACTTCCGCGCGCCGCCGGCGTCCGAGAGCCCGCAATCGAAGCTGTATGAAATGATCAACGACGTGTTGAGCGGCCCGGCACTGAGCAACGTGCCGTTCTTCGAGCCACGTAAAGTACGCGCCTTGCTGGCAACCCTGCCAAGCTTGTCCCCCGCCCAACGCGCCTCGGCAGACAATCTGCTGATGGAAATCGCCGGGCTGTGCCTGATGCAAAAACGGTTCGCCTTGAACTGACTTTCCGGCGGCACATCGCAATTGCGCTGTGCCGCCTGACCCAAGGAGGGTCCATGCTGAAAAAACATTTGTCACTTGCCGTGCTCGTCACCCTGGTGTGGGGGGTCAATTTCCCCATCACCAAACTGGGCCTGCGCGCCATCGATCCGTTTGTGCTCACGGGTATCCGCTTTGCCCTCGCCGCCCTGCCGCTGGTGTTCTTTATCAAGCGTCCTGCCGTTAAATTCAGCTACGTGGCCGCCTACGGTTTTATCTTCGGGTTGGGCATGTGGGGCGTGATCAACTACGGCATCCAGGTGGGTGTGAGCCCTGGTATTGCCTCATTGATCATTCAACTCAGCGTGTTCTTCACCATGGGCTGGGGCTTTGTGCTGTTCAAAGAGAAGATCCGTGGCGCGCAGATGATCGGCGCGGTATTGGCCTTGATCGGCCTCGCTGGGATCATTTCCACCCAGCAAGGCAACCATGCCGTGCTGGGCGTGATGCTGATCGTCCTCAGTGCGGTGGCCTGGAGCGTGGGCAATGTGATCATCAAGAAGTCCGGGGTGAAAGAGATCTTCTCATTCATGGTGTGGGCCAGCCTGATCCCGCCGATTCCGCTGTTCCTCACGGCCTGGCTGATGCACGGCAGCGCCGCGTTCGAAGGTTTGCAAGCCAGCCTCGACCTGACGGCGATCCTGTCGATCCTGTTCCAGGTGTATTTGGCCACGCACTTTGCGTACTGGGGCTGGAACTCGCTGCTCAAGCTGTACCCGGTGTCCACCGTGGCGCCCCTGTCGTTGCTGATCCCGGTATTCGGCATTACCAGCTCCATGCTGATGCTCGACGAGCGCATTTCCACGCCTAACCTGATCTCGATCGGCATCATCATCGCCGGGTTGGCGGTGGGGTTGTATCGCCGGCCGGCGAACCTGGCTCCAACCAGCCAAGGCGCGGTGATGCAGGCGGAAAAGTAAGCCCGCACGAAAAAGCCCGGCGCATGGCCGGGCGACTGCCAACCTTCAATACGCGAAATTGTCGATCTTGACCTGGCCATCGGGGAAGGTCGCGATAATCTCCAGTTCGCCGCCCATTGCACGGATGTAATCGCGCAACGTGCTGATGTACATGTCGGTACGCCGCTCCATCTTGGAAACGGCCGCCTGGTTGATGTTCAATGCCTTCGCCAGGCTTTGCTGGCTCAACTGTTGGGCTTTGCGCAGCTCATGCAGGGGCATTTGCTGCAGGTGTTGCTGGAACAACTGCTTGGCTTCAGCACGCGCTTGTGGCGTCATGCGGGCTTGAAGTTCGGCGAATTTCTTAGCCATGGTTACGGCCCTCTCTACACAAAGTTTGCAAATGTACGTCGTACAACTTTTCTGCCACCGGGACGTGTTGGTCATACCAGCGGTGCTGCCCGGTCTTGTCCCCACCCATCAGTAATACCGCGCATCGCCGTGGATCAAATGCGTACAGCACCCGATAAGGGCGCCCCGCGTGTTGTAGGCGCAGTTCCCGCAGGTTGCCGTGCCGGGAACCTTTGATATCGCTGCTGTGGGGAAAGCCCAAGCCCGGTCCGAAAAGCCCCAGCAGGTCAACGCTGGCGGATACCGACACTTGCTCCTTTGTCCCCAAACCCGCCCACCAGTCTCCGAATTCATCCGTGTATTCAATGTCCCAATCCATGCAAATATGCCATCCAAGGAATATAAACTCAAGAGCATAAAACGTAGTAGATAAACTGGACGAGCCGCCACCCGCCGCCCTTGGGAAATTGTTTGTACATCCTTCCGCCCTGACAGCAGCACGCGCTGCAAAAACACAATTATCGACCTGTAAAAAGCGCTCTAATACCCGCCTGTTGATTGGTTTTAAAGATCCTGGAGTTCGCAATGCCCCATGAAGGCAACCTGTTACAAGCAGCCGTGGTGTTCCTGCTCGCCGCCGTGCTGACCGTGCCCCTGGCCAAACGCCTGCAACTGGGCGCGGTGCTGGGCTATCTGTTCGCCGGTGTGATCATCGGCCCGTCGGTGCTGGGGTTGATCGGCAACCCGCAAAGTGTCGCGCAGTTCTCCGAGCTGGGCGTGGTGCTGCTGCTGTTTATCATCGGGTTGGAGCTGTCGCCCAAGCGTTTATGGGTGATGCGCAAGGCGGTATTCGGCGTCGGCCTGGCCCAGGTGCTGCTCACGGGCCTGGTGATGGGTGTTGTCGCGTTATGGCTGTTTGGCCAGTCGTGGAACAGTGCCATCGTGCTCGGCCTTGGCCTGGCGCTCTCCTCCACCGCGTTTGGCCTGCAAAGCCTGGCCGAGCGCAAAGAGCTGAACCAACCCCATGGTCGCCTGGCGTTTGCCATTTTGCTGTTCCAGGACATCGCTGCGATCCCGCTGATCGCCATGGTGCCGCTGCTGGCCGGCAGCGATCACCCGACCACCGAAGCCCAGGGCCTGCAGCATGTGTTGCAGATCCTCGGCAGCATCGCCGTGGTGATCATCGGCGGTCGCTACCTGTTGCGGCCGGTGTTTCGCATCGTCGCCAAGACTGGCCTGCGTGAAGTCTCCACCGCTACGGCGTTGCTGGTGGTGATCGGTACCGCCTGGTTGATGGAGCTGGTGGGCGTGTCCATGGCCCTAGGCGCCTTCCTCGCCGGCCTGCTGCTGGCGGATTCGGAATACCGCCACGAACTGGAATCCCAGATCGAACCGTTCAAGGGCCTGCTGCTGGGCCTGTTCTTTATCAGCGTGGGCATGGGCGCCAACCTCAGCCTGCTGCTCAGTTCGCCGCTGGTGGTGATCGGGCTGACGCTGCTGCTGATCGGCCTGAAGCTGCCGCTGTTGTACGCGGTGGGCCGTATGGTCGGTGATCTCAATCGCGAGAGCGCCCTGCGCCTGGGTGTGGTGCTGGCAGCGGGCGGTGAGTTTGCTTTTGTGGTGTTCAAGATCGGCCGCGACCAAGGCCTGTTCGACCCCCACCTTTACGATGTGCTCGTACTGACCATTACCCTGTCCATGGCGGTGACGCCGCTGCTGCTGTTGGTGTGCCCGAAGCTGTTCAAGCCCAAGGTCAAGACCGTGGAAGTGCCCGAGGAATACCGCACCATCGAAAGCGACGCGCCGCGTGTGGTGATCGCCGGGATGGGCCGTATGGGCCAGATCGTGGCGCGGATCCTGCGCGCGCAGAACATCTCGTTTATCGCGCTGGACACCTCGGTGGAAACCATCGAGCTGACCCGCAGCTTCGGCGGCATGCCGGTGTTCTACGGTGACCCGCAACGCCCCGAGATCCTGCACGCGGCCAAAGTCGACCAGGCGGAGTTTTTTGTGATCGCCATGGACGACCCGGAGATCAACATCAAGACCGCCGAGCTGGTGCGCAACCTCTACCCGCACATGAAGATCATCGCCCGCGCACGTAACCGCCAGCACGTGCACCGCCTGGTCGACCTGGATGCCTCGCCGATTCGCGAGACCTTCTACTCCAGCCTCGAAATGAGCCGCCGCACCCTGGTCGGCCTGGGGTTGAGCCAGGCCCAGGCCGATGCGCGCATCACCCGCTTCAAAAACCATGACTTGCAGGTGCTGGCCGCGCAACACGCGGTCTACGACGACGCCGCCAAAGTCATGCAAACCGCCCAGGAAGCCCGGGCTGAATTGGCAAGGCTGTTTGAAATGGATCGGCTTGAGGAAGAGTCCGACAAGGTGTGAGGCTTCGGATGAACGATTTTGCGAAAATTCTGACAGAATACGCCGCAATTTCGTTCATCCCTGGAGCGCTTCATGGCCACTTTCACCAAGACCGCCGCCTTGCTGGTCCTCGCGCTGACCGCCGGCAGCGTGTTCGCCGCCGCTAAGCCAACCACGCAAACCATCTCCACCTTGGGCGGCAAGTTCACCTTCAACCTGCCCAAGGCCTACGCTGCCGACACCCTGCCCGCCGGCAAAGCCGAAGATGGCACCGCCGATACCCAAGGCACGATGTACGCTAACCAGACCACGAAAAGTGTGGTGATCGTCGCCGAAACCGTGCGCAACGATGGGGTAACCATCGGGGATAACGACGCGAAATTCCTTGATGGCGCCGTGGCCGGCTTCGTCAAGGACCAAGGCGCTGCGCTGCCTGACTTCAAGAAACAGGGCGAGAAGAAACTGACCTTCAAGGGCCTGGGCCTGCGCCAGGTGGACAGCACCGCCACCCAAGGCGGCGGCAAGACGCTGAACTCCACGTTCCTGGCCGGTTCGGGCAATCACTTGCTGGTGATTCAGGCGATTTCGCGCGCGGATGATGCGAAGGGGCATGCGGCGCTGGTGAAGTTGATTACCGGCGGGAAATAACAGTCTTCCCAACAACTCGGTCCAAATGTGGGAGCAAGCCCCCTCCCACAGTGTTCGACCGCGTTTAATTCAGGCTTTTTTCCAGCCAGGCTTTGAGGTCCTGCACTTCCGCTGCACTGACGGTATGGTTCATTCCCGAATAACCATGAAACTCCGGCTTCAACCCCAACCCCGCCAACACCTCATTCGCCCGGGTCGCCGAGGTAAAGGGCAACGCCTGGTCCAACGTGCCGTGGCCGATGAAGATCGCCAATTTACCCAGTGACTCATCCGGCTTCAGCTCAGCCTTGAGCACCGGCAACACGCTGCCACTCAACGCCGCAATCCCACGCACCAGCTCCGGCCGGCGCAAGCCCACCTCGTAGGACATGATCGCGCCCTGGCTGAAGCCGACCAGGAACACACGGTCAGGTTGAGTGTGGTACTTGGTGGTGGCTTTGCCGACAAAATCCTCGATCAACGTGGCGCTGCGCTGCAGGTCGGCGGTCTCCCCATCGTAATCGCCGTCACCGGGCGTCTTGGTAAACCAGCGATAGCCGTGCGGGTCCACCGGCATCGGCGCACGGGCCGACAGGTAAGTCCAGGTAGACGGCAGCGCATCCTTGATGCCGAACAAGTCTTCCTCGTTGCTGCCAAACCCGTGCAGGAAGATCACCAGCGGCTGGTTGCGCGCATCGCCCTGGGTCTGTTCCAGGTACGACAACGGCAAGTCGGTATGCAGCGTATCGTCGGCATGAGCGGCACCGGCCACCAGGGTCAGCGCCAGGGCAAACAATTTGAGCATGGGACGTTACCTCAGGGTTTGCGGAGCAGATAAGTGTCCATGATCCAGCCATTTTGCAGGCGCGCCGCCTTGCGCACCCGTTCGATTTCTTCAGCCACTTCACTCACTTTGCCACTGATCAGTATCTCGTCCGGGGTGCCCAGGTAGGCGCCCCAATAGATATCCAGATCCTGCGCCGCCACCGTACGGTACGAGTCTTCGGCGTCGAGCATGACCACCAAGGTGTCGGCGTCGCTGGCCTGCCCCGCCGCCAGACGGCGCCCGGTCGTGATCTCGACCGACTTGCCGATGCGGTTCAGCGGGACTTTGTGCTGGGCGGCCAGGGCCTGCACGCTGGTGATGCCGGGGATCACTTCAAACTCAAAGGTGCAGCGGCCACTGGCCAGGATCGCCTGCAGGATGCGAATGGTGCTGTCGTACAACGCAGGGTCGCCCCAAGCCAGGAAAGCGCCCACTTCACCGTCAGCCATTTCTTCGTTGATCATGCGTTCGAAGGTCTGCTGCTTGTCGCGGTTGAGGTCCTGCACGGCGGTGGTGTAATCGATGTCGCCGCGCACACGCTCGGGGCAATCGGCCTCGACGAAGCGGTAGCCCGGTTCGGTGATGTAGGTCTCGCAGATCTCGCGGCGCAGGTCGATCAACTTGTCTTTGCTCTGGCCCTTGTCCATCAGGAAAAACACGTCGGTGCGGTTGAGCGCCTTCACGGCCTGCATCGTGATGTAGTCAGGGTTGCCGGCGCCAATGCCGATGATCAGGATGCGTTTCATGGGTTGCTCTCAGTGCGGGGCGTGGATTTTGCCATGTTCAGGCGCCTAGGCGTGAGTGTCCAGGCGCAGGCGCCAGAGGTTGTTGAAACGCAGCTCAGTGGCGGACAGCGGTTCGACGTCGATCCGGTAGAACATCGACAGTGGAAACTGCATGACATGCCACATCGCGGCACGGATCACAAAGGGATGAGTGATGGCCACGACATGGCCGGGCTGGGATTCGAGGGTTTTCATCCACTCTCCCACCCGCCAGCAGATCTGCTCGACCGACTCGCCCCCATGGGGCGCGCACGTGGCGTCAGTGAGCCAAGTGTTCAGCGTCTCACTGTCCAACTGGCCGATGTCCTGGCCCTTCCACTGCCCGAAATCAGCATCGCGCAACGCGAACTCGATCACCCCGTCATCGCCGAACAAGCCTGCCGTCTGCCGCGTCCTGGCCTCGGGCCCACATAACAGGCGCCGGGTTTTCTTATAGCGATCAGCCAGCGACAACGCCGAGCCTTGCCAATCCATCACCACCGCCTCGTCATCAGGAAAACGCCCCTGTTTTTGCAGAGGCGTGACGGCGTGGCAAATGAGCGTCAAACGAGTGGTGTGCATTGCAGAGTGCTTGAGACCAAAAAGATAAGGCCTCAAGACTGGCGCAGTTATGGCTGGGGCGCAACGCCTTGTGCCAGGTAGAGCACGTGGTAACCCGTGCCTTGACGCGCCTCGTCGAGCGCTGCGGACGACAACGTAAACCGAACCAACCGCCAAGCCTGTACATCCAGCGCCATGAACACCGCGAACGTGTCACTGCGCCCCGCCACCTGCTGATTACGCCGTTTCTCCTCGGCCAATAGGCTGGCGCGGTCCGCTCCGGGCTCCAGCGGCCACGCCTCGCGATACAAACTCAACGCGCCCTGCGCCGGCCCCCACTGCACATCCAGCGGTAACCAGCTCTCGATATGTGGGCGACCAAAGCTGTCGAGCACTTTCTGAAAACGCTCGCCGAGTAAAAAGTCAGCGGCCTGCAACGGATCGGCCCACAAGTAGACCGACGAATACACATTGCCGCCGCGCTCCTGGGCGATAAACGCCTTGAACAGCAACCCCTCGGCGTTATCCCACAATGGCCCCAATTGCGCAGCGCGGCGGCGAATCACGCCCATGTCGTAGTCGGCAGGCAAACGGTGTGAATACTGTTTGGCAAACATGCGAGAACTCCTGTGCAAGATGAGGATTCAGCTTGCGCAGCCGCGATGATTTCAACAAGATATCAGCCGATATAAGTGCGATAAGGATTGAATATGACTGACGCGCTCAAACCGCTGGACATCGACACCGTCCAGGCTTTCGTACGGGTGGCCGATTTCGCCAGTTTCACCCGCGCCGCCGAAGCCCTCGACACCTCCCAGGCGGCGATCAGCCTCAAGCTCAAGCGCCTGGAAGAACGCCTCGGCTATCGCTTGCTCGAACGCACGCCCCGGCATGTGCGGCTGTCGCCCCAAGGCGAACACTTCATCGTCGCCGCCCGCGCCTTGCTCAACGCCCATGAACGCGCCTTGGGCGATATGGCCAGCCACGCACTCCGCCGCCTGGTGATCGGTATCAGCGACCACGTGGCCGGTCCCGACTTGCCAACCTGGCTCAGCCGCCTGGCCGCCTACGACCCGTTAGTGATCCTCGAAGTGCGCATTGCCTCCTCCCGCGAGCTGGTCGCCGCCTTCGATCGCAACGAGCTGGACGCCGTGATCGTGCGCAACGAGGGCGACCGCCAAGACGGCGAAGTATTGGCGGTGGAACGTTTTGGCTGGTTCGCCGCCCCCACCTGGCAACACAGCCCCGGCACGCCCCTGCGCATGGCGACCATGGCCGCGCCCTGCGGCGTGCGGCACTTGGCGACCCGTGCACTGGACGCGGCGCGCATCGACTGGACCGAAGTATTTGTCGGCGGCGGCGTCATGGCCGTCGGCGCCGCCGTCAGCGCCGGACTCGGCGTCGCCGCCCTCGCCCACCGCGTGGCACCGTCTGGCGCGGTGGACGTGAGCGAGCAATACGGCTTGCCCGCCCTCCCCGTGAGTGAAGTGGTGCTTTACAGCCGTATCAGCGATGGCCGCTCCAAGGAAACCTTGCGCGCATTAAGCGCAACCTTCCGGGGTGCATTGCAACGCTGAGTTCAGATTGGCCCGCCTGCCTTTCTGTCACCTTGCCTGGCCCGCCGCACACCGTAGTGAGCGGGCTTGCCCCGCGCTGGGTGGCGAAGCCGCCCTAAACCAGGCGCCGCTATTCCTTCTGAAGAACCGCGCTGTCCTTATTGGGGCGGCTTCGCCACCCAGCGCGGGGCAAGCCCGCTCACTACAAGGTAGGTGCGTTGGAGTCAAACCACTCGCGCCGTCCTTCAAACGTGCCCACGATCAATTCTACGATCATCCTTACCGCCTCAGCATCCTCCACCTGCGTATTCACCGCCAACCATACCTGCCGCTGCATGCGCGCCTCCAACAACCCCGGCAACGCCACCAAGCCTCGGTCAAAACTGCTCATGTAATGCGGCAGCAACCCAATGCACGCACCGCAGCGAATCATCTCCAGCATCAGCGAATACGCATGCACCTGCACCACTGCCGCCAAGCGTTGCTGCACCACCTGGTTCCAGGCCTGCAAAGCCTCCACCTGCGCATCGGGCTGCCATTGCACCAGCATGTAATCGTCGAGGTCTTCCACACTGTCCGGGCGTGTCGTCAACCGCGAATAACGCTTGGCGATATGCGGCAGATACTGCAAGCGCGCCAGGGCTCGCGGCGGTTCAGTGGGAAAACTCGGGCCGGGGCTCGGGCCGTCGGCATCCGACAACCACAGCACCACATCCACATCCACCGCTTGCAGGGACAACTGGCTGTCGATGGAGATGATCTCCAGGCGCACGCTGGCATTGCGGCGCAGCAAGGCGATCAGGTCGCGACCCAGGATGTCATGCAGGATCGGCTCCGCCACCGCCAGCCGAATCAATGGCTGCTCCGTCACCGGCAAGCGGCGTTCATGGGCCAGGGCGATCAGCTGCGCCTGCAATTGCTGGCCGTCGCGGCTGAGCACCAAACCATTGCCCTGGTAGCTGAACAGCGAATGCCGCAGCTGCTCTTCCAACTGCGCCAGGCGCTTGCGCAGCAGCGTCGCCTTGATATTCAAGCTGCGCGCCGCTTGCATGAAACACCCGCAGCGCGCACTCACCAGAAAGTAGCGCGCCACCTCCGGGTCGATCTCATCGGCCAAGGCCAGCCAGCGGCTGCGCCCCTCGGCGGGTGCGCGATAAGCGGCGGGCCCCTGGGGGGCAGACGGTTCTAGAAATGCCATGGGAGACTCCTTGTCTTGTGGTCTGTGCATCCAATGCGGGTTGACGCGTATTACTCCAGCACCTTGTTCAGCTCGGCGCCGTCGATACTCAGGGTCGCGGTGTTGAGCATGCCTTCGAGGTAAGCCTTGGCGATCTGCTCCTGGCGCTGGGCGCGCAGGGCCTGGGTCAGGCGCTCACGCAGTTCGTCGAGGGTCGCGGTGCGTGCCGGTTGCTGGCCGGTGAGTTTGAGCACATGGAACCCCGCCGCACTCTGCACCACGTCCGACACGGCCCCGACCTTGAGGCGCGACACCGCACTGCGCACTTCCGGTACCAGTTGCTGCAGGGGTTGCATGCCCGAGTCGCCACCGCGCGCGGCGGAGTCCGTGTCCTGGGAAAACTGCGTGGCCAAGGCGGCGAAATCACCCGGTGCGGCCTGGGCCCGACGGCTCAGCTCCTGGGCCTGGCGACGTACCGTGTCGAGGGTTTGCGGGTCATTCGCCGCGAGGAAAATCTGGCTCACACGGTACAACGGTGGCGTTACCCATTGCGCCTTGCCGCTGTCGTAGGCCTGCTGCAATTCAGCCGCGCTGGGGTAATCCGCCGGCACCTGGCTGACCGAGAGCATGTAGTCGCGGAACACGATCTGCTCGGTGGCGGCGCGGGTCTGTTGTTCCACCTCAGGGCGCTGGCGCCAGCCCTGGGCGTCGGCCTGTTCAAGCACGGCCTTCTGCGCCAGGCGTGAGCGGATCCAGGTTTCCAACGCACCACGGTTGCCGCGCAGTTGCTCACGGGATTCGGCCGGCAGGCTGGCCAACACGGTTTTCAGTTCAGGCAGGTCGATTTGCTGGTTGCCCAAGCGCGCCACCGCCGGCCCGCTCGCGGCTGGATTGATCACCGGCGCCGGTTGCTGCGCCGCCACTGGATCGCTGCCCGGCCGCAGGCTCAAGCCCACCGCCACCACCAGCAAGGCCAGCGCACCCGCGCCGACCATCAGGGTTGGTTTTTTCACAATACCGGTGCCTCTTCGCCCACCGCTGCTGCCTGCAACTGCGCGGCCTGCTGGCTGTATTCACGCAGGTAGACGATGAATTCCTGCAACAGGCGGTCCCACAACTCCAGCTGGCTACGCAAGTGCGTGGCGCCGACGCCGGCCACCACCACGTCCATTTCCATCAGCAGGAATTCGCCCTGCACCGACAACCGCGCAAAGCGGCGCGACGCGTTCCACACCTGGGCCAGGCCCTCGGGCAACTCGCCCTGGATACGCAGCGCACAGCTGTAGGTGAAATCCACATAGCTGCCCTGCTCTGCCGCCGGGTTGCCGAAGCGCACCGCAAAGCCGATGCCCTGGCTGGCGCTGAGCAATTGCACGACGCCATTTTGTTCGCTCGGGTTAACCCGGTAGCCGGCTTCCTGCAGCAACTCGGTGAGGCGCTGGGTGGTGACGCTGGTGATCAATTCGCTCATGGTGATCTCTTCCCTGTCTATCAATGATTGGCGGTTGCCTGGGGTGCATCAAAACGGCTCTTGTACAAATCGTCGCCAAAACCCTGGGCCAGTTCCTCGAACTTGACCCGCGCGCTGCTGGCGAACGGCTGGCGAATACTCATCACCTCGGCCACATCGATCTTTTCGTAGGCCGCGAGCAGTTGCTGGGCCACGCCGTACATCTGTTGATTCTTGACTGAACATTGCTGCACTTGTGTGTCACGTTCGCTTAGTTGCGCCTGCAAGCGGGCACGCTCGGCTTCTTTGCCCTTGGCGAGCACCAGCAGTTCGTCGTAGGCCTTCTTGAATTTGCCGATCTGCTCGTTGCTGGCCGCCACCTGGGCCTGTGCCTGACTGTGCAGGCTCTGTTGCTGGCCGGCCAATTGCTCGGCCGCGCCACGGGTCTTCTCCAGCTCAGCCGTCAGTTGCTTGATTTGCGCCTGGGCCTGCTTGGCTTGGGTTTCAGCAGCAATACGCGCCGCACTGGCCTGGGCCTGCTCGCTTTGCAGTGCCTGCAATTGCTGAGTGGTGCTGCGCAGTTGCGTGCGCAGGCGCTCCTCCATGCCTTCGGCCGCGGCGCCGGTGGTGACCAGCAGCAGTAACAGCCCGCAGATTCGCGTGTTCATGTGGCATCTCCCTGCGCATCAAAAGCGCGTGTTGAGTTCCAGTTGCATCACATCGACTTCGAACGGCTGGCCATACACTTCGGAAGCGCTCAACCAACGCGCACTGGCGTAAATATTCTTGTCGATGCCGTAGTTGGCGCCAATGAAGTAACCCTTGGCGTTGGTGCCGCCCAGGTGGAACGAAGAGTCGTTGAAGCCGTCGGGCAAGGCGTCGGGCTGGATGTACTTGTAGCCGGCCAACACGTTCCAGTCGCCGCGCTTGCGCATCTCCAGCGCGCTGCCCAGGGTGAACGACACCATCAGCGCATTGCCGCCACTTTCAAACTGGCCCTTGCTGTTGATGTTGTTGACGATCTCGCCTTCGCTGCGCTTGAGCATTTCGCCCTTGTCGTAGGCCAGGTTGTGGATGAAGTTGCCCTGGGTGCGCAGCTTGAAATCGCTGGGCAGGTCGCTGTCCCAGACCAGGTTGAGGTCCAGCACATCGAACTTGGACGCCAGGCCGACGAATTGAGGGTCCGGCGTTCTGGCCGGGTCAGTCGGGTTGGTGGTGTTGTTGCGCAGGTTGAACACCGAGTTGCCTTTTTGCATGAAGGCAACACGCGTGCCGTCAGTGTCACAGGCGGGCGCGCCCTGCCACGTGGAGCAAGGGCTGGAACGTTCGCCTTCGATGTCCTGGAACTGGTAGTAAGCGGCGGCAAGTTTGAGACGGTTGCTGCGGTTGATCTTCCAGTCAGCGCCAATCTGCCCGCCAAACAGCCATTTGGTGTCGCTGTCTTCCTTGTCGATGCCATTGGTGCTGGCGGTGTCGGCGGTGTACTCGACCGGGAAGGCACCGAGGGTACCGAACAGCCCCCACTCGCTGTTGAGGCGGTGGTTGAAGATCGCGGCCACGCCGTCGAAGTTGAGGTCGTTGGAATACATCATGTCGGTGGAATAGAACGGGTTGCCGATGCGCCCGGCAGTCAACGTCATGTAGTCAGTGGTTTTCCAGGTCAGGTAACCCTGATCCAGCCAGATGTCTTTTTTGCCGAAGCCGCCGCCCAGGGTCTGGGTGGTCGACACCGGGTTATTGTCAGAGCCGGTGGCGATGCGAATGCCGGCGGTCCACTCCGGCGAGATCACCGCTTTCATGCCCAGGCGTGCGCGCAGGCGGAACAGGTTCTCGCGGTCCTCGCGGGTGTTGAGCAAGGGCGGCAACTTAGTGTTGGAGTTTTTATTGACGTCGTAGGGCCCCGTGTCATTGAGCTTGGCGAAGTCGGTGATGTTGTTGCTGTTATTACCCGAAAAGTAGCGTGACTCGTCGCGCAAACGAATATCGCCATCAAAGCTGATGCGCGAGATCCAATCGGGGAAGGTATTGGGCTGTGCCCAGTTTTCCTGCTTGGCGGTGGCCATGACTTCGGCCTTGACCTGGTCGCGAATCTGATCCTTGACCGCCTGCGGCACATACTGCACACGCACATCGCCGGGCGCTGCGGTCGGTCCTGCGGCAACCACTGGCACGGCATTGGCCTGGCGTGCCTGCTGGGCCTCTTTTTCAGCCTGGGCGATCAGCCCATTGGCGGTGGCCTGGGTCAGCACACCTTGCTGCACCAGCAGACGGATCAGGTTGATGGTGACGTTTTCCGAAGGCGCAACCGGGGCTGCAGCCGCCTGGCCAACCAGGGTCGCGATGACCATGCCAACCGCCAGGGTCAGTCGATTCACGGGGGAAATCATGTGTACGCAACTCCTGTAAAAATCCGTTAAAAAAGGTTCAGTCAATCCGGGCGCCGGCCCTTGAGGGACAGGCGCATGGGCAGCGTCAGTGACGCCGGCGGCTTCTGTGCGGCACGCGGTGCACGTATCAGCGCGAGCATCTGGGCGTCGGTCTCGGCATCACCGCTGGACTTGGCCACCAGCGCTTTAGTGACTTGGCCATCGGTGCCCAACCACAGGTCTATCTGTATCGAGAAAGCTTTCTTGCGTAATTCCGGGTCTTCGCGCATCAGCCGTTGATAGGTGCCGGCCAGATACTGCTTGTACGTGCCGGTACCCAGCCCGCCGCCACCGCTGCCGGCCATGCCACCGCCCTTACCAGCGCCGATGTTGAAACCGTCATTGCCGGACTGGGCGTCGCCGTCGATCTGCATCGGGTTGGCCAGGTCTTCGTTAGGTGAAGGCGGTGCTTCCTCGGCCGGCTTGACCTCTTCGGGTTCCGGGCTGGGCACCGGCTCCGGGACTTTTTCTTCGACCTGAGGCTCGGGCTCCTTGGGTTTTTCCGGCGGCGGCGGTGGTGGCGGCGGCAACGGGATAATCGTCGGCACCTTCGGCGCTTCGCGGCGCACGCCACTCATGTCGTTGGCCCACTGCCACAAAAACCAGGCCGCCACGGCCCCCAACAACAGGCCGGCGCCCCACTTCAGCGGGCGCAACGGCGGTTTCTTTTTCACCGGTATTGGCGCAATCGGGATCTGTGCGGTCATGACTCAGCCCTGACTCGGTTTGCCGGTGACCAGCCCGACCTGGGACAGCTCCAGCCGGCGCAGCAAGTCGAGTACCTCAATCACCTTCTGGTACTGCACCATCGCGTCGCCGCGCACGATCACCGGGAAGTCCGGGTTCAACGCTTTCTCGATACGCAGGCGCTCTTCCAGCTCGCCGAGGGTGACCGGGTAGGCGTCGAGGAACACCTGGCCGCCGTCGTTCACGGAAATGGCCTTGGTCTTGGCCTCCGACAACGACACCGAGGCGCTGGCCTTGGGCAGGTGAATCTGGATGCCCGAGACCTGAGCGGTGGCGGTCAAAATAAACATCACCAGTACCACCATCAGCACGTCCACCAGAGGCGTGATGTTGATGCTGTCGACGGCGGCATCGTCGTCATCGTCGTGGGAGGCATTTACGGAAGCCATGGCGATTCTCCTCAGGCCGGAACCGATGCGTGATGCGGTGCGCGGTGCGCGGCTTCACTGTGCTGGCTCTCGCCGTGCATCTCCGCCAGGCGGGTGATGAACTCGTCGACAAACACGCGCATATCCGCACTGACTTCCTTGTTGCGGGTGATCAGGCGGTTGTAGCCAAACAGCGCCGGGATCGCGACGAACAGGCCCATGGCCGTGGCCAGCAAGGCTGCGGCCATGCCCGGGGCGATGGCGTTGATGTTCACGTCACCGGCCATGGCCGTGCCGAGGAACACCACCATGATCCCCAGCACCGTCCCGAGCAGGCCGATGTACGGGCCGCCGGCGATGGCGTTGGACAGGGTCGAGAGTTTGGAACTGAGCGCCTGGTTTTCGCGGGTGCGCACGCCGTCCATGGAACAGCGGATGGCTTCGATGGTCGCGGCCGACACCGACGAGGTGTCGGCGCCTTGGGCGCGACGGGTGCGGATCTCCTTGACCGCCACCAGGTACAGGCGCCACAGCGAGGAATGGGTCAGGCGCTCGCCCAACTGGGCGTCGTCGGCGTACATCTCCAGGCGTGTGCCGATCTGCGCGAAGTGCTCACGGAACACTTCGTTGGCACTGCTTAAACGGCTGACCTGGCGGTTCTTGCGCAGCATGATGACCCAGGACTGAAACATCATCGCCACCAGCACCAGGATGATTACCCAGGCATCCACCGGTACGGCGTTGAGCAAGAAGCCCAGGCTGCCGAAACCGAAGCCGGACTGTTCTTCATCCACCCCGTAGGCCACCAGTTTCGATTCGGCGCCCTGGGCGCTGGCATCGGCCAGCAGCAGCGCGGCCGGACGCGCCACCTTGGACAGGCGCAGCTCATCGATGGCCCCGGCGAATGGCAGGTGCGTGCTGCCCGCTTCCGGCAGGTCGGCACCGATGGCCATCTGGGAATTAAAGGCCGGCATGGCCACCGCGAGGGTCACGGTTTCGCGGCCATTCACATACAGCGTGACCTTTTCACCCTCGGCGGTGAACGCCAGGTGCTGCCATTGGCCGGGGTTCAGCGGCTGGGTCGAGACAGCGCGCTGGCCGTCGATGTCCACAAACGGCATGCCCTGGTTCAAGCCCAGCAACAGGCTATGGGTGCCGTCACGCCGGGCCAGCACCACTTGCTCGCCACTGGCTTGGTCCAAGCGCAACCAGGCGCTGAAGGTGAACGCGCCGCCTGCCGCATGTTGCAGCGACGGGCTGGCCGGCAACATCACGGGTTGGCCGCCGAACTGCAAGGCGCGGCCGATCACGCCATCGATGGCGGCGCCAGTGGCGTTCAACGCGGTGTTGGCGTAAGCCGTGGTGTCCCGGGCCGGCGTGCCATTGGCGCCATCAAAATGGTAGAGCGCGGTGTAGTTCGGGTCGAAGGTCAACTGGCCGTTGGCCGTGGCCGGGGCCTTCTGGTTGCCGTAGTACATCCACAGGTCCTGGCGCTGGCCGCCTTCGACCTTGGGCACATCGACCCAGATCAGCGCCATGCCCATCAACGGGTCGAAGCTTTCGATCTGATGGTTGAACACGGTCTTGTCATCGGCACTCACAAAGCGCAGGTCGGCACCGTCATCCTTGACCCCGTCAAAGGTGAAATTACCGGTGTGCAGGCGCACCAACAGCGCGGTACGACCCAGGGCCTGGTTGATCGCGGCCCCTTGCGCGGTGGTGTCGACCGAGATCTGTTTGCGGTAGTGCCAGTCGTCCTGCCACCAGGCATGGGCGGTGGCCGGGAGCGCGAAGCCCAGGCAGATCAACAGGCTCAGGAATAGGCGTTGCATGGGTGAAGTCTCCGGAAGAAAAAGTCAGAAAGTCGCCTGCACACTGAAGTGCAGTCGCGAGTCCTGTTTCTGGGTGTTCGGTCCATCGAGCAGCGGGTAACCCCAATCCAGGCTGCCGGACAACCATTTGCTCAAACTGGCGCGGGTGCCCAGGCCGACACTGGCCAGGCTGTATTCGTCTTCTTGCTCGGGCAGTGGGTCGTGCAGGCGCATGCGCGCGCCTTCAGCGAACGCGTAGAAGCGCCACTCCTGCACATAACTGCCGAGAAACTTGGCCAGGGACGGCGTGCGCAATTCCTGGGAGAGCAAGTAGCCCTCGTCCCCGGTGCGCTCGGCCGCCAAGTAGCCGCGCACCGACGTGGCGCCGCCGGCCGAGTACTGCTCGTTGGAGACCAGCGGTCCCGAGGCGAGTTGGAAGCCGCCTTTGGTCGCCGACTGCCAATCGTTGGCGAAGGTATAGGTGTAATTCAGGTCACCCTTGAGCACGGCAAAACTGGCGCTGGCCTTGTAGCGCTTGTAGTCGAACGCCTCGGCATCGCTGCCGTAGCCAAAGAAGGCGCGGGTACCGACGATCAGGTTCAGACCGAGGCCCAATTGGGATTGCTCGGTGTAGCGATAGCCGTTGTAGCCCAGGGTGAATGGCGCGTATTTGAGCGGCACCTGGTCACTGCTGGCGCCGAATTTCATTTCCTCGTCGAAGTCCTTGAAATCGATCCCGAACGAGAATGAGTTGGCCCAGTTACCGGCAGCCGGCAGGTTGTAGATGGCCGACACACCGTAGGAATGGCCCTTGCCCAACACGTTGCTGCCGCCGATGGTGGCAATGTTGCTGTCGGACTGGTAACCGGAGAACTGCAAGGTCCAGCGCTCATTCAACGGTGCGGTGTAGGAACCCGACCAAACCTTGGCATTCTCGGTGTCCTGGGGCGCGGTGAAGTAAGTCAGGGAAATGCTGTGGCCCAGTTGCCAAAGGTTGTCGTAGCCCAGGGTCGCGACCGACCGCAGCTTCTCGGTGTCGGCGCTGTAGTCGTTGTTCAGGCCGATGCTGGCGTGCCAAGGGTTCTGGTCTTCGACCTGCAGGTCCACATCCATGGTGCCCGGGCGCTGGCCCTCGCGTACCAGCGGCGTAACCTGGCGCCCGGCACTGCGGTTGAGCCCGGCCAGCTGGGTCTGCACCGTGGCAAAGTCCGGCACCGCGCCCTCCTCCAGGGCCGGCACCTGCTCGCGGATTTCCACCGGCGAATAGTGCTTGGCGCCGACCACGCGCACGCGGCCAACCTTGGTTTCGCTGACTTGCAGGTAGACGATGCCGTCATCGACCTTCTGCTCCGGCAGCTCGACAAACACCGACTGGTAGCCACGCGACTGGTAGATCTTCTGCAAAGCATCGCGGGCGCCTTCGATATCGCCCAGGGTCTTTTGCGGGCCGAGAAACGGATACACCGCCTCCTCAATCGTCGCCGCATCGAGCACCGTGTTGCCGCGCACGAAGTACTCGTTGACGTCGACCTTGCGCGCCACCGCCTCTTCCTCGGCCAACACCGGTTGCGCCAGGCTCCCCAGCGTCACGCAACACAGCGCCAGCGTTAATTTGAACAGATGCTCCACACCGCCCCCTGACATTCTGATTTTATCCGCCGCCGCCGATTGCCCGGCGCAAGGCCTGCTCAATTGCTGGTGATCGAGGTGTTGCCGTGGCGGGCCAGCCAGGTGTGCAACAGGGCGAAGTTCAGCGAGAACTCCGGCATGTGCAGCAAGGCGCCACAAAACACGTCACCGATGATTTTCTGGATGAGTTGCACCGCACGCGGGTTGTTCAGCAGCGTGGCGATGTCGCGGGTCAGTGCCTGGATGCTCCAGACCTTCTGGTTGAGGTCCAGGCCGACGAACCAGCGGAACAGCAGGTTGTAGTTCAGCTGTTCATGCAGTTGCTGCTCGCTGGGTACCGAATACAGCAATTGCAGCAGCAGGATCTGCAGCACGGTCTGCGGGGCGATCGACATCGGGGCTTCGGCCACCAGCCAGTCGCGGTGCTGGTCGAGCACTTCATCGATCTGCGGGCGCAGCAACACCAGGGAATGGCTGGCCGGGATATAGCTGGAGACTTCCTTGCGGGTGCCCTGCCAATCGTCCTGGGAGACGATCCATACCCAAGGCGCGCCGTAGCGATAGACCGACACCGGCTTCTTGCGCGCCGCTTCGACGATCTTCGACAGGCGCTGGTCGAGCTCCTGCATGCCCACTTTCGAGTAACGTTCCATAGTTCCCATCGCCCCACTCCTGGCATCCTGCTTGCGGCTGAAAAGCCCACCTTTCTGGTGGGCTCAAGCGCGTTACACAGGAGAGACGGGAGTGGCTGGGGACTACCGAACTTTTGTCATGAAAGCTTCATTTTGGATTGGGTGGGGGGCAATTTTTTGTGGTGTCTATATCCGTTATTTGGGGGGTGACTGGTATGGGTTCCGCCCTGACACCGGGGCATACACCTGATGCATGGAGATCAAACTGTGGGAGGGGGCTTGCTCCCGATAGCAGTGTGTCAGCTCATGCATCTGTGACTGCCCCACCGCCATCGGGGGCAAGCCCCCTCCCACACTTAACCGAGATCGACAGTAAGAACCCGGCCGGCTCTAAGGCCGCTACTCTCGGCTGAGGGATCACTCAGATCTGCTTTTGCTCCACACCACTCAGGTCGGCTACCAGGCCGCCGTGCTCTTGCTTTTGATCTTGATCTTAGGCGCCCCGTCAAACACGCTGGCCGAACGCAGGCTTGAATCCGTGGGTAACCCGGCAGGACGCCGGGTTAGCCGCCCCGCGCCATGGATGGCGCGTGGCGGCGGCCCACGGAT